>ENA-OQEN01000555-OQEN01000555.1-human-gut-metagenome-genome-assembly--contig:-NODE-555-length-16225-cov-5.182259_pt1 | contig 16225 bp, 16 predicted proteins | sample MGYA00242791_ERZ504627 | MGnify/ENA primary metagenome ERZ504627 (study PRJEB26092, sample SAMD00036316) | human gut metagenome | host: Homo sapiens | study: EMG produced TPA metagenomics assembly of... | reverse complement strand
GTGTCCGCCCATCGGTGGTACCGGCTGCCCTATTGGCTGTCCTGCCCATCGGTGGTACCGGCTGTCCCATCATTGGCTGTCCGCCCATCGGTGGTACTGGCTGTCCCATCATTGGCTGTCCACCCATCGGTGGCACCGGCTGTCCCATTGGCTGTCCCATCGCTGGCATACCCTGTGGACGCATGTTGTTCATCACGCCGACACGATTTACTTTTACATTCTGGTTCTGTACTTCCGGAGCTGGGGTTGTATCTGCTTCCTTCTTAAGTCCCTCGTCTCTTGTATAGAAGAGACCAAGTTTCTCCATCTCCGCATCTACAAGTCCCTTTAATTTCATATTGGAATAATGATCCGTATTGATCAAGGTCAGGATTCTTGCTACATAATCATCCTTGTCTGCTTCATCAAAGCGCATATGTGACACAATATTTCGGAAGAAATCCGGGATATCAGACTGTCCCAACGGATCCTGCTTTACAGGAACCATAATGCACTTTACTGCCTTGCTCTCAGGATCTACATAGATATAATTCAGATCGCGTACCAGATAACAGATCTGCACACCTGCTGCACCAATCTCAAATGCACACAACAGTCCCTTCAGGATTGCAAGTACATCTGCCTTCTTCAATGTCTGACGCAGCATCACTTCCAGAGAAGTGTCATGATGCACATAAGAGACAATACTTCTCTTTCCATCCTCGTCCTTGTACTGGAACGGAATAATATTTCCGAGCTGTGCAACCTTGTCTGACACTCTGTCGTCATAGACATCTGCTACTCCAAGCTGATACTCCACCAATGTCATTCCGTTTTGTTTTGTTACATTCAACTCTAACCCCTTCATTTGCTACCTCCTCATGATATAATCATCCTAATTAGCGAATCTTAAATGTAAACTCTTCATCTGCAAGTCTTACGAGAGAATCATGTGTCAGAATTTCTTCTACCCCATCCTCTACACGCTTTCCATTCACATATGTATGATTCGTAGACTTGTTATCTTTGATATAACATACCCCATCTTTTTGAATGATAAATGCATGCTGACGGCTGATCGCTCCATTTCCGCCAACGGTATAGTCCACGCCTCTGGTTGCCTTTCCGATCTTGAAGATCGCCTTGTTCAGCATGATACGCTCTTCTGTACTTACACGGATCAGATATGGCAATGCTTTCGGCGAATTGGTTGCTGCAGTCGCTGCACTCACAGCACCAACGGCATCTTTTACAAGCTCTGTTACAGATTTATTCAAAATAGATGTACTCTTTGGCTTCTTGTCCTTTTCATCGTCCTTTTTCTTCTCAATGTTCATGTCATCGTAGATATCCTCGATCACAGGCACCTTGATGTTTTCTGTCTGTCCGCTTGTCGGTTCTTCGTTTTGTACGGTTGTTTCCGGTTCAGCAGACTCTGCTGTCTCAGCTGCTGCTTCTGCCTCAGCTGCCTCCATCTCAGCCTCTGTCTGCTGGATGATTGCCGCACGGTTTACCTTTACCACATTCCGCTTAACCACAGGTGGCTTGTCTAAGAAATGATCCAGATCTTCCAATGTCTGGATATTCTTGGTTGGCTGTGCTGTCGGCTTTGCAGATGGAACTTCTCCAACCAGCTCCTTGATCCGATCCTTGATCAGGTTGATATCGGATTCCTTCTTGTTTGTCTTTAACTGCAGCTTCTCGCCACCATTTGTTGCCCCCTCTGGCTTCACCTGTGACAGGATCTGCTCTGCAGCTGGGGAAACCTCTGGTTTTTCTGCTACTGGTTCCGGCTTTGGTGCTTCCTGCTTTTCCATCACTGGCTCTGGTGCCGGTGCTTCCTCGACAGGTGCTGGTGTCTCCTTGACAGCCTCTGTCGGTTCTGCCACCTTCTCCTCTACCGGTGTTTCTTCTTCCTTTACCTGCATGCCAGCTGGAAGGATACTTTCCAGTTCTTCCTCTTCCTTTGCAGGCTCCTCTGCTTCTTCCTCTTCGTCTTCTTCATCGTCGCCGATCTCCGGAAGTGGTGTATCATCCTCTTCCTGCAGGTATTCATGATGTCGCTGATATTTTCTGCCGGTGCTTCTTCCTCTGCACTTACAACTTCTACACCGTCTGCATCAATGGCGCCAGCTCCTCGAAGCTGATTCCTTCCTCTTCCATCAACGCCTCTGCAAGTCCGATCAAGCCACGCAGATTGAAGTTATCTCCATTGATATACGTGAGGAGCTTACCAACATAATTCAGATCCTCTTCCACATCGTATTTCATGTTCGCAAGCAGCTGGCGTACAAAGCTCTTGAATTCTACAGAAAGTGCGCCCTTGCTTTCGATTGGCAGGCACAGGAACTGTACTGTCTTCTTCTCAGCATCCACGTAGATAAATCCACGATTCAGCAATACATACGAAAGTGGAATCGCCTGCTCCTTCAAGGAAATCATCTCCTGTGCAACATTCCGCAGGATGAGCAGTACGCTCTCGCAATCATGCTCCTGCGCAATGTACTCCTCCAGAGATGTCTTGCCCGTGATCTGGTAGGTCAGATAATCGTAATCGTCATCTTCTTCATAGATAATCTCTATCAGTTCTTCCGGCGCATTATCCTGACAGTAATCCAAAACATCCTCATCTAACTCACAATCCTCGCCCATTGTGTATGACAGATATTTTTCTTCGCCAATGTTTCGCGCCCTAAAATTAAAAGTTCTCATAACGTCCCTCCTAATACATTATTTATTCCTATTGTGATTCTTCGGTTGTCGATTCCTCGGTGGATGCTTCTCCATCCGGTGTCACGCCGTTTGGTCCACCAATAATCTGTGTATCTATGTGATCTTCATAGTTTTCTGTAAAGATATGTGTACCTGCATCTTCGTCGCCAACATGGTAATACAGGTAATTATGCTCTTCCGGATACAATACGGCCTGGATACATGCCAGTCCCGGATTACAGATCGGTCCTACCGGAAGTCCGGCATTCTTATAGGTGTTGTATGGAGAATCCAGTTCCAGATCCTCGTACAGAACCTGACTCTTGTCATACATTCCATCGGTCAATGGATATAAGACAGTCGGACACATCTGCAAAGGCATTTCTGCTTTCAGACGGTTGTTGATAACACCTGCAATCGTCGCACGTTCTGAATCCACCTTTGCCTCACGTTCTACAATGGAAGCTCTCGTCACAAGTTCAAATGCACTGTATCCAAGCTCTGCCGCACGATCCTGCAGTTCCTGTGTATAGTAGTTGTCGAACGTTCTCAACATATAATCGACTAATGATTCCGCTGTCGTCGACTCATAAATATCGTAAGTTGCCGGGAACAGGAAGCCCTGTACCTTATAATTGACATTGGCACCTGCCGGTATGTCTGCCAGATATGCAAAATCAGATTTCGTAACCGATTTGCATGCATTTAAAAATTCAGTTGCAGAACAGATTCCCTGATCTTCGCACCGCGCTGCTATCATCTCTACCGTAAAGCCCTCTGGCACAACCAGATAATCGACTGGCTGATCCTCCTCGAATGTCGGCTCATGGCTGCCATCATCTGCAAGGTTGTCATACCAGTATTCAAGGTGTATGTACCACCATGCAGCTTGCCACGGTACTCAGAGTCCTGCAGACGCTTTGTAAATGCACGCGGATAATTGATCAATCCATTGTCCTTCAGGATCTGCGCGATTTCCTTGACAGATGCGCCTTCCGGAATCGTAACAGTTACATCTTCGCCCTGTGTCGACTCCGTTCCCTTGTATTCGTCCATATAATCATCGTAATAGGTTCGTATATGTTTATAGGTCATATTGGCAAGTGTGACAATCGCCACCAACAATATGATTCCCTTCACGACTCGAATCACCGTTTTTCCCACTTTTCGTACCTCTTCTTTGCATTTTAGTTTACATAACTTTTTAAAAAATTACACACTTGATGTAATTTTACAATAATGGTATTATACTATCATCTTTTAGATAAAATTACAAGAAAGGATGATAAATTTGAGTAATCCAATTGTTACAATGACTATGGAATCCGGCGATGTTATGACATTTGAACTGTATCCGGATATCGCACCAAACACAGTAAAGAATTTTATCTCTCTGATTAAGAAAGGGTTTTACGATGGATTGATCTTCCATCGTGTCATCAATGGTTTTATGATCCAGGGTGGCTGCCCGGACGGAAATGGTACAGGAGGTCCTGGATATTCAATCCGCGGAGAGTTCGCACAGAATGGTTTTGCGAATGATCTGAAGCACGAACCGGGTGTTCTTTCTATGGCACGTACCATGATGCCGAACTCCGCCGGTTCGCAGTTTTTTATCATGCACAAGAATAGTCCGCATCTCGACGGAAGCTATGCTGCTTTCGGCAAAATCGTGGATGGTCTGGATATCGTGAATAAGATTGCAGATGTTCCAACCGACTACATGGACCGCCCGCTTGAAGACCAGCGTATCAAGACCGTTACCGTCGACACGAAGGGTGTCGAGTATGACGAGCCGGAGAAGATGTAATCATATTTTCTAACGGACGCACAGCGTACAAAAAATAAAATCCCCTGCAGACACACTCTGCAGGGGATTTTTTCTACATTTCTTGCATTTTCTTGAGGAATGCCTTGGCACGGTCAGTCTTCGGGTTGTCGATGACATCCTCCGGCTTTCCTTCCTCGACGATCACTCCGCCATCCATGAAGATCACGCGGTCGGATACGCTCCGGGCAAAACCGATCTCATGGGTTACGATTACCATTGTCATCTTCTCTGCGGCAAGCTCCTTCAACACCTTTAAGATCTCGCTGTCAGCTCCGGATCGAGTGCCGATGTCGGCTCATCGAAGAAGAGCATCTTCGGCTTTAACGCAAGCGCACGGGCGATTGCCACACGCTGCTGCTGTCCGCCGGACAACTGATATGGATAATAGTCACCCTTATCTTCTAAGTTCATCTTGCGAAGCAGCTCCTTCGCCTCGGCATATACCTCGTCCTTGTCACGCTTCTGCACGTGGATCGGTGCATCTGCGATATTCTTCAGAACCGAATAATGCGGAAACAGATTAAAATTCTGGAACACCAGTCCATAGTAGCTCTGGATCTCTTTCAGCGTTGCCCTGTCTGCATAAACCGGAACACCGCTGTCGGAATTAACCGCTTCCTTTCCGCAGTACTCCATGCTTCCGCCGTCAATTTTCTCCAGCATCGTCATACAGCGCAGGAAGGTTGATTTTCCGGAGCCGGATGGTCCAAGAATCGAGATAACCTCGCTCTCCGCCACCGACATACTGATATCTTTTAGTACTTCGAGATCGTCGAAGCTTTTCTTAATATTTTTTACTTCCAGTAAGTTCATACGCGACCTCCTAATGATAATAATTCATGCGCTTTTCAATCTTCTCCATCACAAACGCAACGACAAAATTAAAGATGTAGTAGAACACGCCTGCGATAAACAGCGGCATGATCGTTGTCTGTGCGGCAGCCACCTGCTTGGCAAGTGTGAACATCTCTGTATAAGAGATAGCAAACGCAAGTGATGTATCCTTAACCAGTGTGATAACCTCGTTTGTGACCGAAGGCAGGATGTTCTTCGCCATCTGTGGGAACACGATCTTGAAGAACGTCTGGCTCTTGCTGTATCCTAAGATCTTCGCCGCCTCATGCTGTCCCTGTGGCACAGCCTGAATACCGGAGCGGTAGATCTCTGCGAAATATGCTGCATAGTTTAAGGCAAATCCAATGATAACCGCCTGGAAACGATAGCTTGTCGTAAGCGTCGCGCCAAACAGATAATATGGTCCGTAAAATACAACCAAAAGCTGTAACATCAACGGCGTACCACGTGCGATGGAGATATAGAACTTCACCAGCCAGCGGATCGGCGCGATCTTACACATTCTGCCTGCTGCAACCAGAAGTCCGAGCGGCAGGGAGAACAAAAGTGTCAGGAAGAAGATTACCAGGGATGCGAGCAGACCTTCTGCAAGTTGCTTTGTGATCGAGCAGAACTTATCCCAGAAGCTTGTGTTCTTCTTGCCTGTGGATGTGGTATCTGTCGCAGTTGCCGCAGCGGCATTTCCATCCTGTACCTGATCGTCCGGCGACAGGCAGATGGACTCCTCCAGGCCCCATTTCTCTGCGATCTCCTCAAATGTACCATCAGCAAGCATGTCAAGCAATGTCGCCTGTACTTTATCACGAAGCTCTGTATTCCCCTTTTTAAATCCGATTCCGTATTCCTCGGAAGACAGACGATCCTCGAGCATCATGAATTTATCCCCGCGGGATTCGATCTCGTAGTTTGCAACACCGATATCCATGCAGATCGCATTGACCGCGCCCGACTCCAGATTCATAAATGCACTGTTGTAATCGCCTACCTGCTGCAGTTCCTTGAATGTCTCTGCAAGCGCTTTATTCTCCTCGCTTGCATCCTCGCCGGTTAGTGCCGCAAGTGCAGAGCTGTCTGCCTGCACGGCAACGACCTTCCCAGACAGATCGGTAAGCTGTGTGATACCGGAATCCTTACGCACAACGACTACCTGCGAATTATCGACATACGGCGTCGTCCATGTGTAGGCGTCTTCTCTTCCATTCATTGTAAATCCGTTCCAGATACAGCTGATCGAACCGGAGTTTAATTCCATATCCTTCGAGTTCCACTCAATCGGCTGCTTCTTCAAGATCCAGCCGTTCCGGTCACATACCTCCTGTGCCAGATCCAGATCGAAGCCGACGTATTCGCCGTCATCGTTTTTATATCCATATGGTGGGAACTCCGCATCGAAGCCGACAACAAATGTATTATCATCTGCGGTTGTCTCTTCCTGTACCTCATCGTCTGCAGTCAGACAGATGGATTCCTCCAGTCCCCATTTCTTAGCAATCTCGTCAAATGTACCATCGGCAAGCATGTCAAGCAGCGTTGCCTGCACTTTATCACGGAGCTCTGTATTTCCCTTTTTAAATCCGATTCCATATTCCTCGGAAGACAGACGATCCTCGAGCATCATGAATTTATCCCCGCGGGATTCGATCTCGTAGTTTGCGACACCGATATCCATGCAGATTGCATTGACCGCGCCCGACTCCAGATTCATGAATGCACTGTTGTAATCACCCACCTGCTGCAGATCCTTGAATGTCTCACACAGTGCTTTATTCTCCTCGCTTGCATCCTCGCCTGTGAGTGCCGCAAGCGCAGAGCTGTCTGCCTGCACGGCAACGACCTTCCCAGAAAGATCGTTAAGCTGTGTGATGCCGGAATCCTTACGCACGACAACCACCTGTGAATTATCGACATATGGCTTTGTCCAAGTATAGTCATCCTCTCTGCCATTCATCGTGAATCCGTTCCAGATACAGCTGATCGAACCGGAATTTAATTCCATATCCTTCGAGTTCCACTCGATCGGCTGCTTCTTCAGTGTCCAACCGTTCCGGTCGCATACCTCCTGTGCCAGATCCAGATCGAAGCGACATATTCGCCGTTATCGTCCTTGTAGCCATATGGCGGGAACTCCGCATCGAAGCCGACAATAAACGTATTGTCGTCCTCTCCGTCCGCCGCCCGTGCCGGTGTCTGCATCGATACAATCGGTCCAAGCAGCAGCGCCATCATCAAAATTGCGGTCACTAGCCGTTTCCATTTTGCGTTCATAATGTCTTCCTCTCCTGTTTTTCTATTTAATATGCAGAGATATAGGATCTTGCTGTACTGCCCGGAGCTGCCTGTCCCTTCGGCACAAGCCGGATCTCTATCCCTTCCAATCGTTTTGCATAACCGGCGGTTCCTGCCGGTGCGCCGTTTTTCGCCTAGCCAAGCCAGCCAAAACTCTGCGCATGCACACGATAGTATACATCATAATGCCGTTGCATGTCTCCTGTCAATGCAATACAGATGGCTTCGAGTCTTTTTGCCTGCCCGGATGTGCCGCTCATCGTTCCATTTCTGCGCCATGCAGATGGATTGTTTGTCGGTTCCTGCCATCCGTAGCTCTGCACATGGGTTGTATAGCAGATGCCGCCGGAATACGGTGCATTCGTCAGTTTAATCTCAATTCCCTCGAGTCGTTTTGCCTGTCCGGATGTGCCGCTCATCTGACCATTATACTTCCAGCCCTGCCAGCCATAGCTCTGCACATGGGTACGATATGTAACATTCGGGCTGTCCGCACCCGCGATCTGCGGATTCATGCTCTGTCCCGGCACCGCGTAAAATGCATTCGCAAACTGCGATGCGATTCCCTGCATATTCCGGTTGAATCCCGCACCCTTCTTCACGACCACGATCTGAATGCCTCCAGACGCTTCGCATAACCTGCGGTTCCTGCCGGTGCGCCATTTGCCGCCCAGCCAAGCCAGCCGTAGCTCTGCGCATGCACGCGGTAATAGACATCATATTTATCCTTGTCGGATCCGGTCAGTTGGATCTTGATTGCTTCCAGACGTTTTGCTTCCCCCTGCGTGCCGTTCATGTCACCGTTCGCAGACCAAGGCAGCCAGCCATAGCTCTGGCAATGCGTCGTGTACTGGATTCCTATACCGGAATTACCGGATACTTTGATTTCGATTCCCTCCAGTCTTTTCGCTTTTCCGGAAGTCCCGGACATCATGCCGTTCTGCCGCCAGGTGTTCTCCCATCCGAAGGTCTGGATGTGCGTGCGGTAAGACACCGTCACATCCGGCGTTACAACCGGTGTTGGGGTCGGGGTTGGCGTCGGGGTTGGTGTCGGCGTTGGCGTTGGTGCCTCCGTCGTGGTCGTAGCTGCCTCCGTCGTGGTCGTTGTCTCGCCACCTGTTCCCGGGTCTGGATTTGTTCCCGGATCCGGGGTTGGGTCCGGCGCCGGTGTGACCGTCACGCTCTTTTTCTTGATGACAAACGTCTTGTCTGCCCCACGCAGATACGAAACATACAACGTTCCATCCGCCGCACAGATCGTCTGCGATGTAGAATACGAATCGAGTGAGACTCCTTCCTGCGCAAATTGGTCATTTGCCACATCATACCGGTACAGATTGGTTGTCCCTGTATAGGCACCCGATGTGAGCACGAACAGTGTTCCCTGCCTGCACACCGGAACTACATCCGAGATTGTGCCATCTTTCATTTTTGAGCAATGCCATGCTTTTCCATCATACCGGTTGACAAGTATGCCTTCGCTGCATGTGGCAACATACAGGTTTTTCCCATCCGTTGCCATGCCATACGTGCTTCCTTTTGTCGCTGCATCACTCACTTCTTTGTGGTTTCCATTTGCATCCAGGCAAAATGTGTGAACCGCCATCGTCCCTGTATTCCGTATAGACGCATACATTGAGTAGCCTATCGAAAGGAGCTTTGGTTGACCTGCAAAATGATTTGTCCCGGCGGTCGTGTAATAGCTTCCGAGATTGGTTGTCACGGACAAACTTCCGGCTTTGAAGCATCTCGCATATGCGGTCGTATTGTTCTGCGTGTATACAAGATACACGCCATCTGCGCCAGCCTGCATATCAAAATCCGCAGCTCCAGCAATCGTCTGTTTCTCTGTCACGCGACTGCAGGATGCATCCAACTTTTCAATCTCTATCCCTGCTGCATCCGCATATGCAAAATAAAACGATCCATTGTAGGAACAGAGCTTTATTTCATTTCCATAGTTCTCGGAGATTTTCTGCTGATATAGTTTTTTCCACGTGTCCTGCTCACAGGAATATAGCGTAAGCGCTGCATCATCTTTCGTATACGTAAGCACGTACGGTTTCTGTCCGCAAAGCGTCATCGCTATCTGGTTCCATGCATTTTTGCTGTTTCCGGCTGCAGAGGCAAATCCACAATCCGTCCATTTCGCAGAGTCCGAAACCTTCGGGAAATCCACCTTTAAAGTAATCTGACTGCCCTTGGCACTGCCGACTTCACTGATCACGATTCCTGAATTCGTTCCATCTGAGAAAGTCAGTGCTCCATCGGAGAGACCTGCGGAAAGGTCGGATTTGCCGATGGTTGTCCGTCCTTTTTCTTTGGAAAGATATGCTTCATAGACGCTCTCTGCCATCTGGGAATATCCTGTCTGCCCCGGTTGCGGGCGGAACACATACACACCGGTCTGTCCATACAGGTTGCTTAAGCCTTCGACTGCAGGGTTGATCCGGTAGACAATCACGCCGGAACCTCCGATAAACCGATCATAGCTGTCGAGACCCATATCCTTCTTCCGGAATTCCACAACAAAAAGCTCCTGCTCATTGAGCGGTGATTTCAGAATATATGCCGGATGACCGTCCTGCTTATCCTGCGTGTCCAGTGTCAGCGTCTGCGATGTAGTAACCGTATCCAGCATAAGCCAGCCGCCCACTTTCATCCGCATATACGCAAGCGGATAAGACATTCCATAATCTGCGCCGCCCATGATATCCCAGTTCCCGACCGGATAGGTCCATCACTTGTATAAAGATCCGGGAAGCCAAGTCCATGCAGGAATTCATGTGCGAGTACACCGGATTCCTGAGCCATCGTCGTATTGCCCGCCCCTAAAAACTGCGGTGTATTGATCATGTTATAATGTCCGACTTCCTTCCCGGCATATCGTAAGTTCTTATCTGTCGGATAAAATGCGTGATGTGCGACGAGTGAATTGCCGGATGTCTGGGATTCTTTCTCCGACTTCATAATGACAGTGAGATTGTCGATGTATCCATCTCCGTCATAGTCTAACACCTGCCCGGAAAGTGCCGGAATGTTCGCCAGGATTTCACTCACAATCGTCGTATCCATATTTCCACCTGCCTGCACAGAAGCTTCCGTAACCGAAAGTGCACAGGCAGAAAGTGTTGTGCCATCATCCTGTGGGAAATAATTTTTCACACGAAGTTTTCCATAGGAAACAGCAGACAGATAATTCGTGAAAGAACGGTTCTTGCGCCATCATACAAACCTAGGATTTTCGCACGATTTGTCTGGAAATATGAAGCGCCTTCCGCATCTCCCTTAAAATATGCAAACACAACAACGTTCGCATAATCCTTTGCATCCGCTGCCCGCGCCATCGTCTGCGCGTTGTTCATCCCCCAGTTCGTAATAAATAAAATCCCCGCCAGCAGGATTGCCAGGATGCGTCTCCCGTATCGTTTGTATGGCATATGTGTACCTCCCATTTTTTGTCATAGTTTCATTATATTGGAAAGTGTAAAAAATAACAATTAAAAAAGAAAACCGCGTACAGATTTTTCTTCTCTGCACGCGGTACACACATTTTCCATTCAGGATGGAGGATTTATCTTCTTTTTCTTCGAATTACGGCATACCCGGTCAGGCTTCCTGCCATAACAAGCATCATCCCTGCAACTGGCATTGCATCTCCGGTCTTTGGCGAAGCTGTGTCATTTGTCTTTGCCGGTGCCGTATCCTTGGCTGCCGGCTTCGTAACATCTGTATCCGGCGCTGCCGGTGTCGTCGATGGTGTAGTTGTTGATGGTGTCGTCGATGGCTTGTCCACGCCTGCAGCCTTCGACTTCTTCACAATAATATAGGTTGAGAACTGATTTGTCTCGAAGGAAATCGTTCCCTGCTCGACCATTGTCGAAAGCTCGGTCAGCTTGCCATTATGGTTACGCACAACCGTATAATCGTAGTTTGCATCGTAATTATCCAGTGCGAGATTCAATGTGACTGGTTTCTCAAACTCTGTAATATTTTTTTCCCAGTTCGAACCATTTCCCTTACTGACAATCTGATCCAGCTTCAGATCTACTGCCTGTGCAGACTGCGCACCAGATACCAGCGCCTGTGCAGCCGTCGTGTCATAGCTCTCTGCATCCGATACCGTCAGTCTCAGATTGCCGCTTGCGGCTGCATTGGCACCATTGGTAATGCTTGCAGCCTCAATCTGTTTGCTGTTTGAATTCACTGTATCCGATACCTTCGTGAAAAGCCCCTTCATATGAACCGGACTATTACCCATAACAAATGTAAACGTCGATGTCTGCGCATCATCCGGCTGCAAGGTCACGCCACCGTTCAACTGCAATCCTGCGACCTGATAGCCATAATCCGGAACAAGTTTAATTGTTACCTTCTTTCCTTCCGGAACCGCAATATTTCCGCCCTTTGCATCTCCCGGATTGGCGCCAAACAGAGTTGAAAAATCACTCACACCCTCAATCGCGGTTATCTGTGCCTTTCCGTGTTCGAGGTATGCGTCCGAGCCGAAGGAATCGCTGTCATACGCCAGGTTACTGTCAATGTCTCAGATTTCTTATCAATCTGGATGTGTTGCATACCGGCTGTGATTGACGCCGCTGTACTCTCTGTATTTCCAATCGTTATTCCTCCAAATGCAGACAAATCATAGTTAGCCACATCGTAAGTAATATACACTTTTACAGGTGTAATTTCTGTTTTAAATTCATAAACACCATTTCCTTTCGATGTCACAACGCTATCTGTAACCAGCTGGCTCATTGTCTTATACCCACTACCTGCATCTGCATAAATTTCAAAGCGCGGGTCTGCCTGCTTTAATTCGTTGTAAAAGTCACTTGCACTTCCAGAAAATGCATTACCCTCGAGCTGTAACGTAACAGAACCTGATAGCGATGGTCCTCCCGGATTTGGATCACCACCGGAGCCTTGACCTCCGCTTCTGGTGAATTGCGCTTCAATACCCAGGTTTTGATCTGTGCCAGTCGCCGTAATGGTTCCTGTCATGGTTCTTCCCTCACCGCCTGTCAGCGGCACAGTTTTTCCATTCAACCGAAGAGTTACCTGATATCCTTCACTTGGCGTAACAGTAATGGTGAATACCGTATTTTCCTGTACCTCTTCTATCTGCTTGCTCGACTGCTGAAACCCTTTACCTGTATCACTTGAAACTATCTTCATAGTCCCCACCACACTGGTCCATCCTTATAAATAAACGTTCCATCAGACGCTTCACACGCTCCGTGAGATTCATCAATCTTCACTGTGTACGTCCCTGCCGCATAGCTTCGCATCACCGGCAGATAGCTCACGATCAAAAGCAATGCCATCAGAAGCGGTAATAGTCTTTTCTTCCTGTTCATAGCTTTGTTCCTCCTCTTTCTTTTTTTGATTTTATTTCAGCTAAAATGCCCATAAACTAAAATAACCATAGCAGATTTTCGCCTGCTATGGTAGTTGACATATGTCTCAAATGCACAAAAAACGCTATTTTTCAGGGTTCCACCCATAATAGAACTGAATCAGCCCCATACGTGCCTTCGTCGCGGTCTTCTCATTCATATTCGAGATGTGACGATAGATTGCTGCCCGGGAGATACCAAGTGTATGTGCAATATCCTGTACATTTTCACCCGAGGAAAGCAATGCCCGGAGCACTTCCCGCTCCCGTTCTGTCAAGCTGTATTGTTCGCCGAAGGCTGTGAATTTATCCGTCGTGGACAGACCGGCCTGCTTATCCTCCGGTTCTGCTGCCCCACCTGTCTGCTTATTCTCCGATTCCGCTGCCCCACCTGTCTGTGGCATCAATGCGGATGCCGCAGATTCCATGCTTCTAAGCTCCATCCCTATCAGAATGTTCTGGTACGAAAACGCCAACACGCTGATCAGGAAAAAGAGAATGACCGCGACAATCATCACTTCATACCGCACAGAAGCGAATCCGCCTGCCAATGTCATGATCATCAGTGCGCATACATTATTCACAGCCCTGCCCAGTCCGGCCCACAGCTTTGGTTTCGCACTATGATAGGAGATATCCATAAATCCAACTGTGAAATATACCGAGAAAAAGCCTGCTGACAGATAAAATACAAGCAGCCCCAGCAGGAACGGTCCGCCAAACCCAATCACGATCACGCAGATTGTAGACAAAAGCGTCACGCAATACATAATCATATGCATCCATCTCCGACCGCGTATATCATACAGAAAGCCAGCCGCAATTCCGCTTAACGCAAGCAGCAGGCGCGGCCATTGTCCGATATCCACATCGCCCGATGCATGCACCGCAGTAACCGCATTGTCAAGCGTTGTAAATACTATCGTCTGGAGAAAAACAATTCCGATCAGCATAATCCCAACGTAAACAGGATATTGTATGTCCTTCTGTCCGGCAGCCTCCTGCGATTGTCCGGCGATGGGATATCCACCCTCCTGCTCCTGACACGGAAGACTTCCCTTCCTGTCCGGAGTGCAAAGCACAAACAACAGATACCCGGTCCCTGCACACAGTGCAACCGCCTGGGTGTGATTTTCATGAATCATATTATTATTCAGAAACTGGAGGAAGATTCCCCCTGCATACGCAAACCCAACACATCTCGCAAGCATTGCACGATCATAAACCGAGTATGCCATCCGGTAATGTACACCAGCCCAACCACGCCCAGCAGGAAAAACAGTACTCCGCCCGCGATCATCATCTGCACATATCCCGCATGCAGGATAATACAGCCCATGCATCCGGCTCCAATGCCGAACGCAAGCAGTCCGGTTCCCCCGGTCACCCACGGACTCTTATCCGCGAAGAAACCGGAAATCCAGTTGTATAGCAGAAACCCGATTGCGCTTACGCCAAGCATCTGATTCTGCGCACGCACTACGCCTGATGCATCTGTCACGTACATCATACAATTATCAAACAGGTATTCCGTTCCCAGAAATGCGAAGAAAAATACCGCAAGCATGATGATATTCGCATATATAGTTTCTTTTTTCGCATTTGCCTTCATCGTTTCTATCCTTCCGGCTTCCCGGTGTTTTATTCCTCTGCACTTTCATCGGCAGCGTCAGTTTCCGTATCATTTGCAGGCGCATCATCCACCGTTTGTTCCGCATCGTTGTCCGTGTCCCCGGATTCCTCGTCCAAATCCTTATCAACCTCATGCAGCAATACGCTCTCATCATGTGCATGCAGGTCTTCTTCCGGCAGGTATGGCTTGAAGCATTTGAGCATAATGTACGCCCACAGATAACCAACCGCACCGAATCCAATCACCACATACACGATGATTGAAATAATGATATCGTAATAGAAACACCACGCAATCACAAGATAAGTCAGCAGCATCAAAAGTGTCATCGGGAAATTCTTGATGCTCATCAAAAATGCATTCCGAAGCTGAACCTTCCACGAATTATCGAACTTCGCCTGCAGGGCAAATGCATAAGTAAACGTCATAACTGCCAGGGTAAGAAGCACAACACTCACGAACAAAAACGGCTTCGCGATTACATTTCCGGTTGCTTCCACTGTGTCATCCAGAACCAGATATCTACCGACAGAATGAAAAATGCGACTAAAAAGAGCAGCCACATACCGGTTGCCTGCTTGAAGTTCTGCTTGAAGCTCCGTGTATAAAACTTCCAGATATATCCGTCGTCGCCGGAAATTCCTTTCATCGCCGTATAGTAAAGTGAAGTAAATGCTGCGCCGATCGTGATAATCGGAACGCATGAGAGTACAAACAGAATGGAAAGCAGCATCGCATCACCCACTCTGCTCAGCATCCTTATAAATATATTGTCATAGTTCATTCCTGATTCGCCGTTATCTGCCATGTATCCAACACTCCTGTTTTCTTTTTATTTTATCCCACCAACGGACCGCATCCGGTCCGCAGTCGTTTCCGGTATGTTCCTGCGTCGTATCCGCAATCATCTGTACCAAAACCGCACATAATAGTTTATGATACCATCTTCGATATTTATTTTCAATTAGATATCAAGTTTTTTACGCCATTTTACTTGACAAAACGCAGTTTTACTTCTAGATTATAGAGAGCGTGAATAAAAAGGCTTATAAACAGAAACACCTACTACATACAGGAGGAATATCATGAAGACACCATTTGTAACGAAAGCACAGGTCGAAGAGATTGCAAAGACATACCCGACTCCGTTCCATATCTACGACGAAAAGGGCATCCGTGAAAATGCAAGAAAATTAAAGCAGGCATTTGCATGGAACAAAGGTTATAAAGAATATTTCGCAGTCAAGGCAACTCCGAACCCAACCATCCTGAAGATCCTGAAGGAAGAGGGCTGCGGTACCGACTGTTCTTCTTATACAGAGCTTCTGATGTCAGAGAAAATGGGCATCACAGGTTCCGACATCATGTTCTCATCGAACGACACACCAGCTGAGGAATTCGTTCTCGCAAAGAAGCTCGGTGCAAACATCAACTTAGACGATTACACACATGTACAGTTCCTGAAGGTACATGCGGTGTTCCGGAGACAGTATTCTGCCGTTACAATCCGGGCGGAACCTTCTCTATC
>ENA-OQEN01000554-OQEN01000554.1-human-gut-metagenome-genome-assembly--contig:-NODE-554-length-16230-cov-6.101720_pt1 | contig 16230 bp, 20 predicted proteins | sample MGYA00242791_ERZ504627 | MGnify/ENA primary metagenome ERZ504627 (study PRJEB26092, sample SAMD00036316) | human gut metagenome | host: Homo sapiens | study: EMG produced TPA metagenomics assembly of... | reverse complement strand
CGTCCGAGGTCTACCTGGCGAGCCCGGCCGTTGCCGCGGCGAGCGCCGTTGCCGGCCACATCGCTGCCCCCTCCGACCTCTGACATTGGGGACAGTTCAATGTCATGACAAAGGGGACAGGCCTTGATTCGGGACAGGCCTTGATTCGTTATCGTTTACAGAAGGAGTTTGCCATGCATTTCGAAGGCACGGTTTTCAAATACGGACGCGACGTGGACACGGACGTCATCATCCCGGCGCGATATCTCAACAGCTCGGATCACGCGCATCTCGCGGCTCACGCTATGGAAGATATCGACCCCACGTTTGCCGAGCGCGTGCAACCCGGCGACATCGTGGTTGCCGAGGAGAACTTCGGCTGCGGATCCTCGCGTGAGCATGCTCCCGTGGCACTCAAGGCGGCGGGCGTGAGCTGCGTCATCGCGAAGAGCTTCGCGCGCATCTTCTACCGCAACGCCATTAACGTGGGTCTTGCTATCCTCGAGTGCCCCGAGCTGTGGACGCCATCGCCGACGGCGCGAGCCTGATAATGCTCGCCGCAAACGACCCCTCGGCGATTTCGCAGACTGTCAAAAACGCAAAGGACAAGGGAGTCAAGATAATCTATGTCGATTCTCCCGCAAACGAGCCTGCGGTCACAACTCTCTCGACCGATAATTACAACGCAGGCATGATAGCGGGCGAGACCATGCTCGAAGAGCTCAAAAACGCGGGCATAACGAGCGGCAAGATAGGCATAATCGGCGTCAACACCGCGACAAATTCGAGCATGAACCGCGAAAAGGGTTTCCGCGAGGCGATAACCAAGGACGGCAAGTTTACTCTGCTCACTACCGAATATAAGGACGGCAACTTCGCATCCTCGCAGGAGGCGGCAACCGGTTTATAACCGGCAACTCCGACCTCGTCGGACTTTACGGCACCAACGAGGTTCGACCGTCGGCGTGGGCAACGCTATCAAAGATTCCGGCAAGAAGATAATCGGCATCGGCTTTGATACTTCAAACACTATCGAGTCGCTGATAAACGACGGAAGTCTTAAAGCGGTCATGGTGCAGAATCCCTATACCATGGGCTATCTCGGCATGGCGCAGGCGCTCGCGGCTCTCAAAGGCAATTCGACGGTCCCGAATCTATAGATACCGGCGTGTCCGTTGTCAGGGCTTCAAAATAAAACAATAACAAATTCGGTCGCCCCCGCATAAACTGTTGCGGGGGTGTTTTTATGCGCCGGATGCGCCGATTCAATATTCGCACTCTGCCGCGCGGGGCGTTCAGGGCTCTGTGCGCTTTTACTCTTGCTGTCTGCCTTGTGCTCGTTGTCGATGCGCGGCTTCGCCCGGCGGTTCGCAATATCGCCATGACCCGCGCAAAGAGCCTCGCCGTGCGCACGGTCGGAGAGAGCATAGAAAAATTTATATCCGAAAACCCGGAGGAGTGCTCCGCTCTTATCAGCGTCGATTCAAACGAAGGAAAAATAGGCTCAATGTCCCTCAACGCTGCCTCCGTCAATTTATTTAAGTCCCGCCTTGTCCGCGCCGTTGATGAAGCGCTCGAAGAAAATGCAAAATTTGTGGTGAAAATACCGCTCGGCGCTGTAACCGGCTCCGAAGTTTTTGCGGGTATGGGACCCGAGATTCCCGTAACCGTCCGCATGACGGGCGGCGCGGAGGCGCAGATAACGGATGACTTTACTTCTGCGGGCATAAACCAGACCCGCCACAGAGTTATGCTGAAGGTCGAGTGCTCCGTCTATGTCTTTCTCGGCGGGAACGAGGCGCGGCGAATTTTTCGGATGAATATTGCATAGCCGAGAATATCGTCGTCGGCACTGTCCCGCAGACCGCCGTGACAATAGATATTCCGCAACGGCAGTGAAATAAATTGTTGTTAGATGTATTCAAGTTTGTGGTATAATAACCGCAGAGAAAAAGGAAGCTTAAAAGGAGGAATCTCTTTTGACCGACAAAGAGCAGAGCGCAAAACGCGCGCAGGAGCTCAGAGATAAGCTCAATTATTACAGCAGAAAATATTATGTCGATGACGATCCCGAGATAGAGGACTACGAATATGATATGCTCCAGCGCGAGCTCAAGGCGATAGAGGATAAATATCCGGATCTTGTGACCCCGGATTCCCCGACCGTGCGCGTCGGCGGCAGCGCGGAAAATCTGTTCTCAAAGGTCGAACACCGCGTGCGTATGGAGAGCCTCCAAGATGCGTTCAGCTTCGCGGAGATAGAGGAATTCGACCGCTGGGTCAGAGAGACCGAGCGGGATGTTCGCTATGTCGTCGAGCCGAAGATCGACGGGCTTTCCGTCTCGCTCGAATATACAAACGGCGTGCTGACCCGCGGCTCGACCCGCGGCGACGGCGATGTCGGCGAGGATGTTACCGCAAACCTGCGCGCCGTGCGCTCGATTCCGCTGAAAATAAAAACGCCGCTGCCTTTCCTCGAAGTCAGAGGCGAGGTGTATATGCCCAAGTCGGTCTTTGCCACTCTCGTCACAAGGCAGGAGCTCGACGGCGAAAAGCCCTTTAAAAACCCGCGCAACGCCGCCGCGGGTTCGCTCAGACAGAAAGATTCAAAAGTGACCGCAGGCAGGGGACTTGATATCTTCGTTTTCAATGTCCAGCAGATAGAGGGCGCACAACTCAGCTCGCATAAGCAGTCGCTCGATTTCCTGCGCGAACAGGGCTTTCATACAATTCCGTTCTATACTCGGTTTGATAATATAACCGATGTCATCTCGGAACTCAAGCGTATTGGCGAGATACGCCCAGGACTCGAATATGATATCGACGGCGCGGTTATAAAAGTCGATGATTTTGCCCAGCGCGAACGCCTCGGCAGCACCTCGAAGTTCCCAAAATGGGCGGTGGCTTTCAAATATCCTCCCGAAGAAAAGACAACTAAGCTCGTTGATATAGAAATTGGCGTCGGGCGCACGGGCGTGCTCACTCCGACTGCCGTTTTTGAACCTGTTCTTCTCGCGGGTTCAACCGTCAGCCGTGCAACGCTCCATAATCAGGATTTTATAACAGAAAAGGATATCCGCATCGGCGATGAAGTCGCCATAAGAAAAGCGGGCGATATAATCCCCGAGGTCGTGCGCGTCGTGTCGCACGCGGAAAATTCCGTGCCGTATATCCTGCCGTCAATCTGCCCGTCCTGCTCCGCTCCCGTTATCCGCGAAGAGGGCGAGGCGGCTGTCCGCTGCGTCAATCCCGAGTGCCCGGCTCAGCTGCTGCGCAATGTTATCCATTTCTGTTCGCGCGATGCCATGGATATCGAGGGACTCGGCGATGCCCTCATCGAAAAGTTTATCTCCGAAAATCTGATATCAAATGTCGCCGATATCTATGACATAACCGCAGGCGAGATAATGATGCTTGAAGGGCATCAGGAAAGGTCGGCAAAAAATCTCGTCGATGCCATCGAACGCTCGAAGCAAAATGACCTTTCGCGCCTGATGTTCGCTCTGGCATACGCCATATCGGGCAGAAAGCGGCGAAGCTTCTCTCAGAGCATTTCGGCGATATCGATTCTATAATCGCCGCGTCCGAAGAAGAGATAGCCGAAATAGACGGTTTCGGCGGAATAATGGCAAAGAGCGCGGCGGAATTTTTCTCCATGACTCAGACTGCGATTTAATAGAACGGCTCAAAGCGGCTGGAGTCAATATGAAGTCGCTCAAAGAGAAGAGCGACGACCAGCGCTTCGCGGGTCTGACTTTCGTCCTTACGGGTACTCTGCCGACGCTTTCGAGAAAAGAAGCGACTGAGATAATCGAAAACCTCGGCGGCAAAGCGTCGTCGTCAGTCTCGAAAAAGACTTCGTATGTCGTCGCAGGCGAGGAAGCCGGAAGCAAGCTGCAAAAAGCGACCGACCTCGGCATCCCGGTCATAACTCAGGACGATCTTCTGAAAATGGCAGGTCGGGAATAAATAGAGCATCCGTACTTTTCGTGCGGATGCTTTATTTTTGATATTCGCGCCTGTATGCGGCGGGGGAGAATCCGGAGTAGCTCTTGAAAACCCGATTGAAGTGGCTCAGGCTGTAGTAGCCGAGCTGCATGGATATTTCAAGCGTTGTCATCTTGGTTCCGCTTAGGAGCAGGCAGGCGTATTCGCATTTCGTGTCCCTGAGATATGCCGAAACCGTCTTGCCAGTGTATTTTCTGAACGCTTCGATAACAACGGGCGGCGAGAAGTTGCTCATTTCATATACGTCCGCCGCGCAGCATGTCATGTATTCCGGCGAGCGTATCTTTTCGAGCATGTTTTCAAACCACTCGGGGCAGTCGATTTTCTGCGTGAGCTTCGAGCTGTTTATTATCGAGATAAAATCCGATGCGGTCGAGCATATTACGCTCGCCGCTTTTTCGTATCCGTCGCCGATGAGCCTGTTTATGAGACTTGCCCGCGAAGAAAAGTATGCCTGCTCCTCGGTCGAGAGCGCAGCCGTCAGCGGTTTCTGCGACTCGAACGCTTCGGGATCTATCCCGAGAGCTGAGCAGATTTCTTCAAACTTTTTCGGCGAGATGCAGATGTTCATGTGTATGCTCGAAAAATTCTCGATGCGGCGCAACTGATGAATGTCGCCGGGGCATATCATGCATAAAGTACCTTTGCTTATCTCGGAAATCTTGCCGTTTATCTCGTGGCATACGCGCCCGTCCGTTACAAGAAAAATCTCGTAGTAGTTGTGTCCGTGCTCCGTCGTGCCCTCCGAGCCCCAAAGGTGAAATGACACGGAATATTTGCTTATAATCGGATTCGTCCTGTAGTCGATAATGTTCAGCCTGTCCGTATATTTTCACTCCTTTGATTGGTGCTTTCTTAAAAATAACACACTTTATCGGCGATTTCAAGAGATTATATTGATTATAAAAACATAAAATTAAAAAAAACGCTCATTCACATTAAAAAATAGCAAGAAAAACAATATATACTGTTTTATAATAAATACAACATAATTTTTATGGAGTTTGCACAAAATGTCTCGGCTTAAACATTTTGTTGAAAAGTCCCGCGAGGGAACCTATTATACAATACCGTTTACCGTGCCCGAAAACGTTTCGCGCGTCACGGTATCGTATTCCTATTGGCAGGGCACCAAAGGTCTGCTCAGAGAGATACACCCGCAGAATATAATCGACCTTGGTCTCATGGACGAAAAGGGGAGATTTCTCGGCTGGTCGGGCAGCGCGCATCCGAGCATATTTGTCGGCGAAGATAAGTCCACAAACGGCTATCTCGTGCAAAGGCCCGAGCCGGGCGAGTGGTCTATAATCGTCGGCGCGTATCATGTCGTGCCCGCAGGTGTCGAGGTCACATATGATATTGAGTTTGAATATCACAAACCCGGCGACCCCGAACCGAAGCATTATAAACAGGATGCGCCCGAAAATATATCTTCTGATAACACGAACGCCGGACCCGAACTGCTCTTCGGAGACTTGCATATACATACCGTAGCCTCCGACGGCGCACTCGATTCCGAAGCCGTCGGGAAGCTTGCACGAGATATCGGGCTCGATTTCGTCGGGCTTGCAAACCACAATAACTATGCCGATAATTTCTGCCTGCCGGATATCCCGGGGCTGACATTTATATATGCGGTCGAATGGACGCACTATAAAGGGCATATGAATTTCTTCGGAGCCAAAGCACCCTTTGAAAACAGCTTTATCGCGAACACACCCGAAGAGATGGAAAAGATAATCAACGACGCCCGTTCGCTCGGCGCGGTCATATCGGTAAATCATCCGAAATGCCCGTTCTGCCCGTATAAATGGAACAGCATGAACTTCGATATGATCGAGGTCTGGAACGGACCAATGCGCGGGACGAATATCCGCGGCATAAAGTGGTGGACTCAGCTCCTGCGCGAGGGCAGACGCATACCCGCCGTCGGCGGCAGTGATTTCCATCGCCCTAAGGATTTCGCGAAGCTCGGCAATCCGATAACGGCAGTCTATTCGCCGTCGCGCCGCCGCGAGGATATACTGAAAAATATCCGCGCAGGGCACTCCTTCGTTTCAAGCGGAGTTGACGGCGCGCGCCTGACTCTGACCTGCGGCGATGCAATGATGGGCGACGCTGTTCGCTATGACAAAAACAAAAAACTCCATCTTCACGCGGAACAGCTCCGCGGCGAAACGCTTGTTCTCGTTACCGGCAGCGGAGAGCGCGTGATAAAGCACTTCGCACGAGGAAATCTTGATATTGATATAGAACCGAAAAACGATAATTTCGCTTATGTCAAGGCAATCAGAGGGTGCGGAAAACTCGGCGAAGTCCGCGCGCTCACAAATCCGATATATTTTCAGAAAGAGGAAGAGGAGGATAACTGATGGAACCTTCAAACACTTTGAACCGAAAACGCACGTCCCCGTTCCGCTACGGCTTCGGAATGCTCGGCACATCGATTCCGATAAATATGCTGAAGTCATATGCCGCCGCATATTATGTCTTGAAGCTCGGACTCATCACGACAGATCAGATGGCGAAGATACTGTTTATCTACACCTTTGTCGATGCTATAGATAACCCCGTCTACGGCTTCCTTTCGGACAGAACGCATACAAAATGGGGCAAGCGCAGACCGTGGCTCGTTATCGGCACGCCGCTGATGATTCTTTGCTTCGTGCTGTTCTATAATATACCCGCGCGCGTGCAGTCGAACTCCGGTCAGGCTTATCTCTATATTCTGCTGATGTACATACTCACCGGCACGCTCGACTCGCTCATGAACGCAAACTACGGCGCGCTGTTCCCGACCCTTTTCAAGACCGACGAACTCAGAGCAAAGACCAATGCTATAAGACAGGTCTGCCAGCTTGTCGCTATGGTTATTTCCATCGTGCTCACTCCCGTTGTCACTTCAAAGATAGGCTATAATCTCACCGCAATCATCTACGGCGTTATCGCCCTCGCGGTCATTATGTTCATGACCTTCGGCTGCCACGAGAATATCGAAGAAGAGGAAGCGGAGGCGGCAAACGGCGAGAAGCCCGATCTCTTCAAGGCGATATTCGCTCTCATTACCAACAGCAAATTCTGGATATTCGGCTTTGCAAACGCGCTCTATTCCGCCGCGTTCTCGCTCATTTCTCAGGCGATCCCGTTCTATGTTCAGTATACTCTGAAGCTTGAAAGCTCCATGACAACCGTCATGCTCGGCGTGGTGTTTGGCGTCGCGCTTGTCGGTATAGTAGTCTGGTCGAATGTCGTAAAACGCGCGGGTATTATGAATGTCTGGAGGCTCGGATTCGCCGTGCTGACAGTCGGATTCATCCCGCTGTTCTTTGCAAACACAATGCCCGTTGCGGTCGCTATAATGTGCGTTATGGGTATGGGTGTCGCCGGGTGCCTTGTTACTATCGACTGCATCGGCGCGAAGATAATCGACGATGACTATTCCCGCCACGGCGTAAAACGCGAGGGTATGCTCACAAGTCTCGTCGGCGTCATGAATCGTCTGAACGGACTTTATGTCTCGCTCGGCTATAAAGTTATCAGCGTGGCGTTCGGCTTCGAGAGCGGAGCGAACCCCGGCTCGAATCCCGATATGGCGTCGCGGTTCCTGCTCTGCGTGTTCCCGTTCATAGCCATGGCTGTGGCAACAATATTCACCCTGTTCCTGCATTTCAAAGATGAGTCAAACGACTGGTTCGATTTCAAAAAGAAGAAAGAGTTAAAAGCAAATGTCTAAGTATCTTATAATCAACGCCGATGATTTTGGCTATAATCCGCAGCAGACAAAGGCGATAGACGAGCTCATGCGAGGCAATTTGATAACCTCGACCTCGCTCATGACCGTCGCGCCGGATGCCGCCAACGCCGCTGAGCTCGCAAGGCTCGGCGGCTATCCTGTCGGCGTGCATCTGACTATAAATTCCGACGACAGCAGGAACCGCTGGCAGAGCAACAGCGGCGCGCCCTCGCTCAGTGAAAAGGGGATGGGACTCTATGAGAGTCAGGTCGGGCTCGCTCTGCACGCCCGCCGCCGCGATGTCCGCGCGGAGCTTGAGGCGCAGTATGATTTCATCAGCTCAAGGGGCGTTGAAGTCGACCATGCCGATAACCATTGCGCCACGCTCTACGGCATAAACGGCAGGCGTTTCTATATTGATGCATATAATTTCTGCGCGGAACATTCCTTGCCCTACAGATTTCCGAAAACTCCGGGATTTTTGTCCAGACAGATTGACAGGGAAGCTCCCGGTGTGATAAAATGCTTCCAGAAAATTATTGTTGGAGCGGGTGAGCGGCGCGGAGTCGGCCTGCTCGATGACCTTGTGTCGAATCCGTGGTCGATGGATCGCATAAAAGATTACGACACCTTGCGCAATATTATCTTGACGCTGTCGAAAACTGCATCGACGGCGTGACTGAGATTTTCATGCACCCTGCGTATCCGATAGACGACAAGCCCGGCGAGTGGACGAAGCGCGTCTATGAATTGAGACTTCTTCAAAGCGGCGATCTTCTCGAAGCCGCGCGCAGGAACAATATCGAATTAGTCTCGTGGTCGGTTTTCAGGGACCTCGGGAAAATATAAAAGAAACGAAGGATGAAAACGATGAAAAAACTTCTGAGCGTTTTCCTCGCCCTTGCGCTTATGCTGAGCTTTGTAACGCCGGCATTTGCGTATCAGGGCGCGAAAACCGCAGACACAGCAGCTCAGGCGGAGGAAGCGCACGATCCGCGACCTGCACAGATTGCCCCGTGGTCATAGTCAGGGGAATGGATATGATGGGGCTCTATATCGACAAGGGCACCGAGAATGAGCGCAACGCCCTCGAGTTTGATCTGGGCGATTTGCTCTCCATGCTTTACAAGGGCATCTCCGGCGCAGTCAAGGCCAAGGATATCGATCCCTTCTTCCAGGCTGTTATCGATTATGCGGCGAACCTGCTTGACGGCTATGCGATGAAAGAGAACGGCGAGTCAAAGCACAATGTCAGCGTTGCGAAATATCCCGGGAGCGCGGAGAATTATCCTGAGATTTGGGAAAACTTCGATTCAAAAAACGAGCGCGGAATGACCCGCGCCTGCGCCGAAAATCTTCCCGCCAACCACACATATCTGTTTACATACGACTGGCGTCTCGATCCTTACAAAGTCGCCGATGATATCGCCGCTACGGTTGACAGAGCAATAGCCGAGTCGGGTCACGACAAGGTCTCGATATTCTGCGCGAGCATGGGCGGCATAATGACCGTCGCTTATCTGACAAAGTACGGTTACAGCAAGGTCGACCGCTGCGTCTTTATGTCCTCGACATTCTGCGGTGCGCAGGTCGCCTCCGATGTTCTGACAGGTAAGATCGAGCTCAAGGCAGATACGATGTATAACTATTTCTCCGGCCTGCTCGCCGATGCTACAGGCTCGAACGCTGCTGTGGCGGCATTCATGAAGGCGCTCAACAGCGTCGGCGCATTCAAGCTGCTTCAGAAGGTCACGGATTATATTGTCGACAACTATAAAGATGAGGTCTATGAGCGCGTGCTCATTCCGGATTTTGCCTATATGCCGGTTCTTTGGGGACTCGTTCAGCCGCAGGATTATAATGATGCAGTCGACTTTATTTTCGGCGACAGCGTGGCGGAACACGCCGATTTCCTCGCTTACGGCGAGCGCCTGCAGAAGATGATGTCAAACCGCACCGAGCTTATTGAAAACATGATACGCGATGGCGTCAAGGTTGCGATTATTTCCCATTACGACAAGCCGATGGCTCCTCTCTATGAGAGCGCGGATTTTACAGGCGACGGCGCGCTCGAGACATATGAGATGTCCGGCTATGCAACTGTCGCGAAGTACGGCGAGACTCTCGGCGATGATTATGTTCCCGCAAAGGCTGAGTATCTGTCGCCCGACAGATGTGTCGACCTCTCGACCGCGCTCTTCCCGAAGTATACTTATATAATCAAGGCGCGCCCCATGTCTCCGCATCTTACGGCACGGATTACAGCAACTTCTTCCTTTGGCTCGCGACCTGCGACGGTGATTTCTATGCCGGCGTGAACGAGGATTATCCGCAGTTCATGCTCTCGGGCACTGATCAGCACCTGAGCAAGTGGGCAAACTGAAAATCATAGAATAAATGTCGCCCGATTTTTCGCCGTATAATATAACAGCAACCCTGCCCATGGCTTTCCGTGGTCAGGGTTTTATGTATCGGTATATATAAAAACATCGATAAATCAGAGCTTGTATGTCTTATTAGAACAAAGCTTTGCAAAATAAAAGTTAGCGAATCGACTAATCTTGATAATTAAGCTTCCAATAGCCGCGTCGCAGTGTTTAAAAGCTCTTTTGAGAGGCGAGGGGACGGCTTGCGAAGCAAGACGCACGAGCCCGTATTGTTTGAGTGGAAGCGAGTTTACAGGCGAATGTACCGAGCTAGCCGCAAACTTTATACTGCGGCGTGGCGCTGTGGGGTCTCGGGGCGCAGCCCATAAAAAGGCAGGCACACATCGGTTTTGCGCAGCAAAACTGCTTGCACTTAAAAATATTGGATTTTTGATGCCAGGCAAGAAAAAGGCGCGCAGGAATGCGCCCGCATTTCAAGCGCTTTTTTCGCAGCATGGCGCAAAAAGACTTACTTTTAAGCGATGCTTGCTTGCCTTTTTGTGGGCACAGTTTGCTTTTCTTTTGCAGGCGTTTACTTTTTTGAATAAAAAGAAAATGCTGAAATGCGGGAAGTATAAAAGTTTGATTGTAGTAGGACGCGATGGTAGAGGGTAAGCCGATATCGGACAGCCGCAAGGGATGTCCCTACAAAGTGTATGTAAATAAATTTATGCAGAATTCGGGGGCGGAAATCATCTGCTCCTACACAATTGTACTGATTTGTAATATTGCAACAGCTGTTTATTGTCGGCATTTACGCCTGCAAATCTCAATTTAATATCCCCGATTCCACCGCAGAAAACAAAAAACAGCAGCCGCTTCGCTTTTGAAACGGCTGCCGTAATTATTCTGTTATATCGGATATCAGATGTAATCCTTGACTATGTCATAGAGACCGGTGTCAACGTAGTTGCCCTCGCTCCTGACGGCCGCGCCCCATTTGCGGGCTATTGTGTCGAAATCGTCGTTCTTTATGTCTGCGCGCTCAAAGCCCGGCTTGCTGCCGATGATATACCAGTCGGAGGTGTCTGCTCCGTGGCCGCAGCCTTATATGACCAGATAGTCCAGCTGAAGTTTGAGTTTTTGAACAGCGTGAGCACGTGATCCCATGTGGCGCTGCCCATGGGCTTGAACTCGCCGACATAGAGCGGAACATTGTAGGGATAGAGCTTTGCAAAGAAGACGAGAAGGCTGTACATGAAGTTGCTTGTGTCATAGAAATGAAGCTGATAGACAACGTTAGTCCAGCCGATGAACACGGCGCGGGGAGATTATAAAGTCTCCAGATGCCCTCCATGGTCATTATGTGATCCTTGTCAACCTCGCGTATGGCCTTGTAGAGGCGGTTGTAGACGGAGATTGTGACAAGGTTGTTCTTCTGAAGATATGAGCTTACGTCGCAGTTGGGCTCGTTGAGCAGGTCGTACATAGCGACTGCGGGATTGCCGCTGAAGCGCTTGGCTATTGCAACCCAAAGCTCAATTGTGAGCTTTCTCCATTCCTCGGCCTGCTTAGTCAGCTTGAAAAGGCCGCTGTCGCCGATTTTGCCGCAGTGATCCTTGTTGTTCTGATATCCGGGTGCGCCGTGGAGATCGAGAATAACATAGAGTCCGCGCTTAGAGCATTCGGAAACGACCCAGTCGAGACGGCTGAAATCCCACTCACCGTTTTCGTCAAGTATCTTCGTACCCTTGTCGTCATAGTAGAAGTTGCGGAACCAGAACGGAACGCGCACGCAGTTGAAGCCGAGCTCAACTATCTTGTCGAGGTCGTATTCGGTTATCCAGTTGTCCTCGTAGATGTTGATGAGCTCGTATGCTTTCTCAACGCCGAAACGCTCCGTGAGGGTGTTGAGGGTCGAAATATTGTCGTCGGAGTTCTCGATGGGGGTCATCCAGGACTCTTGGATGAGCCATGTGCCGAGATTAACTCCGCGGAGAATGACCTCTTCGCCGCGCTTATTGTAGATTTTCTTTCCCTTTGTGTGCAGCATATCTTCGTCGGTTATCGCGCCGCGCCTCTCGGTTGCCTCTCCGCCTTTTTCGGCGTATGCCGGCAGACAGATTGCGCTTAGTGCGAGCACAAGGCAAAGAACCATGCTTAAAACTCTTGAAAAAGTATGCTTTTTCATTTTCTTATCCTCCTGAAAAAACTAACTATCCGTGAATTTATAATAGCATTTTTTAGCGTATTTTACAATAAATACTTTCAAGTTTATATATTGTTTATAAATCTTAAAAAGAATACAGCTATGCCTGATGCGGCATTGTTAACAAAAAAATCCGCGAACATTGATGAAAACGCCGAATTTCCTCAAAAGCCTTGCCTTATTCCTGTTGTTTGTATATACTAAAATAAAGTTAGTAATTAAAAGGAGAAAATTATGGAGCGTATAGTTACCGAAAAAAGAAGCTTTGTCGATGAATACGGCAGAGAGCGTATCTTCTACGGCGTCAATATCGTAGATAAGCGCAAAAACAGCGAGGACAACAAGTTCGGCTTCAATATCGACGATAAACTGCTCGACGAGATGACCTCGCGCGGACTCAATCTTATCCGCCTCGGCACCACCTGGAGCATGATCGAGCCCGAGCCCGGCAGCTACAACGATGAGTATCTCGACGATATGTACCGCATCTTCGATCTCTGCGCCGCTCACGGTGTCTATATACTCTTTGATATGCATCAGGATCTCTATTCTCCGCGCTGCTACGGAGACGGAGCACCCGATTGGGCGACTATAACCGACCAGTACGATCCAAAAGAGCCCAAGCTTGTCTGGGCGGCCGGCTATTTCTGGGGCAAGGCAACTCAGCGCGCGTTCGATAATTTCTGGAACAACCGCGAATATAACGGCAGGGGTCTTATCGATTATTTTGCCGCCATGTGGCAGCATGTCGCGGCTCGTTTTGCGGATCATCCCGCACTCTTCGGATTCGATATGCTCAATGAGCCTTTCCTCGGCTCGGACGGCGGCAAGCTCTTCAAGAAGCTTATCTCCACCGCTGTCGGCACTGTTATCAGCGACAAGCGCGTCAAGTGCTTCAAGCTCGTCGGCGATTTTCTCAACAAACAGAGACGCGACGAGGTCAAATATCTCGAGCAGATAACCGGCGATGTCCTCAAGGATGTCACGCGCAAGGCCGGATATGAATATGTCAGAAAGTTCGATATCGAGAAGTATTCTCCGTTTATCAACAAGGTTTCTACCGCTATCCGCGAGGTTACCGACAAGGGCATACTCGTCATGGAGAACTGCTATTGGTCGAATACCTGCATTCCTTGCTCGACTCCCGCAATAGAGGTCAACGGCAAGCGCGAGAAGAATTTCTGCTTCACTCCTCACGGCTATGATTTCATGGTCGATACCCCGCAGTATAAGTATGCGAGCAATGACAGAGTCAGAGCCATATTCGAGGAGCACGTCAGAACTCAGGACAGACTCGATGCACCCGTGCTTGTAGGCGAGTGGGGCGGCTTCGGCGGCGAGGGCGAGGATTGGCTCCCGCATATCGAGTTCCTCGTCAACTTCTTCGAGCAGCACAAGTGGGGCTTCACTTATTGGCACTATGTTGACGATATGTTCAACAGCCCGCTGATGAAAGTTCTCAGCCGTCCTTATCCCGTCGCTGTCAGCGGCAGACTCGTTTCATACGGCTTTGATCAGTCTGCTCAGGAGTTCAATCTCAGCTATGAGGGCGACGGCGAGTGCGCCGCTCCGACGGAGATTTATATACATAAGCCCGCAAAGACCGTTGAGGGCTGCGAGTATGAGCTCGAATCTGTCGGCGAAAACGGCGCGGCAAAGCTTGTTGTCAAGCCCGTCTCCGGCACTGTCAATGTCAAGATAACTTTTTAAAATGTGATATAACAATAAAAGCTGTCGGTTTCCCCGGCAGCTTTTGTCGTTATTTTCAGTTCTGTTCGTCTCCGAACTTGTCCTCATATGCCTTGATGCACTTGCTGACTATATCTATCGCAACGTCGCGCCCGCAGAGCTCCTTGACTATCGTCTCCTTGCCCTCGAGCATTTTATATACGCTGAAGAAGTGCATTATCTCGTCGAGAATGTGTCTCGGCAGGCTGTTGACATCTCTGTATGCGTTGTAGTTCGGGTCGCGGTCGGGGATGGCGATTATCTTCTCGTCGATAGACTGGCTGTCGATCATCTTGATAACGCCTATCGGATAGCATTTTACGAGCGTCATCGGCAGTATCGCCTCGCTGCACAGCACGAGAACATCGAGCGGGTCGTTGTCGTCGGCGTATGTGCGCGGGATGAACCGTAGTTGGCGGGGTAGTGGGTCGAGGTGTAGAGGACGCGGTCAAGCTTGAGCATGCCGGTCTCCTTGTCCATCTCGTATTTGTTCTTGCCGCCCTTGGATATCTCAATGCAGGCGACAAAGTCGTCGCTCTTTATTCTCTCCGGAGCTATGTCGTGCCATATGTTCATCATGGTTTTTTTCCTCCTGTCCTTTCTTCTTATTATATATCCTGCGCGGCTTCAAATCAATATTATAATGATAATTTGCCTCGCTTTTGAATCCGTCTTGAAAAAAGCGGAGCGATATAATATAATATCGGAGGAACGGAGTGAGGTCTTTGAAAAAAAGCGGAAAATACGATTTGCAGAAACTGAAAAAGGATGCCCTCGGCTCGCTGACCGCGGTCGGCTGGATATTCCCGCTCGCGCTCGCTTTCGGCAGCAATTCGCCGTTCGGCGCGGCGGCAGGACTTGTCGGCGCAATAGCGGCGTGCATTATAGGCTCGGGCAGCCCGAACAGGATCCCGACGCCCCATGTCGAGGTGTTCGCGATACTTATCTATGCGGCGAATACGATCGGCGTCCCCGGCGCGATGCTCTCCTGCATTATCGCGGGTATGCTCCTGCTTTTTGTCGCAACTATTCAGTTCAATAAATCTTTCTTCAAGATACCTCCCGCGGCTCTCGGCGCGGTAACTTTTATTGTCGCCGCCGTGCTGTGCATAATCCAGGTCAACTACTATTTCGGCATAGGCGTCCCGGCGGGCTCCGCTTTTGAGACCCTCGTCGCTTATCGCTCATACGGCTTTCACTCCAATTGGCGTGGCGTGCTCTACGGCACGATAACCCTCGTCATAATGATAACCTATCCGATAAAGTTCAAAAAACTCAGCCGCAAAGTTCCCGCACCCGCTGTCGCACTTGTGCTGACAACCGTGCTCAACCTTATCCTCAATCCCGTCGCGGAGCGCACCGTTATAGACGAGGTCGGAAGCTTTGTCTCTTCGCCGAGCTTCCTGCTTGTCGGCGATATCAGCATTTTTGATGTCACTCCCGAGAAGCTTCTCCCGTCGTTTATATATGCGTGGGCGCTTGTGGTCGTCCTTGTTGCCGATACGCTGATGAAAGAAAATCAGCTCTCGGTCGTCCGCAATTCGCTCGCGTTCAAGGTTTAAGATCGATAATCTGCCCGGTGTGCGACGGAATGACGGTCGGCGATGAAAGCTCCGATGGTGAGACCCGAATGACCGGAATCTTTGCCGCAGTTATCATGATTGTGCTCTCGATTCTTGCCCATCCAGTGATAATGCGCGTGCCGACTGCGACTCTAGCCGTTATAATCATCTGCACCGCGTGGAAGAAAGTCCGCTTCAAAGTTATCAAAACAGCGTTCAAGAGCAGCAAAAAGGTGTTCGCGATATTGCTCTTTGCCTCAATGGTTGTGGCGGGAATCTTCTGGGATATGGTCGTTGTTATCGATATAGTCTCGATAGGCGCGCTCATCTATTGTTTCGACCGCCGCCGCAAGGTCAGAAAGAAAGCCGAACGTCTTGCGGATATGCGCAAAAAGTCAGAATAAAATTTAAAGCATCCGTGATTTTTTTCATCGCGGATGCTTTTTCTTATTCACTCAACGGCAGCATAACATCGATAACCGCAAGCTCCGGCTTCTCGCCGCCGTTTAAAGCCTCCCAGAACGAAGTCCCGTCCTCGAAGCCCCCTCTATCCCTGTCGATTGCAGTGCATAAACCTCAATGTCGCGTATGCTCGCGTCGTCCTCAACGCACAAGATCATAGCTTTCCATCCCTGTACGGTATAG
>ENA-OQEN01000553-OQEN01000553.1-human-gut-metagenome-genome-assembly--contig:-NODE-553-length-16238-cov-2.740736_pt1 | contig 16238 bp, 16 predicted proteins | sample MGYA00242791_ERZ504627 | MGnify/ENA primary metagenome ERZ504627 (study PRJEB26092, sample SAMD00036316) | human gut metagenome | host: Homo sapiens | study: EMG produced TPA metagenomics assembly of... | reverse complement strand
GGCGACGGCCGACAGTCGCGACTGCGCATGGGTACTCCAGGGTCGGAAGGGTCTGCGCCGGCGCTACGGTGATGGAATCGCCCCGTGTGCACGCCCATGGGGTCGAGATTCTCGATGGAGCACACGATGATGCCGTTGCCAGCGCGATCGCGCATGACCTCCATCTCGTACTCTTTCCAGCCCTCGATGGATTCCTCCACGAGCACCTCGCCGGCAGGAGAGAGCTCGAGGCCCTGGCGTACGATCTCGCGCAGCTCCTGCTCATCGTGCGCGATACCGCCACCCGCGCCGCCCAGGGTAAAGCTCGGGCGCAGCACGCAGGGGTAGCCCACGCGCGCCACGATAGCGAGCGCGTCATCGATGGAATAAGCGTAACCGCTGCGGGCAACCTCCAGACCGATCTCGGCCATGGCCTCATTGAAGAGCTTGCGGTCCTCGCCCCGCTCGATGGCGGCAAGGTCGCACCCGATCATCTCGACGCCATATGCATCGAGCGTGCCGTTCTTGGCCAGCTCCACAGCGGCATTGAGGCCCGTCTGCCCACCGAGTGTGGGAAGCAGGGCGTCGGGACGCTCTCGGGCGATCACCTTCTCGATGAACTCTGGGGTCACGGGCTCAACATAGGTGCGGTCCGCAAGCCCCGGGTCCGTCATGATCGTAGCCGGATTTGAGTTGACCAGAACGACCTCGTAGCCGTCCTCCTTGAGCACTTTGCAGGCCTGAGCGCCAGAATAATCGAACTCGCAGGCCTGGCCGATGACGATCGGGCCGGACCCGATGACGAGAATCCGCTTGATGTCGGTACGTTTGGGCATGAGCCCTCCTTTTTTCTAAAAATCGCTCAAATCCTGTCAGTTATTTCAGATATGAACGATTGAACCTTCGATACGGTGCCGATTTCCTGTTTGCTGGGCACCCACAGGATAAAAATCGCCCAAATTCGCAATTAACACGCCCTCTTTTCGCCCTACAGCGCCGTTTCGCGCATTCCGAATCGTTCATATCTGAAATAACTGCCAGGAAATGACGCGATTCGACGAAAAACTTCCGCTGCGCGGCGAAAAGCAGGCCTGAGCTCGCCTCGCTAGGCAACCGGCTCCTCGGCGAAGGTCCACCCTGCGAGGCGGTCCTTGGCGATATCGATATCCAGGTAATCGCGGTCGCCGTCCATGAGGCGCATGAACGCGGTGAACAGGTAATGCGCATCGGTAGGACCGGGCGCGGCCTCGGGGTGGTATTGCACGCTGAACGCAGGGGCATCGAGCAACTGAATGCCCTCGGCGGTGCCGTCGTTCAGGTTCACGTGCGTGAGGCGGATGCGTCCGAAGCGCTCATTGCTCACCACGGGCGCCACGCCCCGCTCGACCCAGAATCGCAGGTCACCGGTGGCGGAGGTGCATCGGAACCGCAAGGGTGCTCGGACACGCCGCCCGAAAGCTCCGGCACGAGCTCGCCCAGGCTCGGGAACACGAGACCGAACCCGTGGTTCTGCGCGGTGATCTCCACGCGGTGCGTAAGCAGATTCATAACCGGCTGATTGCCCCCGCGATGCCCGTAGGCGAGCTTCTCCATGGTGGCTCCGGCAGCAAGGCTAATCATCTGGTGCCCCAAGCAGATGCCGAAGATGGGCACCTTGCCAATAAGCCGCTGAACCTGGGCGTACGTCTCCTCCACGGCGTCTGGGTCGCCTGGCCCGTTGGAAAGAAAGACGCCGTCGGGGCGGTGCTTGAGCACTCGAAGGCCGGCGTGTCCCATGGCACGACGAGAAGCTCGCACCCCACACGCGCGAGCCCTTCGATGATGCCCCTCTTCACGCCGCAGTCGTACACCACGACCTTCTTGCGCGCATTGGCCGGGGCGGCCGCAGCGAAGGCGCGGTTCTGGGAAAGGCTCGACGCATCGTATCCGTAGGCCTCCTTGCAGCTTACGGTCTGCACGAGGTTCGTCCCCACGAGGTCGGGGGCGCTATCGAGCATGTGAGCGAGCTCGGCAAGATCGAACACCTCGGTTGAAACGATGCCCTTTTGTGCTCCGTTGTCGCGCAGGTGCCGCACGAGCGCGCGCGTATCGATGCCCTCGATGGCGACGACGCCGCGCTCCTCGAGGTATTCCGGCAGGCTCATGGTCGAGCGCCAGTTCGACGGCACATGGCACATATCGTGCACCACGAGACCGCGCAGTGCCGGCTTCACGTTCCCCACGTGCCTGCCCGGCATACCCGGCGCTGTCTGGGTATCGGCAAGGTCGATGCCGTAGTTCCCTATCTGGGGGTAGGTCATGGTCACGATCTGCCCGGCATAGCTCGGGTCCGTCACGACCTCGAAGTATCCCTCGAGCGAGGTGTTAAAGCACACCTCCCCACCGCTGTGCCTGCGGCGCCGCACGAGCGTCCGTAGAACGCCGTGCCGTCGGCCAGCAGCAAGATGACCGGATCGCTCGATTGTTTGCTGGTTTTTGATAGCATGCGCGCCGCGAGGTCGCTTACGCGCGCCCGACGAGCCGATGGGCTCGCATCGCAAGTGCTGGCAAGCTCGGCTGCCATGTCTTGTGGTGCCATGTTCGCTCCTTCCCGGGCTCTCTGGACCGGATTAAAGGTTAATAGGCCGTTTGCTATTGTAGTCATGTATTGTCTCAAAATGATCATTATTTATCTTTTATTCAACTTGGCATACTCCTTATGGATGAAATATTCATTTACCTCTCATTATTTGTCCTCGTCCACAGAAAGACTCCATGGGCAGAAGGGCCGCGCAACAGGCAAGCCCGATCCGCATGCCGGACAAACATCCCGCCCCGATACCAGAGGCATGCGAGGGGCCATTATGACTGTTGCGCGAGATATCCCAGAGAGGGAAACCCTTAAGTACGAGTTCAAAAGTGGTCGGAAGAGGCTCCCCGACGGAGAACTCATCGACACGGTGGTCGCTCTTGCCAACACCGAAGGCGGCACAATCTACCTCGGCGTTGAAGAGACGGGACTCCCACAGGGATTCACCAGGACCACGCCGGTACCACAAAACTCGCCGCGCTTGTCGCCAACAAAACGGTGCCGCCTGTGCCTGCAAGAGTCTCAACGCTGCTTCTCAACGCAAACGGCGTAATGGATGAGGACGGTGTCCAGATTGTTGAGATTGAGATTCCGAGGTCAACCGCCATCGTTTCGTCTAGCGATGGAAAGATCATGCGACGAAAGCTCAAAGCAGACGGCAGCCCCGAGAGCGTGCCGCTCTACCCCTATGAAATCATAACCAGGCTTTCCGCCATCGGGCAGCTTGACTACTCGGCGTTCCCCCTGCCCGATACGAGCATAGACGACTTCGGCTCTGAAGAAATTGCCCGGCTGCGCGATATCCTCTCACGCAATAGAAACAGCGATTAGGCACTTCTTGAGCTCTCGGATGAAGAAATCCTCAGCGCGTTGCGCATGACGACAACGGTCGACGGCAGGATCACGCCCACGGTCACGGGCATCCTCCTTGCCGGCAAACCAGAGATCATCTCTCGCACCATCCCCACGTCTTCCGCGACCTTTCAAGTCCTCGAAGGAACCGAAATCCGTGTTAACCAGGACTTCGATCAGCCCCTGCTCTATACCATTGAAAAGATGTACGAGATGCTTAGTCCATGGAACCTGAGAGGGAATACGAGGACGGCCTCTTCAGACAATCAATCCCCGAATTCGACCATAGGGCATACCGCGAAGCCCTCGTGAACGCATTTGGACACAGAGATTACGCTGCACTCGGACGGATGAGAGTGCTTGTAGACGATGAGGGCCTCACCATATCTAACCCGGGTGGGTTTGTGGAAGGTGTTACCGTCGACAACCTGCTCACGGTTGAGCCCCACGGTCGCAATGAGTGCCTAATGGGCGCGCTCAAGCGCATCGGCCTCGCCGAGAAAACCGGACGCGGCGTCGATAGAATTTTTGAAGGGCCTCTCTACTGCGGCCGTCCACTGCCCGATTATTCCGGAAGCACTTCCGCAAGCGTGAGCGTCTTCATAGCACGAAGTGCTCCCGACAGGCTGTTCATGCAGATGCTCGACGAGGAGAGCGAGCGTACCGGGCGCCCCCTGTCCTTGAAATCGCTTCTAGTCCTTGATGCTTTGAAGCAGCAAAGAAGGCTAACGATCACAGAGCTCTCTTCCCAGACCCACACCACTGATACCGTCACCAGATCGATAGTGGAAGCGCTTGTCGAAGCGGGGATAGTTGAGGGGATTGGCAATGCTAGCAACCGATCCTACATACTCAGCAGCAAAGTATATGCTCGCTCTGGAAAAGGGCCTGGTTTTGTTCGCCAATCTGATATCGACAAAATTAGATATCCGGAGCTGATTATGAAGTTGGCGCGCCAGCAAGGTGGAGAAATAAGACGACGGGACGTTGAGAGTTTGCTCCACCTCACCGAGAAGCAGGCCTACCGAGAACTCGCAAAGCTTGTCGAAAAGGGCGCGCTTGAGCTTGTTGGACAAGGTGCGGGTGCCGGTATCTCGTCGTCAAACAGTCCGGTCGTCCCATCAAAATCAAGACGCAGTCAGGACATGTCTTAATAAATCAGTACATGTCCTGATTATTGTCCAGTTTTTAACGAATCCCCTGCCTGATTAATCAATGCATGTCCTGGTTTTGATAAGCAGTTGTCCCGATCTTCGGAATAATCGATTGCGCTCTAAAGGTCGCGACCAATACGCTGCTCAATCATTAAACCGAGGTGCCGTCAAGATTCTTGCGCACTTTCCGACAGCCCCATGGGCCCACCATCCGGTGCGGCTACTCGTCCAACAGCGTCACGTCCAGGTAGCGGCGGGAGTCGCACTCGCCATCGGCGACGCACCTCAGCCTCGCGGTCGCGCATGGTCTTCCTCCAGTCTGATCGAATCTAGGCAACTCGAATCATACCGGCGCGGGCCGTGCCCTCCTTCCAATCTAGATGCTATTCCGCTGCCAAAGTGCGCAAGAAATTGCACGTTACCCCGCAGCTCGCGCTCCATTTGGGCGTCGGACAACTTCTTGGTTCAGGAGCATATGACGTGTCTACAAACGTCAAACGCTTTGTCATTCCCCGCACGTCAATTGAATATGTAGCAACGTAAAGGGCCCCGCGCGTCGTCATGCACGGAGCCCTGGAAAGAAGGAATATGTTTCACGAACGTCGGCGGGACCAGCGGGTCTGGCGCTCATCAGCAGCCGCACCGCCGCCAAACGCAGAAGCGCTTCTTGTCCGCACCGCCCTGCGCCGCAGCTCAACGCAGGCCGCTACTCCGAGCTTCTCGTCCCTTTACGCCCAAAGAACTCCTTGATCTGCGGCCCTGCCACCTGGATCATGATCACGATGATCAGGATAACGCCCTTGATCGTGTCCTGAATCAGCGCATCCATCTTGAGCGCGATGATGATCTTATCGATAACGTCGTACGAAAGAGCACCGAACAGCACGCCGATCATGCGCCCGCGGCCACCGCTCATGCTAATGCCTCCAAGCACCACGGCGGCAATGGCGTACATCTCGTAGCTCGAGCCGGTGGTAGCCGGGTCGGCAGAAGCGTTCATGGCGATCCACAGGAACGCGGAAAGCCCCACAAGCGCCGGCAATCGTGAAGACGAGCGTCTTCATGAGCGGAACGCTAATGCCCGTAAGGTGCGCTGCCTTGGCATTCGAACCCACCGCGTAGATCTTCTTGCCGAACTTCGTCGACGCGCAGATATACACGAACAGCACCACCACGAGCACCATCGTGAGGCCAACGATGGGCACGCCGGCCACGCGCGCGTTGCCAAACGAGTACAGGGCGTCGTAGGCGCCCAGCTCGCTGGACATGCGATACACCGAGCTTCCATTGCCAATGAGCTCGCCGGGCAAGTGCTGGCACGCGTACTGCGCAAGCGAACGGTAGATCAGCATCGTTGCCAACGTCACGATGAACGCGGGCATCTTGACCACGCCCACCAGAAAGCCGTTGATAAGGCCGCACGCCGCGCCGAACACCAACGCAAACAGGAGCGTTACCGGAATGGACCCCGTCATGTTGAACACCACGACCGAGAAGCCCGCCACGAGCGCGAGCATCGATCCCACGGAAAGGTCGATCTCGCCCGTGAGGCACACGATGCCCATGCCGATGGCGATGGTTCCAATCACCGCGCTGTGGCGAAGCACATTCATGGTCGCGTTGAGCGTGAGGCCGCCATTCGCGATGGCATACACCACGAAGATGGCCAGGAACACCAGCACGAAGCTGTATTTCTTAACGAGCCCGAGCACGTTCGAAAGGCCCGCCGACCTCGAAGCCGTGTTGTTACTCACCTTGCATGCACCTCATTCGTTCGTCTCGACCGTGCGGTCAATATCCTGGGAGTTCGTTGAGTAGAGCATCACCGTTTGCTCATCGATCTCGTCGTGCTCGAGCCGCTTGACGATGCGCCCCTCGTAGAGCACGTAGCAAACGTCGGCAACTCGCGGAGCTCGGGAATCTCGAGCGTGTTGATGACCACCGTTTTGCCCTGCTTGGCCAGGTCCAGTATCAGGTGGTAGATCTCTGCCTTGGCGCCCACATCGATACCCTGCGTTGGGTTGTCGAGCAGGAGCAGCTCGCGTCGGTGTTGAGCCAGCGCGCCATGAACACCTTCTGCTGGTTTCCGCCGGAAAGCGAGAGCACGCTATCGGAGCTGGAATTCGCCTTGATGCTCAAGAGCTTCTGATAGTGCTCGAACCGCTCCTGCTCGCGCCGCTTGTTGATCACGAAGCTCTTGGCCGAGAGCACCTGCTCGGACAGGTACATGTTTTCCAAGAGCGACATGTCCGGCACTACCGAGTTCTCTTTGCGGTCTGAGGGAAGCATGGCAATGCCGGCCTTCATGGCCTCGTGGATCGAACCGCCGTGCAGGCGTTTTCCCCGTACGGTTGCAGACCCTCCCTGGGGCCGCTCGATGCCGAAGAGGCATTGCATGAGCTCCGTGCTGCCACACCCCATAAGACCCGTTAGGCCCACGACCTGCCCGCGCGCCACCTCGAACGAGATATCTTCGAACCCCGGCCCGGAGTAATGGTCGAGCGCAAGCACTACGTCTCCGGTCTCGCGCGGCTCGTACGCCCCGCGCTCAGAGATGGCAGCGCCTACCATCATGCTCGTCACCTCGCGCGGTGTGGTATCCGCAATGCGCCCCTCGCTCACGAAGGTGCCGTTCCTCAGCACGGTATAGGTATCGCAGAGCGCGAAGATCTCGGGCATTTTATGCGAGATGAATATGAACGACGTTCCCTGGTCGCGAAGGTTCCGCACGATCTTGAACAGGTGCTCGACCTCGGCGGTGTTGAGCGCCGTCGTGGGCTCGTCCAAGATGAGCAGCTTGGCGTCAAAGAAGAGCGCTCGGCTGATCTCGAGCAGCTGCTTTTGGCTCTGCTTAAGATCCGATACGAGCATCGTGGGGTCGATATCCACGCCCAAGCGCTCAAACAACTCCTGGGCCTTGGAGATCATGCTCTTCTTCTTGAGCGAGAAGAACGGCCCCACTTCCTCTTGGCCCAAGAAGATGTTCTCGTAAGCCGTGAGGTCGTTGAACAGGTTGAGCTCTTGGTGCACGAATGCGATGCCCGCCTTTTCCACCGCCTTAATCGAGCGCCGGTGATGTCTTGCCCAGCAAACGTGGTCGTGCCCGCGTCGGCGGTATAGGAACCAGTGAGGATGTTCATGAGCGTCGACTTGCCAGCGCCGTTCTCGCCCAAAAGAGCGTGAATCTCGCCGCGCCCCACGTGCAGGTCAACACCATTCAACACGGGAACACCGCTGAACGACTTGCGGATACCGCTCATGGTCAGAAGGTCCATGGAGCTCCTTTCGTCTGGCGGCTTATTCCAAAGCGCGAACGGGGCCATGCCCCGTCCGTAACCCATCAATATGCGCTCGCCGAATGCAGCACTAATTCAGCGAACGCATACCCCGGCACGCAGCGCAGGGAATCCAAGCCCTGCACCGCGCCACATGAGAGCGGGCACCCGCTCGCATGCTGCCGCAAGCGGGTGCCCGGGTACCCCTTACTCGAAGCCCACGTAGTCTTCGACGTTCTCGGAGGTCACGTTCTCGCACGCGATTACGTGGTCCTGCTCAACCTCTTTACCGTCCAGGTGATCGACCATGTCCTGGATAGCAGTCTGGATCATGGAAGGCGAGTAGGTCACGGACATAACACCGCCGAGGTTGGAAACGATATCCTGATAGGAGTCGCCGCCAATGACGTCGTAGTATTCCTGCAGGCCACCGCAGCCGGTAATGAACGGCTTGGTCGCGTAGAAGGCTTCCTTGGTGGAATCGGAGATGCCGCCGCCGTTGAGCGCCTCGAGGATGCCCATGGCAAGCTCGTCGTCCTCGGCATACCACCACTTGATGGAGGCGTTCGCCTCGTCACCCAGGAGCGCCTCGAAGGCAGCCTTGGTGTCGGAGCGGCTCCAGTTCATGGCGCCGGACTTCGTGATGGCGGAGTCGATCTGCTCCTGGGTCCACTTCTGGTCCTCGGGAACGGTCTCGCCGTCAAACTCGAGGTTGCCCAGCAGGTACTCGGAGAAGCCGTTGTCGCGCAGGGTGGTCACCGAGGAGGTGTCGCCCTGGTAGATGTAGACGGGGTCGCCCGGCTGCATGCCGTTCTGCACGAAGTACGCCGCAGAGCCAGCACCGATGCCCTCGTTGTCGCCCTTAACGTTTGCAACGGCGCTGTCCTGCACGGCCTCGATGATGCGATCGAACGCCACGTAGGGCACGCCGGCGTCAACGATCTGCTGAATGGCGGACTGGACGGTGTCGTCCAGCGGCTGGATCACGATGCCCGCGACGCCCGAGAGATCGCCAGCGAGGATATCCTCAACCTGGGCAATCTGATCGGCAGCCGCACCGGCGGTCTGGAGCTCGGCGGTATAGGCGCCAGCCTCGTTGACCTCGTCGACCTTCTCCTGGGCGAACACGCGACCTGGCCGGTCCAGCCATGGTCGGGCGAAGCGGTGAGCACATAGATGTGCCCACCAGAGGCGGCAGCGGCAGAGCCAGCGGAGCCTGCGCCGCCGGAAGTCTCACCACCGGAGCAACCGGCGAGCGCCGCGACCAGTGCGGTCGCGCCCGAACCTACCACGAACGAACGACGAGTGATGTTTGCCATAATGCGTTCCTTTCTTTCCGTTCTGGTCGCATTACCTACGTGACCCGCCTGCCCGGCACCGCAGACGAGGCGACGTCCTCTTCCAGCGCGGCGAGTGCCGCGCGAGAATCCTAGATGATGAACTGGTCCATATAGCGCTTTGCAAGCTCGATGCTCTGCACAAGGTGCTCGCGGCTGTCCTCGAAGAACCGATCCTCGATCTCCAGACAGCAATCGCCGTTATAGCCCACCATGGTGAGCTGCGAGATGAAGTCGGACCAGTTAACGTCGCCGTACCCCGGAATCTTGGGGTCCATGATGTCGAGCGGGTACGCCATCACGCCGCGGCGCGCGAGCTCCTCGGGCTTGAACTTGATGTCTTTGAGGTGAACGTGGTAGATGCGGTCTTTGAACGCGCGGATTGCCTCGCCGCAATCGATCATCTGCCACACGAAATGGCTCGGGTCGAGCGCAAGGCCCAGGTTCTTGCTCGGCAGGACCTCGAACACGCGCTCCCAGTTGGCGGGGCTCGTCATGATGTTCTGCCCACCCGGCCAGTTGGTTGCGTCGAAGAGCATGGGGCAGTTCTCGATGCATACGAGAATGCTTCCTGCTCTGCCACCTCAAGAATGGGATTCCAAACCTCTGGGAGCATCTCGAGATTCTCCTCGAAGGTTTTGTTGGTCACGCGGCCGATAAACGTGGTGACCTTGGGCACCCCAAGCTTTGCCGTAGCGTGGATGGTGTTGACGAGATGCTCATTGAACACCTTGCGCCGCTCGGGGTCGGGGTCGAGATTGTTGGGATAGTACGCGAGCGCGCAGATATCCACGCCCTTCTCCTTGGCATAGTCCAAGATATGGCGGGCGTATTCATCGTCCTCAAGCACGCGGTCTATCTCGATATGCGTGACGCCGCCGTACTTGCGCTCTGCCTTGCCTTTAGGCCAGCACGCGACCTCCACGCACTGGATGCCAATGCGCGCTACCTCATCCATCATCTCCTCATAGGACCATCCATCGAGGAGTGAGGTGATAAATCCCATCTTCATGGCGTTAATCCTTCCCGCGTAACTAATTACTTCCGCATGTCGTCAGGACAGAGGAATACTCACCTTGGCGCCGGTCTTGCTAGACTCGATGCTTGCAAACACCGCACGCATAGCGGGGAGCACGCTTGCGCCCGTGATGGCAGGCTCGGTGCCCTGCTCGATGCAGTTCACGAATGCGTCGATGATGCCCGAGGCGGTCTGGTTGTCGTTCGTCTGGATGGCCTCGACGTCATAGAGCTCGCGCTCGCCATTCTTGCGATCGATAACGATGGAGTGCGCCGGATCGTCGTAGATGCGCATGATGCCCTCGGTGCCATAGAGCACCGTCGAGTTGTCCTCGGGACCGTAATACGTCCAGCTCGCGGTCATGGTGCCAACCACACCGCCGCTCATCTGGTAGATGCAGGACGCGTTGTCGTCAACCCCTACGAGATTGCCCTCCGGGTCGCGCTTGTCGATCGTCGACACCATCGCCGTCGTAGCCACAACAGTCTGGCCCAATAGCCACTGCACAAGATCGGTCTTGTGCACGCCAAGGTCCGCCATGGCGCCATGCTTGCTCGCTTGGGATCGAAAAACCAGCTTCCCGTTCCGGGGTCCACACTCCAGGTCTCGGGTCCGCCGTGACCGAACGTCGTACGGAACGTGAGCACACGGCCAATGCGGCCTGCATCGAGTAACTCCTTAGCGCGAATATGAGCCTTGGCGAAGCGCTGGTTCTGATCGATCATGAGCTTTGCGCCGGACACTTGGCGGCAACCTCGGCCGCCGTGACCATCTGCTCGCACTCTTCGAGCGTAACCGCCATGGGCTTCTCGCACAGCACGTGCTTGCCCGCGCGTAGCGCCTTGATAGTCGCCTCGGCATGAGTCGCATTGGACGTGCAGACACTCACCGCATCGATGTCGGGATCATCGAGCAAATCGTCAAGCGAGTTGTATGCGGTCGCCCCGTGGTGCTCGGCGAGCTCGCACGCGCGATCGTGGTCGACATCGTAGAGGGCGACAACCTCCGCATTGGGATTCGCCTCGTACTCCGGTATGTGCCTCACCTGGGCGATCTTTCCACATCCGATGATACCGACGCGAACCATGCTCTCCTCCTATCACGAGGCCTCATGCAGCCGCTGACCAGCAAAACCGAAGCGAGCTCTCCTGCCTGTACTGAAAATTTTTTTCAGTAGATTTGCTTCACTTCTTTCATTTCTGATAATACCGAGGAAGCTTTTCGCACTATCGACCCATTCCGTGAACGGTAATTCATCAAAGGTAAACGGATATATTCACAACTGCGTCATAGATGCAATATAACGCGGTTGAACTGAAAAGTATTTTCATTACAAGCAATTTGACATATTGTCAGCTTGATGTAGCGGATACAATAGTGGGTGTGACTAGAGTTGAACTCGCGGGAACGGAGTGGAGTCATGGGCAGCAAAGTTACAATCGAGCAGGTCGCCCAGCATTCCGGCGTGTCGCTTGCCACCGTTTCGCGCGTGCTCAACCATCCCGAGCTCGTGAGCTCAAAGACCGCGGCGCGCGTGAATGCAAGCATACGCGAGCTCAATTATTCTTCGGTTGTTGGGCAGTACAATTCCGCCGAATTCGAGGGTGGAGCCGGCCTCATCATGGTCAACATCCCCTGGCTCGACAACCCCTTTTACAGCGAGATCGTGCGCGGCATCCGCGTGGCCGCGCGAAGTGCCGGCTTCGACGTGCTCGTGTCATGGGATGTTCCCACAGCAAGCGCGGTGAACGACTACTGCGCTATGCTGCGCCGGTGCAACGCCAGCGGCATCATCACCCTAAGCCCCTTGAGCCGAAACCATCGAACGCATCGATTCGACATTCCCCTCGTGCAATGCTGCGAGTCAACCCCGAGGTTGACGTACCGTTCGTGACTATCGACGACTTTGCTGCCGCGCGAATCGCCGTGGAGCATCTGGTGTCGTGCGGGTGTTCCAGCTCGCCATCGTAAGCGGCCCCGATACCTATAAATATGCGCGCGGGCGTATGGACGGGTTTTTGTCGGTGGCAAAGGCCACGGCATCGACATCGAAGATGGATGGATCGTGCGCGTGCCCGACAACAGCTACGGCCTTGCCCACTCCGCGGTGTGCCACATGCTGGAATCTGCCACGCCCCCGACGGCGTATTCGCATGCTCCGACACCTATGGAGCTGCGGTTATCAGTGCTGCGCGGCGAGCTGGGCTTACGGTTCCCGGCGACCTCATGGTCGTAGGTTTCGACAACACCGACAACGCCATCATGACGACGCCCACACTCACCACCGTGAACCAGCCGCGCTATCGTATGGGCTATACCGCTTGCAACATCCTCCTCGAACGCATGAAGGGGGCTGCCGCGCCGCAGTCAATGACCATGGAAACCGAGCTTGTGGTGCGCGAATCCACCACGCGGTCGAGGGCATAACCAAGAGCGCCTCGGGGTAGCACGCAAACAGAAAGGCGCGCGGTCCATGTGAACCGCGCGCCCTCGTCTACGACGATTGCTGTTTTATCTCTTCCGCCCGGACGATCCCGGCTTCTGTGGCCCGATACTCGTTCCCTAATTGGGCCCCGCGCTCATCGAACACAGGCTTCGAAACGATCAGGCCTTCTCGTCGCAGCTTTGCAATGGCACGATCGAGTGAGTGCTCGCAGCAACCCAAACGTTTGCAAGTCGAGCTTGCGAAAGCTCACCCGCCCATGCCGCTCCGTCTCGCGCGCCACCACGATAAGAACCCGTTCGTGCACAAACGTGTGACGTCCGTTTGTCCTCGTAGCAACTCCACGCAAAGAGCTAGTTGGGTTCCCCTGTTCCATGCGCTACGCTCCGCGCTTCCTATGAAGGGTCACGCCTGCCGCAACGAGAGCCACGCCGGTAACAAGCATCGCACCAACGATGGCTGGAACCATATCGCCGGTCTGCAATATGCCGCCGCCATCCGCAGGCGGGTTGGTGGGCGGCACCACCGGAGGCTCCGAGGGCGGCTCGTAGGTATTGGTGATCACCAAGGTTCAGCAACGCCGTCATAGGTGAGTCCGCTCAGAACCAAGTTGCCCTGGCCGTTATCGGTTACTGTCACCTCAACCTCGTACGCGGTTTCGTCGTAGGTCACGTTGTCACTCTGGACACCATCGATCTGCGCGTCGTCATCCTGGGGAAGCACCTCGGAAATGGTGTAGCGATAGGTTCCCGGCGCGCTATACACAATCGGATCGAACGCGAACCCGCCGTTCGCCCCGTTGCTAACGGTCTGAATCTCCTTGCCGTCCTCATCGCGCAGCACGAAGCTGAACTCATCCGCCTCAAGCTCGCGGCCGTCGAGCACCTTGGTGCCCCCGAGCGTTATCTCCAGGGGCTTAACAGTGTAGGAATTATCAAAGGTCATAGCCTCTGCAGACGCACCATCCAACAGGTAGCTCACCGTGGCAACCAGTTCCTTCGCATCCGCATGCTCGGTTACATCAACGCGCACGGTATATATGGCGTCATCATAGGCAACACCGCCAAGACCGTTGTTGAGCTCGCGCACCGTGTAGGTGTAGGTGCCTTGTTCGCTGTAGGTGATATCCCCGAACACGAAGCTACCGTCCGCGCCATTCTTGGCAGTGGCAACCTGCGCCCCGTCCGCACCGAACAGGCCGAACTCGAACTCATTCTCTGCGAGCGCGCGGCCCGTCAGCGTCTTCGTGCCCTCGATACGCACATTGCCGCTCGGGCCAACCGTCACCTCGCCCGGCTGATACACGTTCGTAAAGACGATGCTTTCCACCTCGTGATCGGCCAACTCAATAGCGGCGTCCGCCGAAAGCACGCCGGTCTGGTCATCCTTGGTAACGCTGACCGTCACCGTGTAGACCTCGGCCGAATAGGTGATGTGATTGTTGCTCACGCCACCCGTACCCGGGTGCCCGTCGGTACCAATCTCCATGACCTTGTAGGTAAAGGTGCCCGTCTCCTTGAAGGGAATCGGCTCGAAGGCGAAGCTTCCCTGGTTGTTGGCCGACCCCGTGTTTTCAACGCGCTGAATCACGTTGCCATCGGCATCAACCAGCACGAATTCAAAGTCTCCATCAGCGAGCGTCGCGCCCGTGTAACCGTTGGTCACGAGTGATTTAGTGCCAGCAATCTGGTAGGACACTTCGCCGTCGTTGTAGGTATTCGTGAAGTTGAGCTCGCCCGCATCCACGGTTCCACCCGCCGAGCTCGTGATGCTCTGGCTGGTCACCTTAAGCGCGCCGCCTGATCTTCGACGGTAAAGGCCAGCGTGTAGACGGTGCCGTCGTAGCTCATGCCCGGCAGGCTGCCCTGGGTCTCGCGCACCTCATAGGTATAGGTGCCCGGCTGCTCAAACGTAAGGGTACCAAAGCTGAAGGCGCCTTCTGCGTCGTTGGTCACCTCGCTGCCGCCGACGGGACCGGTGCCGTGAGGCCCGCAGGTCGGTTGCCGTGTTCACCATGGTGAAGGTGAAATCCCCTGCCTCAAGGCTATAGGAATTGCTGCTGTCGTCCACCTCGTTAACGGTCTTGGTACCACCAAAGCTCGCTGTAGCCGGCGCAGGCGCAGGCTTGTAGACGTTATTGAATGCAATCTCCTTCACCTTGGTACCGGACGCATCCTCGCCTTGGTAGACGTTCGTCGTTACCTCGAGCTGGCCAGCGTTGCTGTCGGCGACCACATACTCAACCGTATAGATGGTTGAATCGTAGGTGTAGCCCGCAGCGCCGATGTTGCGCTCGCTCACCTGGTACTGGTACGTGCCGGCCTGCTCGAACACGATCTGGCCGAAGTTCACCACGCCATCGGCATCGTTTTCCACGGTGTAGATGCCGTTATCGCCAGCAACCGTGTTGCTGGGCATGGACGGAGTCACGCCATCGGGTGCAGCCACGCTCTTCACCTCGAACGTGAAGGCGCCGGCCTCGATGCCCTTGCTCGCGCCGTTGACCGTCTTGCTCGCAACGAGCGACGCCGTGCCGTTCGCCGCGTCATAGGTGTTCTCGAACTTCGCACCACTCGCGCTCGTCACGTTTGCGGTGTATCCGCCATCCAGGTTGTCCACCACACTCACCACGAAGGTCGCTTCATGACCGTCGTAGCTGATGCCACCAGCGATTGTGCCACCATTCTTCTCGGCCACCGTATAGTGTAGGTGCCCGGCTGGGCATAGGTAATCGTACCGAATCCGAAGCTTGCCGTGCCGTTTTGGAAGTCGCTCTCATGCAGAGTGACCTCGGTCACATCGTTACCCTCGGCATCCTTGGGCATGGGAGCGGGATTGCCGCTTGCATCCTTACCGGAAAGCATGAAGGTGAAGGCCGTTCCCTCAGCCACGGGCAGCGTACTCCTTGGCTAGTCCGAACTCTGCGTGGTGTCGAGAGACGTGTCACCGCCCGGCTCGTACGTATTCACGAAGTCGCCGCGATTCGGCGTGCTCGTAAGCGCCGCCTCGAGCTTGTTGCTGTCGGAGTCGATCTTCACCTCAAAGGTGAAGGACACCGATTCTGTCGTAGCCGTAACGCCGTTCGACGTAGCCCCCTCGGTCACGGTAAAGGTGTAGGTGCCCGGCTTCGTGAAGGTGATGGGGTCAAAGCCGAAAGGAACCTGCTTGCCGTCGGAATCCTCGGCCTGGCCAAGAGCGGTAACAGCATCATCGTACGTCACGGTCCGCTCGGTCGTTCCGGGCAGCTGGTATCCATCGATGGGCGACCCATTCGCCGCCACACCGGTAAGGGTGAAGGTGAAAGTATCGCCTTCCTTCCAATCGCGGCCATTAAGGATCTTAGTGAGCGGAACAGTCGCGTCCGTGCCACCCAGCTTCACAGTAGTCGACGTTTGCTGGTTGATTACCGTGGCAATGGCGCCCTCGTTATTCAGCTTACCGCCACCGCTCGTGCTTCCGTCGGCAATCACATACCCCTCGTCGGAGTAATCGGCTTCATCAACCCTGTAGTTCGAGCCGCGCGGCAGCCCAGCGATGGTCGCCTGCTGGCCGCCCTTGAGAGTAAAGGTGGCAGTGCCCGCAGCCTTGCCGCTCGCATCGTCTGCTGCGAG
>ENA-OQEN01000552-OQEN01000552.1-human-gut-metagenome-genome-assembly--contig:-NODE-552-length-16269-cov-4.075827_pt1 | contig 16269 bp, 21 predicted proteins | sample MGYA00242791_ERZ504627 | MGnify/ENA primary metagenome ERZ504627 (study PRJEB26092, sample SAMD00036316) | human gut metagenome | host: Homo sapiens | study: EMG produced TPA metagenomics assembly of... | reverse complement strand
GAAAATTATGTTGATTGGAGTAAGGATCAAGATTTATTAGACTTCCTAAACAGCTTTAAATAACATTATTATGCCGAGAAAATAAAGAAAACCTTATGATTATTAAAGGATATTTCAAATTAACTCGGCATAATATCTTTGTCCGCATAAGGACTTCCTTTATCCTTAGGAGAACAACAGATTCTTTCTCTTGCCCGTGCCTTGTTGTGTGATGGAGATATTTATATTCTTGATGAGGCCCTGAGTCATCTTTCTTTTGAACGTAAAGAAATCATCATTCAAACTTTGTTTGAGACTTATCAAGAAAAGTTGTTTATGGTGATTTCACATGATAAAAAAATCATGAACATGGGATATGACTATGTTATAATGGATAAAGGAAAAATCATCGAGAAAGGGTGATCATAAATGAATATAGATTTTGTATTTGATAATGAAGTAGATAACTTTGAAAATAATTATGAACAGGATTTTATAGCTATTATTGAACAGGCTTTAAAGACTTTAGGTATTAAAGATGATGTAGAAGTGTCATGTGTACTTGTAGATGATGAAAGAATACATGAAATTAATAGAGAATATCGTCATATAGATCGTTCCACTGATGTTATCAGTTTTGCGATGGAAGATAATGATCAGTTTTATGTGGAAGGCATGCTAGAACCTTAGGGGATATTTTTATTTCTGTAGATCATGCTAAGAAACAGGCAGAAGAATATGGTCATTCTTTAAGAAGAGAAATGTGTTTCTTATTTACACATGGTATTCTCCACTTACTTGGTTATGATCATATGACTGATGAACAGGAAAAAGAAATGTTTGGTTTACAGGATGAGATTTTAGGTGCCTTAAGTATTGAAAGAGAGGGAGTCTAATGGATTATCAATATCTAGTGGATGAAGCCTTTAAGGCAAGAGAAAATGCCTATGCCCCTTATTCACATTTTAAAGTAGGCGCATGCTGTGAACTCAATGATGGTAAGATGATTTATGGTGCCAATATTGAAAATGCAGCTTATGGCTCTACAATGTGTGCTGAACGTAATGCAGTCTTTCAGGCTTATTGTCAAGGCTACCGTAAAGAGGATATTAAAGCACTTGCGATTGTCGGAGATGGACCGACATTGATTTCACCTTGCGGTTCATGTCGTCAGGTATTGAGTGAACTTTTAAAGCCTGATACACCTATTGTATTAGGAGCAAGAGATCACTATGAAGTGACAAATATCTATGAATTATTACCTAGAAGTTTTAGTGAGGAGGATTTATGAGTTATAAATCAGGTTTCGTAAGTATTGTAGGACGTCCTAATGTAGGAAAATCTACTTTATTAAATCATATTTTAAAGACAAAATTAGTTATTACATCACCTACTGCCCAGACTACAAGAAATACAGTTCAGGGTGTTTATACAGATGATGAAGCACAGATTGTATTTTTAGATACACCTGGTATTCATAAACCACAGGATGGTTTAGGTTCATTTATGAATACAACAGCTTTAAATAGTATCGTAGGAACTGATGTGATTTTATTTATCGAACCTGCCAATGAACGTATTGGCAAGGGGGACCGCTTCATTGTAGAAAGGCTAAAGAAAGCAGAATGTCCTGTCTATCTTGTTTTAAATAAGGCGGATCTTCTTTCAAAAGATGAATTAATGGATAAGTTGATTGAATGGAATCAGATGATGGACTTTAAGGAAATCATCCCAATCAGTGCACTTAATGGGGATAATGTGGATGAATTAATCAAGACTGTAAAACAGGATTTACCAGAAGGTCCAGCTATTTATCCAGAAGATACAATTACAGACCATCCAGAACAGTTTATTATGGCTGAATTCATTCGTGAAAAGATTCTTTATTTCACTCATGATGAAATTCCACATGATGTGGCAATAGAAATTGAACAGTGGATTGAAGATGAAATGGATTAGACATCATGCTGTCATTATTGTGAATAGAAAGAGCCAGAAAGGTATTATTATTGGTAAGCAGGGGACAATGATCAAGAAGATCAAAGATCAGGCAAGACGTGATATGAAGCGTTTTGCGGGTGTTCCTGTTAAGCTTTCACTCTTTGTAAGAGTAGAAAAAGACTGGCGTAATAAAGCACAGTATTTAAAGGAATTTGGTTACAACCAGGATGATTACTCATAATATTGAGAAAACTAAAGGGGTTGTACTTAAAATGACTCCTTCAAAAGAATCTGATGCGATACTTTCTATTTATACACATGACTATGGTCGTATATCTGTCTATGGAAAAGGAATTAGAAAGATCAATTCTAAAAAACGCCCGTGGAGTGACACCTTCTTCGTTAAGCTTATTTGAATTGAATATACGTAAAGGCTTGTCTACTCTTATACGTGCAACAGGAATTGAATACTATATACATATCCAGGATCATATAGAAACAGATATTCTTGCACAATGTTTATTGGAATATTATTATCGCTATGTTCCTGAAAATAAACCGGATCTAGATACTTATGCATTTTTGGTTGATGCACTTAAGGCAATAGATACAGGATATTCATATAAATTGATTTATGCATTGATTCTTGTCTTTATTATGAAAGATAACGGAATAGAGTTAGAAGTAGATGGGTGTGTCCATTGTGGACATACATCAGTCACTTCTTTTTCACTTGTAGATGGTGGATTTGTATGCCATAAGCATCAAACACCACAGGATGTACAGATGTCTATAGAAGCTTTAAAGGCAGTACGTCATATTTATAAGACGCCGATGGCGCATATTGATACATTGTCTATAGATGAATCTGTACTTAAAGAGATTTTATTCATATTTGAGTATTATATTGATGAATATTGTGGAATATATCTCAATGCGTTGCGTTTTGTGAAGGAATGGATATAGGGGAGGATGGATGTATGAAGCACGAAGAAACTTATACATCAACACTACATACACATGTTCACTTTTTCGTTTATGAACCACAGGTGATCATTAGAGTTAAAGCTGTTTTATTTGTACAGCATGATCTCAATGAAAATGCATGTAACTATGATCATTTTGCGAATTTCATGTGTGATAAAGGGTATGTTGTCGTAGTGAGTGATATGGTCGGACATGGTCATTCACTGATTGATTTGAACAGGGTTATTTTGGAAAAAGAGAAGTACTTGATCATTTGATGAAGGATATGCATCGTCTTCAGAAAATCATGATGGCACGCTATACAGATACACCTTATTTTTATTTAGGAACTGGCTTTGGTGCGCAGATGATTCGTGAATATGCAGCACGCTTTGGTGATTATTTCCAGGGAATGTTGTTGATGGGAGCGGTGTCTGGGGTCAGAGCGTACCGCTATAAGAATCTTTGTCTTAACTTCTTTAAGCTGGTGAAGGGTGAAAGATATCATTTAAATAAGCTTGCATTAAGAAACAGAATGAAGTTATCACATCGTTTCAATGAAGATCATCCATTCTCTTATCTTACAGATAATGAAAAATTAGTAGATAGATTTTCTAATGATACATTGACGAATTTTTCTTATACAGTTAAAGGGTATAGTGATATCTGTAAGATTTCTAGACATGCCAATAGTGAAGAGACATACCAGAAAACACCGTCTTATTTATCTACATGGATTGCATCAGGTGCACTTGATCCTCTCACTCGTCTAGGTAAAGATGCGCAGTTGATTTATCATAACTATAAAACACTAGGTATGGCCGATATCACATTAAAAATCTATGACAACAAACGTCATGCATTACTATTTGGCAAGGATCGCATCAATGTCTATACAGACATTCTCACCTGGTTAAACGAACGTACTTATATCTAACCTTTCTTTAAGAAAGGTTCTTTTTTATACCCTTATGATTGGTTGACAAATATACACTATAAGGGTATAAATAGTGGGACTATAAAGTTCATGGCTTAGGTTATTCCTAAGTCATTTCTTATCTCAAGGAGGAAAATATGGCTACAAAAGATATGGAAAAGCTAATTGCACATGCAAAAGGTGAAGGTTTTGTCTATCAGGGATCAGAAATCTATGATGGACTCGCAAATACATGGGATTACGGACCAATGGGTGTCCAGTTAAAGAATAACATCAAAAACTTATGGTGGAAGAGATTCGTTCAGGAATGTCCTTACAACGTAGGTATTGATTCTGCAATCTTCATGAATCCAAGAGTTTGGCAGGCAAGTGGACATGTAGGTAACTTCAATGACCCACTTATTGACTGTAAACAGTGTAAATCAAGACATAGAGCGGATAAATTAATTGAAGCTTATGATCCTGAATTACATCCAGATGGATGGACTCCAGAAGAAATGATGACTTTTATTAGAGAACATAACATCGCATGTCCTGAATGTGGCGGACATGATTTCACAGATATCAGACAGTTCGAATTGATGTTTGAAACATCTATGGGTGTTGTAAAGGATGCTAAGAGCAAGATCTACTTAAGACCAGAAACTGCTCAGGGTATCTTTGTAAACTTCAAGAATGTTCAGAGAACAACACGTAAGAAATTACCATTTGGTATTGGACAGATTGGTAAATCATTCCGTAACGAAATTACTCCAGGTAACTTCATTTTCCGTACGAGAGAATTTGAACAGATGGAACTTGAATTCTTTACTAAACCAAATGAAGACTTAGAATGGTTTGAAAAGTGGCGTCATGACTGTATGCAGTTCTTATATGATTTAGGTATCAATAAAGAAAACTTAAGATACAGAGACCATGACCAGAAAGAACTTTCTTTCTACTCTAAAGCAACAACAGATATCGAATACTTATACCCATTTGGATGGGGTGAATTATGGGGTATCGCAGATCGTACTGATTATGACTTAGGACGTCATCAGGAATATTCTAAGAAGAACTTAGAATACTTAGATCCAGACACTCATGAAAAGTATCTTCCATACGTTATTGAACCATCAGTAGGTGCTGACCGTTTATTCTTATCAGTCTTGCAGATGCATTCGAAGAACAGAAACTTGAAAATGGTGATGTAAGAAAAGTAATGCATTTCCATCCTGCATTAGCACCAGTAAAAGTTGCAGTATTACCTCTTACTAAGAAACAGTCTGATGAAGCAATGGCACTTTATAACGAATTAGTGAAAGACTTCTATTGTGAATATGATCAGGCAGGTCAGATTGGTAAGAGATATAGAAGACAGGATGCAATTGGTACACCATTATGTGTCACTGTAGACTTCGATACAGCTGAAGATCATAGCGTTACTGTAAGAGATCGTGACACTATGGAACAGATCAGATTACCAATTGATCAGTTAAAAGATTATATTGCAGATAAAACACGTTTTAACTAAGAGGAAGTAATAGATGACAAGATTATCACAGGAAAAGATTGGTGAAATCAGACAAAGCGTAGATATCGTTGATGTGATGGGCCAGTACCTTGAACTTCATAAAAAAGGCAAGAACTATATGGCTATCTGTCCTTTCCATGATGATAATCATCCATCTTTATCTATTTCACAATCAAGACAGATTTATAAATGTTTTGTATGCGGCAACGGAGGGAATGTCTTCACATTTATCCAGGAATATTTGAAGGTCCCTTTCGTAGAAGCCGTTATGAAAGTAGCAGAGTTTGGACATGTTGATATGTCCGGCTATTCATTAGAGAAGCGTGTTGTGAAAGTAGATGAAGCGCTTGCGCCTCTTTATGATATGCACGCTTTTGCATTAAAACTTTATATGTATTATCTCTATACCCAGTCAGGTAAGCAGGCACTTGATTATTTACGTCATCGTGGTTTTGATGATGATCTCATCAAGATGTTTGGGATTGGTTATGCGCCAGAAAAATCCATTTTACATGAACGTTTCCAGAAAGAAGGCTATACTGAGGTGGCTCAGGTCAAATCAGGCCTAGTCTTAGAGAATGAACGTCATTATGATCGATTCCATGATCGTGTGATGTTTCCTCTCTATGATGAATTTGGAAAGGTTGTAGGTTTTTCTGGAAGAGTCTATAAAGCTCTAGATAAGAATTCTAAATATATGAACTCACCAGAGTCCGATATATTTATTAAAGGTAAAACACTTTATAATTACCATCGTGCGAAAGAAGCAGTTCGTCAGGCAGGCTTTGTCTATATTAATGAAGGGTTCATGGATGTGATTGCGATGCATCGTGCCCATCATGATAACTGTATTGCCTTGATGGGGACAGCTCTTACTAAAGATCATTTAAGAATGTTGAAGCGTATGACACGTACGATTCATTTGTGCTTAGATGGTGATATGGCCGGTCAGGCTGCCGCAATGAAGTCCAGTGATTTACTTACATCACAGGGCTTTGAAGTCAAAATTGTTCTTTTACCTGATGGACGAGATCCAGATGAAATCTTATCAACAGAAGGTATAGAAGGTCTTGATGCGGTTTTAAAGGATACATTAAGTCCTATTGACTTCATGATGGCCTTTGAATGTTCAAGACTTGATTTACGTAATTATGAAGATCGTAAAACTTTGCTTGTCAAAGCATGTGAGAAGATTGCGAAGATAGAAGATAGAATTGATCGTGGACATTATATTGCGAAGCTATCATCATTGACTGATTTCCCTAAGGAAATCATTGAGGAACAGCTACTCAATAGTTCCGCTATTCTAGAACATCGTGAACAGTTCTCTCAAAATCGTATAGAAACAATTCAGGACCAGCGTCCTATTCTAGATAAATATACTTTGGCAGAAAAGAATTTATTATTCTATATGTTGAATGACCGTCAGGTCAGTGATATTTATGAGGCAAAAGCAGGCTTTATGCATAATGATACATATCGTGCATTAGCCGCTTATATTAGAGACTATTATCGTACCCATAAGACAATGGATGTGGCGAACCTTATCGATAAGATTGGGAGCTCTCATTCAGCTCTTGTCAATGCATTGACAGATATTGCGGAGTGTTCACTTCCACTTCCTTATCAAAAAGAAGTAATTGATGATTATATTGCGAGAATTACAGAAAATACCAAGAATATTCGTGAACAGGAACTGCAGCAGCAGTTCAAGGATGTTCTTGCACCCAGCGCAAAAGCTGAGATTCTCCAGAAACTAATTGATTTGAAAAAGGAGTAGCTATGGCAAAAAAGGATAAAGCAGTACAGGGTATTACTCTTGAAGAACTTGAAAAAACGCTGATTAGTGCCGCTAAGGCTAAAGGCAACCGTTTAACTCAGGATGACTTAGATGCTTTCCAGTCTAGATATGATTTAGATGATGAAGCATATGAAAACCTTATTGATGCAATCAATGAAAACCACATTGAAATTGAAGATGGTTTAGATGCATTAGAAATAGATGATGATGACTTCATGGCTGGAGGGCAGATGATCTTGATGACCTTGAAGGCTTAGAAGTAGATACAGATGATGATACAGGTGATGATGATATCGCAAATCTAGATTTCGGTAATGATCTAGATATGGACTTTGGTGATACAAATAAGATGTATAACCAGTCTGATGACGATGATGATATGAACCAGTTAGGTTCTAACGTTAAAATCAATGACCCTGTTAAGATGTACTTAAAGGAAATTGGTCGTGTAGACTTATTAACTCATGAACAGGAAATTGAACTCGCAAAACGTATTCTCGAAGGTGATGAACAGGCTAAGAAAGAACTTGCAGCTGCAAACTTAAGATTAGTTGTATCTATCGCTAAGAGATATGTAGGTCGTGGTATGTTATTCCTAGACTTAATCCAGGAAGGTAACATGGGTCTTATTAAGGCTGTAGAAAAGTTTGATTATACAAAAGGATTTAAGTTCTCTACATATGCAACATGGTGGATCAGACAGGCTATTACTCGTGCTATTGCCGATCAGGCACGTACTATCCGTATTCCAGTACATATGGTAGAAACTATCAATAAGTTAACTCGTATTCAGAGACAGCTTGTTCAGGAATTAGGTAGAGAACCAACTGCTGAAGAAATTGCAGAAAAGATGGATGGTATGACACCTACAAAGGTAAGAGAAATCCAGAAGATTTCTTTAGAACCAGTTTCTTTAGAAACACCTATTGGTGAAGAAGATGATTCTCATTTAGGTGACTTCATTGAAGATGAAGGTGCTATGAGCCCTGATGATTATGCATCTAACGAATTATTAAAAGATGAATTAAATGAAGTATTATTAGAACTTACAGATAGAGAAGAAAAAGTATTAAGACTTAGATTCGGTCTAGATGATGGACGTACAAGAACACTTGAAGAAGTAGGTAAAGAATTCAATGTTACTCGTGAACGTATTAGACAGATCGAAGCAAAGGCTTTAAGAAAATTAAAACATCCTTCACGCTCTAAACGTCTAAAGGACTTCTTAGATCACTAATGAAGCTTCATTCAAAACGTCTAAGCAAAGTTGCTTGGATGATTGAAGAACATAAACAAGGAACTATCCTGGCAGATATCGGCACTGATCATGCTATCTGCCTTGTTTTTACTTGATGAAAAAATCATCACATCAGCTTATGCATGTGATGTAGCGGAAGGACCTCTCTCTAGTTCTAAAGAAACAATTCAGTCTTTACATCTTGAAGATCAAGTCATCCCATTACTAGGTAATGGATTAGATCCTATCATCGATAAGAAAGTAGATATGATCTCTATTTGTGGTATGGGGGGCTTATTGATGAGTGAAATATTAGATGCCCATCTTGACTATGTAGAAGATAAAATACTCTTCTTACAGGCCAATACAGCCATTGATTTATTAAGAGAATACTTAATGAATCATAACCTACAGATTATTGATGAAGCATTGGTCAAAGATGCCCATCATATTTATGAAATCATGGTTGTGAAAAAAGGCCATCAGGAATTAGATGAAAAAGATATTCTCTTTGGACCAGTCCTTAGAAAACAGAAGGATCCTCTCTTTATTGAGAAGTGGGAAAGAGAACTAAAGATTCAAAGACGTATATTGGATTCATTAAATACTGAACATGAAAAATATGCAAAGGTATTACATTCTATTGCCTTAATTGAAGAAGTACTCTAGGTACTTCTTTTTTGTGTTATAATGATTGAAACGGAAGGTGATATTTATGAAAGCAGAACAGATTATTAAAATCATGGAATCTCATTATCCTTTAAACTGTCAAGAGGACTGGGATCATTGTGGATTACAGGTGGGTAATATTCATACTGATGTGAATAAAATAATGATTGGTTTAGATGCAGACTTACAAACTCTACAGGAAACCATTGATGCAGGATGCCAGATGTTGATTACCCATCATCCATTCTTATTCAATACATTGACTTTAGATACTACAACACCTGTAGGACAGTTTATAGAAGCAGCAGTTAAAAATAATATTGTCGTCTATAGTGCGCATACATCTTTAGATAAGATTTCCATGAATAGATGGTTGATGGAAGCATTAGGATGTTTAAATATTGAAGATGCTGATGAATCTAATATTACGAAGAAGGGTGTACTCCCAGATACAATGGGCATGTATGAATTCTTAGACTATGTAAAGAAAGCTTTTAATATTCCATCAGTCAATTATGCAGGTAAAGTGAAAGAAGTCTCTACAGTAGGAATATGTGGTGGCTCTGGAGGAGATTTAATAGATGAAGTCGCTCCACAGGTCGATGCTTATGTCACAGGTGATTTAAAATATCATAGTGGTTTAAAAGCATTAGATTATAATATTCTTTTAGTAGATGTAGGACATCATGTAGAAGTCATTATGGTACATAAATTAAAAGAATTATTAGAAAAAGAAATAGATTGTGAAATCGTAGAAGCCACTTCTCCAGGTTATTTCAAGGGGTATTAGGATGATTCTGACTACAATAGCGTATTTAAAGAAAGATGGGAAAACATTACTTCTTCATCGTATTAAAAAGAAGAAAGATATCAATGAAGGTAAATGGATTGGTGTAGGTGGTAAATTAGAACCAGGTGAATCACCTGATGAATGTGTAAAAAGAGAAATACTAGAAGAAACAGGTTATACAGTGCATTCAGTTAGATGTCATGGTTATGTCACATTCCCAGGTCTTTATTATGGTGAAGATGAAGGTATGTTTGTTTATTCTTGTCATGACTTTGAAGGGACATTAAAAGAATGTGATGAAGGTGTTCTTGAATGGGTGGATGATGATTTAATTCCTGATTATCCACAATGGGAAGCTGATTATCATTTCTTAAACTGGATGGAAGATGATCATTATCATCATGCTAAGGTTGTTTATAAGAATGATGAACTTATAGAATATAAAGAAGAAATCTATTAAAAAAGAGCGCGGTTTAGATTAATCCGTGCTCTTTCATATTCTTATAAATACCATCATTCGCAATATCATCACATACTTCATCAGCAATAGCCTTTAAACCTTCTTTCGCATTACCGACTGCAACGCCATGAGCTACAAATGTCAGCATCTCTGCATCATTCATGCCATCACCGTATGCATATGTATCCTTTTGATCAATACCTAAATGGTTAATAAGTGCTTCAATGGCAGTATGCTTATTAACGCCTGCTACAGATAATTCACCTGATGCATCACCAAATGCAGGAACAGTACATTCAATCACCTGGAATGCATCACTAAACTGCTTTCTAATCTCCTCAAATGGAATACTTTCATGTTCTAAGAAACAAATCTTATTCACATCATTTCTATACATATTTTCATTTTCAATGAGTGCAGTAATAAAATGACTCGGTTCCTCTTCCTTTTTTCTTCTTGCTTCAGGATCATTTTCTAGATCACCATAGATGATGCTTTCTAATCTTTTAATGAGGTTCTTAGAGGCAAATAAACCACCATTAGACTCTAAATAATAGTCATAATGATTTGTTTCAAAGAAGTCTACAACACGATGAACATCTTCATCACTGACCTTCTTATGATATAACATCTTATCACCCATCTGTACAAATCCGCCGCCAGCACCAATGATGCCATCAAATCCTACATCTAGAATATAAGGATAGATTTCTGCAAGAGAACGTCCTGTACAAAGGTAACATAAATTTCCTTTTTTACGCGTCTCGTGCACTGCCTGGATAGTTGATTCAGGAATACATTCCTTTACAGGTCTCACATCTACTAAAGTTCCATCTACATCAAAAAATATAATCTTCTTACTCATATATATACTCCTATAACATCTTTTCATAAGGTATTTCAGGTTTAATAAAACTATCTGGGTTATTTTCATCATACTGCTTCAAGAAATCTATGATCTGATTAGTCAATACAGTAGGTGTAGAAGCTCCAGAACTTACTCCTACATGCTTCTTTCCTTTAAGCCATGATAAGTCTAACTCTTCAAGACTTCCAATCATATGAGTCTCTTTATGTGCTTTCTCCATACTGATAGAAGCAAGCTTCTTTGTGTTATTAGAATGTGGATCACCTACAATAATGACTAGATCAATATCTTCATCCATTTTCGCAATAGCTTCCTGTCTAATCTGTGTTGCAGAACATGTTTCCTTCATGATTTCTACATCTAATTTTTCTTTCGCATACTCACATAAATCATAGACATCATAAAGGGACATAGTTGTCTGGTTTGTCATGACATAATGTTTATCTTTATCGAGTGTCTCTAAATCCTTCTTAGATGTAATTAAATGAATATGTTCAGGATCAATCAATAATGCACCTTCAGCTTCAGGATGATTCTTTTTACCTATATATAAAACATCCTTCCCATGCTTTAACTGTTCTTTAATAAGTGTATGTGTCTTAATAACATCTAAACATGTTGCATCCACTACATTGAGTCCTTTACTCTTTGCCTTCTCAATGACACAGTCTCCTGCACCATGTGCTGTAATAATGACTGTTCCTTCATTGATTTCATCAAGAAGTTCCATTCTTGTCTTACTTGCATCCTCAATTGTGATGGCACCGCGTTTCTTTAATGCATCCACAATAAACTGATTGTGGACAATCATACCAAGTACAGTAATAGGACCTGGCTGTTCTATTGTCTCTTTCACAATATTAATGGCACGTATAACACCTTTACAATATCCTCTAGGGACAATTCCTGTGACTTTCATATTTTCCTCCATTTCCCCGCGCCTTCGTTGCGCGGACACAAATATACAATAAAAATTTTAATTTATCATTAACCTAAATATTTTTAGGATATTACTATTCGATTTACTTTTTTCATAAGCAATATCTACTATGTCTTTATTTTTTTCGATTAATAACAAATTTTATTTTCACACTTTTCACCTCAAATACAATTCTAACATAAGTGAGATTAGATTTGTTTTTTTTTCAAATCATGGTATGATAATAGACGCTAAAGGAGGCGAATTATAATGGATTTATTTGATAAATTTCAATTTAATGATTATGTAAAAAAGACTTTAAGCAACATACATTTCACATCACCAACACCTATCCAGGATAAGGTGATTCCCCTTGTTTATAAGAATAAAGATATTATTGGTATCTCACAGACAGGTACTGGTAAAACTCATTCATTCTTAATTCCTATTATTGATCGTATTGATACAAGTGCAGATTATGTACAGGCAGTTATTACAACTCCTACAAGAGAACTTGCACATCAGATTTATGAAAACGCAAAGGAATTCAAGAAAGAAAACCCTGATTTAAGAATCTCACTTGTAATTGGTGGTTCTGATAAGCAGAAGGCTATTAATAAGCTTTCTACACAGCCACATATCGTTATTGGTACACCAGGACGTATTAAAGACTTATCTTTAAATGAACAGGCTTTAATCATCACTACAGCTACTACATTTGTAGTGGATGAAGCCGATATGACTTTAGAATATGGTTATCTTGAAGATTTAGATGCAGTCTTATCTAAGATGAGAGAAGATTTACAGATGCTTGTATTCTCAGCAACTATTCCTGAACATTTATGCCATTCTTAAGAAAATATATGAATGTGCCAGAATTAGTACAGATTGATGCCCATAAGAAAACAACAGACAATACAAAACATTACTTAATTCATACAAAGTATCATGACCGTTATACAGTATTAAAGAATATCATGGATATCATTGATCCATATATCTGCTTAATCTTCTGTAATAAGAGAACAGAAGCCACTAAGCTATCTGATCAGTTAAGAAGCGATGGTTATCGTGTCGGTGAAATTCATGGTGATTTAGAACCACGTGAACGTAAACAGATGATGAGACGTATCAACAATAATGAATATCAGTACATTGTGGCTACAGATATTGCGGCTAGAGGTATTGATATTGATGGTGTATCTCATGTTATTAATATGGAATTCCCAACAGAAAGAGACTTCTATATTCATCGATCTGGTAGATGTGGACGTGGTAAGTATAAGGGTGAATGTTATTCTATGTATGATTCATCTAATCAGCAGATGGTTGAATCACTTGAAAAGAAGGGTATTCACTTTGAAGTAAAAGAAATCCGTAACGGTGTATTAACGGATGCCAAGGCACGTAATAAGCGTAAGAATAGAAATGCGCCACAGTCTGAATTAGAAAAAGAAATTCAGCGTATTATTAAGAGACCTAAGAAGGTTAAACCTGGTTATAAGAAGAAGAGAAAAAGAGAAATCCAGGCTATTTACCAGAAAAAGAAAAGAGATATTATTCGTAAAGATATCTAGAAACAGAAAAAAGAACGTGCGAAACAGGCACAGAGAGAAAAACGTGAAAGGGAGAGTATGCAGTGATTATAGGTTCACATGTTTCAATGGGTGGTAAGGAAATGCTTCTAGGAAGTGTGAAAGAAGCATTAAGTTATAACGCCAATACATTCATGTTTTATACAGGTGCGCCTCAGAATACGAGACGTAAACCTGTTTCTGAATTACGTGTAGAAGAAGCTAAAGAATTAATGAACGAAAAGGGAATAGACATGGACAAGGTTGTTGTTCATGCCCCTTATATCATTAATTTAGGAAATACAATCAAGCCTGAAACAAGAGAACTTGCTGTATCATTCTTACGTCAAGAAATTGAAAGATGTGATGAAATTGGGGCTACAAGACTTGTTCTTCATCCAGGTGCTCATGTTAAAGCAGGGGACGAAGCAGGACTAGATGCGATTGTATCTGGCTTAAATGAAGCAATGAAGCCAGACCAGAAGGTACATATTGCCTTAGAAACAATGGCTGGTAAAGGCACTGAACTAGGTAGAACATTTGATCAGTTAGCTTATGTTATTGATCATTGTGATTATCCTGAATTATTAGGTTTATGTTTAGATACTTGTCATTTAAATGATGCAGGTTATGATATTTCTGATTTTGATGCAATTCTTGATGAAGTCGATGAAAAGATTGGTTTAGATAAGGTATTAGTTGTTCATGTCAATGATTCTAAGAATCCACAAGGTTCTCATAAAGATAGACATGAGAATATTGGTTTTGGGACAATCGGTTTTGATACATTAGACTCTATTGTATCTAATGAACGCTTAAAAGATGTTCCTAAGATTCTAGAAACACCTTATATTGAAAAGAATGCACCTTATAAAGAAGAGATTGAAATGCTGAAGAAGCATGAATTCAACCCAGGTTTAAAAGAAATGTTTGAATAAGCAGCTGTAATTGGCTGCTTATTTTTTATGTTCAATAAGTACATAATTTGGTCGAAAAGTACGTAAATAGCTTATTTTATTAGTTTTCGATTGAAATAATTTGGACGTAAAACTTTTCGATTGAATTTACGATTGTTTTTGATGTGTATTGTTGAATAATTCAGCTATATTATTACCCTGTCATGTAACGAGCGAGTTATTAATTTTGACGAAAATCCAACAAGGAGGGTGTTTTAAAATTTACGATTGAAAATATTGCGGACGAAAAAGCTTTCGATTGAATCTTCGATTGTTTTTACGCGTATTTTTGCTTGAATAAGCTCTATGTATGTATCTAATGAGTATTTTGTGTTATAAAAAACACTGTTCTATAGTTTATAATTTTAATCTTATTATAAAGTATGAACGAAAATGGAATGGATTGAAATTACGTTCATTTTAATTGCATTTGTGAGATACTGAATGTATTCCGAGATTGATATTCGTATAATTAAGTGTATTATTCACTTGGAAATCATACAAAAAGGGTGTTTTTTCTGATTTACGATTTAAATAATTTGGACGAAAAAGTTTTCAATTGAATTCATGCTCATTTTTAATTATACTTAAAGTAGTAGAATAGGAAAGGAGATAGTAATATGCGTGAAACAAGAAATCTAGAGTTTAAAGAAACAATCACAAGTACTTTCTTGAAAACAGTTAGTGCTTTTTCAAACTATGATGGTGGGACAATCTTGTTTGGAGTTGACGATGATGGCAATATTAAAGGGTTGTCAGATATAATCAAGGCGTGTTTAGATATTGAAAACAAAATTAACGATACTATTTCTCCACAACCAGATTATGTACTTGAACCAAATGAAGTAAACAAGACTATAAAACTTATTGTGAAAAGTGGATTACAGAAACCATACTTATATAAATCAAAAGCATATAAGCGTAATGATTCTGCAACTATAGAAGTAGATACATTAGAGTTTTCAAGGCTTGTATTGGAAGGGAAAAATATTAGTTTTGAAGAACTACCATACAAAGATCAGAATCTTACTTTTCATTTCCTTGAAGAACAATTAGAAAAAACTATTCAAATCAGTTCGTTTAATCTTGATACATTAAAAACTCTTAATCTCTATGACAATAATAATGGATATAATAACGCGGCTGGTTTACTAGCGGATACTAATGATTTTCCTGGAGTTGATATTATAAAATTTGGAGAAAATATCAGTATTATTCAGAAAAGAATTACATTTGATCATATGTCTATTTTAGAAGTCTATAAGAAATCGCTTGAGGTATTTAGAGATTATTATAGATATGAAGTGATAGAAGGATCTGAAAGAAAGAATGTCGAAAAAATACCGGAAGCAGCTTTTAGAGAAGCTATTGCGAATGGACTTATTCATAGGATGTGGGATGTGAATTCTCATATTAGAATATCTATGTTTGATAATCATATCGATATAGTATCTCCTTATGCGGACAAAGATATTATGCCGAGTTAATTTAGATAACCCTTTAATAATCATACAATTTTCTTTATTTTCTCGGCATAATGCATCACACTTTAAATAGAATTATAGTTCTATTTAAAGGAGCGTGATGATTATGAAATTAGAACTAATTTGTAGTGGATTAACAGAATTATTAGTTGATAATAATTATAGTTCAACCACT
>ENA-OQEN01000551-OQEN01000551.1-human-gut-metagenome-genome-assembly--contig:-NODE-551-length-16295-cov-2.812655_pt1 | contig 16295 bp, 28 predicted proteins | sample MGYA00242791_ERZ504627 | MGnify/ENA primary metagenome ERZ504627 (study PRJEB26092, sample SAMD00036316) | human gut metagenome | host: Homo sapiens | study: EMG produced TPA metagenomics assembly of... | reverse complement strand
CGGATAGCAGAATCTTTGTTCTGACACACCAATCTTATCATGAACGACTTCTCTTTTCTCTGATTATTATGACATGGATTTGCACAAAACTGTATCCTCTGTGTTGCTCTATTTTTTATTGTTCACAATGCTCAATGAAGGAACGTTCTTTTGCACACAATATCCAATGGCATGTATGAAAAAGCCGACCGTTATCCTGAGTTTTAGAATAGTTGACCAAATCCACCGTTAAAATTTTGTCTATCTTTACTTTTTGTTTTGGATAGATATTCAATATTGGGATAAAACTGTTTTACATTTTCTGCACGATTTTTGGACTTTCCTGTTTTATGGAAGGCTTTTGTATCCCAGAAAGTGTGCTGAGCTGAATCCGCTCTCGAATGTAAGTCTTTACAAATCTATAAATCTGTGGTATATACATTATACGAAACAATGCTTTGAATGATGTATAAAGTGAGGTGCTTGCCATGACCGCCGTGATCTATGCCCGCTATTCCAGTGACAACCAGCGCGAAGAATCCATCGAGGGCCAGATCCGGGAATGCACCGCCTATGCGGAGAAGAACGACCTTACGGTGGTCAAACACTATATTGACCGGGCAATCTCTGCAAAAACGGACAACCGCCCGGAGTTCCAGCAGATGATAAAGGACAGCGACAAGAAGCTGTTTGACATTGTACTGGTCTGGAAGCTTGACCGCTTTGCCCGGAACCGCTACGATAGTGCCCGGTATAAAACTCAGCTGAAGAAGAACGGTGTCAAGCTCATGTCGCTACCGAGGTCATCTCGGATGGCCCGGAAGGCATCATTCTGGAATCGGTGCTTGAAGGCTATGCGGAATATTATTCCGCTGACCTGTCCGAAAAGGTCATTCGCGGCATGACGGAAAACGCCCTGAAAGGCAAGTTCTCTGGCGGTGCTATCCCTTTCGGCTACACTATCAATGCAGACCGCCGCTTTGAAATTGACCCTCTCACCGCACCTTTTGTAGCAGAAACCTTCCAGCGGTACAACGACGGCCAGACCATGCGAGAAATTCGGGATTGGCTGAACGAAAAAGGTATCAAAACAAGCGCGGTGGGCCAATGACTTTCAATGTCATCCAGCACATGCTGAGCAACCGCCGCTACATCGGCGAGTTGAAATACCGTGACATTTTGATTCCTGATGCGATTCCCTCCATTGTGACCACGGAGCTTTTCAACGATGTCCAGGAAAAGATGTTGAAAAACAAGAAAGCCCCTGCCCGGAGAAAGGCAGAGGATGATTACCTTCTGACCACCAAGCTGCACTGCGGTTACTGCGGGGCGCTGATGTTTGGTGAGAGCGGCACGAGCCGGACGGGTGAAGTTCACCGCTATTATAAATGCGCCACCGCCAAAAAGCACAAGGGCTGCAAGAAAAAGACCGTCCGCAAACAGTGGCTGGAAGATCTGGTGGTCAACCAGACCATGCAGCTTGTCCGAGATGATGCCGCCATGGAATCCATCATCGCCAAGGTCATGGAACTACAAGACCGGGAGAACACTAATCTTCCCCTCTATGAGAAGCAGCTTCGGGATGCGGAATCTGGTATCCAGAATATGCTCAATGCGATTCAGGCCGGTATCCTGACCAGCTCCACCAAGGAGCGGCTGGAGCAGCTGGAAGAAACCAAGCGTGAACTTGAAGCCCGCATTGCGGAAGAAAAGCTGGCAAAGCCCAAGGTCACAGAGGAGTTCATTCGCTTTTGGTTGCTGCGGTTCCGCAAGCTGGACATGAGCCTGAAAGACCAGCGGCAGGCACTGGTGGATACGTTTATCAATGCGATTTACCTGTATGACGATAAGGTTTTGATAACCTTCAACTATAAAGAAGGAACACAGACCGTCACCTTTGGAGAAGCGACAGAAGTTGCATCCGAGGGAAATGGTTCGGATTTGGATTGCTTTACTGCACCAGAAAATGCCGTGAAATCGAAAGATTTCATGGCTTTTTTGTTTTGTAATCCATGGCTGCACGGTTTCTGCACGGTTTCTGCACGGTCGGTGTTATCCATGTCCGATTATGTAGGCGCTGTATTGCATTGCAATCAGTGCCTTTTTTGCATCAGGTGAGCAGTGCCAGGCGCAGCTTTGCCTTCATTTCCGGGTCGGCATCCTTGAGCAATTCCAAAAGAGCCGTCATGGAGATGGTGGGTTCGCCTGCGGCGGGTACAGCCTGCGGGCTGGAGGTGTCGGGCTTGGCGTAGAAGCCACTTTCAAACTTCTTGCCCAGCTCCACACGGGAGGACTGCTGGATATGAGCGTAGGTGTTCACCAGCATATCCGCACTGGCGTGTCCTGTGGTCCCCTGCACCGCCTTGATGTCGCCGCCGGAGATCATCAGCTGATAGGTCGCACTGGAATGCCGCAAGCCGTGAAAGACGATGCGGGGAAACTCCGGGTGGGCGTCCTGCCATTTCAGGAACTTCTTGCGGATGAGCACCGGCTCCACCGCCAGACCGTTGGGCAGACGCAGCAGCATCCCGCTGTTGCGGTACCGCTCCGGGTCGAGGGCTTCTTCCCGTTTCAGCCGTTCCAGCCACTGCTTCAGTTCCTCCCGCAGGGCGGCGGTCATAAAGATGGTGCGGCAGGAGGCTTCGGTCTTGGTGTCCTTCAGGATAAGGGAGGTCTTGCTGCCCTCCAGCTTGTCCGGGAAGATGCGGAGGATGCAGCCCTTGTCCACCTGTGCCAGCGTGTCCTTCTGCACCCGCTGCATGGAACGGTTGACGGTGAAGGTGCCCATGCCGTTGGCGGCATCAAAGTCGATGTCCTCCGGGGTCAGACCTGCCACCTCCCCTTCCCGCAGCGCACCCACCAGCGTCAGGTGCACCGCCAGATGCAGGATGGGGTCCTCCATGCTGTCCAGTGCCGCCCGCATCTCTTCCACCTCCCAGATGCTGCGCTCTTGGGTGGTCTTTTTGGGTGCTTCCACCGGGACGGGGCTTTTAATGAGAATGCCCCACTCCACCGCCAGCAGAAAGGAATTGTGCAGCAGTTGGTGGACTTCATGGAGGGTAGTGCCGGAGAGGGTGCGCTTTTGCTGCTTGGGCGAGAGGTCTCGCCGCTTGCCACCCACATACTGTCCGCAGGGGGTCTTGCTCAGAGTGTCGTACAGGGCTTCAATGTGGTAGGGCCGCAGCTTCTGCATCTGCATCTCCGATATAAGGGATGATGAGGTTCTGGATGAGGGCCAGATTGGACTGGTAGGTCTTGGGTGCCCACTTGTGCTTGCTGCACTGCTTGGGCAGCCAATCCATGAGGAACTCTGCTACCGTCACCGTGGACGGAATCAGGAAATTGCCTGTTGCCAGCTCGTGCTCGATCTGCTTCTGGCGTTTGACCGCCTCCTCCTTAGTGGGAAAGCTCTCCCATTTGTCGCAGCTCTTGCCGTGCTCATCCTGATAGGTGTAGCGGACACTGTAAGAGCTGCCGCGTTTCGTGATATATGCCATAGATTTGCCTCCTTATCAAGCTGCCCGGTAGAGCCACGCATCGAAGCTGTCTTTCGGGACGCGGATGCTTCCGCCTGCCCGCAGGACACGGAACTCGGTGGTGCTGTTGCACAGGTTGTAGGCGGCACGCTGGCTGATGGCCAGCATCTGAGCGACCTCCTTCACCGTGTACACCAGCTTGGTGGTCTCAGGGCTGTTGGTCGGAGACTTGACGGCATTGGTTCGAGTGACCACCTCCATTGTAGCCGAATCCGAGTCCGACTGCAAGGACTTTTTCGTATAATCCAAAGATTTCACATTCTCGTACATTTTATTACACATAGACATTGCTCCTTACTTATCGTGGCGCATCGCAGGCTCCTGCGTGCGGTCCTCATAGAATCGAATGACCTCCGGCGGGATGCTGTCCAGCGTTTTCAGGGCGGCTTCATAGTCCTGCCGCAGCTTGGCATCCTCCAGACGCTTCAAGACGCTCCCTTCTTTCGCTTTGTCCAGCGAGGCAGAGAGCGTCTTGTTCTTCTCTTTCAGCTTTTCGTTTTCGGCGGCGGTCTTGGTAAAGGCTACGTTATACTTTCGCAGCTGGTCCTTCATCCGTGCTACGTTTGGGATATAACTGTCCAACACCTTGCTGATCTCCGCCGCACGGCTCTTACCGTTGAAAGGTTGATACCCACCAGCAGGGCATCCAAATGCTCCTTCTGCTTGGTCAGTTGGGTCATCTCCTTGAAGATACGGGGCGGGATGTGCTCCCGCCCGGTCTGGCTGGCACTTTCGCCACGTTCCAGCTCTGGGTACTGCTTGACCATGTGCTGCCAGAACTCGTCCTGCCATTTGACGAGGTTCTTTCGGTTGCCGATGATCTCCTTGGCGCTCAGCCGCCCATCAGCGGTCAGGGGCACAAAGCAGAGGTGCAGATGAGGTGTTTTCTCGTCCATGTGGACGACCGCAGAAAGAAAGGTATCCGGCACTGTCTGCTCTCCAAAAATTTCAGGGCGTACGCAAAGTACGCCCTGATCTCCCGGTTGGTCTTATCCTTGAAAAACTTCGCGTTTGTGAAGCGCAGCGGAACAATGAAAGCCCCAGTGGGGCTTTTAAGTGACAGAACGGTCTTGCGCAGCAAGATGGAGGGGCCTCGCCCCGACAAGTTCCGGGCTGGCGGTGACAAGCGCCTCCACCACTCGCACGCTGTCCTTGCGGACACGGCAGTGGGCGGCGGCTATCATACGGTCAGCTTCTTCCCGGTATCTGCCCTGCGGCTGCACCAGATAGAGGTTGTAGCGGCTCCGGCTCGTGTCGATATCCGGGTTGCTGGCGTACTGCTCCTTGGTGCGCTCGTTGTGGGCTTCGATGGGGCTGATGGCAGGCCCCTTGTACTTCTTGAACCTTAAAATGCCGTATTGGGCTTTCATAGATCACGCTCCTTCTTGAGGTGTACAAAAAATCTGTACGGACTTCAAATAACCCGTACGGTCTGTACGGCGTACGGCAACATAAAATATACACGATGATGCGTTTTAATTTGTTTCTGCTTGCCGTACGGGTGCGTACAAGTACAGACCGTACAGGTTGTACGAACTTCTTCCGTAAAAAAATGCACTTTTTACGGACAGGGGTGGACAAGCGGCTCGATGCCCACGAAGCCCCGCACCCTGCGGCCACCGGGCAGGTAGATGTTGTTGGTGGCTTCAAGGTTGTAGCGGCGGTCATTCTGGCGCAGCTCTGCGCTGAAACGGATGGCTGATACGCTGTGACAGGCATTGTCCTCGCACCACTGCTTGTAAATGTCGTAGAACTCCTTGGAACTGATGGAGTAGTCCGCCTTGAAGCGGAAGTAACCCTCCGATTCCATGAAGTCGATGACGTTGTTGCTGCTGCGCTTGATGGTGTCCACGTTGCAGCGGCACGTTCGCTGACGGTGAAGCGGAAATCGTTCTGCACCAGCCGGTGTAGCCCTTCCAGACACCACAGCAGGATGCCCTCCAACTCGGCGCACATCTTCTCCACAAGGAAAGGGTCATCCGTGCGGTCGGCGGGCTTGTCCTTGGTGGTCAGGATGAGCTGGCGGCGAAAGAAGCCGTCCGAATGGTCATACAGCGAGGTCAGCGCACCGTTGCCGAAGCAGAGGAACCGGGCGTAAATGTCCCGCTGGTAGCTCTGGACGCCCTTGCGCTCCAAGTCCAGCTTGGCTTCGGCGGTCACAATGGTCTTGATATAATTCGTCTTGGGCAGGGCGTTCATGTCCATGTCGTCATCGATCATCAGCAGGCGGCGCTCCAGATCGGCACGGGCAAAGCGGTTGTTCTCCACCTTCTGGACGCTGCCATTGCTGGCGGCATCTCCCATGAGCCGCTTCAGCACCAGCCCAATGCGAGACTTGCCCTCGCCGCCCTTGCCAACAATGAGCATCATCTTCTGACCTTTGGTGCTGGGGATCAGGCAGCAGCCCAGATATTCCTGCAAGGTGGGGATGTCGGCATCGTCCAGCAGCTCGTGCAGAAAAGTCAGCCAGCGGTCAGGGACGGCAGCTTTTGGGTCGTACTTCACAGGCAGGCGGTTCTGGCAGAACAGGCGGCTCTCCTGAAAGGTGCTGTCCGGCAGATGGTACACGCCGTTCTGGAGGTGGATGCAGTCCTGTTCGATGGGGAACGGGTCGGAAAAAGCCAGCAGCTTGATGGTCTCCAGAATGTTGGTGACCTTTTTGGACAGGCCGGAGGTGACATATTCCTCGATGTTCTCCAAGATGCGCTGCTTGATCTCGCTCTCGTCCTCCACCGGGCCGTCCAGCGTGTACAGCGTTCCGTTGACGCATTTCAGCGGCCACTGTTCCAGAAAGGCACGGCCAAACTGGACTTCATCGATCTTCTTTCCGTTGTACCAGTCCGGCCATAAGGGGTTGCGGGAAATGTTTTTCTTCATAGGGTGGTTCTCCTTTAGAAAAGTGAAGTGGTGGGTCTCACCGTGAGACCCACCACTTCGGGTGAATAAACTATTAGGCGCACTTTGCCAGAGCAAGGCGGTCGGTGCGCTCCTCCAGCATCAACAGGTACGACCCGGACAGCAGCTGTGCGGCGGCAGCGGCCTTCTGCTGGGGCGTCCCAAATGCAACGCAGTCCGTCAGGTGCTCGATGGTCTCGGTCGTGTGGAGGGCTTCTTCAAACCGTGGGTCATGCGGCTCCTCCGGGGTGGCAGGCTTGTAGCGCTCCTGCCAGTCGTGCAATAGGTCGAGATAGTCGGTCAGCACCCGCAGGCAGTAGGCGATGTCTGCCCACTGCTCGTCCGTCAGGCCACGCTTGGGCGGCGGCAGGGCGATGGCATTGGCAGGCGGCTTGTCCGGGTCAAGCCCGAAGTCGTGTATCAGCTTCTCGGCGGCTTGCCGGGGGTTCAGGTCGAACAGCTTGGCGGTGAGGTCGATGGCATCTCCACTGGCCCCGCAAGCGAAACAGTAATAGTAGGATTCGTTCAGCATCATACTGGGGTGGTTGTCGAAGTGGAACGGACAGCATACCATGCCATGGCGGTCGGGCTCCATGCCGTACATCTCTCCCACCTGCCGAACGGTGATGGCGGACTTGATCTTTTGATATAAGCTCAAAATCTCTCCTTTGGTCAAAGGTTTTGGCACGGATCATTTTGATCCCTGCCACGTTCAAAATCACCGGTGTTCCCCAAATGGGAACTTTGGTGAAGCCGGTCTCCCTTGCTGCCTCCCGACAGGAAATCTTTTTGGACTCTGTGTCGGCCCTATGCAGGGCGCTCGCTCCCCCGATGGGAGGTCTTGGCGGTCTGGGCAGTTCGGACGGTCATTCGGTTTTCAAGGTCCTGGTATGAAAGATATTTCAGAGGGCTTTCGCGGGAAGCCCTTAATATGTTCGCTGCGGGAGAGTTATATGTTTTCTTTCTGTCTATAGGATAGCACCGCAATGGCCGCTGTGCCGTATATCCATAATGTCGGAAAACAGGTGCAGAATCTGCAAAATTCCACGCTTATGGACAGGAACCGCCGGAAGTGGTATACTGTGCAAAAAACATCGGAGGTGCGACCATGAACATCAAGCTGACACTGGGAGAACGGCTCAAAGACCTGCGTGTGGAGCGGAATCTGAAGTTGGAAACGCTGGCAGAGCAGACGGGTCTGTCCAAATCGGCACTGTCGAAATACGAGAGCGACGACGTGACCGATCTCAGCATTTATGCAGTGACAACGCTGGCTGAGTTTTATGGTGTGACCACGGATTATCTGCTGGGTGTGACGGAAAACAAAAAACGCCCAGATGCAGTCCTTTCGGACTTGCATCTGAGCGATGGCGCAGTGGACGTATTAAGAAATGGAAAATTCAACCATCGGCTGCTGTGCGAGCTTCTGGAACATCCCGATTTTGCCCGGTGGATGACCGACCTTGAGATCTATGTGGATGGTCTGGTCAGCGACCGCATCCGGGACATGAATGCCATGGTAGAAGCTACCCGGCAGGAGTTGGAAAAGAGGTACCATGCCGATACAGAGGACTTGACCATGCGGACGCTGAAGGCGGCGCAGATCAACGAGGACGAGTATTTCGGGCGGATCCTCTACGATGAGCTGGCGGCGATCTTAAAGCAGATCAAAGCGGCGCATGGAAACGATAAAACTACATCGGACGGCGCAGCCATCGAACAAGTAAAAAAGCAGCTTGAAAATGCGCAGAAGTTTGAAGGTTCTCCGTTGGAAAAGAAGATGAATGTCCTGATGGGACAGATCGGCATCGACTATTCCAAGCTGACGAAAGAAGAACAGATGACCCTGCTGCGGGTGTTCAATAAATCCTCCATGCTGAAGCACCGCACAAAGGCAGGGATGCGGGGCAAGCACAGACGCTGATCATTTGCCCTGCGCCTCATAGGGAGAACGCTGCTGCGGCAGGAAGGAGAACGTACACCATTGGTTCCTCTGCAAGCCTGCGCTGGGTGGGCAAAGACCGTCAACTGCCATGCCCATCCGCGCATTCTTCTGCCGCAGAACAGGTGCTTGCCGGAGCCTCTCGCAGCCCCTTTTCCGCGTCAGCCGGAACCAAGGTGTAACACACTAGACTTGCAAGCAAAGTCTGTGCAACGAGCGTTCCGCCGCTCTTTGGATTCTTCCCGGCAGGGCACTGGAAAATGGGGTGCCCTGCGCAGAACGGGGTGCATTTGTCACCTCGCACTAAAAACAGCTCGCAGGTTTACTTGACAATTCGCGGAATATGCACTATCATAGCCATGAGATGAATATAATGTTTATAACGATATATTCAATTTGAGGGTGAGGTATTCCATGGCGATCAATGATAGTGCTGTCGTCCCACTTTACCAGCAGGTAAAGGATGACATTCGTGCCGCGATCGAGAGCGGCAAATACAAAACCAATGAGAAGATCCCCCGGAGCCGGAGCTGAGTGCGGAGTACTCGGTCAGCCGCATCACGGTGCGCCGTGCCGTGGAAGAACTGTGCGCCGAAGGGTATCTGGTCAAAATGCAGGGGCGGGGCACCTTTGTCAGCAAGCCCCGCATCCATCGCAAGTTTACCAGCGGCAAAGGTGCTGCCAGCTTTACGGAGATCTGCAAAGAAAACGGCATGGTGCCGGGTGCCCGGCTGCTGAACCGTCAGATCGTGCCGGTGCGTAAGGATGAAGAAGCCTTCTTCCATGTGGGTTCGGATGCACTGCTCATCTACATCCAGCGTCTGCGCACCGCCGATGGTCAGCCGATATTTCTGGAGAACCTGTTCCTGCCCTACGAGCCTTATAAGAACCTGATGAGCGAGAACCTCAATGATGTTTCCATGTTTGACGCCATTGAGCGCATCTCCGGGCTGCGTCCTGCGACGCCGGCCGTCAGCGTATAGAGCAGTTCGCGCCACAGCAGAACAGGCACAGCTGCTCAATCTTTCGCTGGGCGAGCCGCTGCTGTATCTGAACGCCTACTTCCATGACCAATATGACCACCCGCTGTGCATCGGGCGGCAGTATTACATTGGAAGCCGGTATATGTTTGAGTTTTAAGCGCAGATCAATTCTCTCAAAAAGAGCGTCTCTTCCGTGCGGAAGAGGCGCTCTTTTTGTCGTTCTACGGAAGGTTATTGGTGAAACTGCAAAAATATGACGGTGCAGCTTTGTGCACGTTACCAAAGCTGAGATTATTTTGACAAAACCTCTTGACGTCTGTGTGAAATGTGGTAATATGTACATGACGATTATGACGTCTATAACGAATAAGACGATACAGACGCCGAAGAGATGAAGAAAACACAAGAAAGGTCGTGGGTGCGTATGAACCGAATCATTCTTGCTTCGCACGGAGGGCTGTCTGCCGGAATGAAGGACACCGTGCAGATGATCCTTGGCGAGCTGCCGAACCTTTATGCCCTTGCTACCCTGCGGGATGAGACCGAGCCTATCACGGTGGCGGCACGCCGGCTACTGGAGGGCTTTGCGGCAGAGGATGCTGTGTACATCGTGACCGATGTGATGGGCGGCAGCGTGAACAACGAGATGTTGACCCTGTTGCCGGAGTATCCGGCGGTGCACCTGATTTGTGGCATGAACGCTTCTCTGGTGCTGACCCTTGCTTCCAACGACGAAGCCCTGACACAGGACGAACTGGCCGAGTGCATTGCAGATGCCAAGGCGCAGATCATTGATTGCAACCTGCTGCTGAAAAACGCAGCCCAAGACGAGGAGGATGACCTATGATCAAATTAGTACGTCTGGACTACCGCCTGCTGCACGGTCAGGTGGTATTCTCGTGGACCGGCCATGTGGGCGCACAGCGCATCATCGTGGTGGACGATGACGCCGCCAACGACGAGATGAAAAAGTCCGCCCTGCTGCTGAGCAAGCCCGCCGGTGTCCGGGTGAACATCTTCACGGTGGACAAAGCCATCGCCAAGATGCCCAAGGTGGAGCAGCTGGACGAGAAGATCATGATGATCTTCGGCAACACCGCTGCCCTGCTCAAGTTCTGCCAGGCATATCCCAAGATCAAAGAGATCAACTACGGCGCTGTGGCAAACAAGCCCGGCTCCGTGGCGTTTGACCAGTCGGTGTTCCTGACCCCGGAGGAGCAGGCCGACACCCAGAAGCTGCTGGATATGGGCGTTAAGATCTACAGCCAGCAGACCCCCACCTTTAAGGTAGTACCCATCGATCACACCTGATCGTAAGGAGATAAGAAGGAGGAATTGACCCATGTTTGTTACCGCACTGCTTCTGGGTCTGGTTGGCGTGTTCTGTATTCTGGACTCGCGCATTCTGGGCCGCATGAACTTCGAGCGTCCGCTTATCACCTGCACCATCGTCGGTGCGCTGCTGGGTGATCTGCAGACCGGCCTGACCCTTGGCGCATCCATCGAGCTGATGAGCCTTGGCATCGTGAACATCGGCGCAGCCGCACCCCCGGACATGAACATGGCGGCCATCATCTGCGCAGCCTTTGCCATCCTGACCGATGCTTCTGCCGAGACTGCACTGGCACTGGCCATTCCCATCGCTGTTCTGGGTCAGATGCTGGGCGTGCTGATGCGCACCATCCTGTCCAACCTGACCCACGTTGCCGACCACGCCATTGCAGAAGGCAAGTTCCGCAAGGCATGGAGCATGCACATCGTCTGGGGCACGCTGCTGTACAGCCTGATGTACTTCATCCCCATTTTCCTGTCCGTCTACTTCGGCACGGATCTGGTGCAGAAGATCGTGGCTTTCATCCCCGCATGGCTGACCGATGGCCTGAACCTCGGCAGTAAGTTCCTTACCGCTTACGGTATTGCCCTGCTGCTGTCCACCATGCTCAACCGTGATCTGACCGTTTACTTCCTGCTGGGCTTCTTCTTTGTAGCTATCTGGTCTGGATGTCACCGCTGTGGCCATCTTCGCCGCAATTCTGGCTGTGATCCTGACCGGTCTGAAGTATGGCAAGGGCGCACCTGCCGCAGCCGCTGCCGGTGCAGCTGCTGCAACCCGGACTACGACCCGCTGGAAGATGACGATGATCTTTGATAGGAGGAAGCTGAAATGAGCAACGCAACCAAGACTGCAAAGCGCAGCGACTTCAAGAAATACTTCCAGTTCATGTGGCGCTCCCTGAACATTCAGGCCTCCTGGAACTACGAACGTCAGATGAACATGGGCTTTTTGTACGGCATCGCTCCCACGCTGGACGAGCTGTACCCCAACGAGAACGACCCCGAGCAGCTGGCGCACAAAAAGGAAGCTACGAGCGCGAGATGGCGTTCTACAACTGCACCCCGCAGACCAGTGCCTTTACGCTGGGTCTGGCTGCCTCCATGGAGGAGCAGTACGCCGCCGACCGTGAGAACTTCAACCCGGAGACCATCAACGCCGTCAAGACCTCGCTGATGGGCCCCCTGTCCGGTGTGGGCGACTCCTTCTTCCAGGGCACTGTCCGCCTGATTGCATTTGGTCTGGGTATCTCTCTGGCACAGCAGGGCAGCGTTCTGGGTCCCATTCTGGCCATGATCATCTCCATCGTCCCCACGGTGCTGGTCACATGGTTTGCCGGTAAGCTGGGCTACACCATGGGCAGCAAGTACCTGACCAAGCTCAACGGCGGCATGATGGACAAGCTGATGTACGTCTGTGGCATCGTAGGCCTGATGGTCATTGGTGCCATGGTGGCAAGCATGGTGGGTCTGACCACCCCCATCACCTTCGCAAGCACCGGTCTGGTGCTGCAGGATGTGCTGAACAGCATTCTGCCGAACCTTCTGAACCTTGGCATCGTGATGCTGATGTACACCCTGATCCGCAAAAAGGTCAAGACCGGCTGGCTGCTGGGCATCTGCATCGTGGGCGGTGTTGCCATCAACGCCCTTGGTCTGTTGGTGTAACCGGGTTTCCGGCTTACATAGATATCCGTACGCCTGTAATTTGTGATTCATCAGAACAAAAAGAAAAATAATTTGGAGGATTGCATTATGTATAACATTGATCTGGCAAACGTCAAGTCCATCGTGGCAGACATCGTGGCAAAGCACAACGTGGAGAACGTGGCCTTTGTTGGCTGCGGCGCTTCCAAGGCAGAGCTGTACCCCGCAAAGTACTTCCTGGCAAACTGCAGCAAGAAGCTTCGTGTGGCACACTACACCGCCAACGAGTTCAACTACGATACCCCCGATTGGCTGGGCGACACCACCGTGGTCATCACCGCTTCTCTGGGCGGCAGCACCCCTGAGACCGTCAAGGCCAACAGCGTGGCAAAGGCCGCCGGTGCAACCGTTGTCAGCGTTACCCACGCTGCCGGTTCTGCCCTGACCAAGGAAGCTGACTACACCATCGTCCACGGCTTTGAGGCAAACTACGCCGCCAAGCTGGAAAAGATGGGCTACGTTCTGGCACTGGCTGTGGAGATCTTGCAGCAGGTGGAAGGCTTCGACAAGTACGACAAGATGATCGAGGGCCTGACCAACGTGTTCGAGCTGCCGAGAACGCTGCCAACTCTGCCGCAAGTCTGCCAAGGAGTTCGCTGAGAAGTACAAGGACGCTCCCGTCGTTTACGTCATGTCCAGCGGCGCTTCCATGGAGGTCGCTTACTCCACCTCCATCTGCCTGATGATGGAGATGCAGTGGGTCAACTCCGGCTCCTTCCACAGCGGCGAGTTCTTCCACGGCCCCTTCGAGATCGTGGACAAGGACGTGCCTTCATCCTGCTGATGAACGACGGCAAGACCCGTCCCGTGGATGCCCGCGCACTGACCTTCCTGCACCGCTTCGATGCTCTGACCACCGTGGTGGATGCAAAGGATTACGGTCTGGGCAATGCTGTGGACAGCAGCGTCATCACCTACTTCAACCCGCTGATGCACACCGCTGTCTTCCGTGTCTATGCTGAGGAGCTGTCCTACGTCCGTCAGCATCCGCTGACCCTGCGCCGCTATATGTGGAAGCTGGAGTACTAAGCGGTCGACCGGGATCCATAGACCCATGCTTGGGGGAGGGCTTGCCCCTCCCCCTTTTGATGAAGAGGGAAATGAAGAATGATTGAAGCAGTGATTTTTGATATGGATGGGGTGCTGGCGGATACAGAATACTACTACGAGAACCGCCGTAAAAACTTTCTGCTGGAAAACGGGATCGCTATCCCGGAGGGCAACTTCATCGGCTCCAACGAAAAAGCCATCTGGGAAGCGCTTGTTCCCAACGACCCTGTGCGCCGTCAGGAGATGCTGATGGCTTACCGGGAGTACCGCAAGGTTCGCCCCACCCCCTACGACAAGCTCACCGACCCGCAGGCAGAGCCGCTGATGAATCTGCTGCGCAGCCGTGGCTGAAGGTGGCGGTGGCGTCCTCCAGCGCAGCACCGGATATCATGAAGATGCTCACGGAGGGCGGGCTGAAAGCAATGGTGGATTTTGCTTTCAGCGGCGAGGACTGCGCCGCCCATAAGCCTGCACCAGACATCTATCTCAAGGCGCTGAAGGCACTTGGGCTGACGGCAGACAAGGCCATTGCGGTGGAGGATTCTCCCACGGGCATCGCCTCCGCAAAGGCGGCAGGCCTGAAGGTGCTGGCACTGAAGCCCCGCCACGGCGAGCCGCTGGACCAGTCCGCCGCAGACTGCATCATCACCCGGCTGATGGATGTAAAGGAGCATCTGGACTGAGATGGAAGCGATCAAGAACGGTCTGCGCAAAAACCTGACCCCGGCACAGCTGTGGAGCGGCGCACGCTTTTTTCTGCTGCTGAATCTGAGTCTGATCATTTGCGCAGCGGCACTGAACTTTTACTGTGCGCCCAACCACTTTGTATTTGGCGGCACCATTGGCCTTTCCATCGTTCTTGCCACCTGCTTTCCGGCGTTGAGCGTCAGCACCTTTATGTGGATCACCAATGCAGTGTTGGATGTACTGGGCTGCGTCTTTCTGGGCATAAAGACCATGGGTTGGACGCTGTATTCTTCCTTCATGCTCAGCTTTTATTCCAGTATGTTCGAAAAGCTGTTTCCCATGTCCCGGCCTTTAACGGATGACACTCTGCTGGAGCTGTGCTTTGCGGTGGCGCTGCCTGCCCTTGCCAGCGGCATCGTGTTCAACATCGGGGCATCCACCGGCGGCACCGAGATCGTGGCGATGATTTTACACAAGTACATCAAGGTGGAGATCGGCAGGGCTATTCTGCTCAGCGATATCGGCACGGTGCTGTTTGCGGCTTGCATTTACGGCCCGCAGACCGGGATGTACTGCGTGCTGGGCTCATCGGGCGCAGCACCATCGTGGATACCGCCATCGAGAGCCTGAACCTCCGCAAGGTGTGTACGGTCATCACCTCAAGGCCGGAGCCCATCCGGCGTTTCGTTACGGAAACACTGGGGCGCACAGCGACCCAGCAGGACGCCACCGGCGTGTACACCGGTGAGCCACGCACATGATCATGGTGGCGCTGACCCGGCGGCAGGCAGGGCTGCTGCGGGATTTCCTGCGCCGGGAGGATCCGGAGGCTTTTTTGACCATCGTTAACTCCAGCGAGATCATCGGCAAAGGGTTCCAGTCGGTCTGAAAATGCAGAATGCCCGCCCACTCTGGCTTTTCCACAGATGGGCGGGCATCATTATATATGGTAAATGGTTATTTACGCTGACTTTCCGGGATTTACGCTGAAAATACGCTGACTTGGCATGGTTTGCGCTGAATTTACGCTGAAAACGCGTAATCGCGCGAACAAAGCGCGAATAAATCCAGCTGACCGCGAATAAACTGCGAACCAAAATCGCACGGGCGTGCATTCTTCATTCGTGGGAAGGCGCGACGTGAAAGTTGGAACTTGTAAAATAAACTGTAATACGATTGAATTTCGGAAAAGTGGAATCGCACGCTGGAATGCACGCCGTGCAATGCAGCCTGACAAGAGGTGGCGAGAAAAACGCGCGCCGCGCGATTAGCGATTTTGCCGCGCGTTTTCTGCGGCTCAGTCCTCCAGCCTGCCATGGTCACATCCCAGCGACAGGTAGTGCCCCATCTCCCTCCCAGCACCATCTGTGCATACTCCAAGGGCTTATTATACAGCAGCCAGTCCAGCTCTGCCCGTTGTGCCGGGGTATCGCCGTACTCGTCCTCAATGGCGATGCAGTTGATGGCAACGGTGGTGCCATCTTCGAACCGGGCTTCTACTCGGTTGGTGTCCATGTTGTAGCGGCAGGAAAGCAATTTCGTCATAGTGGTATCCTCCAAGACTTGATTTTTGGTGTGCGGTCACTCGAACCAATGCCGTCAAGTCGTTGTCGTATGAAGTGGTTTTTAGTTTGTCCGGGAGTAAGTGCACGGTTTCTGCACGGTTTTTGCACGGTTTCAAAACGTGCAAAGGGTGCAAATCGTTGCAAAATCGGACAAAAGGTGCAGAAACTCGAAGTTCAAAATTTGCGATATATCGCTTGAAAGTGACGTTGAAACGTAGCTTCCAAAAATTGAGGGAATCGCCCGGCGTGCGCTACGAATCAGTAGGCCGGGGGTTCGAGTCCCTTCCATCGCACCAAATAATGAAAATCCGAACCTTTTCTCGATAGGAGAAGGGTTCGGATTTTTTGTGTTCTTTGGAAAGCAAAATGCCGCGGTTGCGCAGCAATGAAAGCCCCAGTGGGGCTTTTGAGCGACCGAACGGTCTTGCGTTAGCAAGATGGAGGGGCCTCCGCCCCGACAAGTGACCATAAAAGAAAAATACCGCCCACGCAGCGCAGCGATGGATTTTGTCGGGTGAAGTAAGCGGCAAAATGAATCGGGTGTGTTGCGGGACGGTAAGTTCTTTCGTGGACTTTTCCTCACGGAAGTGGTGGGTCTCACGGTGATAACCAACCACTT
>ENA-OQEN01000550-OQEN01000550.1-human-gut-metagenome-genome-assembly--contig:-NODE-550-length-16302-cov-5.119567_pt1 | contig 16302 bp, 23 predicted proteins | sample MGYA00242791_ERZ504627 | MGnify/ENA primary metagenome ERZ504627 (study PRJEB26092, sample SAMD00036316) | human gut metagenome | host: Homo sapiens | study: EMG produced TPA metagenomics assembly of... | reverse complement strand
CATATTGCAATAAATAAACTTTGTTAGCCCCCCTTAACTTTCACGCGCGCACGAGAAGCCCCCGACACGCTAAACACGTGCCGGGGGTCTGGGATGGGAGTGTCGCGATCTGTCCGAGCCGTCTAGTATGGCATAGGCAAGCAGATCGTGACTGTATGGGGGTACACGAGAATCAGTATACACTTTCCAGGCTTAAAAACCTAACGTGCAATTTCTCGCGATCGCGCACGAGCATGCGAGCGAATGCGAGCGCGTCTTCGAGCCTGGTGCATGTCTTCACGCGCTTGTCGTTGTAGTTGAAATCGTAGTACCAGACGTTGAACTGCTTGAAATCGGTCATCGGAAAACTCCTTTTCTGTCTCCTCGTCTTACGAGATATATAATAGCACTAACTATTACAAAAAACAACTTGCAATTATAACAACAGTCGCTAAAATAATAACCAAGTTCCAACAGACGAGGGAAAGGATCGTCATGAACAAGTCCGAAATCGAGGCCCTATGGAGGGCACTGTGCGCGACCACGTGCAAGCCGGGTACACGCGCACCTTACGATAGCGTGTGCGTGCATAATCGAGTCGTCTACGCAACGAACAGCTACGTTCTGCACCGTGTCGAGGGGCTTTATCAATCGGGCATGATCTTTCGCGCTCTTCACGGTCGCGAGCTCGCATATCTCGACCGCGCTGACGTCTTGGACCGCCTCTTAGAATATCGACCCGATAACCGCGAGTTCGCTAACATGGTTCCCGACTACGACCCCGCAAAGCTCATGCTCGCGCTGCGCCCGCACCGCGCGCTCGGCTCGACGGTGAAGTTCTATAGCGGGGCGCGTCGAGAGTATGCGCCCTTGGTCATCGTGAGCAAGACGTTGACCCTCAAGGAGCCGGTCATCATCACGACCGTCATCCAGGGCGAGAGGAACGGGTGGAAATAGCTATGAAGTGGTATGAAACCCCGTTGGCTGTCCAGTGGGATAACGCGCTTGAGTTGCTGAAACAAGGTAAGGTCGAGGCCTATACGAAGACGCTGAAATGCCTAGCGCGCTGGCGCGTCAACTGTCTATAAGGAGTCGATTCCGTTATCGAGCGATGAGAAAGCTCTTATTCAGAAGTTGGATGATGAGAATGTCTTTAAACGCGATATGCGAGAATTACTTATCGCAAGTGCAAGCGCCTATCGCACGATTGACGATTTGCTTTTGGAGGTCTATCTGAAGGGTGCCGTATTCAGATTCAAACACCTCCAGGCGTTGCGCGCGCTCGCGCTGCGCGCTGCAGACGAGGACGGGCGTTTCGAGCGCTATACGCGCGAGAAGGGCAAAGGCAAGGTTGTCTACCGATCCGTTTCCGCACGCTGTGCCCTGTTAAAACTTTTTTTTTTCGCTACAATACCGTTAGGCTTATGGGACTCGGCAAAGGGCCGGGTTCCATTTTTTTTCTACCGGGAAGGAGGCAACGAATATGGACGTCAACGCAGTTACGGATCTGGTGAGCAACGTGGCATTTCCGATCGCAGCATTCGTGATGATGTACTACACCAACACGAAGACCATCGAGGAGCTTCGCAAGACCATCGAGGAGAATAGCCTGATCATGGCGAAGCTCTCCGAGAGGCTCGACAATCTCAACGACAAGGAGGTATAGCAACATGAAACCAAACCGCATCGAGCGGAAGAAGGGCGCGGCACTTGCCGCGTTTTTCTTCGCGCTCGCGATCGCATTATCGGTGCCAACCGGCGCGGAGGCATACCAGAGCGTCGACAAGTACGTATCTAGCGGCCACGGTTACCTTAATGCGAGCTATCTTGTCATCCATGAGACCGCTAACCCCGGTGCGAGCGCCTACAACCACACGTTGTTGTGGGGTCGTGATGATACCTATGCGGTACATCACGTGATGGAGCTTGACGGCTCGACCGTGTATAACACGGTGCCCGAGAATCGTTTGTGCTGGCATGTTGGCAATGGCAACTACGCCACTATCGGTATCGAGCTCGCGCACGCCACGAACGCCTCCGATTTCGCTAAACAGTGGGGCGAGGCCGTCAAGTGGACCGGGGATGAGCTGCGCGCCCACGGTTGGGACACGTCGCGCCTGCTGTCCCACTACGAGGCCGCTCGGCGCTGGGGCGGTTCCGACCATACCGACCCCAACGGTTATTTCCGCGCATACGGGAAGACGTGGCTCGAGTTCAAGCAGGCCGTTGCCGCATATCTCGGGAGCGGATATGTAGCTCCGATCGCGCCCACCGACGGAAACGGGGGCACGTATCAGCCTTCGACCTCCGCGACTCGCTCGTTATTCCCCAAGTCAACCGGGAAGAGCGTGAACATCCACTATGCGCTCCATAACCGCTGTGGCTCGTGGAACGGGGCCGTGACTAATTTCAACGATAGTAACTCCGAGGGTTTCGCGGGCGTGCCATACGGCTCGCACGATATGCTGCTCGCGTGGACCGACACCGGCACCCTTCGCTATCGCGTCCACACCAAAGAGAGCGGGTGGCTAGGTTGGGTGCAGACCGCTAACTACAACGATAGCGTGAATGGCATGGCGGGTATCTGGGGACAGACCATTGACGGCGTGCAGATGTATTACATCACGCCGGGCGGCAACTACAAGCAGGTCTACTATCGTAGCCAGGATGTCGCGCATGCCGGATACTGGGACGAGGTTTGCGATGACGGCTCGACTTACGGCGGAGACGACTATGCGGGCATGTACGGGTGCGCCCTCGACCGCCTGCAATGCTATGTATCTGACGGCACGCGTCGATAAGTGAAAATTATTAGAATAACCGTTGACACACAAAGCACCCTCTTCCTATAATGTCTATGACAGCAACGGGAAGGGGGTGCATTTCATGACAAACGCAAAGAAGGAGCGCGGCCGAATCGGACGACGAATCCAGATCTGCCATTGCATCGGAAAGACAGTCTCAAAGGGTAAGCTGATTGATTTCGAGTATGACCTCTACGGTGACTATTCTGACCCTGTGAAGCTACGAACACGCTCCGCCAACGATTAGGTGATTCGTTCATCTCGATCACAAGCGTTGAGACCGAATCGGACTACTATTCAATCCCGACAAAACTTTTCCTCAAAGTCGCTATGAACTACGAAATCGGAAAGGAACCACACTATGATTAACGACAACACCCAGCTCGCACCTATGGACAACTGCACCGATCTCTACACCCCCGCAAACTACTCCAGCATCAATGCAACCGATATCGCGACCAAGAAGCTCGTCGTCAACGCGATGAACAACGCCGAGTCACTGTCCGACCACGAGGACGAGATCCTCAACGTCATCGGCGTGTTCACCAAGCCCGGCATCCGCCGCGCCCGCGACAAGAACGGCGTCGATATGCCCTGCACCAACACCACGCTCGTCTGCGAGGACGGTACCGCCTATTTCTCCCAGTCCGAGGGCGTCCGCAACGCCGCGGATAATTTCATGGCCGCGGGCCTGTTCGAGAACGGCGAGATCGTCCCGATGAAACTCGTATCCAGCAAGCTCCCCAACGGGAACACCCGAAAGACGCTCGTGCTCGTCTAGTCAATACTTAATCCCCAGCTCCCGTTGCTTTAATATGTCAGGCGGTGCGGTCCAGGCCGCACCGCTTTTATTTTGGAGGTTAGCCCTTATGGCACGTGCGAAAAGGACATCGGACGAGGTATACAACGCGCGACGCCGCGCCAAGCGACTGCTGGCGCGCCTGGAGCGCGAGGACGTGAGCGGCATGAGCACGCTGCAGAAGCGCGCGCGCGCCGACTATATCGCGAGCGTGCGCGAGCAGATCGCGAAGTCCTATCAGGGTACGCGGCAGGTTTACCAAGTCACTGAGGCGCAGACACGCACCAAGAAGGCAGCGGAGCGCCTGGACCGCATGACGACCGCGCCGCGCAAGGCGAAATCGCGCGCCGCGAGGTCGAACCTCATATTCCAGCGCCAGATCAACTTGGCGCGCTCGGGAGCGCGAGCACGCTCGGGGAGAGGGGAGAGGAGGCCGTATCGGTCTTCTACGCGGCAACGCGCCGTTTCTGGCGCGGCAGGGATCCCAAGGAACGCAACAGGCTGATCATGGAGGGTTTGGGCGTCACGTCGCTCGCCGAGGCCTACGACCGCGTTATCGGGGCCAACAGGAAGGCGCTCGACAGCCTGGTATCGTCCGGCGCTCAGACGTCGCTCGTCGAGGGGCTGACCTCCGAGAACGAGGCCTTCTATGGCGAAGTCGATTTCGATGCGGAGCTGACCGGCTCGGCGGTATGGGCGTCAAAGATCGTTATGTTCGGATAGGAAAAAAGGTGCGGGGATGGGATTCAAGTCGAGGGGGCCGGAGTTTCGGGTAGCGGCTAGCTACGATACCGAGACGTGCAACATATGCACCGACCGCGCCGCGAACACGTGGCGCGCATACCCGGTGCTCTTCATCGTGAACGACCTGCGCGGGTGCGACCTGCGCGCCTATGAGCCGGCGCGGGCCGTATCGACTTCTATCGCCACGAGCCGAGATGCAAGATTGTATCGACGAATATATCGCATGGGGCGAGCGCGAGCATTGCATCCCGATCGTCTGCGCCTACAACCTCATGTTCGACCTGCAGCCGCTCATGCACGATCTCAACGAGCGCTGGGATATGGAAGTGTCCGCGCAGAGCGCCACGAGCGCCTATACCGTGGACATCGTGCGCGACGGCACGGTAAAGCTCCGTTTCTGGGACACCTTCTATCTGGAGATGCGCGGCCTTGCCAAGATGGGCGAGGCCGCAGGCCTTCCCAAGGCCACCGGTGACTGGGATTACTCCAAGATCCGTACGCCCGAGACGCCGCTCACCGAGGATGAATATTTCTACGCGGGTCGCGACACCGAGGTCATCCCCGCATATCTGCGATACCTTCTCGAGTCCAACGAGTGGCTTCGCGCCGAATGGCTCGGCGTGCGCGTGCTGACCAAGACGTCGCTCGTGCGCCAGGCGGGAAAGATGGAGACGGGACGCTTACGTATTCCCAGGGCGAAGGGTAGGCCAATCTCGGTGCAGGCCGCTTTCGAGCGCATGTGCGCCGAGGAGCTCGCGCCGACCTATGCGCAATACGCGCTGCGCAAGGCCTGTTTCCGGGGAGGCTTCACGCTCACGAGCGCGCGCTATTCCGGCATCGTGCAATCAAACGTCTACTCGATCGACGAGACGTCCGCGCACCACGCCTACATAAACGGTCATATGTGCCCGGTTCATTTTCGCGGCCTGCTGCCCCCTGTCTTACAGTCCATGGCCGAGAACGTGTGCGCAACCGGCCTCGATGCGGCGATGCGCCACTGGGAGGAGCCGTTCGGGTGCGCTTTCCACGCCCAGATCCGATTTACGAACATGCGTTTGCGTGAGGGGAGCGCTTTCGAGTGCTGGGACATCGCGCTACTGTCCGAGGCGAAATTCAAGGCAAAGGGTCAGCTGGGCGATTGGGGCGGGCAGGCCGACCGCGACGGCGTGACCGCAGTGCGCAGCGCGGGATACGTAGATACCGCATACAACGGGCGTTTCGCATTCGGAAAGCTGGTCTGCGCAGACTCCGCGATCGTCAACGTGTCCGAGCTGGAGCTGTGGTGCATGAGCCGGGTATATGCCTGGGATGGGATGGAGGTAATTTTGGGGGAGGGAACCATGTCATTTGTAAAGCCGCCCGATTACGTGACGTTACTGTCCAATCTGTTCTACGCTAGAAAGAACGCGTGCAAGCAGATCTTGAAAACCTATGAGACCGGCACGCCGTACGCGCCGGACATTCCCGAGACGATTCCCGAGGGCATCGCCGCGCGCATCCGCTCGGGCGAGATGGAGCGTGCCGATCTCGAGGCGTACTACAACTCGACCGTCAAGGGCATGTTCAACAGCATTTACGGCATGGAGGCGCAAGACGTCTTCAAGCCCGGCTACAAGGTCGAGGGCGGTGAGATCTCGGTCGACCGCTCGACCGTCGTGTCGCGCGAGACCTATGAGGCGCATTACGAGGACGCGAAAAACAAGCTCGTGCTCTATCCGTACGGCCTGCGTATCGTGGGAGGCTCCCGCATGGCGATCGTGGCCGCGATCGAGATCATATACCGCACGCTCGGCGAGCGCGTGCGCGTGCTGGGCGGAGACACCGACTCACTCAAGATCTCGTGCGATACGGACGTCACTGCGAACGACCTCATGGATGCGCTCGCGCCCTTCCACAGGGGCGTCAAGGCTCCATAGACTCGTGCATGGCGCGCATCCGCGCCAACTTCCCCGGCTACGCCTCGACGCTCGCGGGCGTCGGGACGTTCGAGGTCGAGGGAGAGGCCTACCCGCTCCATATGGACGCGTGGAACAAGGCGCGCGTGAGCTGGGACGGGGCCCACGCGCATATCACGTGCGCGGGGCTGTCGCGCCCGACGGGTATGTACCATATAGAGAACTGGATCGACGACATGAGCGCGCGCTACGGTTTCGCCGAGGTCGCGCCGCGCGTGCTGGGATGGGGCGTGCGCGTGTCGCAGAGCGTGTGCCACGCGCTCGAGCACTACCGCCCGGCATCCGCCGACGTGCTGGACATGGACGTGACCGACTATCTCGGCGAGACTGCGCACGTGAGCACGCATGAGTCGATAGCGCTCTACGCATCAGATCGCGTGCTCGGCGATTCGGAAAAGGGCGGCAACGCGCGCACGGTGGCGTATATGCGCGAGCGCTACGGGCGCGAGGTGGACACGACCGAGCGCACTGTCGACTACGACGGCGAGCGCGCGAGCTACACTTATCTGGATGATGAAGGAAACGAGATCGAATGGTAGACCTGAACGACGGCATACACTACAACTGGGAGAAGACTTTAAGCTATAACGCCGATATCACGATGGTCGTCGGCGCGCCGAACAAGGGCAAGACCTACGGCCTTCGCGCCTACGCGCTCAACGCCGCGATAAAGCGCGGCGAGCGTTTCGTCGAGGTGTGCCGGACGCTCGACGAGCGCGACAGCGTGAAAAGGGGATATTTCGATAAACTGGTCGCGACCGACGAGGAGTTTGCGAAATACGAATATAAGTGTGAAAACAACGAATTCAAGTACCGACTCCGGTGCCGAGAAGGGCACGCCGTGGAAGGTCTGCGGATACGTCGTCGGATACGCGGAGATGCAGGGCACCAAGAAGAGGACGTTTACCGACGTCAAGAACATCATCTTCGACGAGGCAATCATCGAGAATATCGACGCGAGTCACACCTATAAGCGCAACGAGTGGAACATGCTCGCGCGTATCATCGACTCGTGCGTGCGCGAGGACCCCTACGACGGGCACCGCATCAAGCCCCACGTCTTCCTGCTCGGCAACGCCGTCGACCTGCTGAACCCCTATTTCGCGACGATCGGCGTAAAGGGCGTGCCGAGGTTCGGCTATACGTGGTATCTCGACAAGATGGTCCTGCTCCATTATGTCGAGCCGGACGAGCACGACCTATACCGCATGGACAACACGTTGGCCGGTCGTATGGGCCAGGTGACGGGATACACGAAAGCGACCTACGCCAACGACTTTGCAGAGGACGACCGATACATCGCAAAGAAGCCCCCGCGCGCCAAGTACGTCATGGGATGCGTTCATATGGGTGACGAGTACGGCATTTGGATTGACATGAGTGAGGGATACTATTACATCACCGGCAAGATTCCCAAGAACGCCGAGCCGGTATTCGCGCTCACGAGGCGCGACAACACGCCGAACCGCATCGCCGCACAGCGCGCCGTGAAGACCCTGCGCGTCATCATCCAGATGTATTACGAGGGCAGCGTGCTCTTCGACTCGGTGAAGGTGCGCGAGGGTTTCCTGGACGCGATGTCGCTCTATGGCGTAAAATGACCGCGACGCCCGCGACGACTCGCGCGGCAGGCGGCGAGTAGGGACGATTCGGGGCAGCTACACCGTTCGGTCGGTGCCCGAACCCCGCACGCTCGGCGGCGTGTTTCAGCCGCACGCGTAAAGTTTCGCAAGGCGTTATATAATGGGCGCGATGCGCAGGCGAGAGCCCGTTTGCATCGCGCCCTATTTTTATAGCTACGGAAAGGAGCTGACATGGACGAGGACAAGAAGCCCGAGACCGAGGACGAGCGGGAGATCGAGGACGAGACCGGCGCGTCCGGCGAGGAGGCGCACCGCATCGGCGAGTTCGACGACCTGCGCGACCGTCTGGAGCGCATCGAGAACACGCTCGGTGCCATCACCGAGACGCTCGAGGCGATGCGCACGACCGCGGCCGCTATCGACATCGACAACGGAGCGGACGTGGTGGACGCCGACGGTGACGGTGACGCCGACATCATCGCCGACGACAACGACGAAATCGAGATTCCAGATTACGACGACATGGATCTTGACCTTTAAGGAGTGTAATAGATGGCAACTAACAACACCACGATCGCGGGCCGCGTCTACCTGTCCGCGACCAACGATTTTCAGCAGCGCGTGCCCGATCCGACCGTCTCGGGCATCGACGCAACGAGCAAGTTCCTGTTCAAGCCGAATAACGGGCGATACCTCAACGAGTTCATCGACGCGTACGTGAACCGCATCGGCGATCAGATCATTCACAACAAGGAGTGGGAGAACCCCCTGCGCGTCTTCAAGGGCGCGGCGATGCGCTACGGTTTCAGCATCCAGGAGTCCGCTTTCAAGTGGATCAAGCGCATACCTACAAGGTCGACGACGCCGTGCTCGAGAAGGTGAACGCGCCCGAGCCGCAGTGTGGTACCACAGCGTCAACCGCAAGGACCGTTACGACATCTCACTCGCGAATCCCGACCTGCGCCAGGCATTCCTGGACGAGTACGGCCTGAACCGCCTCATCGACGCAGTGCTGACCGTTCCGCGCAACTCGGACAACTACGACGAGTACCTTTGCATGCTCAACCTGATTGCATACTACGAGCACAACTGGGGATTCTTCAAGCACCACGTGAGCGGAGTGCCGACCGACGAGACAACCGGCAAGGAGTTCCTCAAGGCCGTGCGCGCCTACGCGAGCAAGCTCGAGTTCCCGACCGCGCTCTACTCGCCTGTGTCCGCCGAGTACGGTATCCCCGTGTTCGCTAAGCCCGACGAGCTCGTGCTTCTCATCACCGCCGACGCCATGGCATCGGTCGACGTCGACACGCTCGCGGGTATCTTCAACCTCGACAAGGCTGACATCAAGTACCGTACCGTCGTCGTCCCGGACCTCCCCGTGCCGAACGCCTTCGCGCTCCTCACGACGGACGCCTTTTTCGTGTGCCAGGACGTCATATATGCCAACGAGTCTTTCTACAACCCCGCGACGCTCAACACTAACTACTACCTCCACCATTGGGAAATCGTGTCGGCTTCGCCGTTCGTCCCCGCGATCCTGTTCACCACGGACGACGCGACCGACATCCCCACGCTGACCCAGAACGTGACCGGCGTCGAGATCACTGCGGCCTCCGCGAAGCTCAAGCCGGGCGAGACCACGCAGATGACCGTCAAGCTCCTCGGCACCGTCACGGCCAACGACCTCGGCACCGTCACGGCCAACGACCTCGGTATCGATGTCGAGCCGAACGCCGTGACCTGGAGCGTGAGCGCCGAGACCGCTGCCGCAGACGGTGCTCCCATCGCGCTCAATACCGCGACGCGCGTCGACCGCCTGGGCGTGCTCCACGTCCAGAAGTCCGGCCTCAAGGCCGGTAACGTCCTCAACGTGACCGGTACGACGTCTTACGTCAACCCCTCCGGCGCGACCACGCCCTATACAAAAACCGTGCCCATCACGATCGCCTAGCCTATAATCGTCAGTGCAAGGCGCAGCGCCCCCGCTCATGCGTGAGCGGGGGCGCTTTTCTTTTAGGAGGTAATATATGAGCGATTTCCCGAACCTCGATAACGTCGATGTGTACCGCTACGACAACACGCTCGACTATTCCCGATTCAAGCCGACCGCCCGGCTCAAGATGTGCAACGTCCCATGGTGCGGGGACTACGACAACGTGGTGAAGTTCGACGACGACGCCGCGCGCGATGCGTGGTTCGACGCGCTCGAGGGCGAGACCGTCAACCTCGATACCATGTTCAACATCAAGCCCGACGGCGCATCCAAGGTGCCGGTGCCGGTGACCTCGGCACAAGGTATAACTACCTCGTCGTGGACCTCCCGCGCATGACGAGCGACGCGCAGCCGCTCGCGTACGCCGCAGGCGATCGCAAGCGCCGCTATTGCTATTTCATCCAGGACGCGCAGCAGCTCTCCCCCAACTCGACGCGCCTGATCCTAACACTCGACGTATGGACGACGTATATCAACGATATGCAATTCGACTATGTGCTGCTCGAGCGCGGGCACGCCCCGGTGGCCGCGTCGAGCGTCTCCGACTATCTCGCGAACCCCCGCGACAACAGCGCCTACCTGCTCTCCGATGATGTCAACACCGGTGGCGAGCCGTTCGTCGAGCGCGCGCGTGCCGTCAAGAACTACAGCGCCGAGACGCAGCGCGCATGTATCGCGACATACGCCGACCTCCTAGGAGACCTCGGAACCGCGTCCGCTCCAAAAGTACCCGCTATCTCCGAGCCAAGCACCTCCGGCGTACTCGCGCCGCGCGTGTACTCGGTTGCCGTAGGTGACCTCCAGCTGTTCCTGCGCGCGCTCGAGTCCAACGCGCCCTGGATGAAATCAACCGTGCTCGGCGTGTTCTTCGCGCCGTCCGACCTGCTCACGCAGAACGCGCCGTTCTCTCTTTGGGGCATATCGGTAACGATTCTTGACGCCGTCCAGAAGATCGAGCCGTTCATGCAGCCAGGTGTGGCGGATTTCGGCTACCCCGGTGAGGCCGCAGGATTCGCCAAGCTCTACACATACCCCTACGCCGCGATCCGAATCGGTGACGAGCGCGGGCAGACCTCGACGGTGCGAATCGAGGACCTCGGCGCGAACGGCATCCAGCTCGCGAGCGCCGTGAACCTCGTCATGCCCTATATCTCGATCGACGCGCGCCTGCTCGGTATCGCCGGCGCGACCGATTCGCTCACGTTCCAGACAATCGAGGGCCGTACGTACAGCTACGGAGGCGCGTGGGGAGAATACCTAAAGAGCTGGAACCTTCCCGTGATGCAGGTGAGCCAGAGCGCCGCGAGCCGCGCGGCCTACACGACTGTATACAACCGTGCGCACGCGAGGCTCGCGGCCGACAACGCGCTCGCGTCGTCGCTCGCTTCCAACGCGACCGCCTACGCGAACGTCGACAACTCGGCGAAGAACGTGACCGATAACAACACCGTCAACACCGGGGCGAACACCGCAGTCACGGCGAACGCAAACGACTGGGCGTTGACCGGAGCCGCAGCCTCTAACCAAAAGCTCAAGAGTGATTGCGATGCGGATAATGAAACCTCTACCGAAATGACAGGGGTGCAAAACGAAGTCATCTCGATCACGACTGCAAACAACAACGCGTCCGCAATTGCGAGCACGTTGGGATCGGTCGTAACCGGTGGCATCACTGGAGGCGCGGACGTCGAGAATGCGGCGATCGGGGGAGTTGCGGACCTCGCGGTATCAATCCCCACCGCTAACGCCGCTGCGGCGATCTCGCAAACGAGCAATTCCCTGGCTGCGACCTTGGCACAGACGAACGCAATCAAAAAAACCAATAATGCAGCCAAATTTACAGCCGAAACATGGAGAATCCAGAATAATGCGAGCAACACCGCGACCACGCTGCGCAACGAGGCGAGCACCAAGGTAGCGAACAACAACGCGGGCGTCATGCGCACCAACGCGGGCAACACCAAGACCACCGGGGACGCGAATGCGAACCGCGCCTACGCGACCGCAATCGACGCGATCTCGGCGGGCCTCAACCAGGCGGGGGTCGCGGCCCCCGCGCAATTCGGCGCGAATGCGAACGGCAGTCGAGCGCGACCGCGCCCCGCTCCCTGTTCGCCCAGGTCGTCACGCAGCGCGAATGCGACATCATGAACGCGGCCTCGGCATTCGCCCGCTACGGATATGCACTCATGCGGGAGTTCAGTATGGAGCGCATGCAGGTCATGCGCCATTTCACTTATTGGAAGTGTTCCGAGGTATGGTGCAGCGGCAACGGCAACGCGCTCGAGTCCGCACAGGGCGCGATCAAGGATATACTTATCAGAGGCGTGACCGTTTGGAGCAAACCCGAGGAAATCGGTCGCGTGAGTATCTACGACAACCTGTAAAGGAGGGGCCATGGCAGACATTGACCTTAACGCACTTCTCAAGGCCGAGACCTATCAGGCATGACCGACGAGGAGATTAACGCGATCATCGACTACAAAGTCGAGCGCGCCAAAATCCATGCGACCATCAGCAAGGACATGGAGACGCACCAAGCGATCATGAAAGAGCTCATGACCGCTCAATCCAAATCCAGCGCGGAAGTGCTCGCTTCGTTCAAGACGGCAATCGACACGCCGACGATCTATAAGGAGGTGAACGCATGAGCAATGGACGCAGGGGCTACAAGCAGCACCGCAACAAGTACCGCCCCGGGTCGCAACCGACTTACTGGCAGACCGAGGCATACAATCAGCAGCTCTTCACCATGTTCCAGAACGACCTAATCGAGCTGGCGCTGTCGCGTTTCCGCTGGCTCAACCTCCCCGAGACCTGCAACGAGCGCTTTCTGGAGTGGACGCTGCTCACAGAGGGCGCTGCGACGCTCGCGTACCCGAATGCGGGCACGACGCTGCTGTCACTGCGCGCCGTGCAGCAGGGCGCTCCGAACATGTACGACGAGCCGCGCGCGTGGCGCGCGATGGGCATCACCGGCAAGACCGACTTCATGTGCAATTGGGACAATGCCGTCTGGGTCTGGGAGAACCGCACGCGCTACCCCCTGCTCGTGAAGATTAACATCTGGCGCGTGAGCTGACCGACATCATGCGCACGAAGCAGATCAACCGGTTCCATATGCGCATGCCGTTCGTCATCAAGAGCAACCAGGACCGGACTTTCGATGTCCAGAACTTCTACAAGGCAATCGCGAACGGCGAGCCGTTCGTTTTGGCATACGACAATTTCCAGGACATCCAGACGGATGCGACCATGCCAGAGCGCTCCAAGGAGTATATCGGAGATAAGCTCCAGCAGGAATGGGCCAACACGTGGGATGCTATCTACCGCGAGCTGGGTATCGACTCCATGCCATTCAAAGAGGAGCGCATGATCGAGGACGAGGTGAACTCGACGATGCAGCCGACCGAGCTCGCGCGGATGTCCCCGCTCAACACGCGCCGCGCCGCGTGCGACAAACTGAACGAGCGTTTCGGCAACCGCCTGGGCGCGCCCGTCACCGTCGTATGGGCGCGCGACAACCTGTCCAGCAACTACGACATCTCGCACCGCTACGACACGATGCTCGAGAGGGGGTAGGCATATGTTCGATTTTCCAGAGGTGAACACAGACGAGCGCTACGACTATATGACGATCACGCTAGGCGAGTGGCACGAGCTGGGCTTCTATAAGCCGCTCGATGATGAGTCGTGGCGCTTCGACGCCTACAGCGACGAGCAGTACACGCGACTCTGCACCAAGTTCCTCAACCGCTTCTATGACCGCGAGGTATCTATCACGGTACCGAGCAGGTGGAAACGCGCGTATCTTCGCAAGCTCAACGAGATCATGCCCAAGTACAAACTGCTATACGCTCGCGTCGAGCAAGGGCTTAATCCCCTCCAGGAATCGCGCGGCCGCGAGAAGTCACGCGACATCTTCTCGGACTTCCCCGAGACGATGCTATCCGGTAACTCCGATTATGCGAGTACCGGAAACGACCGCGAGGCCGACACGATGCACGAGGGCGGTGCGACCGATAAAGCCGTGCAATTCGCGCGCGAATATCAGGACGTGGATGCTATGATTCTCGATGAGCTCGAGCACGTCCTGTTCACCTCGATACTCACACCGACCGTCCCGCTTTGGTAAGGAGGTGAAGCGAATGTTTACACCGCTTCCGTTTTTCAATCCTTGGATGTTGACGAACCCGACACTCCCAAAGATGTATTGGGAGGTCAAGAGTCCCGAACAGCTGATCGCGAACCTTTATTGCATCATCGACGCCATCAAGGACCCTCTAAACGATACGATTGAGCTTTCCAACAAGAACGCTGAGGCAATCGAGAAGATCGAGAATGTCATCGAGTCCATCAAGAACGGAATGTACTACGACAAGTACATCGACGGCCTTGCGAAATGGATTGACGCGAACCTGCAACAGCTCGTCGCACGTCAATCCAAGTTCGTATTCCCCACGTTCTACCAGGAACCGATACCGGGTGCTGGAGATACGCGCTCGTCGTCCCGCAGGGCTGGGAACATCTCGTGTTCGACTGGATTTTCGACGAACGCGATAACACCTACCATATCCGCATCAAGTATTAGATTAAGGAGCACCTATGCCTAACGTATCATCTTTCGGCGCGCAGACCGATAACTCGGTCGTACAGGGCACCGTGACGGACCGCGCTATGGTCATTCCCGACGTTCCCCCGCAGGACTTATGAGCGTGGGGCCGAGAGTTACGCCAAACTTCGTGAAGCCGCGCGAGTGGAACGATCAGACGACATATCATTTTTTCGACGCTGTAAAAGACGGAAACGGCAACGCTTATATTGCAACCAAGCCCGTTGTCCCCGCTGGAACGCAGCTTTCCGATGAAAATTATTGGTTCTTGTGGGCAGACCCTGACACGCGAATTGACGAGCTAAACGAGATTGTAAAAACTTACAATCAGCGCATCACGCAGAACACAGACGGCATCGCGAAAAACAAAACCGACATCACGAAAAACAAAAACGACATCGCGAAAAACACAAACGACATCACGAAAAACACAAACGGCATCACGAAAAACACAAACGACATCACGAAAAACACAAAAGACATCGCGAAAAACATATTCGATATAGCAAACATTAACGATACGCTTAACGCGATTACACCACTCGACGCAGTACCGACTATGAACAGCGACAAGGGCGTTACGTCTGACGGCGTATACAAATCGTTGCATGCAGCCGTAAAGAGCACGCGCAGACATATCGTGGTTATCGGTGACTCATGGTAATGACTGACCCGAACGACACCACAAAGCCGTATTATTCGCACTGGCTCACCTTATTCAAGAACCGCTACCCCGAAAATGTTTTCTTCACGCGCTACGCTGATACAACGCCTACCACAATCATCCGCACCAAACAAGAAATTGACATTCTCGCTGATGATACTTTATTCAACAACGCAGACGTAACGGACGTGCTCATGATCGCGGGCCTCAACGGTGGCACATCTGCCGACGCTACCAGTATCGCAGCCTACGCGCGCGAGAAATTCAACGACAACCTGACGTTCACGTGGGCGCAGGACTGCTACACACCGCTGCGTGCAATTTACGGTGGTAAAATCTCAACCGTTGACGCAACAACCTATATCAACAATGCGAACTCGACAACGAACAACAAGTACATCGATCTGTCATCGGTACTGAACAGCCCGCACTTCTTCAGTAACGACTCAAACAACGTTGAGACCCGAGGGGCTAAAATCATCGGTTTCCATCCGTCGCAGACCGGAAGCCAACGACTGTTCTCCTTCTTCGCAGACTATTTTTTCTCGGAGCACCTAGGCGCATGGGGCAAACAGCCCTTCAATGCGAGCAACTTCAACTCCTGTTTCTATTTCGGCAACAGCGAAGGCAACAGATACGATAATACAGCCGTGTCGGTAGACTCGACGTTTGTTGATTACGAGCACGGCACATTCAAAATCGGGTTTTACTCTGATACTGCATACACGAATCTGGACATCTGTAATTTCCTGCCTGTTTCCAATGCAGTTATCCCTACATTGCAACTTCCTTTGGTGCCTACCGGAATCGTTCAAAGTGTCGCGGCTGATAGTAAGTTCTTCAAATCATTCGGCAACATGTTCTTCGGTACCGTGTCAACTTCCAGCCTGCCACTGATGGAGGGTAAGATAGCAGATAAATCCTTAACGACTAATACGTTCTTCCTAGGAGCATAGCGTATATTGCACGTTAGGTTTTTAAGCCTGGAAAGTGTATACTGATTCTCGTGTACCCCCATACAGTCACGATCTGCTTGCCTATGCCATACTAGACGGCTCGGACAGATCGCGACACTCCCATCCAGACCCCCGGCACGTGTTTAGCGTGTCGGGGGCTTCTCGTGCGCGCGTGAAAGTTAAGGGGGGCTAACAAAGTTTTAGTTTATTGCA
>ENA-OQEN01000549-OQEN01000549.1-human-gut-metagenome-genome-assembly--contig:-NODE-549-length-16359-cov-2.953179_pt1 | contig 16359 bp, 17 predicted proteins | sample MGYA00242791_ERZ504627 | MGnify/ENA primary metagenome ERZ504627 (study PRJEB26092, sample SAMD00036316) | human gut metagenome | host: Homo sapiens | study: EMG produced TPA metagenomics assembly of... | reverse complement strand
TAAAACGCGATAAACTTTAGCCATGTTATCCTCCTAATGTAAGCCAATATCTTTACGCATATACATGCCATCAAAATGAATGTTTTCAATTGCATCATTAGACTTTCTTTCTTGTTTCTTCAAGATCATGTCCTAATGCACAAACATTTAATACACGTCCACCATTTGTAACGATTTCATTGTTTTCATTACGTTTAGTACCTGCATGGAAGACAACAATACCTTCTGGAAGATGATCTAAACCAGTAATGACTTTACCCTTTTCATAAGATCCAGGATAGCCTCCACTTGCAAGAACAACACATGTTGCCTGTTCATCTTTCCACTTAACATCTACATCTTTTAATGTATTTGTAGCACATCCATACATCACTTCATATAAATCACTTTCAAGTCTCATTAAGATAACCTGAGTTTCAGGATCACCAAAACGAACATTGAATTCTAATACCTTTACATCCTGATCCTTGATCATTAATCCAATAAAGACAACCCCACGATAATCCATATGATCTTCATGTAAGCCTTTCATGAATGGGTCAAGAATCTTTTCTTTGAAAGTTCCTTCCATACCTTCAGGTAAAAATGGGTTAGGTGATACAGTACCCATACCTCCAGTATTTGGACCTTCATTATTATCATAAATCTGTTTATGATCTTTTGCAGATACCATAGGTACGATTGTATCATGGTCTACAAAGCATAATAGAGAACATTCAAAACCAGTTAAGAATTCTTCTAAAACAACCTTTTTACCAGCATCACCAAAAGCACTGCCATCAAGCATCACTTTAAGTTCTTCTTTAGCCTGTTCTTTTGTTTCACAGATTACTACGCCCTTACCTGCTGCAAGACCATCAGCCTTAACAACAACAGGAAGATCAAAAGCATCTAATGCTTTAACAGCTGATTCATAATCAGTCACTTCTTCATACTTTGCAGTAGGAATATTGTGCTTTTTCATGAAATCCTTAGAGAAGGCTTTAGAACCTTCAAGAATAGCTGATTCTTTTCTAGGACCAAATACTTTGTGTCCTCTTTCTTCTAAATAGTCAGCAAGTCCCATACATAATGGTACTTCAGGACCAATAACAGTTAAATCAATACCCTTTTCTTCAACAGTCTTTAAGATAAAAGGCATATCTTCTACACTACCTGGAATACATACAGCATCCATACCAGGATTACCAGGAATAGCATATAATTCAGTAACATGTTTACTCTGTTTTAATTTCCAGGCAATTGCATGTTCTCTTCCACCACTACCAATAACAAGAACCTTCATATGACGCCTCCTTAGTGTCTAAAATGTCTATAACCATTGAATACCATTGTCATATCATGTTCATCACAATAGTCAATAGATTCCTGATCACGAACTGATCCACCAGGCTGTACAATAGCCTTAATACCTGCTTCATCAGCACCTGTGCACAATCACTAAATGGGAAGAAAGCATCACTTGCTAATACAGCACCATGGAAATCCTTATCAGGATTATTATGAATTGCATTTTCTAATGCCCAGATACGTGAAGTCTGTCCTCCACCAACAGCTAAAGTACATCCGTTTTTCACTAGTACGATTGCATTAGACTTAACATATTTAACAACCTTTAAACCAAATTCCATATCAGATAATTCAGCTTCTGTTGGCTGCTTTTTAGTCACTACTTTCATTTCATCAATAAGCTTAGTATTTAATTCCTGAACAAGTGCTTTACCTTCAAGATACTTAATATCATACTTAGCATCACGTGCATCAAGATTCTTAAGCTTTAATAAACGTAAGTTCTTCTTCTTTTCTAATACTTCTAAAGCATCATCATCAAAATCAGGTGCTGCAATGATTTCTAAGAAAGTCTTCTTCATTTCTAAAGCAGTTTCCTTATCAATCTTATAGTTTACAGCGATGATTCCACCAAAGATAGAAGTTGGATCACCTTCATAAGCACGCTTATAAGATTCATAACCAGTCTTACCAATAGCAACTCCACAAGGTGTTGAATGCTTAATTGCAACAGTCACTAACTGATCACCAAATTCTCTTACGCAGGCAACTGCACCATATAAGTCATTCACGTTATTGAAAGAAATTTCTTTACCATGTAACTGTTCATAATCTAATAAAGAATGCTGAACATATGGATCAACGTAGGCATTTGCACTCTGCTGAGAGTTTTCACCATAACGTAAATGATCTGTCTTCTTTAATGAAATATTTAAGATATCAGGGAATTCATCATGTACCTGATCAGCGAAATAACGAGAAATCATTGCATCATAGCTTCCTGTTAAGCTATAAGCCTTATAAGCAAGATTCATTCTGAATTCAAAATCAGTCTTATCTTCTCTAATAGCTTCTAATACAGCATCATAATCTTTTGGATCAGTAACAATCAATACATCCTTGAAGTTCTTAGCAGCAGAACGGATCATTGAAGGTCCACCGATATCAATATTTTCAATCATTTCAGCCATTGGCTTTCCAGCCTTAAGCGCTTTTTCAAACTCATAGAGATTACAACAAACAAGATCAATAGGTGTAATACCCATTTCTTCTACAGTCTTGACATGTTCTTCTACATCTCTTCTAAATAGAATACCACCATGTACTTTTGGATGAAGTGTCTTAACTCTTCCATCAAGAATTTCAGGGAAACCTGTCACATCATCGATTTCAATAGCTTTTACACCTGCTTCTAATAGTTTCTTATATGTTCCACCAGTAGAAACAACTTCAAATCCTAATTCTTCAAGACCTTTCGCAAATTCAACAATACCTTCTTTATTTGTAACTGATACTAACGCTCTTTTCAACTGATCTTCACCCTTTCATTTTCTACAGAAACACGTCCTTCACAATATAAAGCAACAGCTTCTGGTAAGATTTCATGTTCGATTTCCAAGACACGTGCCTGAATATCTTCAGGAGTCTCTAAATCTGAAATATCAACCGCTCTTTGTAAGATGATTGGCCCACCATCCACTTCTCCAGTAACGAAATGAACAGTTGCACCTGATACCTTCACACCTCTTTTAAACACCGCTTCATGGACATGCATTCCATAGAATCCAGGACCACAGAAAGATGGAATAAGTGAGGGATGAATATTAATAATACGATTCTTATATTGTTCAATCAGCTTATCTCCAACAATAGCAAGATAACCAGCTAATACAACAACATCAATCTTTTCTTCTTCAAATCTCTTTAAGATCACATCTTCATCCTTGATCCATTCTGCCTGAATACCATGAAGACGGGCTCTTTCTAAACCGTAAGCCTTCTTACGGTTAGAAATAACCAGACGGATCTGTCCATTGATTTTTCCGGCTTCACACGCATCGATGATGGACTGAAGATCAGTTCCACCACCAGATACGCATACAGCTATGTTTAGCATAATTCTGCTCCCTTTTCACCTTCAGCAATATAACCTACTTCATAGCTTTCATAGCCAGCAGCATTAATTGCTTCGATAGTCTTTTCAACATCTGCAGGATCAACAGCAAGAACCATACCTAACCCCATATTGAATGTGTTGTACATCATCTTTTCTTCAACGTTTCCTGCTTTTGCAATTAAGCCAAAGATAGGAGGTACTTTATAGCTGTCCTTCTTAACAACAGCCTTTACACCATCAGGTAACATTCTAGGAAGGTTTTCATAGAATCCTCCACCAGTAATATGGCTGCATCCCTTAACCTTGATACCAGCATTCTTTACGCTCTTTAATGCTTTTACATAAATCTTAGTAGGGGCAATTAATGCTTCACCTAAAGTAGTACCTAATTCATCATAATAAGTATCTAAAGATTCCTTAGTCATTTCAAATACGCTACGTACTAAAGAGAATCCATTACTATGTACACCAGTAGATGCAATACCAATTAAAGCATCACCAGGCTTGATTGTAGAACCATCAATAATATCTTTCTTATCTACAACACCTACTGCAAAACCAGCTAAATCATAATCATCAATAGGCATTAACCCTGGATGTTCTGCAGTTTCACCACCAACAAGGGCACATTCAGACTGAATACATCCTTCAGCAACACCCTTAACGATAGTCGCAATCTTTTCAGGATAATTCTTACCACATGCAATGTAATCAAGGAAGAATAGAGGTTCTCCACCTGAACAAGCAATATCATTCACACACATTGCGACTGCATCAATACCAATTGTATCGTGTTTATCCATTACAAAAGCAAGTTTTACCTTTGTACCACAGCCATCAGTACCAGATAAAAGAACTGGTTCTTCCATATCCTTGATCTTGCTTAAATCAAAAGCACCAGCAAAACCACCAATACCACCAAGTACTTCTGGTCTCATAGTCGCTTTAACATGCTTCTTCATTAATTCTACTGACTTATAACCTGCTTCAATGTCTACTCCAGCTTTTTATAATCCATGTTTCTTCATCCTTTTATCTATTATTTTTCCATTCTTGCAAGAACTGCTTTATAAGTTTCAATTAAATCTCCGATATCCTGTCTGAATACGTCTTTGTCATACTTCTTGTTAGTATCTACATCCCATAAACGGCAAGAATCTGGTGAGATTTCATCAGCTAATACGATTTCGCCTTCTTTAGTCTTACCAAATTCGATTTTGAAATCTACAAGCTTTAAGTTTAATTTTAAGAAGAAAGCCTTAAGTAATTCGTTGATCTTTAATGTTTCAGATTTGATAGTGTTATATTCATCTCTAGTGCAAAGACCTAAAGCAACAGCATGGTCTTCATTGATTAATGGATCACCATATTCATCATTCTTATAACTAATTTCAAAAATTGGTTCTGCTAAAACAACACCTTCCTTAGCCCCAAGTCTCTTACAGAAAGAACCTGTTGTAATATTACGCACAATAACTTCTAGTGGGAAGATTTCTACTTTCTTAACTAAATCATCAGTATCATTTAACTTTTCAATCATATGAGTCTTGATACCAGCTTCTTCTAACATATCAAAGATAATACCTGAAATAGTGTGGTTTAATACACCCTTACCAGCAAACTGATCATGTTTTACACCATTACCTGCAGTTGCATCATCTTTATAATGCATTAAGATAACATCTTCATTATCAGTTGCAAAAATTTCCTTTGCTTTTCCTTCGTACATTAATTCTTTCTTTTCCATTGTTGTTTTCTCCTCTTATCTGTATTTTTCTGAAATCTCGTTATTTGTATCTAAGCAGGCTTTTTCCATAGCCTGACGGTTGTTCTTTAATTTTTCACTTAATTCTGGATATTTGATTGCCATGATTTCAAGTGCTAACCAAGCAGCATTCTTAGCACCATCAATTGCAACTGTTGCAACTGGGATACCAGAAGGCATCTGGACAATTGATAATAAGGCATCCATTCCATCTAAACTTGCACCTTTAATTGGAATACCAATAACTGGTAACACTGTCATAGAAGCAACGACACCAGGTAAGGCAGCAGCCATACCCGCAGCTGTTAAAATAACATCTGTTCCATTGTTGTTGCATTCTTCTACAAATTCACTCAATGCACGATGTGCACGGTGTGCAGATAAAGCACGTACTTCAACATCTACGCCATATTCTTTTAATATAGCAATTCCTTTTTCTACCTTTGCTTCATCAGAGGCAGAACCCATAATTACTGCAGCTTTCATTTCAGTCCTCCATTATTTTCATTATGACTTTCATAATCTAGGTGCTCAGAGGCCTTTCACCTAAACTTGACCTCAATTATTAGAATAAACCAGTAATCTTACCTTCTTCATCAATGTCCATATTATTAGCAGCTGGTACTTTTGGTAAACCTGGCATACGCATAATATTTCCAGAAATAGCAACTAAGAATCCAGAACCAGTATTTGGAATCAAATCATTGATTGTTACCTTGAATCCTTCAGGACGTCCAAGTAAAGTCGCATCATCTGATAAAGAATACTGAGTTTTCGCAATACAGATTGGTAAATCACCTAAGCCCTGAGCAGTGAACTTCTTGATCTTGTTAGCTGCCTTCTTAGTGAAGACAACATCATCTGCACCATAGATTTCTTTGGCGATTGTCTTGATCTTTTCATCAATAGGCATATCTAATGAATAGATAGGTGCATAATGAGATTCTTCTGTATCAAGAATATTTAATAGCTTGTTAGCAAGATCAATGCCTCCTTCGCCACCCTTAGCCCATACTTCAGAAATAGATACTTCAACATTTAATTCCTTACACATATCATCTAATAGCTTTAATTCAGCTTCTGTATCTGTAGGGAAAGCGTTAATAGCAACGATACAAGGTAAACCAAACTTCTTGATGTTTTCAATATGTTTAGTTAAGTTACCAATACCCTTCTTTAATGCTTCAAGGTTTTCAGTACCTAATTCTTTCTTATTGACACCACCATGCATCTTTAATGCACGAACAGTCGCAACAATGACAACTGCATCTGGATTTAATCCAGCCTGACGACACTTGATATCTAAGAACTTTTCAGCACCTAAATCAGCCCCAAATCCTGCTTCAGTAATGGCATAATCGCCAAGTTTCATAGCAAGCTTTGTAGCCATAACTGAGTTACATCCATGAGCGATATTGGCGAATGGACCACCATGTACAAATACTGGAGTATGATCTAAAGTCTGAACAAGGTTTGGCTTGATAGCATCCTTTAATAATAAGTTACAGCACCAGTTGCATGAATATCATCAACAGTGACTGGCTCACCATCATAATTATAAGCAACAATCATTCTTGCAGCTCTTGCTTTTAAATCTTCAAGAGAAGTAGATAAACATAAGATACCCATCACTTCACTTGCAACACTAATATCAAAACCATCTTCACGAGGAACACCATTTGGTTTACCGCCTAAACCAACAACAATATGTCTTAAAGCACGATCGTTTAAGTCAACAACTCTCTTCCATACAACCTGTCTAGTATCAATATTCAAAGGGTTACCCTGCTGAATAGAGTTATCAAGCATTGCCGCAATCAAGTTATTTGCTGAAGTGATGGCATGAATATCACCTGTAAAATGAAGGTTGATATCTTCCATAGGAACAACCTGGGCATATCCTCCACCAGCTGCACCACCTTTAATACCAAAGCAAGGACCTAAACTTGGTTCACGCATTGCAACGATAGACTTCTTACCTAACTGATGTAATGCCTGTGATAAACCAATCATTGTAGTTGTCTTACCCTCACCTGCAGGTGTTGGTTAATTGCAGTCACAAGGATTAATTTACCATCTGGATTATTTTCAACTTTCTTAATAGTTTCTAAAGAGATTTTTGCTTTATATTTACCATATAATTCTAAATCATCTTCAGTCAGTCCAATCTTTTCAGCCACATTTTTAATTGGCTCCATGACTGTACTCTGTGCAATTTCTACGTCTGTTAACATTTTTTTGTTTTTCCTCTCTTTCAGGTTATTTTCTTTCAAAACAATTATATACTAATCCAGTACCTGCATGCTTCCATTTTTTCAAAAAAACAAAAGAGCCTACTAAGTCCAGGACGTTGCCCAGACGGTCGGCTCTTCAAGAAATTATACTCCATGTGGTTAATTCCACTTCCGTCAGTCGTATAATACAGTTGTAGTGTATCAAATAACCTATTGTTTGACAAGCACAAATTTGATTAAATAGTGGCATAAGTTTATAATATAAAAACGGAGGTAATGACTATGTTTAAAGAAGTAGATGTAAAGACATTTGATTTAGAAATTTTTAATAAATTGAATAAGGAATGGGCACTACTTAGTGCAGGTAATAAAGACGCATTTAATACTATGACTATTTCATGGGGCGAGATGGGTACATTATGGAATAAGCCAGTGATGACTTGTTTTGTAAGACCGCAGCGTTATACAAAGGAATTTATAGATTCTAATGATAAGATGACTCTTTCATTCTTTAATGGAGAACATATGAAAGATTTAACAGTATTAGGTAGAGAATCTGGACGTGATGGAGATAAGATTGCGAAGACTGATTTAACACCTACTTTTATTGAAGGTCTTCCTACATTTGAAGAAGCAGACATTGTCGTTGTGGGAAAGAAACTCTATGAAGATACAATCAAGCCTGAATGTTTCTTAGATGAAACACTTGTGGATAAGAATTACCCTAATAAAGATTTCCATACAATGTATATCTGTGAAGTTGAAAAGATCTATATGAAATAAGAGAAGCGCTAGTTCGCTTCTCTTTTTAGTTCATTGTATTCTCTTATCTGGTTATATTCTTCGATTGTTTTCTTAATATCATTAAAGATATGTGGGTCAAGTGTCTTCTCTAATTCACCTTCATCCACAAACTTATAATCTGTATGTTCAAATGAAATCTTAACTTGATCATTTGTAGGAATACACAAGAAACCAATACCCACTGTCTGATAATGTGGTCTAATAGCCGTAAATGTATAAACTGGCTTAATGATTTCAATATCTAGTCCTGTTTCTTCCTTTAATTCTCTAACAAGCGCCTGGTGAGGATCTTCCCCGTATTCTAATCCCCCACCTGGTAATTCCCAATAACCAAGTCCATCTGATGAAGGTCTAACACGTTTTAAGATTAATGTCTTGCCTTCATAAATCACAATACCTTTGACTGTAATATGAAATTGTATGTCCTTATTCTCCATATTCTTTTGCCCCCTTTTTACTATATTAGCACAACTCTTGAATGAACGTTACAAAAAGGTGCAGTATGTGTGTTTCAAATAATTCAGAAATTGTATATAATAGTCACTGAGGTGAATAAAATGATTGATTTTAAAGAAGAAGTATTAAAGCATAAAGAAGAAATGCTGAAAGATTTAAAGGACTTATGTCTAATTCCTTCAACTCTTGATGAATCTACTGCGAAAGAAAATCAGCCATTTGGTGAAAACAACCGTAAAGCGCTTGATTTAATGCTTTCTATCGGTCAAAGAGATGGATTTGTTACTGATGATTGTGATGGATATGCTGGTTCTATTGATATTGGTGAAGGAGAAGAATGTTTTGGTATTCTTGGACACTTAGATGTTGTGCCTACTGAAGGTCAGGAATGGGATTATCCAGAATATGATATGACTCTTGATGGAGATACACTCTATGGTCGTGGTGTGGCTGATGATAAGGGGCCTTTAATTGCTGCTTATTATGCTGCTAAAATTGTTAATGAACTTGATTTTGAAAAGAAGATGAAGGTTCGTATCATTTTTGGATGTAATGAAGAAAATGGTTCTCGCTGTATGCATTACTATTTCCAGCATCGTCCATATCCAAAGATGGGATTTACTCCAGATGCTGATTTCCCTGTTGTATATGGTGAAAAAGGTAACTGTCATTTCATCATCAAGGGTAAAACAGATGATGATAAGGTAATCTCTATTCATTCAGGACGTGTAGTGAATATCGTACCAGATCAGGCTAAAGCTGTATTAAAGGTACTGACTATGAAGAATCATATAATGCATTCTTAAAAGAAAATAACTTCAAGGGTTCTTTAGAAGTTGTAGATGGTAACACACACTTATTCTTAAAAGGTAAGAGTGCCCATGCATCTCAGCCTCAGTTAGGTAATAATGCCGCAAGTAACTTATGTCATTATATTGCAAGTGTAACTGATAATAGCTACGCAAAATTCGTTGATGAATATTTATACAATGATTATTTAGGCGAAAAGTTCAATGTCGCATTTACTGGTGAAATGGGTGCTTTAACTGTTAACCTAGGTATCTTAGATTATGAAAATAATGAAGGTTCATTAACTCTTGATTTACGTCTTCCTCATGACTCAGACAATGATGAACTTGTTAAGAATGTAGATGAAGCTGTTAATAAGTATGGCTTGAGTGAAGAACATGATATTGGTCCTGCATTATATGTAGATCCTAATAGTGAATTAGTTCAGAAGCTTCATGAATCATATGTACAGTTCACAAATGATCATGAACATGGTCCTCAGACTATCGGTGGTGGAACTTATGCAAAAGAAATGCCTAACTGTGTTGCTTTTGGTTGTGAATTCCCTGGTAAAAACCATCATATGCATGAAGAAAATGAATTAATTTCGTTAGATGATTTATTAACTGCAGCTGCTATCTACGCTCAGTCTCTCTATAATCTTCTTAAAAAATAGTTGAATTCTATGTGCAACTCAAGTATAATTTTAGTTGCACAAAGTTGCGGCCGTGGTGGAATGGTAGACACGCAAGTTTGAGGGACTTGTGGACGTACGTCTGTGTGAGTTCAAATCTCATCGGCCGCACCATTAATTAAGATGAACTAGCTAGAGATAGCTAGTTTTTTTGTTTAGGAGGATTTTGTATGATTGATCATATGGAAATAAGAGGCGCAAAAGTACATAACTTAAAAAATATTGACGTTGATATTCCTCTAAATAAGATTGTAGCTATTTCTGGTGTATCAGGAAGTGGCAAGTCTTCTTTAGCATTAAGAGTCATTTATGCTGAAGGTTCTAGAAGATATCTAGAAGCATTATCTACTTATACAAGAAGACGAATCTCTCAAGGAGAAAAAGCCAAAGTAGATTCTATTAGATATGTTCCTAGTACTCTAGCATTACATCAAAGACCTAATATACCAGGCATTCGTTCTACTTTTGGAACACAGACAGAATTATTGAATTCTATTCGCTTATTATTTTCACGTTGTGGAGATTATTTATGTCCTAACGGACATAGAGCACCTGCGAGTATAAATGTAGCGAGAGGTGAAATGATTGAGTGTCCAATCTGCCACGAAAGATTTAATGGATTAAGTGCTCAGGAGTATGCCTTTAATTCAGAAGGCGCATGTCCTGATTGTCAGGGCACTGGTATTGTACAGACAATTAATATTGATTCTTTGATTCCTGATCCTCATCTAACTATTGATGAAGGGGCTGTGGCGCCATGGAATACACTCATGTGGTCATTAATGAAAGATGTCTGTCGTGCGATGGGTGTGCGTACTGATGTTCCTTTTGAAGAATTAACAGAAGAAGAGAAGCATATTGTATATGATGGACCAATGGTTAAAAAACATATTTTCTATCGTCCTAAGAATAAAGAGAGCGTGGAAGCAGGAGAATTAGATTTTACTTACTATAGTGCCAAAGCAACTGTCTTGAACGCATTAAAGAAGGTCAAGAATGAAAAGAATATGAAGCGTGTCAGTAAATTCCTTAAGGAAGAGACATGCCCGACTTGTCATGGCTCTCGTATTAATACACGTGCGAATTCTACATTGCTAGGTGGTAAGACTTTAACTGAAGTATGTGCGATGAGTTTGAAGGATTTAGCTGTATGGCTTCCACAGGTAATCAATACCCTTAATGATGATGTGAAAGAAATAGGTTCTAGTATTCTTGAAGAATTCATGATTAATGCGCATGCATTGCTGTCTTTAGGTCTCGGTTATTTGACTCTTGATCGTGCTTCTTCTACATTATCAACAGGAGAACTACAAAGAGTACAGCTTGCGCGTACTGTAAAAAACAGAACAACAGGTGTTCTTTATGTTCTTGATGAACCTTCTATTGGACTACATCCTGCCAATGTAGATGGCTTGATTGCGATTATGAAAGAGTTGATTAAGGATGGGAACTCTATTGTTTTAGTCGATCATGATACAAGAATTCTTAAAGAAGCAGATTATATGATTGAAATAGGGCCTGAAGCAGGTAAAAATGGTGGTTCTATAATCAGTCAAGGTACTATTGATGAAATCATTCAGGATAAGAATTCTATCATTGGACCTTATCTCAATGATTTACATCAAACTCTTGTAAGAAATAAGAAAGAGATTTTTAATGAGGGCTTTTTAAGACTTAAGACAGATACAATACATACTGTCAAACCACTGGATATTTCTATTCCTAAAGGAGTTCTTACTACAATTACTGGTATGTCTGGAAGTGGTAAGACAACATTGATTCTTGAATCGTTATATCCTGCCATAAAGGCTTCATTAAATCACGAAAGACTTCCTCAACATGTAAAAGAATTGGATGCATCATGGGTCAATAAGATTAATTTGATCGATGCGTCCCCTATTGGAAATAATGTCAGAAGTACTGTCGCAACTTATTCTGGTGTATTTGATCATTTAAGAAGATTGTATGGAAGATTAAGTGATCAATATAGTGCAGGTGATTTTTCTTATAATACAGGTAAGTTAAGATGTCCTGTATGTGAAGGTACTGGTACTATTTCTATGGATATACAGTTTCTTCCAGATATAGAAATGACTTGTGAACATTGTGATGGAACACGTTACAGCAATGATGTGGATTCTATAATGTACCATGGTTATTCTATTAAAGATGTAATGTCTCTTACTATCTTAGAAGCGTTAGATGTATTTAAAGACATTAAGAAGATTAAAGAGAAACTACAGGTTCTAGTGGATTTAGGAATTGGTTATTTGACTCTTGGTGAAGCAACACCTGCCTTATCTGGTGGAGAAGCACAAAGATTAAAACTGGCATCAGAAATAGGAAAAGTACAAGATGGAAGCATCTTTATCTTTGATGAACCTTCTATTGGATTACATCCATTAGATGTAGAAACACTACTTCGTGTATTTGATACATTAATTAATCAAAAAGCGACTATTATTGTGATTGAACATGACTTAGATGTTATTAGAAATTCTGATTATATTATTGATATGGGACCTGAGGGCGGTCAACTTGGTGGAGAGATTATTGCGATGGGAACTGTCGAAGAAATTAAGCAGAATAAGAATAGTAAAATTGGAAAATACTTATGAAAGGCAGTAACGAATACTTGAGCGTTACAGTTCTTTTTTATAGAAAAAGAATATCAGAAATAATATCCGATATTCCTATTGCCATTCAATTTCTACATTTTTCTGATAATGTGCTAGTCCTATGCGAATCACTGTTCCACTTAATTCACTATCATATCTTCCACTGTTAATTTGATCTATTGCTGATTTTGCGAGTTGTTTCAAATCAACTGAACTATCATTTGTATACTTAAATTCTAGAATATATGATATTTGATTTTTCTTGGATTTTAGTATGATATCACATCTTCCCTTTCCTACTTCTCGATTACTGATTACTTCATACTCACTAGAAAGCCAGGCACACATTCCAAGCAGCATCATATGATAACTATTTTCATCTTTCAAATCATGATAATAAGGTAATGTGAGTAGAATCTTTCGATATCTATCTTCAAAATCTTCTTTTTTGCAACGCTTTAATGAATTGAATAGTACTGTCAGATCTGTTTCAGTCGCTTTCAAATGATAGGCTGTAAGTTTTCTAAACTCTAATTGAACTTCTTGATTAGGAATTTTTATGATATACAGGCTATCTTGAATAGATATTGTTTTGTGTAATGTGAGATATCCAGCATTAACCAAAAGACCCCACAAGTTTTCTGTATTGTTTACTTCAAAAAAGCTCGTATCTATTTTTACAGTGGTTTCGAGTTCACCATTTCGAATAAGCTCCTCATAGCCTCTCTCAAAAGCTTCATCACTGCTAGATATTGCTTTTTTAATCATTGTATTACTGCTCGTATTCACCCAATAAGGCTCTAATACTTTTCTAGAAGCATAATTCAAGATAGACCATGGATTATAGACATCATGTTCTCCAAAATGATATCCATCATACATAGATTTCACTTCATCATTGAGTGATAAATCATAATATTCTAATGTTTGTTTCGTTTCTTCTTCTGTAAAGCCAAAGTATTGAGAATATTCTGGATCTTTTACTGTACATACAACCAGATTATTCAAATCGCTGAAGATGTTCTCTTTCGCAACTCTTTGAATACCAGTCATCATTGCATAATGTAGACTCGTAGATGTCTTTAATGCATTATGCAGCAGAGAAGATAATCCCCCTCGCAACTCTTCATAATATCCTCCAACATGAGCTTCAATAAAAGGTGTGTCATATTCATCTATGAATACCATTACTTTTTTTGTGGTAGTATTTCTCTAATCGTTCCATCAAAAAAGAAAGTGCATCGATAATATTATCTAGAAGTCCATCATTTTTTGTCATTAACCCTTGTACAAGAGATTCATACTCGTTTTGTTCAAATACAGTCATTTTTTGTTCAAATACATGAGCATATCGATCATATTCTTTACGCAGTTGTAATTTAATTTCCTTTACAACATTCCATTTATCATTCTTCGCATTCGCAAACGAAATGAAGATTGTAGGATATTGATTCATTTCTGATATATACTCTGTTTCAACAATTTTTGTATCTTTGAATATTTCTTTAGAATCTTTAGTAATATCAAAGAATGAAGACATCATTGACATATTGATTGTTTTTCCAAACCTTCTAGGTCGAGTAATAAGAGTGACAGTACTTTTTCTCATTAAAAAATCATAAATCATCATACTTTTATCAATAAAAAATAATTCTGATTCTTTAAGGTTTCATAATCTACTACTCCTAAAGGTATAGCTTTTCTCATATGGACACTCCTTTCTTTTCTACTATGATAACATAACTATCTAGTTGAATAAGCGATAAACTATCAAGTTGTACCTAGTCAATATAATATCTATTCTTTCCCTTGCTTTTCTTCCCATATTCTATCGCCTTTTTAGGACATTTCGCAATACATGCCATACAATGTGTACATTCCTTACCCCATACAGGACGGTGATCTTTTATTTGTATATTTTTTAATGGACATAATTTCTCACATAATCCGCATCCAATACATTCATCCGTACTATAGAAAGCAGCTGCTTTCACAAAAAGTGGATAGAAAACTGTATTCACAATAGAAGATTGGAACTTGTCTTTCAATTGTAATGACATATTAGGAAAAGGTAAATGCTGATGGATATAGGAAACTGCTTCTTTAATAATAGGATCTGCCTGTTTAACAATCTTTTTGGCTTCATCATCTTCTGGTGTATTAAACATTGCGAGATAGTTTTCTGGCATAATGATTTCCATTGTACCTCTATAGTTGAACCCCTTCTTCTCACATAGTTTTCTATTATAATAACCTGCATTGCCTATATTTCCCCCACAATCCATCACAAAATAGACTTCTTCAACATCCTTAAAGCTGTCAAACGAATCCATTCTTCGACAATACGAGGTATTCTCCAGGCATAAGTAGGTACGACAAATACCAATGTTCCTTGGATATTCTGTAAGCTATGGTCATTATTTCTAATAAGTGTATTCATAAATAAATCCTTTTGTTTGTCATAGGCGGAAACCAACTGCCTTTAGGCGGTGAGAGGAGCCTCGTAAATCGTTATCTATTATCCCTGACTTTCAATATATTTTTGTATAGTTGCTGATGACACTTCTCCAATGCTGCAAGCAAAATAACCATATGGACAAATTTTTTTCCTCCCAATACTGTTTTGATAAGACTGAACTATACTTTTGCCATAAGTAGTATGTTGTTTCCTGCTTTACAATTTTGACAATATCGCAAACTCTATCTGCTGTACCGTAACTTAATAAGAAATGTATATGGTCTTTGTCAGTTTCTATCGCAATAATTTCGTAACGCGAGTATTAGTTATATGGAGAATCTCTTGTTTAGCATCATCGGCGATAGAATCGTTGAGTAATTGTTTACGGTATTTGGTTACTAGAACTATATGTACTTCAGGCTGTATTTTCGTCTGTTATGACGATTATATCTACTATCCACAGTTCACCTCAAAATATAGATATTTCGCTATAAATTAGATATAATGATGGTGAAATATCTATGAAAGGAGTACATCTATGGAACAGATGACTATTACAGCTAAAATTCAAATAATCGCAGCTGAAACAGATAAGTTTTTGCTTGATGAGACTATGTCTGCTTATCGTAATGCCTGTAATTATGTTTCAGACTATGTATTCCGCACTCATGACTTAAAGCAGTTTTCACTTAATAAAGCTTTGTATTCTACTTTACGAGAAAAGTTTAACCTTAAATCGCAGATGGCGCAGTCTGTTTTGAAGACTGTTATCGCCAGATATAAGACCATTCTTGAAAATCAGAATGAGTGGATTAAACCATCGTTCAAAAAGCCTCAGTACGACCTGGTTTGGAACAGAGATTATTCCTTAACACAAAACCGTTTTTCAATCAATACGCTTAATGGTCGTGTAAAGTTATCTTATTTTTCAGATGGAATGTCTAAGTATTTCGATCATACGATTTATAAGTTTGGTACTGCCAGACTTGTAAGTAAGCATGGTAAATACTATCTGCATATACCAGTTACCTATGAGGTTGAAGAAAGTAATATTTCTGACATCTGCAACGTTGTAGGTATTGACAGAGGTATTAACTTTTGTTGTTGCAACTTATGACAGCAACCATAAGTCTGG
>ENA-OQEN01000548-OQEN01000548.1-human-gut-metagenome-genome-assembly--contig:-NODE-548-length-16389-cov-8.344853_pt1 | contig 16389 bp, 22 predicted proteins | sample MGYA00242791_ERZ504627 | MGnify/ENA primary metagenome ERZ504627 (study PRJEB26092, sample SAMD00036316) | human gut metagenome | host: Homo sapiens | study: EMG produced TPA metagenomics assembly of... | reverse complement strand
GCTTCCAGTATTCTGGAGTACTCCCGTTTGGGAAAACTCTTTAGATGGAGGCGATTGCATGAACATGAAGCGGTTTCCGGTTATTGATCCGATTGCGACCGGAAAGAACATCATCCGTCTTCGCGTCGAGCGTGGGATGAGCGTCCGCGATCTGCAGGCATACTTTGGTTTCGAAGAGCCGCAGGCGATCTACAAATGGCAGCAAGGAAAGAGCCTGCCTTCCGTAGATAATCTGTATGCTCTCGGCGCGTTGTTTGAAGTACCGATGGAAGACATCTTGGTATCTCGGACATCACAACTGAATCTGATGATTTGTGAGCAGCAGGCTACGGCCTGCTGCTCGCCTCTATTTATGGGAGAACTGCTCCGACTATCACGGATACGGCAGAGAGCCAAGATCGCTTCGACCATTTTTGCCAAGGCCATGCGCTCGCCGGCTCCCTGAGGAGCGAGGGTAGCATTCCTCGACGTATTAACGGCTCAAAGGCCAGCAATATCAAGATAGGAAATCTATCTATATCCAACAGAATAGGGAGATGTGAGGTGGCAAGGTCGAGATTCGGCGTTAGCGTATTCACGATATGGTGAAACAGCGTTGGGCGCTGATGGATGGGAAGACGGTTCGTAGCATCCGTTAATGAAACGGACCATGTCTTCTTTTGGAGCTCAGAATCAACCGAGCGGATTTTTTAATTTGCAGCACTATAGTTCGTCTGCAACTGAACCGGTCGCCACGTTCTCTTCTTCTGCCGCATCCATGATAGTCGGAGCAAAGCCGCAGGGGCTTGGTCAGCTTAATGCGGACATATGCGCTTCAAAAGCCTCTGCGAAAGTCTCGTTCACATCGAACGGAGCTTCGTACTCCACCGGGGTGTTGACCAGAGCGGCATCCAGAGCGGCAGAGGTCTCATCGGACTTCTTGCTCAGATCAGCGCACATCTTCCGGATCTTATTGCGATCGAAATTGATGGTGGTCACACGCTTGACATCGCAGCGGTAGGAGACCTGATTTCCCTCGTTGTTGAACCGATAGCCGACTCCCCCGTTAGAGATCAAAACCTCGCCATTGCGCAGGCCGGCCATGTGACGGAGCAGAGTGGCAATCTCCTGGCGCTTCCCATTGAGGCTCACTTCACCATCCAGGCCAGCGCCAAGAGGAAGAGATCCCTTCGCCTGATGGATTGCGGCGCTCAACTTTTCCCGCTCGTCCAGGAGGAACAGCAGGAACTCTGCCATCTCGGTGATATTCTCGCTATACTCGGTGGAAGGAGCCTCCATAGTGACCTCATCCTCCGCCTCTGCCATGACCTTGTGGCGGAGATAGGTGTTCTGCACCTTGGTAATGTTGCCATTGTTGCCGAGGATGCTCTGCGCATCGGCCATCATGGACTGCAGCTTATTCTGAAAGCGGAAAGCTTCTTTGAGATTCATATCGCTCACTCCTTGTTCTTGTCGTTGATATCATGATAACCCTGTTTTTTGAAGTTGTCATTGAACTGCTGGTTTAATAGCAACAAAAACAGAACGAGAGGGTCAAAGCCTCTCGTTCCAATATGCGGGACTATTTTCCAAGCACGATCGTTGCTTCCCCGTTGGGAGAGATATCAACATGCATGGTTTTAATGTACTTGTCATAAAATTGGTTCTTCTCTGCGGTCGTCATGTCAGCTCTGGTCGCCCTACAGGCCTCATCCAGAATATCTCGAACATTAAGGTGAAATGCCTGGTCGAGTTTCTGGCGAACCTCGCGAAGTACTGCCGCAACCTTGATATCATTACTGTTACCAGTACAAAAATCGTCGATATAGCAATAAGAAATGCCGGCATTGATCAACGCATTTTTGATGGTCGGACTGCATTTCTCGCTTTCTACCATCTCGAAGAACCGAACCTCCGGCATTGCCGAAATCAGCCCCCAATAGTCGGAGTCGCTGGATACAAGAATGAACGAGTCCACATTGTTCTGATAATACTCACGGCAGGTCCCGGTGGTCAAACGGATGTCAACAAGTGACTTGTTTTCTTTGATGCGTTCGATCAGGACATGCTCAATTGGAATTTGGGTGAAGCGCTCCAAAATCTTCCACGCCGATGTGGTATGAATATCATCATAGAGGATGATTTTACAAATCTTATTGAGTAGTGCTTCCTGATTAAGATTGTTCAAGGTTGCGTACAGTTTGTAGGGATCGGAGTTTTCACAATCCACCACAACGACGACGCGCTCACTCTTGTCCAGGAACTTGTATATACCAGCCTTTGTGAGGTTACCGGCATCAGACACTTTGCTCAAGTCTGTGAAATAATCCTCATTGGCTTCATATAGAAGCGAAACAAACTTCTTGTCATTGTAGAGGATGTTGCCAGAGTCCATGTAGGACCAATTGATATAGACTTGGTACGGGTACTTATTTTTGTTGGCGTAATAATCTGCCGCTGCTGCTTGATGCCCTTCTTGTTGAGGCCATCCGGCATGAGGAAGAGCTTCCGGACATATTCCCACTTCAGCCATAATGGAAACAGCGACTTGCAGTTGTTAATGCGGTTGCTGATATGCTTATTGATATCTACAATATACTCGGCAGGCAAAGCTCTGGATCTAACAATCGTAATACCATCCTGCAAGAGTTCGTTCAGGCTATCCTGCGGAACATACTCTGGAAGCGAGTGGAGATTGCACATATCGAAACGCATACGGTTATTGATGGCTTTAAAATTGAGTTCCAAAGCCGTTCGAATCATGCAGAGGTTGCGCACGATGCGGGCATTCTTGTCTGCGTGTAATTTCTCATACCATTCCATCTTTGGTGGTTCATATTCGTTTTCAAAAATGCGCTTTTGGACTCCGATTAAATAAGCCACCTTCGAAACAACAGTATAAGTACTGTCTCATAGTCGGTATATGCTTTTCTCGGGTTCCGAGTCGCTGTATCATCGTATGCCTGGTTATTCATAAAAGCCCCCTATTCCACGGGTCACGGTACAGCTAAATACTGCAAAAACTGATGTTTTCTTGCGCTTAGAATACCATATTCAAGGGCTTCTGTCCATTGGTGCCGACAATTAACTGACCGAGATACTGGTCTGTCCTTCGTTCTCCCACTCAAAGAGTTCAGGCAGGCTCGTGGCGCATAATCGCGAGAGCGAGTGCCCACAATGCGAGCTGATGGATCGTTCTCCACAAACCGCTCAGGGCGCTGCTCTAAGATGAAATCGATCCAAGCGATTGCATTCTTGCACTTGCGCCGGCGCACACGGGCATCGTGCAGAAGTTTATAGAGTTGGTATCCATGTGAGGCATCCAGGTTATAGAACTCCGCTGCGTGCTCGATGTCTTCAATCTCCAGCTCCGCCTTCCGCTGGCCGGTCACCAGTGTTTCTCTCTGGCATTGGATGGTGTGAATGAAATCGCTGAAATTCTTCAGCCGTGTCAGGTAGAATTCAGGCGTCAGTAGCTCCAGTTGCAGATCAGGATTTTCGGGATTGGGGTTTGAGATGAAGATGACCTTATACTTCAGGTTTTTCATCGCCTTTGGCAGCAAAGAGCAGTATTTCTCTGCCGTCTTCTTATTGTTGAATGTATGCGCGCGATCGATATAGGCAGTGGTGATCATCTGATTGTTGCCGATAATCTCCACATAGCTTTTTCCATTGCTGATAATCCAGGGCATATTTGATCCTCCTTCGTCCGAATAGAAATAGTGGGCGCACATGATGGAAATGCCAGTTCTGGGTGTTTGGTTGAACATGTCCACCTATGCAATATTGATATAGAGCCATCAGGTGGTTCTAAGGGCGCGTAGGAGTTGTGCACGAGCCACCTGCGCGGTCTGCTGTTTCACTCCAGCTTTCAAGTATTCAATGGCATCATTCCACTAAAAAAGTGTGTATTCTGCGGCATCAAAAGTCTCAAGAAATGCGGCTAAACGGGATCGACCGTCAGTGGACAGGAACCGCAGGTAAGAGAGGTATTGTACTTTCATGAAGGTTGCTGCTTCATCAAGTAGACATGGAGTGTGATTGGTCATATCGGAGTTCCTCTTGCAGATGCAACGAGGTCGCACCCTCTTTCTTTTCATTTGTGCCATATAGTTGGGAGGCATCGAAGTGATCGCAGCGAAACATCGTACCATCGGACATATAGATTTCCGCTCTGCCATCGGATTCCATCTCCACACGGATAATGTAGCTGGTGTTGACAATCGCGATACCGAGGTTGATAAATCTACCCATGTTTGACATTCCTCCACTTGTTTTGGAATAGAAGGCCGCTGCCGGAGCAGCGGCCTTCGTTATTTACTTGGTTGGAACGAATCCGGTAAAACCGGTATGGCCTTTATTGGCGATTCGCTCGATGTCTTTGTCTGTTGCAAAGACGAAAGGCTCAATTTTGCCGTCAGACATCAGCATCACAAAAGCGCAGGGGCAGATTTCGCTGTCGCCATCATCATCAAGATAGACAGCGCTGACGCCCTGGCAAGGGATAATGGAACGAATGGAGTTGTAGTCATTGACTTCGTCGTGAAGGTCGATCTCACTGTGGAAGTGCTGACCATCTTTGGTGAGGATGATGCATCCGCCATCTTCCTTGGGAATGATGCGGGCGATCATGTCGCTGTTCAGCAGCTCGCCTTTGGTACCAATAGGTAAAAACTTGCTCATGATAATACTCTCCTCATGTTCAAAAGATCAGCCCCGAAGCGTGAGCTCCGGGGCTGGCGGGGGTTATAGGAAACGACCTCTCTCGAGATCAATATCCGGTCTTGGGAAGCGGGTTGTTGTTGAAGCGACAGACGGTGGTGACCCAGGTGGCCTTGGCCGTCTGCCACTCGTTGAGGTACTGACCACCCACATCAGCTCTGTTGATGATTTGGTAGCCGTTGCTCACGGTGCCAAGCACCTGCACACGCATGGTGGGCTTCACCACGGACGCAAAGCCGCTGGGCACGGTGCCGAACTCGAACCGGACATCCGTGACATACTCGCCCTGAGCAAGGCCGAGGTTGCTGCATTGAGGCTCAGAGAGTAGTTGTTGGAGGTCAGCAGGTTGCTGGCCAGAGTCCGGTAATCGCTCAGATTGGTCTTGAAGGTGACCTTGTAATAAAGCCTCGCATTGTAGGTACCGGTGGTCACGCTGATTGCGCGTGTGGCATCGGTCGGAATACGGTCATGCCAGAAGAAACTGTTCAGCGCAACATTGGAGGTGTTGCCGATACCGGAGAAGTCATAGCTCATGACCTGTCCGGCTGTACCTCGCGGTTGCCGGTCTTCTTAATGGTCACGCCGAGATTGGCGGACTTGTTGTAGGCGGAGAGTTTGATGATCTGGTTTGGATACTCGATCTCGGCCTCCATCTTCTCACTGCTGAGCTGATAGTACTTGGGTGCGGACACCTCCGTAACAAAGTAGCGGCCCAGAGGCAGAGGATCGGAAGCGGCGACGCCGCGTGCATCGGTCACAATATAGCCCACGACCTTACCGGAACGGGCCTGCGTGATCTCAAACACCGCGCCTTCCAGAGCAGAGCCGGCGCGCTGGCCAGTGACGAGGTTATCGTCAGCACTATACTTGCGGACCTGGATCTGACCGGTTACAGCGCTGTTCTCCCATTCGATCTGCGCGCACTTACCCGCCTCAACATAGACGGTTTTGTACTGCTCATCGCGGATGTAGCCCTCGGCCGCCTCCAGTTCACGGATATAGTACTTGCCGGGAGTCAGCTCGTCATCAATGTAGATGTAGCCATCCTGATCCGTCGCATACTCGCCAATGGGATTCTTGCCTGCATCGTACAGGACGAACTTGACACCATAGATACCCTCGCCGGTAGCCGCATCGACCTTATGGATCATAATCGACGCCATGCGCTGATTGGTGATCTCCACCGTGGTGGTCTCACCGTCCTTGACGCAGACATTGACGGGCGTGGCATCCAGCTCGTAGCCCTCGGCTGCCTTCAGCTCGGTGATGGTATACCATCCATTCTCCGCATTGGGGATGCTGATGACACCGTTGCGGTCAGTCGTGTAGGTGCCAAGGATCTCGCCGTTGATCTTCCGAACCTCGAATTTGACACCCTTGATGCGTGCGCCGGTATCCTCATCAGATTTGATGATCTGGAGACCACCAGCAGGTCTGTTATAGAAGGTCAGCGTCTGAAGATCATCGGGATCGATTACGACGGTCTGGGATCTGGTCTCTTCATCGATCACATAGCCGGAGATGGTCTTCGTCTCTGTGACGACCAGCGTGCCAACGATGCCGCTGATCAAGATCTCACCGTTTTCGTCCGTCCGATAGATCCCGTTGGAAGACAGCTTGCCACCTTCATCAGGCACATAGCTGCCATCGGCGTAAGCCACACGGAACTCAACGCCTGCCAGAGGCTTGCGAGTAACACTGTCCAGTTTCACAATGCGCAGGCCGCCGAGAGGCTGATTGCGGAACTCCACCGTCACGACCTCGTGGGAGCGCACTTTGACGGTCTGTGGCGTGTCATCCAGGACATAGCCGGATTTTGCACGCACTTCCTTGATGACCAGTGTAGTGTTGGGATCAAGGCCATCGATCAGAATGGTGCCGACGCTATCGGTTACATACTTACCGTTTCTGTTGCCCACGACGGTGCCGTTGGACTCTGTGACCATGAATTCCACATCGGACAGAGGCTCGCGGGTAATTGCATCAATCTTTTTAATCAGGACACTACCCTTGGCCTCATTCCCGAAGGTGACGGTGATGACATCCTGTTCGTTGCCACTCAAATATACCGTCTGAATATCGTTTTCGCTCAGCACATAGCCGTCTGGTGCGGAGATCTCCTCAACGACATAGGTGCCAGCCTTCAGACCTGTGAGGATGAAAGTGCCGTTGGAAGAAGTCTGACGCTCAGCGATGACTGTGCCTCCAGTACCGGAGGTGCCGCCAAGGAACCGCACGCGGAACCATGCACCCTGAAGAGGATCACCGGTGCTGGAGTCTACCTTCTTGACGATGATGGCGCTCAGGGGGGTGTTCTCAAAAGTGACGACCTTGCCGCGCCCCGCTTCCACATAGACCTGCTGGGAAGTGGGATCTTTGATGGAATAGCCCGCAGCAGGCTCCAGCTCGGTGATGGTGTACCAGCCGTCATCCAGCTTATCGATGAAGAACTGACCGTTCTCATCCGAGTAGTAGGTACCAAGATCACGAATCTCACCGGTAGAGGTCTTATCGGAACGGAAAGTAACATTGAACTTCGCACCCTTAATGGGATCGCCGGTAATGCTGTCGATCTTATTGACTGTCAGGGTGGGCTTGGGATAGTTCTGGAACTGGACGGTGCCAGTCCTGTTGGGAAACAGCGTGATCATCTGATGTGCTTCGTTGAGCAGATAGCCATCGGGTACTGACTGCTCCCAGATCTCATAGACACCGGGCATCAGCTTTTCCAGATAGCAGCGGCCATTCCCGTCAGAGGTCACGGTGGTCAGTGTGGAAGAATCCACACGCTTGACGGTAAAGGTCACACCGGCGACAGGCTTTCCAGTAATGGCATCAGTTTTTAGGATCTCCAAATTGGGCATCCGATCATTGGAAACGACCAGTTCGCTGTTCTGACCGGGGAACAGCTCCACATGATACTCACGGGAGTCCTTCACATATCCTTCCGGAGCATCCATCTCCACCACGGAGTAAATGCCGGGTTCCAGATCGGAGATGTTGATTTCGCCCTTGGTGTCAGTTACGCAATCCAGGTAATGCGAGCCGTCCTCAATCTGCGCAATTCTGAAGGTCGCACCAGCGAGGCCGAGGCCACTGTAGCTATCCAGCTTCACCAGACGGAAGCTGGGCTTCTGGGTGTTGGTGAACACGAACTGGGCATTTTCGTTACCGTTAATCTGGATGACACGAGTGGCGTCATCAATCAGGTAGCCATCCGGCGCGGCCTGCTCCGTCACCTTGTAGGCACCAGGCTCCAGATCGGTCAGGTCGATCTCGCCATTTGCGTCGGTGGTGTACTCCTTGGAGAAGGTGCCACCGACAAGCTCAATACGGAACCGTGCGTTGGGCAGAGGCTCCAAGGTGGTGCTGTCCAGCTTTACAAGATGGATACCCGGCTTCTGATCATTGAAGAAGATCAACTCCAGAATGCCATCGGAGCCTTCCAGCTCAATCTGCTGAGGTGTGGAATTGATGATGTGAGAGGAGTCGGTAGCGACTTCCTTTACAAGGTAGGTGCCGGGTTCCAGATCGGTTAACAGGATCTCGCCGAATTCATCAGTCTGGAAGGTGCCCAGAGACTGTGCATCTTTGGAAATTTCAAAGGAGATATTGGGCAGAGCCTCGTGAGTCTTAGAGTCATACTTGATCACACGCAGGCCGGGTTTCTCCTCGTTCACGATAGGAATTTCCACAGTGTCGCCGGAGATGACGGTTGCAGTATAGACTTCATCGGATTTGATATAGCCGGCAGGCGCTGCGATCTCCTGGATGCGATAAGCGCCAGGCTTGATCTCGGTGAAAACAGCAGTACCGGCATAATTGGTTTCTCCGGTATATACGGCACCGGACTCAATGTGCTCGATTCGAATCGCGGCACCGGGCAGCTGCATACCGGAGCCGGAGTACTTCTTCACCATTAGGTTGCCATACGGAGCATTTTCAAAAGTCACCGTAGCCTGCTTGCCGTACTCAACTTTGACATTCTGGGCGGGTTCCTCGCTAAGCAGGTAGCCATTAGGGGCTTCGCACTCATAGACGGTGTAGTTGCCGGCCAGAGTAAGAGGAATAACGATTTGGCCCTTGGAGTTGGTGGCAAAGGTTCCGACCGATGCGCCTTCGGGATCAACCACTTCAAACATCGCGCCCTTCAGGGGGATGGTCGTGCCTTCCTCGTACTTGAGGATTTTCATGCTGGTCTCGGTGGGTTCCTCTTCAGGGGTGTCGGTGTAGTTGCTGTATGCCGTCAGAGCCAGAGGCGTGGTCGGATCGGTATCGCACATGTAATTTTGCAGGTTGCCATACTTGTCTTTCTCGGCGCACACAGCGTAGTAGATGGCGTACTTATAGACATTGGTACGAAAGCTCAGTTGGACGCTGCCGCTCTGTCCATCGACTGCGCTGGCAGGATACAGGACCTTGAACTGTCCGGCATATCCCTTTCCGATGGCCTTGGTGGTGATGACATCAATTTCCTTGTTGTCCATATCAACGATCTTCGTGCCGGCAGGAACCGCAGAGGGATCGCTAAAGGCAACATTTACAGCGTAGTTGCACACCCAGGTTTCAGAAGTGACCGTGAAGATCTGCTGGAGATATTCCTGACCATTGATGGTTGCAGGATAGGCGGTCTCCTGGTCGGCTTCCACCGTGACATTAGGAGAAAGGGCAGTGCTCCATACGGTGCCGCGACGGTAGATATCCTTCACGGCTGCCAGCATCTTATTGGCACGCTCCAGCTCCACTCCGGTCAGATTGGGGTTGACCTTCATGTTGTTGATGTCCCAGTTGGGCAGCAAGTACGCCCAGAGCGCCATTTTGGTCGCATAGTATGCCTGATACTTATTCTCCAGCTTGAGTTCGCTCAGACTGCGATGGGGATAGCCATTTGCAATGATGCCCATGACTTTGGGATCACTGCCGATTTCGTTGGCGAGGTACTTGATGCTCTCACCGGGAGCAACAGTCTGAGGTACACCCTTGATATTGGGGTTGACGCAGTACGCAGGGATTTCTTTCGTCTGACCGTTGCGATCCACATAGTTGTAGTAGGTATAGATCAGCTCACGCACTCTGCCGTTGATCGACAGGTAACTGAGCTTCTGCTCGCCGTTGTAGATGTTGACTTCTCCAAGCGCCTCTTCGACAGAACCGGCTGCCAGAGCTGTGCCTGGAAACATACCAAGCATCATGACAACTGCGAGAAGCATCGAAACAACTCGTTTTTTCATTTGGATTGACCTCCGTGCTTATTATCGTGAATGCATAAAGCATTCTTGGGTTGGATCGGTATGGAAAAAGGCAGTGTGCGTATTTCAGCACACTGCTCCGCAGGGAACAATATTCAGTTTTCATTTTACGGAGATGTAATATTCCGTGTACTGGAAGGCTCCGTCACAATAGACATCCCATGCCTCAAAGGCGTACTCGCCGGGAGGGCAGGAATTGAAAAGTTCGACGATCTGGTCGGAACGCCAGGGCCAGAAGCTGTTGGCTGCCACGCTTTCGGGAATAGACAGCTTCACGGTCACAAGAGGGCTGCCATCCGCTCTGGTTACGGGCTTTCCGTTCTGCCAGGTCTGCGGATTGTCGCCGATGGCGTTATAGAGGGTGTACTGCATGCGACGGGTCTCAAAGAGGTTGCGCACGAACATGTACTCCTTACCACCGGAAGTGAAGTGGTTCGCCTCGGGTTCGGGCAGAGTCGGCTGATCCAGCAGGCTCCAGTCACAGGTGGGGTCCGGCAGGGTGTCAGTTTCCTGCGTAGCGAACATACTGTTCTGGTACTTGCTCACATCGGTGATCTCATACACATAGCCGTCGCTGCAGGGGATCTTGTCGCCCGCCTTGGGCTCGGGCATGACATCCGCCTGTGTGTAGTCAGCTTTCTTAGCTCCCACTGCCACGCTCTGCGTCTTCGCGGGAGCTGTGCCGGTATACGGCTTATCGCTCTCAATCTGGACACAGCCGTTGGTGCTGTCCCAATGAACATTGAAACCAACCGCCTTGCCGATATCGCGGAGCATCACATAGTTGTTGCCGTTGATAGCGTATGCGGTCATCTTCACTTCCTGACCATCGACAAAGAACCGATGGCTGCTCAGCTCAGCAATGACGCCGGCCGCATAGGCCACGGAGCCGCCAAAGAGCATGGTGCCGACCAGAAGACCGGCGATAAAGGATCCGATTCTCTTCATTTTCTTTCACCTCATCAAGTGTATTCCAGCCACTCTCTGCGGGGGAAAGGCGTAGGGATGAATTACTGATTGCAGTAGCCTGGAGCCACGCAGGAAGATGTCTTCCTTGGTTGCCCGCCTGTTCTTAACCAGATCTCTCATCTGTCATAGGACTCGCGAGGCAGGCGCAGCCGAATGGCTACGCTGGACTCGGTGGGGATGGGCTTGGTACGACTCTCACGATTGCGGGGCTTATTGGTTTTCATAGTGTTCCTCCAGTTCATTTATCGAATCTCTACTGCCTGCACGCACAGACGCAGAGAGGGCTGGTTAGCGATACAAGTGATCAAGGTAATTCGGTTATCTCCCATCTCATTCAGGTACGAATAGTCGGTATAGGAGATGGACCCGACAAAAGTCACTTGGTAGGTCTTGGTGCCGATCGCGGTCTTGTACTCCACGATGTCACCGATCTTCACATTCTTCAGCTTAGCAAAATAGGCATGGCTGCCACGATTGTGGCCGAACAGACCAATGTTGCCGGTATAGATGCCAGACGAGGTATAGTGACCAGCTCCTTTGGACATTGAGCTGTCAGTAGCGCCTTCATACACCTTGTAGCTCAGGCTGACACGGTCGATCGAGACTTTGCCGATGCTGCCATCTTTCTGTTTCAGATCAGTAATGGTGACAGAGGGCTGATACGGAACTTCGATTAGGCTGCCACCAGAGATGATGCTGGAATTGCTGAAATCGGACTCCGGATATACAGTCGTTGCGGATCCACCGCTCAGGCCATACTGGATACCGCTGCTCAGATAGGGGTTATTGAGCGAGGTCTCCAGGAACTCCTGCTTAGGCCGTACTGGATTTCTGGAATATCGTAGTCGATCTGGTTGCGGGCACCGTAGTTGTAGCCGGCATCATACAGATCCTCGTAGTTGGTGCTGCCGTAGTAGACGGGATTGGCCGAGGTTTCGAACGAGTAGTCTGCGGCACTGGCAGAGCTCGCCATGCCGAGGGCCATAGTCAACATGCAGCACAGGGTCAAAATGCGTTTGAGTTTCATACGGGTTCCTCCTCAGTATCGGGTTCACCTTCCTGAGTGCCGATATCGACCTTGAACCAGTACTGGCCATTGACCGTGCCAACAGTATGCTCGACTGTGTTGTCATAGCAGTGGATGGCGATGGTCTGGCCGAACAGCTTCTTTGCGACTGCCTGATCCACTTCGACTGCGATCATACCTTCCGGAATATCCTTCAGGCGATCGATACGAAGTTCGGGGTCTTTGGTCTTCAGACGCAGTCGGCCGCACTTTTCATACTCGTTGCCTTTGCCCGTCGCTTTGTAAACTGTAGTATTCTTACGAAGCAGAAGGCCGAGCAACAACAAAGTGGCCAAAAGAATGGTTCCGCCGATAACGGGGATCACCACGATCGAGCCATTGAAAGTGGGTTCCTCTTCCACAGGAACGATCTCGGTGCCCAGGTAGGTTACGGTATAAAGGATGCTGGAGATGCCGGAAGAGACGACGGTGCCTTTGTACTCAGCGGTCGTAATGTATCCGGTTGCGACAGTGGAGCTGGCAGTGCCGGAATAAGTAGCGACTGCGGAATAGGTGGCGGGAACGAGTTCATCGCTACCAGCGCCGTACGCTCCACGCTCCAGGTCACATTGGACAGGCTCAGGGTTCTGCCATTCTTCTCTACAGTCTTATCGATGTAAGAAGAATCATTTCGATCGAGGCCGGTGTAGTTCTTGGTTGCGGTGACAGTGTAGGAGCTGCTCTTGTAGCCGGCTGCCACCGTCTTGATCGTGCTGTGGTCCAGAGACAGAGTGCCGGAAGAAATGCCGTCGTCGAACTCGATCGTGGGCTTCAGCTCTGCGAGGATATCTTCAAGGTTCTTACTGGCAGTTGTGACAGTGACGACCTCGGTGTGCAGATTCTCTTCCTGGAAGTGCTGCTCTTCTTTGATGATGTCACTCATGGAGTACAGGAAGCCATCATGCTCGAAGTCCTCTTCATAGAGATCTGCAGGGTCCTGGTCGGGCAGGAGCGTATAGGTCTTGATCGCGAGCTGCTGCCCGTTGAGATTCTGATAGGTCACATCGTCCGGAATGTACGATGCTGCACTTGCTCCCACCGTCATGGACATGGCAACGACGAGAACAAGCACCAAGGAAGTGATTTTTTCCTTCATGGATCTTGATCCTTTCTGTTCGTGGGTGTCATGCGACCGGGTTAGTCGGATGATCACCGGTAGTAAGGCGGCCTTTGCCGCGCTTGTATTCGCTGATGCATTCTTTCAGCATGGCAAGGAGGTCTTCGTAGGTCAGATTCATCGAAAGCCAGAGGCATTGCCGGTACATGTAGATCATGCTGTCATCTGCCAGGAAGACGGAGTGCCAACTGTGACCGAGTCCAGATTCAGTTCGTTCGCAACGCCATACATCTGATCGGCATTGATGTCAGCGAACAGGATCTTGTCAGCGACAATGATGGACATGATGGGATAGCTTCGAATCATGGAGACAAGGACGACGCAGTCGATCTCGTCGTCCTTGTGGATGGCGACATAGGTGTCACCATGCTGCTCCACAATGTTGAGGCAGGACCGGATGACCTCCCTGCAGTGAGCGTCAAGAGCATCTCGGCTGCTGGGAGTGTATTTCATAAGGTTACCTCAATCTGGTATGGCGTTTGATGATTCTGGTGATGAAGCCCAGCGCGATGCCGTTTTCCTCATCGACTCCGGTGACACGGAAGCTGACCGTATCCAGTCTGCTGGGCATGTCGATGGAACGATAGAGCTTAGTCTTGGCATTGACGCCCACCTGAAGGCGGACGAAGAACACGCGGTCTTTCACGCCGGTAACGACACCGAAATAGTTGGAGTTGGGAGTGATCTTCTCCAGGGCTGCCCGATCGGGATTCTCAGATGCCTCTTTGATGGAGAGGTTGACCGAATAGACATCCCGCTCCTCGTTGTAAGAAACATCCATGACCCTGGCAACGACCAGGTCGCCGGTGGAGTGCAGATCCGCAATGTCAGAGAACCATTCCCAGGAGACATTGCGGGCATAGATCTCAGTATCCACACCGCAAGCTTCCACCGTCATGGTGTTGTTGCCGACACCCAGAACACGGCACGCCATCAGGATACCGGGCTTTACACGGCCGGTGGCATAGTACCGCTTCTGACGCTGCAGCATGGCCGCCTTACGGGAACCAACTGCCGCACGATTGCGGATATCCACGGCCGCTGGGATGAAGTCTATGGTCGCACCCAGCATACGCCCGATCTGGATTCTGACAGATCGAGGAATGGGATCCTCTTCAGGCCATTCCGTCAACACCATCTCACGAATGGGGATCAGGATGCGGAGGCCTTCAAAATCAACCGGGCAAACAGGAAGACCATTCTCGGTCTGAATAATGCCGCTGCTGACGATGCCGGTCAGGATCTGCTGCCTGCGCGCTGTGCCGGCAAGATAGCCCCACTTGGCGTCTTCGCTATCCTCACGGGTAACGCCACGCTCCAGATCATTGAGTTCAAGCAGGTCATCACTGCCTTGACGCCGGGGTGCCTGAGGGGGCACAGGTTCAGAAACAACCGGTTCCTGAACGACCTCTTCAACAGCTTCAGTTACTTTCTTCTTAGGCATTTCTTCTGCTCCTTTCCTAGAAGATGTCATCCGCATTCACAACCTCGCGCTCAGTGTTACGGGCTGGCTTCGCAGGTGGTTTCTTCTGCCGATTGCCGCTGCCCTTTTCCACAGGGGTGGCCATGGATGAGGATGGTGAAGGGCCGGTTGCAGATACAGAAGAAGCCTGGCTGGTCTTCCAGTCAGGCTCATGCAGGATCGCTTTGCGGCTCTTCAGCTTTTTATAGTCCGGATGCAGGGAGTAGTCATAGCGCTTGGCTCGCATGACTTTCTGACCTCGAATGAAGATCAGAACTTGATCCGGGGGTAAACGCAGGACCTCATCAGGGGTAAGCAGTTGACGCCGGCCAAGTGAGTTGGTCTTGCGGAATCTTGGTGTGTAGTTGGTGATGTGCATGGTATTGAGTTCTCGCATTGTACCCTCCACTTCAACGGAAGCGGTACCAATGCGATCACTGAAGTACTCCGCCGTAAGCATATCGGTACAACCCAAAAACACCGTGGAGTCACAGGCACCGAGGATCTCCTGCCATTGGTCATCAGGGTATCGGTTGCGCATCTGACCTACATTTTGGAAGAAGACGGCTACCGAGCATCCGCGTGACCGGATGGTGGAGCACTTTTTGGTGAAGTCAGGGATCAGGCAGCAGTTCGGAAATTCATCTAGCACGAACTTGACCTTAGTGCTCAGCATACCGCCTTCGCAGTATCCATCTGCATAGCGAATCAGGCGGATAAATAGAAAGCTGAAGAATAGAGAGCTGAGAAAATCAAAGGTGCTGTCCTGATCGGACACAATGCAGAAGTAGGCACACTTTTGCTTTCCCGGAAGTTCCAGATCGATCTCGTTATAGGAAGTGATGTTCCGCACCTGCTGCGCTGCAGTACGGCCAGCTTGCTGCCTAGGCCAATGATGACACTGGTTCGAACCGTATCGCTGGACTGCTTGAAGATGGCGTAAGGTGCGGCTGCAGGGGATGGCGGAAGAAGCTCGCCGGTGTATTGGTTCACATGCTCATGGCTGATACTGGCCATGATGTCGGACAGGCCCTTCTCCGTCTGTGTATAGAGCAGATCGTAGACTGTAGCCAGGTTGCGTTGCTCCGGGGGCATTTCCAACGCCACATACAGTACCAGCGCTTTTAGCAGGTTGAGCTCAGCGTTGTACCAGAAAGCATCTTTCGAGTCTCCGCTGGTGTTTTGCAGTACGATGTCGGCGAAGGTCTGAGCCATCAGTTCGCTGGAACCAACTTCATTGAGGCTGTTCCACGAATCACTATGATCCATTTCGATTAGGTTGAAGACCTTAACTGTGTATCCATTGTCTCGAAGGTATTCGCTCATGGATTCATACAGTTCGGATTTTGGATCAGTAAGAACCAAGCTCTCACCACGCTTCACCGCCTGGAGGACCAGATTACGGGATATGATCTGGATTTGCCTGTACCTGAGGAGCCGCACACGGCGAGGTTGGAGTTGAGGCGCGTGTTTTTTGGGAGTGTGAGGATTTGACCATCAGGCAACATGCCAAGGATGTCCTGCTCGGTCTTTTTCGCACTCGTCACATCAAAGCAGTCACTTGCCTCCTTCGGTGACATGAAACTTGCTGTGCCATAGCTGCCAGAGTTTGAGACAGTAAGGTTTCGATCGCGTCGGTGACTCCGTTTTGCCCCCATCCGATCCGGAGTCCAAAAATGCAGATGAGTACAATCCCCACCACTACCATCCGATGGCAATCAGGCCTCTGGAAAGTGGAATATGGATTGAAAGACATCTGCAAGCTCCAGGGATGGGAGACCTGGGGAAACGCTATAGTCACTGCCGGCTGCCTTCCATGCGTGAT
>ENA-OQEN01000547-OQEN01000547.1-human-gut-metagenome-genome-assembly--contig:-NODE-547-length-16404-cov-3.112183_pt1 | contig 16404 bp, 19 predicted proteins | sample MGYA00242791_ERZ504627 | MGnify/ENA primary metagenome ERZ504627 (study PRJEB26092, sample SAMD00036316) | human gut metagenome | host: Homo sapiens | study: EMG produced TPA metagenomics assembly of... | reverse complement strand
CGCCGATGACCGCCACCTTTTCCCCCTTTGCAAGGGGCAGCAGGCTGTTTTCGTTTTTCAGCAGCACGATGCTCTGGCAGCAGCCGGCGTGCCAGTGCGTGGTGGGCGTCGGCATCGAACTTGCCGGGTGCGGCGTCCACCGCCGCCTTGGTGGTGAACACCAGTTCCAGCAGCTCCTCCAGCCGGGCGTCCACGTCCGCTTCGGTGATCTTGCCGGTCTGCACCGCCTTCATCAGCTCCCGGATGGCATCCCCGCCGGGGGCGGGCATTTCCAGCGTAGAGCCGTTCTTTACGCCGAGGGCGTGGTCGTTGCTGCCGCCCCAGTCGGTGACCACTGCGCCGTCAAAGCCCCAGTCCCTGCGCAGGATCTCCATGAGCAGGTGGGCGTTCTCGTTGGCGTAGGTGCCGTTGACAAGGTTATAGGCGGACATGATGGTCTTGGGCTGCGCTCCTTGACCACCATCTCGAAGCCGGTCAGGTAAATTTCCCGCAGTGCGCTCGTCCACGATGGAATCCGAGGCCATGCGGCGCAGCTCCTGACTGTTCACGGCAAAGTGCTTGGGGCAGGCGGCAATGCCGTTTTTCTGGATGCCGCGGACGTAGGCCGCCGCCATCTTACCGGCAAGGTAGGGATCCTCCGAGAAATACTCGAAGTTGCGGCCGCACAGGGGGCTGCGCTTAATGTTCAGGCCGGGGCCCAGCAGCACCGACACGCCTGTGCCGCTGCTTCTTCGCCCATGGCTGCGCCCACAGCCTCGCCAAGCTCCGGGTCCCAGCTGTTGGCCACGGTGGCCGAGGTGGGGAAGCAGGTGGCGGGCACACTGGGGTTCAGGCCTAGATGGTCAGCCGCACCCGCCTGCTTACGCACGCCGTTGGGGCCGTCCGACAGGGTAATGGCCGGGATGCCCTTGCCCGGCAGCGCCCGGGTGGTGAACACCGTGCCGCCGCTCAGCAGGGCGCATTTCTGTTCCAGGCTCAGTGTTTGAATGATGTCTGCGTGTTTCATAGCTTGGCTCCTGACGATGAACAAAGAAAAGGGGCGGGCGGATACCCGCCGCCCCCTTGCGTGTTAGAATTTATCCGTTAGGCGTTGATGTTTTTGGATGGCTTATAATTTTCAGGGTGCATCTGCTCGTCCTTATTGCGGCGGACCATCCAGTAAATGCAGCCCACTGCCAAAACTGCGACAACGGCATCCAGCGTGTACATCCACTTCATCCAGAGCGGCGTGATATTGACCAGCTTAGAAGTCTCAGACAGACCGTTCATAGCGACACTGTGGCTGACCGTATAGCAGATATCGTGCGCGGCGTTCCGCAGATAGGTCATGATCTGCGGGTCATTCTTATAATCTCCCAGATCAAAAGAAGTTTCGTTGGTGTTCATCCACATATCGGTACCAGCCTGCAAGCCAGCCTTGATATCCATATAATCCGGCAGACCAGCAAAGTCCGTGATCACGATGCCATGGAAGCCCCACTCGTTCCGCAGAACATCCGTCAGGAGTTCATAGTTTGCACCGCACCATTTCGTGCCGATGCGGTTGAATGCGTTCATCACGCCCAGCGTTTCACCGCTCTTGACACTCTCTTCAAACGGTGCGAGGTACAGCTCACGCAGTGCCTGTTCGTTCAGGAATGCGGAAATGCCGTCCTTCGAACCCTTGATGTTCATGTTTTCATCGATCACACCCTCGGTATCGTTGACTGCAAAGTGCTTGATGTAGCAGAACAGGCCCTTGCTCTGAGCGCCTTCCACCGTGGAAGCACCCATCTTACCGCTGATGAAACCATCCTCCGCGTAATACTCGAAGTTACGGCCGCTGTACGGAGTTCGATGGATATTCATAGCCGGTGCATACCAGCCTGAATTCCTGCGAACATTGCATCATTGCCAACCGCAACACCCATCTCATAGGCCAGATCCGTATTCCATGTGGAACCAATCACAACTTCCGTGGGATATGCCATTCCCTGCGTACCACCGATCAGCGTTGCAGAGATACCGGCAGGGCCATCCTTTTCCTTGGTGGCGGGCTTCAGGATATAGTTCAGGCTCGGCGTACCATAGCCGCCCATGCGGACCATGTAAGCCAGATCATCGGCAGATATCACATTCAGGATGTCGTTCCACGAATCATCATCGAACATCGTATCACGGTAATGCGCAAGCGTCAGATTTTCCGTGTTCTCCTCACCCGTGACAGGCATCGTATAGGCATCCTTGTCCTCCGTATACTGGGGATACAGTGCATCAATGATCTCCTGCGGGAAAGTAATGTACTTTTCGCCGGTGGTCTCGTCCACGCGCGTGCAGAATGCAGTCGGGAACGTGCCGACCCAGTCATTACGGGTCAGGTACTTGGTATCAGAATATTCGTCGTAATTTGCAATGTTGGCGTAATCGAACTTATTGGAGATTTCCGTACCCGTGGTGCTGTCCACAGCATACGTCTTGGTATCCAGAGCGGCATTGTTCCACTCTGCGGTCATCGTGCTGTCGCCTTCTGCGGTCATGCCATCCGCAACCGTCTTGCCCTTTGCGGCTAGAATGTTGTTCAGGGCATCATGTGCATCATGGCCCACTGCAAAGTAGTAATCGCCTGCATCCAGAATATAGGTCTTTGCATTGGTATAGTCATAGGACTTCAGGCTTTCCTTGTCCACCTGAATCTCCACGACCTGAGATTCGCCCGGCTTCAGCACGTCCGTCTTTGCGAAACCAACCAGCTCCACAGAGGCTTTTTCCACATTGTTCTCGCGGTCATAATCGGTATACGGAGACTGTGCATAAAGCTGAACGACCTCCTTTCCGGAGTAAGTATCGCCAGTATTGGTAACTTTCACTTTTGCGGTGAAGGTATCCCCGTTCTGGGTCAGAGAGAAATCGCTGTAATCAAAGGTGGTATAGCTCAGACCGTAGCCAAAGGGATAGATGACTTCGCTTGCATAGTCGTAATCGCCCGCGTTACCCTGACCCAGAACCACATCTTCGTAACGGGTCTCGTAGTAGCGGTAGCCGACATAGATGCCTTCCTCGTACACAATGTACTGGTCGGATTCATTGGAGAAGCCGTTCTCGATCCAGAAGTTTGTGCCGGCATTCTGTGCGGCGGGAGAGCTGTTGGCATCTGCGGCATAAGTATCCACCAAACGACCGGAAGGAACCACATCGCCAACCAGTGCGTCAGCAATGGCATACAGACCCGTTTGACCGACACCGCCGGCCCAGATCGCCGCCTTGATGTTAGGATACTGGCTCAGCCAGCCCAGCTCCATGGCATTATTGGCATTCAGCACAACCACCACATCATCAAACTGGTCATTGACCGCCTTCAGCATATCCGCCTCTTCGGTGCTCAGTTCCAGATAGTTGCCGGAGTTGTCCGCAACGCCTGCGGTCTCTGCAAAATTCACAGCAGTCAGGTCGGAACCTTCGCCGCCAGAACGAGAGATCACAACGATCGCGGCATCGCTGTACTCATCAAAAGAGGACTGCGCCGCAGATGCAACATCTGCCCAAGGCACTTCATTGATCGAAAACTTACCGCCGCGCCAGTTCGGTGCACTACGCTGATATCCGTCCTCACTCTTCTTGGTGTAGAAATCCCACAGGGTCGGATTCACACTCAGTCCGGACTTTTCCAACGCCGTCTTGAGCGTCGGTGCCGTGGAAGTATCCACAGAACCGGAACCGGCACCACCATAGACGATGTTCACAGACGAAACCGAGAACACGCTGACTTTGTCACCTTTATTCAGCGGCAGACCGCCGTTGTTTTCCAAAAGCACGAGGCCCTCGCTCTCGATATTCTGAGCGACCTGACCATTGTGCTCATTCAGTTCTTCTTCACTGCTGAAATCGCACGGGAAGTAGTTGCTGTCTACATCCTCTCCGGTTTCAACGATTTTAAACGTATCGTGGTTAAAGTGCGTGGAAATCAGTCCACGGTACGAATACGCAGCAACATTGCCAACGATCAGTGCCGCAAGAACCACCGCCATGACGGGAATCGTGATTCTCCGAAACGTCTTGTTGGACATCCGTTTCTTCTTCATCCGTAGTGTCCTCCTACTTCTTTCAAGTCAAATAATCTGATTTTGGATGCGGCCGCATCTCTGACGATGGTTATAGTATAGCATATTCATTTTCTTTTCACATGTTTCCAGCATAACCTGTCATTTCAACTGCACAATTTGCAAAAGTTACAATAAGGTTTCAAATTTTATTGTGCTAATACACAAATATTGCAACATTGTATTTGTGCACCCTGCCAGACAAAAAAACGGCAGGGGATACCTGCCGTAAAAATATTATTGCTTTTGGGGCAGCGGAAATAAGATCCGCAGGGTGCACCAGTTGTTTTCCCAGTGCATCGTCATGCTGCCGCCGTGCTGCCCGACGGTGGTGCGGACGCTTTTCAGGTCCGACCCCTGCTGCGGCAGACCGTCCGCATCCAGTGCGGGGGCGGCCTCTGTATAATGCTCGAACCGCAGCATGGCAAAGCCGCCCTGACTGTACACCGCCACCTTGATGAGCCGCTTTTCGGGGTCCGGCTCGGCGCGCACGGCGGCAATGGCGTTGTCCAGCGCCACGCCCACGATGGTGCACAGCTCCCGGATGGTGAGAAAGCCCAGCATCCTGCCGTCCGCCACGCTGGTGATGGTGATATTCTCCTGCTGGCATTCCATGGTCTTGGCGGTGAGCAGGGTATCCAGCACCGGGTTGCCGGTCTTGTTCTCGGCCTCGTACTGGCGGATATTCTGCTCCATGGCGGCAATGGCAGCGTTCTGCTTGGTCTGGTCCTGCTCCTCCGGATGCGGGCAAGCTGGACTTTCAGCTCATGGTACCGCCGGTTGATGAGGTTGATGCCCTCCTTGCTGCGCTTGTACTGCTCGTACTGGCGGTGCAGTACCTCGTCCATGGCGGCAAGCTCGCTGTGCAAAGCGTTCTCCTGCAGCTGCTCGTGCTGCACAGATAAGATCAGCACGCCGGAAAAATCCACCAGAGTGCGGATGGAAAAAATGCTCATGTTGATCTCGCTGCCGGGCAGAAAGCCCAGATTGCTTACCGCAAAGGCAGTCAGCGCCAGCATGACCGCCGTCAGGGCGGCGCTGCCGCCGATCTGTAAGTGCCCGGCGGGCTGGGGACGGCGGTGCTGCAGATAGCACATGATGCCGAACAGCGTCCCATACACCAGTGCCAGCAACAGCAAAGAAAGCGGCTCCCATGGGCCGCGGGCGGGCCAGAGGGCGCAGTGCAGCTGCCACTCCACGCTGGCGGCAAGCTCTGCCAGAATAAACGCCCGTGCGCAGTGATACCCGGCTTCCAGCAGAGTGATGTTCCACATGCCCCATAGATATAGGTAGGAAAACCCGATGGCCGCTGCCATGCAGGGGATCCAGAGCCCGCCGGGCACATCGCCCGTCAGCCCCAGAAAGGCCGACAGCACCGCCGCCCACAGCAGGGTGACACCCCCGGTGACCGCTCTGGAAAAGCGGGGCGCAAGCGCCGGGGTGAACAGCAGCACCGCAAGACACTCGGCAAGGGCGGTGTACAGCCGGGGGATATCCGGCAGCGCGGTCATGAGCCTTCACCTCCGATGTAATCGGTCAGTGCGGCAAGAAAAGCCTTACGCTTGGGGCGGCTGACCTGCAGCTCGCAGGGGCCCACCTGCACGGTGCTCTGCCGCAGCTCCCGCACCTGTGCCAGATTGACAAGATAGCCGCTGTTGCAGCGGGCAAAGGGGCAGTCTGCCAGCTTTTCCTCAAAGGCCTTGAGGGTGCCGGGGGCGGAAAAATCGCCTCATCGGTATAAAAATGCACCCGGTGCCCCTCGCTTTCCAGATAATAGATGCTTGCGGTGTCCAGCCGGCGCAGCCCGCCCTCCACCGGCACGGTCAGGTAGTGCTTTGCCCGCTTTTCCAGCCGGGCAACCGCCTTGAGCAGCTGCTGCGAAAAGGCAAAGTAGGGCACCGGCTTCAGCACATAGTCCAGCGCTCCCACCGAGTAGCCCCGGATGGCGTACTGCGCCATATTGGTGATGAAGATCAGGATGACGTCTGCATCCATCTGCCGGATGCGCTCGGCCGTGGTCATGCCGTCCAGATGCTTCATCTCCACATCCAGAAAAATAATGTCGTAGACCGCGCGGTAATCCTCCAGAATATCCACGCCGTCCGCAAAGACCGTCACTTCAAACTCTGTCCCGTACTGCCGGGTATACCGCCGGACATACTCCTGCAATACCCCCTGTACCTCCGCGTCGTCCTCTACGATCGCCACCCGGATCATGACCGCACCTCCCTTACCACACCTTTGTGGAACTGTTACGGCTCTATTATAGCGCAATCCCGTCCGGTTTGCCAAGGGGCACTCCGCAACAAAGGCAGGGCAGCCCACAGCTGACCACCGTGGACGTCAACCCCTACCAGCTGGGCATGGAGCTGCCAGCCAGACCATCAACCACATCGAGAACCCGAACCTTCTGGCCACAAAGATCATCGTGCCGCACAAGCTCATCCCCCGGGAGAGCTGCTGCCCGCCGGAGGAGCAGCGCTAGGAAGTGCTTTTTCAGCAAGACAGTGTCCGCTTCCGGGAGCTGCCGCGCAGCGCTTGCTATCCTGCCCCCAGAGTAGACAGCGTAAAAAACGCTGCATCCTCCGGGGGTATTTTTATGCCCAAAAAGGCACAAAAGAATGCCCGCCCACCTGTGGAAAACCACGGTGGGCGGGCATTTTATGGTTTATCGTTTGCGCGCTGCAAAAGCGTTCAGAGGGCGGTGGGCTGGGGTACCAGCCGGAAGAGCATTACGGGCAGCTCGCTGTTTGCAAAATCCAGCGTAAGGATGATCGTTCCGCGCTCTGTTTCAAAAGGCATCTCCGTCTGTGTGCCGTCCGGGGCAATGCGCACAAGCGTTTTGCCTTCCAGCAATCCGGCGGGCAGCGCGAGCCTTACCCGACCGGTGGGCTGCGTCAGGCTGCCTGCGGTTTCAAAGGCCACACTCAGGTATTCCCCGTTCGTCCGTGCGGTCACATCCTCCGCAGAAAGACTGCCGCTGTTAGCCCACGCCGTTGCCGCTTCGATCATTTCCAGCTGCGCGGCGTTTTCTGCCTGCCCGCACACGGGGCAGAAGGTCAGCGTTTCGCCTTCCGCAGTGCGGAAAGTAAACTTCCGGCAATCCGTGCTGCCAGTGTGCGCGCAGCCCTGCCGCAGACAACTGGCGCTCTGAGAGCCGGTTCCGTTCGGGGACCATGCACCGAACTGGTGCCCCAGCTGATCGGTCGGGTCTGCGGTGTAGCTGTCTTTGCAGCGGCTGCAGGTAAAAACAGTATAGCCGTCTGCTTCACAGGTGGGGGCTACGGTAACAGCCTGATAATCATGGTTCAGTGCGGGCAGCTCCGCATAGGTGGTATAGTCGCAGCGGGAGCAGGTATCGTAAGCCCAGCCCTTTTCTGTGCAGGTGGGGGCTTGCGCTACGTGACGCACCAAATCATGGTTCAGTGCGGGCAGCTCTTTGCGGGTGGTATAGCCGCAGCGGACGCAGAGGTCGTAAGCGTCCCAGCCGATTTCCGTACAGGTGGGGGCTTTTGCAGAGGGATGCACCAGAGCATGGTTATTGGGGTCTTTTTCGCCGTATTCCCCACCACACGCCTCACAGACCGCTTTGGCGGTGCAGGTTGCTGTGCCACCGGTACAGCTTGCAGTATCAACTTCGGAGCAGTAGTTCATGCAGCTGCGGATGTGTGTGCCGTTGCCGGCGGATGACCACTTGCCCCATGCGTGACCGCCGTAGTAACCTCCCTCCGCAAGTTTCGCACATTCCCAGACTGTCGCAGGCCGCGTAGCCGCCGCTGCAGGGTGCGGTCTCTTTTGCGTCGCAGTTGCTGCGCGTGCATCTGCGGGTGTGCGTGTTCGTGCCGTCGTAGTTAGGCGTCCACGCGCCCCATGCGTGACCGGGGATGTCGTATTCCGCGCCGCATTTTTCACAGGTTTTGCCTGTGGTGCAGGTGGGGGTTTCGGTACCGCCGGTATGTACCTGTAAATACGAAACATTGCCATCGTTGTGGCAGTTCTGGCATTCAGCTACATAAAACCTATGAGAGTTCGAATCATATTTTTCGTATCTGCGGACCTCACGTTCTTCCCTAATCCCACAGCGTGAGCAGTACACCGGGACTGTTTCTGCCGCCGCTTTTAACACGATCCCCGGTATCAGGCACACCATTGCCAGCACCGTCAAACACCGGATCAGCCATTTTTTCATGTTACTCCCTCCTTGCCATCAAACCTTGTTATCCTTTCAGATCAAACTGCACGGACAGCGATGCAAGCACGGCATCTACCACCTTCCGCGCCCTGGGCAAGCATATCGATCTCCGCCACAAAAGCGATGACCTGCTCGCGCTCCTGCGCGGGGACCTGCAGCGCACTCAGACTCATACTCAGATAGCGCCGTATTTTGCGCTCCAGTGTAAAGTAGGGGTCGCACCGCCGTGCCATGTAGCCGCGCATCATGCCAGCCGTGCCCAGCTCCATCTCGTAGAAATCGCACTCGGCGCACCCGGGCAGGTACGCGCTGAACGCCGCCTGCAGCTCGGCCGTGGTGCTGCGGTGGATGATCTCCGCCGTGGCGGGGAAGGTGTACGCTTCCACATAGATATCCCGCAGATTCTCGCTCAGCTCGGTCACCGCCAGCTGCAAAGCCGTCTCCACCGCGTAGAGGTACACCGGCGAGGGGGCGTTTGCCGCCAGCGGCCTTACCGCGCCGAACTGCCTGCTGAACATCATGCCGATCAGCTCGGTCAGCACACCGTCCTTGGTGCGGAAAATATTCTGGAACGACCCGGCGGAAACATCTGCTTCCTTTAAAATTTCTGCCACCTTGGTGTTCGTGTAGCCTTTTTCCAGAAAAAGCCGGACACAGGCGGTCAGGATCCGCCGTTTTGCTTCTTTGCTGTCGTATCTGCGCGCCATTGGAAATCATCCTTTTCTATAATTGGTCTCTGACCCAATTATATATTGATTTGAAAATTGTGTCAAGTAAACTTTTAAGGCCGTATTTTGGGCAGTTTGACGAGGGAGAGCTTTCTGCGGGTGCGCATCCGGGCAAAACAAAGCGCAATGGACATTGCTGTTATCCGCTGCCGCAGCCAGACAGTTCGCGGCAGCAAAAAAGAGGCCACCGATCGGGGTGACCTCTTTTCAGCGTATTTTCAGCGTAAATCCCGCAGCAGGCGAACCCACCATCTCCATGACGGCTCTTTTGGAGTTGCTCTTTGCGTAAGATTGCAAGATAAATCTTATTTCTGACAGAAAGAGCCGGACCCGTGCAACGAGTCCGGCCCTTTCTGTGCTTTGGTTGGATCTTAAGCAAAGTTATGGTAAATGAAGAAGTTGGCTTTGGGAGTTTACAGCAGGCTCAGTGCTTCCTCGTCTGCCACAAGGATGCAGTCCGGATGCAGCTGCAGGATGCTGCCGGGGCAGGCAGGGGTCACAGGGCCGGTCACGCGTCCTTGACGGCCTGTGCCTTGGCTTTACCGTTGGCTACCACCAGCACCTTGCGTGCCTGCATGATGGTCTTGATGCCCATGGTGTATGCCTGTTTGGGGACAAGGGCCTCGTTGCCGTCAAAGAAGCGCTTGTTGGCTTCGATGGTAGTGGGCGCAAGGTCGATGCAGTGGGTCTCCAGCTCAAAGCTTCGCCCGGCTCATTGAAGCCGATATGACCATTGGGGCCGATGCCCAGCAGCTGCAGGTCGATGCCGCCCAGCTTGTGGATGATACCGTTGTAACGGGCACACTCGGCGGCAGTGTCCAGATTGGTGCCGTCCGGCAGGTTGGTCTTGGCCGGGTCGATATTCACCTTGCTGAACAGGTTCTCATTCATGAAATACCAGTAGCTCTGGGGATGCTCCTTGGGCAGGCCGCGGTACTCGTCCAGATTGACAGTAGTGACCTCGGAGAAATCCAAATCGCCTTTGTTGTACCAGTCCACCAGTTGGGCATAAGTGCCCACCGGGGTGCCGCCGGTGGCAAGACCCAGTACACAGTCCGGCTTCATGATGACCTGTGCGGAGATGATGTTGGCCGCTTTGCGGGACATATCCTGATAATCTTTTGCGCGGATGATCTTCATAATAACGCTCCTTTTATAGTACTGTTACGCCTGCGTTCCGGCAGGCCTGTAAAAATTCTACGGGCAGCTTTCCGTCCGAGATCACAATATCAATATCGGACAGCTCGCAGATGTGGAATGTGCTTTTCAGTCCGATCTTGGAGGAATCCAGCAGCACGGCTTTCTGCTCACAGCGGCGGAGCACGGTCTGCTTGAGCCGTGCTTCATCCTCCACGCCGCAGGTAAAACCGGTTTCCGGGCTGTAACTGGTCACGCCCAGCAGCAGCAGATCAAAGTTGATGCCCTCCATCGTCTGGATGCTCTGTGCACCGCAGACGCTCAGGCTGAACCGGTTCAGGCTGCCGCCCGGCAGGGACACATGGGGCTTTTCCAGCTTTGCCAGCTCCATGGCGCAGCTCAGGCCGCTGGTGTAGATGAGCATGGGCTGATCCGGGATGCACCGGGCCACTGCTGTGGCGGTGCTGCCGGAATCCAGAAACAGGGTGGTGTTGGGGCGCAGCAGAGCAGCGGCTTTTTCGGCAATGATCTGCTTTGCTTCGGCATTGCGGGCGGAACGGCGGCTCAGCAGGTCGTCTGTACCTACCACCTGCTCCACCGACTTGACACCGCCATGCACCCGCACCACACGGCGGGCTTCATCCAGTGCTTTCAGGTCGGTGCGCAGGGTCATTTCCGAAACGGAAGGGAAAGCTTCCTTGAGCTGGGCAAAGCTAATGCTGCCTTTGCGGTTCACCAGCTCCACGATTTGATTGCGGCGTTGTTCCATGGGGGATTCCTCCTGTCTGCGTTTGTCCTGTCCCATGGCACGTTCTGCTTAGTCCTCCGGGTTGAAGTTTGCCAGCAGATATTCCTCTGCTTCCGGGCACCACAGGCCGTTGTGGGCATCCACGATGTCAGCCAGTGCGGTATAGCGGGGGTCGTTGTCCTGTTCGCCCTTGGCACGCAGATCGGTCAGGGCGATGAGGGGCATGGTCAGGTGGGTGTAGATCAGCTTTTTGCCGCCGGGGATCTTGGGCAGGTTGAGGGTGGTCTCGGCAGCGGCGTTCAGACCGCCGATGTGGGTGACCATCACAGCCGGGTCGATGCGCTTAGCGGCGGTCAGTTCCAGCGACTCGATCATGTCGGCGGTATTACCGCCGGTGGTGCCCATGACATGGTAGAATTGTAGTGCACATCGTAGAAGTTCATCTTGGCGCTGAACTGCTTGTCGGTGGGGCCTGCAAAGAAGTTCAGGCAGCCGTCACGACCCAGCACAGCACTGGACAGCTCCACCACCGGCGCGATGGGGGCGTAGCAGAACACATCATCAAAGCCGGTACCGCCGGTCAGCTCCCGCAGCTCGGCAGCGGGGTCTGCCATGTTGGCGGTGTTGACGAAGTACAGGTCGATGCCGTCCTTCTCCTTGACCTCCTTCGGGGGGAAGAGGGACTCCGCACGGGCCAGACGATCCTCGTTGATATCGGTGACCACCACCATGCCGGGGCGCACATCACGGTGCAGTGCGTAGGTCAGAGCACCCAGACCCATGGGGCCTGCACCGGCCAGAATCGCCAGCTTGCCACCCTTCTTGATGCCCATATCGTGATGGTACACACCCATCTTGGTGTGGTAGGCGGCGTTGAAAGCACCGATGGAGCAGCTCATAGGCTCGGCCAGAGAAGCCTCGTAGTAAGCACGGCCCTTGTACTCCAGCAGGCAGCCCAGTTCCATGACCTCGGCAGGATGATGCAGTAGGTGGCGTCGCCGCCGAAGAACTCGTAGGAGTAGCCGGGGCTCCACATGGTGCCCTTGTAGTTCAGGGCGGGCTGCAGGGTGAACTTCATGCCGGGCTTGAACTTGTCCTGATGCGCCTTGCCCACCTTGACGATATCACCGGCGAACTCGTGACCCATGATGGCGGGGTGCTCGGCTACATCCGGATGCACACGCTTGTGAGCAGTGCCTCCATCAGCCGGGGCGTTTCGATCAGCTGCCCGCTGACATTCTGCATGACCTCCACCGGGACGCCGTTCCCGTCGTCCGGAGCCAGCAGCACCAGTGCCCCCAGCACGATGCGCCCCGGCTCATAGACCGGCGGCTGTGCCTGCAGATAGCCCAAGCGGCAGTCCTTTACCGCACTTGTCCTGCAATGGAGCAGCAGGGCATACAGGGATTTGATGTAGGTATCGCCCAGCGTTTCACGGCGGCGAAGCTGCTGCTCCACCAGCCGGGCGTCCGCTTCCTGCGGGCAGAACAGCTGCGCCGCTGCATGGATGAGGCAGCGCGGCTGCCGGGAGCCTTGACGGGCTGGATGGTCAGATATTCCAGCAGCCCGGTCATGGACCGGGTCAAGCGTGCATAATACTGCAGCTTGGAGCCTGCGTGCGGTGCATCCTGCACAGGCTGCACCGCCGGTTCCGGTTCTGCGCGGTTCTGGCTGTACCGCGTGATAGCGTCCTTCAGCACGGCACGATCCGGTTCCAGCAGGGAAGGGCTGATGCACACCGCCGGGTAATCCAGTTCCAGCGGCACGGTGGAGATAATGAAGTCGATTTTTCTCCGACGCAGGTCGGCGGCGTTCAGCTCCCGCACCGAGCAGCACCCCTCCACCTGCAAAGAGGGAAACTCGTTTCCCAGCCGGGAAGCCAGAAAGCGGCTGGAACCCATGCCCAGCGGACAGGCCACTACCACCCGCAGCCGCAGCCGGAACATGGCATTCTGTTCCAGCACTGCACCAAAGTGCATGGCAAGTAGGCCGCTTCGTCGTCCGAGATGGCGGGCAGGACGAATTGCTGCTGCACCGCATCACAGGCGGCGCGGGTGGCTTTCCACAGGCCGGGGTAGTCGGTGCGGATGGTGTCCAGCTGGGGGTTTTCGGTACGAATGTTCTGCTCCACCCGCAGCAGCATGGGGCGCAGGTGGCAGTACAGGTCATCCCGCAGGGAGGTGTAACCGGAAAGGTCTGTGTGCAGCGCCTTTTCCATTTCCCGGATAAGGGCGGCTTCCAGATTCCGCAACTCCATCTCCTGTGCGCTACCCCAAGGGTCCTCTGCGCCCAGATAGGCGGAGAGATACAGTTCCAGATACTGCGCTTCCTCAGGCGGCAGGGTCAGCCCGAAAGCGCGGTTCAGCGCCGCCACCAGCCGGGCAGCATGATTGCCCGCCGGGCGCAGCCTCTGGGGGGCGCTGCCCTTGTCGCCGCCCTGCCGCAGCTGCTGAATGGTCAGGTGCAATGGATCGCCAGCGCCAGAAAACCTGCATCCGGCAGATGGAGCTGTTCTTCCTGTTCAAACTGCTGCAAAACCGCCCAGACCTTTTCGGCCGTTTTTGTATCCAGCAGGGTCGAGAAGATCTCGTTTTCCGGCATCCGTCCGCAGAGCACCTCTGCCAGTTCCTTTTCCGGCATACTGCTGCGCAGCAGGGCAGACACCACCCTCCGGTAGGAAGAAGCATCCCCCTGCAGCCAGACCCCCACGCCGGGGCGGCGGAACATCTCCACCCGGTAGGGGTGTAGCTTGGTCTCAAGTTCATCCAAGTCTGCAGACAGCGTGCTTTCCGAAACGCCAAGCGCCCGTGCCAGTACCGCTGTTTTGCAGGGCTCCTGCTCGCTGAGCAGCCTTGTCAAAAGCTGCTGCCGCCGCTCTGCGCGGGAAAGTTTTTTCCTGTCGCCGCTGTTCAGCTGGGTGCGCAGTGCGTCTCGCCGCTCCGGCGCTTCATCCAGCAGCAGACCCTTGCCGGGATTTCGCACAAAATGCGCCCCGGCAGCCTGCATCCACTGCTCCACAGCGGGCAGCTCCCGCAGCACGGTGCGGCGGCTGACCCCGATGCTTTCAGCCAGCGCCGCCGTGGTGGGCTGCATCTGCGGCTCGGACTACACCATGCTGATGGGCGCCATGGTCATGGGCCCTCTGGCCGGCTGGGTCATCAAGCAATTCGATAAGAAGGTGGAAGGCCATATCCCCGCCGGTTTCGAGATGCTGATCAACAACTTCTCCATCGGCATTCTGGGTATGTTGCTGGCCATCCTCGGCTACTACGTCATCGGCCCGTTCATGACTGCCATCCTCACCGTGCTGACCGCCGGTGTGGACTTCCTTGTGGCGCACAGCCTGCTGCCGCTGGTGTCCATCTTTATTGAGCCTGCCAAGGTATTGTTCCTGAACAACGCCATCAACCACGGCATCTTCAGCCCCATCGGTGCAAGTCAGGCTGCTGAGACCGGTCGTTCCATCATGTATATGCTGGAAGCCAACCCCGGTCCCGGTCTTGGTGTCCTGCTGGCCTACTGCTTCTTCTGCAAGGACGACACCACCCGCCAGTCCGCTCCCGGTGCTGTGATCATCCACCTGCTGGGCGGCATCCACGAGATCTACTTCCCCTACATCCTGATGAACCCCGTGATCATCATCGCCCCCATCGTGGGCAACTTCTGCGCCATCCTGTTCTACTCTATGACCGGTGCAGGTCTGTCCGGTCCTGCTTCTCCCGGTTCCATCATCGCCTACATGGCAATGGCTCCCCGGGATTCCATTCTCACCGTTCTGCTGGGCGTTGTCATCGCCGGTGCAGTCTCCTTTATCCTGTCCTCGGTCATTCTGAAAGCGACCTCCGGTCACACCAAGAGCCTGACCGATGCCCAGAATGAAATGAAGGAGATGAAGGCACAGGCTAAGGGCGAGATTCCTGAGCTACTGCCGTAAATGTCGGTCAGATCCGCAAGATCGTCTTTGCCTGCGATGCCGGTATGGGTTCCAGCGCCATGGGTGCTACCAAGTTCCACAACCGCATTAAGGCGGAGCGCCCCGACTTGACCGTGACCAACTCCAGCGTGGATACCATCCCCGCCGACGCGGACGTGGTGGTCTGCCAGCGCGTTCTGGCTGACCGTGCCGCCAAGTGCGCCCCGCAGGCACAGCTTGTTACATTGGATAACTTCCTTGCAGATCCGCATCTGGACGCATTGTACAACGCACTGACCTCCACTTCCCCGGCACTGGATGCCAAGGCCGAAGCTGCCGCCAATGAGGAAATCGTATCCGACCTGCGCAATGCAGCCGTAGCCCCTCTGGCGGCTGCCGTGACCGAGGCTTCCAAAGCCAACGGTTCCGTGATGAAGATCCAGGCGGAGGACATCCAGCTGGGTCTGCCCTCCGTCACCAAGGAGGAGGCCATCCGTGCCGCCGGTGCGCTGCTGGCAAAGCGCGGCTATGTGGATGACAGTTACGCCGATGCCATGGTGGAGCGCGAAAAGCTGGTGAGCACCTACATGGGCATGGGCGTAGCCATTCCCCACGGCACCAGCCAGAAGAAGGGCACCGTTAAAAAGTCCGGCGTTGTCCTGCTGCAATATCCGCAGGGCGTGGACTTCGGCGATGAAAAAGCTACCTCGTGTTCGGCATTGCCGGTGTCGGCAACGACCATCTCGACCTGCTGGGCAATGTCTGCGAGATTTTGGAAGACGAGGATGCGCTGGAACAGCTCAAGACCACTTCCGATATGAACTATGTGCTGGAGCACTTACAATAACGATTCCAAAAAGGAGAGATTTTTTATGAAGAGCATCGATATCACCATTCAGGACAAAGAAGGTCTGCACGCCCGTCCCGCCGGTATCCTGAGCAAAGCTGCCAAAGGCTTTGAGAGCAAAGTCACTATGACTAAGAACGGCAAAGTCGCCGACATGAAGAAGATCTTTGCCGTAATGGGTCTGGCCGTGAAGTGCGGCGAGACCGTGACCATCGCCGCCGATGGCCCGGACGAGGATGCCGCCATCGAAGAATTGACCAAGCTGTGCAAGGACGCATGACTTCTCCCTCCGTCTATGACCGTTCTGCATAAATACTGCTGACGCAAAACCGCTCCGGGCAGAACGCTCGGAGCGGTTTTACTGTCAGTATGCGTTTTTCATCACCGTGTTTTCCAGAAAGCTGAAAAACACATCGTATTCATTTGGGGTCAGCATTTTGGGAGAACGCATGATCACAAGATCATGCCCGTGGTTCCCCACATGATAGGGTGGATGAGTGTGAGAATAGGGATTTTCCAAAACCCTCTTGACGAATTTCACATACAGTGGTATTTTTCCTGTAAATCCCACCGTCTTTGTGGATTGGTTTGAAACCACCCACAATGTGGTCGTGTTCATTTTGAACACAGGCACAGAAGTGGTTGGTTATCACCGTGAGACCCACCACTTCCGTGAGGAAAAGTCCACGAAAGAACTTACCGTCCCGCAACACACCCGATTCATTTTGCCGCTTACTTCACCCGACAAAATCCATCGCTGCGC
>ENA-OQEN01000546-OQEN01000546.1-human-gut-metagenome-genome-assembly--contig:-NODE-546-length-16408-cov-6.382716_pt1 | contig 16408 bp, 28 predicted proteins | sample MGYA00242791_ERZ504627 | MGnify/ENA primary metagenome ERZ504627 (study PRJEB26092, sample SAMD00036316) | human gut metagenome | host: Homo sapiens | study: EMG produced TPA metagenomics assembly of... | reverse complement strand
CGGGAGAAAATGTCAATTCCCCTGTTGCCCCGGGCAAATTTTCGCTCCCGGGAAATGAAAAATAGAACGGCGGGATAGCCGTTCTTATTTTCTCTGCCGGCCGGAGAGCGCGGCAAATCACTTTTTCCGCTGCCGCTTTTCGATCTGCCTGCCGGCCCATTGGGCCAGCTTCAGGCAGGCGGCAGCGGTGACAGCAACATGGCGCCGCCTGCGGCCAGTTGCTTTTTCAAGTTCATAATCAATACGTCAGTTTCTCGGTCAGATACGCCTTCAGCTCACTGATGGGGATGCGCACCTGCACCCCACGCAGCGGGGCTGCGCGGGGACCCCAATCTGATTTTTATTGGCGCGGAATGAATCCGCCCCAACGTAAGATTTTGGCTGCGCCAAATGCTTACACGCCGCTGCGCGGCGGATCATGGAGCAGGTGCGCCGGAAGCCACCGCATAATCAATACGCCAGTTTCTCAGTGAGATACGCCTTCAGCTCACTGATGGGGATGCGCACCTGCACCCCACGCAGCGGGGCTGCGCGGGGGACCCCAATCTGATTTTTATTGGCGCGGAATGAATCCGCCCCAACGTAAGATTTTGGCTGCGCCAATGCTTACACGCCGCTGCGCGGCGGATCATGGAGCAGGTGCGCCGGAACCCACCGCATAATCAATACGCCAGTTTCTCGGTGAGGTACGCCTTCAACTCACTGATGGGGATGCGCACCTGCTCCATGGTGTCCCGCTCACGGACGGTGACGCACCGGTCGCCGGGGTTTTCACCGTCGCCTACGGTATCGAAGTCCACGGTAATGCAGAAGGGGGTGCCGATCTCGTCCTCCCGGCGATAGCGCTTGCCGATGGAGCCGGTTTCGTCGAAGTCCAGCATAAAGTCCTTGCGCAGATCGTTGTAGATCTCCATGGCGGGCTCGGACAGCTTCTTGCTCAGGGGCAGGATGGCAGCCTTATAGGGGGCCAGAGCCGGGTGCAGGTGCAGCACCACGCGAACGTCGTCCTTGCCGTTTTTATCCTGGCCCACCACCTCCTCGTCATAGGCGTCGCACAGCACCGCCAGAACGCTGCGCTCCACGCCCAAAGACGGCTCCACCACATAGGGGATGTACCGCTGGTTGGTCTCGGGGTCGAAATAGGTCAGGTCCTTGCCGGAGGTGTTCTGGTGCTGGGTCAGGTCATAGTCGGTGCGGTCCGCCACGCCCCACAGCTCGCCCCAGCCGAAGGGGAACAGGAACTCAAAGTCCGTGGTGGCCTTGGAATAGAAGCACAGCTCCTCGGGGTCGTGGTCCCGCAGGCGCAGGTTCTCGTCCTTCAGGCCGATGGAAAGCAGCCAGTTGTGGCAGAAGGTCCGCCAATACTGGAACCACTCCAGGTCGGTGCCGGGCTTGCAGAAGAACTCCAGCTCCATCTGCTCAAACTCCCGGACCGGAAGATGAAGTTGCCCGGGGTGATTTCGTTGCGGAAGGACTTGCCGATCTGGCACACGCCGAAGGGCAGCTTGCGGCGGGTGGTGCGCTGGGTGTTGACGAAGTTGGTGAAGATGCCCTGGGCGGTCTCGGGACGGAGATACACGGTGTTCTTGGCGTCCTCGGTGACGCCCTGGAACGTCTTGAACATCAGGTTGAACTGGCGGATATCGGTGAAGTTATGCTTGCCGCAGGAGGGGCAGGGGATGTTGTGCTCCTCAATGAAATCCTTCATCTCCTGCTGGGTGAAGGCGTCGATGGGCTTGGGCAGCTCCACGCTCTCCTGCTGGCACCAGTCCTCGATGAGCTTGTCGGCCCGGAAGCGCTCCTTGCACTCCCGGCAGTCCATCAGAGGATCGGAGAAGCCGGACAGGTGGCCGCTGGCCACCCAGGTCTGGGGGTTCATGAGGATGGCGGCATCCTGCCCCACGTTGTAGGGATTCTCCTGGACAAACTTCTTCCACCAGGCCCGTTTCACGTTATTTTTCAGCTCCACGCCCAGGGGGCCGTAGTCCCAGGTGTTGGCCAGGCCGCCGTAGATCTCGGAGCCGGCGAAGATGAAGCCCCGATTTTTGCACAGGGCCACGATCTTGTCCATGGTCTTTTCCGTGTTTTTCATGTGTCAAATCTCCTTTATGTGATATTTTTGCCTGCAAAATAAAAGCCGCCCTGAGCCATAACAGCTCAGGGCGAACGAAATAACGTCCGTGGTTCCACCTGAATTTGGATACATCCACACTCTTGCGCCGATAACGGGGCGTCCGGCGGGCATTTCCTCCCGCGGCTCCGGGCTGCCGCACCCATCATCGCCTGTAACAGCATGAGGATACCATGTTTTTCCCGCCGCGTCAAGGGAATTTGCGGCCTATTCCAGGGACATGACGTACACCTGGCAGGGGTTTCCTTCGTCCCACAGGTGGGGAACACCTCAAACTCCCGGAAGCCCAGGGCCAGATAAAATCGGTTGGTCCGGTCGTACTCCTCATATTTCCCCATCTGCACGGTTTTCACCTGCATAAAGGCGTACCCGGCCCCGGCGGCGGCGTCCCTGGCCTGCCGGAACAGCAGGCGGCCTATGCCCTGGCGGTGATACTCCTTCCGAATGCCCATGACGTACAGCTCCACGGTGGCGTTTCCCGTTTCCTTCAGATACAGAAAACCCACCGGTCTGTTCCGGTCATAGGCGCAGAAGAATATCCTGCCTGCGCTTTCCCGGATATACTCCTCCCGGGCCTCCGGAATGCCGAACCACTCCGGCAGCGCCTCCAGAATCAGGCGCGTTACGGCCTGTTTTTCCGCCGCATCGGTAAGCTGTCTGATCTCCATAATTCCCCTCCGTCACATGGGAGACGTGACCCACAGGTATCCCAGCACGGCTATGCTGACGGCCATAACGGCCAGCACCCCGCCGCCCAGGGCCTTGCGCCCGGACCGGAAGCGATGACCGCAAGGCCGGTCAGGGCCAGATAGGCAAGCAGTAAAATAAAGGTAAATCCCATGACGACCTCCTTGGACCCAATCTTAAAGCTACCAACATTCTACCACGCATGGGTGCAGAATGCAACCTGGAGCAGGAATTAAAAAGGCGGGACGTCCTTAGAGCCGGAAAAAAGGACGTCCTCTCGGGACGTCCTTTGGTTTGGCTTCATCAACCGATCTGATTCAGCTTCAGAGTCAGAGCGCTCTTCTTGTGGGCTGCATTGTTCTTGTGCATCAGACCCTTGGCAGCGGCCTTGTCGATGGACTTCACTGCGACCTTGTAAGCGCCCTCGGCCTCGGTGCGATTGCCTTCCACGGCAGCAGCCTCGAACTTCTTGATAGCAGTCTTCAGCGCAGACTTGTTGGCCTTGTTGCGAGCGTTACGAACCTCGGCGATCAGCACGCGCTTCTTAGCAGACTTGATATTCGGCAAACCAAACACCTCCCCGGCGATAAATTTTCTTGCACGGGCACTTAAATACCCAGCAGGATAGTATTTTATCACCTTTGCCAGAAAATTGCAAGCACTTTTTGAAATTTATCTGTAGTTTTTCGTATAATTTCTTCTCTCCCGGGGAAACTGGGCTATAGCCACAATATTTGGTGTTTTCTGGGGGGCGATGACCATAGATATGAGCATGACACGAACGGACCTGGCGCTGGAATCCATCCAGCCGCTGCAAAGGCGGCCCGGGAGGATGCGGTTCCCGGGGTCCGCAGCCAGGAGAACCGGCGGGAAGCTATGCCATAACACACATCCGGATCGACAGCGACGTCGGGGCCAGGCGCTGGGGAAGCCTGTGGGCCGATATGTCACCGTGGACCTGGGGCCGTATTTCCGCCGGGAGGAGGACTATTTTGACCGGGGCGTCCGGTGTCTGGCGCATGAGCTGCGGGAAATGCTGCCGGAGGGACCGGTGCTGGCGGCGGGCCTGGGGAACCGGGCCATGACCTGCGACGCCGTGGGCCCGGCGGTGGTGGACAATCTGTTGGTGACCCGCCACATGATCCGGGCCATGCCCCGGCAGTTCGCGGAATTCTGCCCGGTGGCGGCAGTGTGCCCCGGCGTTCTGGCCCGCACGGGCATGGAAGCCTGGAGCTGGTGCGGGGAGCTGTGGAGCGGGTGCATCCGGCGGCGGTGATCGCCGTGGACGCTCTGGCTGCCCGGGACAGCGCTCACCTGTGTGCCACGGTGCAGCTGTCGGACACGGGCTGGTGCCCGGCTCCGGCGTGGGCAACCGCCGCAGCGCCCTGGATCAGGGTACCTGGGGGTGCCGGTCCTTGCCGTGGGTATCCCCACAGTGGTGGATGTGGACCCGGAGGCAGGGTTGTTTCTGACGCCCCGGGACATTGACCAGCGCATCCGGGAGCTGGGCCGCCTGCTGGGCTATGGCATCACCTTGGCTCTCCAGCCGTCGCTGACGGCGGCAGACGTGACTGCCTGCTGGGGTAGAAACCATCAAAGGTGCGGACCAACGGTCCGCACCTTTGATGTTTCTAGGATGATAGTGATTACTTCTTGATTTCGCCGTTAGCGGCGGCAGTCAGATAGGCGTTGATGAACCCGTCAATATCGCCGTTCCCCCACAAAGCAGCGCTTTGTGGAGCCCCTGGATCAAATCCTGTCGGGCAGAAATGAATTCCGCCCGACCAAGGTTTTGCCTCGGGCAAAACGCTTGTGCGCCGCAGAGCGGCGAGTCATGGACGGCTTGTGCATCCCACTTACTTTTTGATCTCGCCGTTAGCGGCGGCGGTCAGATAGGCATTAATGAACCCGTCAATATCGCCGTCCATGACGGCCTGGATGTTGCCCATTTCATAGCCGGTGCGGGTGTCCTTGGCCAGGGTGTAGGGCATGAACACATAAGAGCGGATCTGGCTGCCCCACTCGATCTTCATCTGCACACCCTTCAGGTCGCTGACCTTTTCGGCGTGCTGCTGCATCTTCAGCTCCGCCAGCTTGGCCCGCAGCATCTTCATGGCGTTGTCGCGGTTCTGGAACTGGCTGCGCTCCGTTTGGCAGAACACCACGATGCCCGTGGCAGGTGGGTCAGGCGGACGGCGGAGGAGGTCTTGTTGATGTGCTGGCCGCCGGCGCCGCTGGAGCGGCAGGCCTGCATCTCGATGTCCTCAGGCCGGATCTCAATCTCGCTGTCGTCGTCCAGCTCGGGCATGACCTCCACGGCGGCGAAGCTGGTCTGCGCCGGGCGTTGGCGTCGAAGGGAGATACACGGACCAGTCGATGCACGCCGTTCTCGCTCTTGAGATAACCGTAGGCGTTGTCGCCCTCAATGAGGATGGTGGCGGACTTGATGCCTGCCTCGTCGCCTGCCTCGTAGTCCATCAGCTGATAGGTGTAGCCGTGGCGCTCAGCCCAGCGGGTGTACATGCGGTAGAGCATCTCGGTCCAGTCCTGGGCCTCGGTGCCGCCTGCACCGGCGTGGAAGGTGAGAATGGCGTTATTGGCGTCGTATTCACCGGACAGCAGCGCTGCCAGACGCCGCTCGCTGATTTCCTTTTCCAGGTTCTCGTACCCGCCGGTGACTTCCGGCAGCAGGGAGCGTCGTCCTCCTCCTGGGCCATTTCGCACAGGGTCACGGTGTCCTCCCACTCGGACACCAGCCGGTCATACTTCTTGATGCGGTGCTCCAGCCGCTTGATCTGCTGGGACACCTTCTGGCTGTGCTCGATGTTGTTCCAGAAGCCCTCCTGCTCCGTCTCGGCCTGGAGATTCTTCAGCTCCTGGCGATCCTTGGGGATGCCCAGGGCCTTCTCCAGCTCCCGCAGAGTGGGCTCCAGGGCCTGGAGCTTCTGTTTGTACTCGTCGTATTCAATGACTGCCATAGGTGGTCGTCTCCTTATCGAAAAAATTCCTTAGCCTATCCATTATAGCCGGATATGGCCATTCTGTAAAGGAAAATATACCATTACCAGGAATTTTCTTTACAGGATGAAGCCGCCGTCGCAGGTGAGGACCTGGCCGGTGATAAAGGATGCCTGCTCCCCGGCCAGGAAGGCCACGGCGTGGGCAATGTCCTCCGGTGTGCCCAGGCGGCCCAGGGGCGTTTCCTGAGCCAGCTGCGGCAGTACCTCCGGCGGCAGGGCATCCAGCATATCCGTGCGGATAACGCCGGGTGCCACGCAGTTGACCCGGATGTGAGTGGGGGCCAGCTCCATGGCCAGGGAACGGGTCAGACCGATCAGCGCCGCCTTGGTGCAGGAGTATGTCACCTCACAGCTGGCGCCCCGCTGACCCCAGATGGAGGAAATGTTCACGATGCAGCCTGCGTGCTGGTGGAGCATGTGGGGCAGCACCGCCTGGATGGTGTGGAACGCGCCGTCCACATTGACGGAGAAGTACCGGTGCCACAGCTCCGGGGTGATGTCCTGGAACAGGGCCTGACCCGCCACACCGGCGTTGTTCACCAGCAGAGATACCGGGCCGAAGGTTTCCTCCACCTGCCGCACCATGGCCGTCACCTGGTCCTGTTGAGACACGTCGGCCTGGACCATCATGGCCCGGCAGCCCTCTGCCGTCAGCTGCTCCAGCAGCGACCGGGCGCAGTCCTCCCGGAGCCGATAGTTGATGCACACGGCCCAGCCCTGCCGGGCCAGCTCCGCCGCCACAGCCCGGCCGATGCCCCGGGATGAGCCTGTTACCAGCGCGATTTTTTCCATGATGTTTGTCCTCCTGGGTGGTTTTGAGAAAAGTATAGCAAAAAAAAAGAAACTTGGCAAGAAAACTGTTGACAAATACGGGCAAACCGTGTAAAATACATACTGTTCCGCGCGGTTAGCTCAGCTGGTAGAGCACATGCTTGACGTGCATGGGGTCACAGGTTCGAGTCCTGTACCGCGCACCATACGCAAAAGTCCTGAAACCACTAAGGTTTCGGGGCTTTCGTTATTTTGAAGTACGCAGGGCCTGTCCCTCTGAAACGGGTATGGACAGCTTTTGGCCTGCGTAGTATAATATCCGAAGAATTTAAGGCTTTCACTTTTGAAGGAGGATGCTCTATGAATTGTCTTGTTTTGCTTTCGGGCTGCGGCGTAAAGGACGGATCCTGCCCTGAGGAGGTGGCACTGACCTACACCGCTCTGGAAAAATATGGGTGCGCCTATCAGCTGTGGCGGATGATATCCCGGTGCTCACCGTGGATCATCTGACGGGCCAGCCTGATCAGGAACGCCAGATCCTGAAAGAATCTGCTCGCCTGGGCCGCGGGATGCTGCGGAAAATTCGGGATGTTTGCTGGGAGGATTACGACGCACTGGTGATACCCGGCGGACTGGGACTGCTGACCAATTACCAGCAGTCCCAGGCTGTGGCTGACTGTGTCCGGTATTTTGCTGCCGCCAGCAAGCCTATTGCAGCCATGTGCGCCGGCATCGACTTCCTTCGGGGCCTGCTGGGCGGCGATCTGCTGCTGAAAGAGGTGCCGCCGCTGAAGGCGACGGAATACTGCTGCGACCGGCAGAAGAAGATTTTCTACACCCCTGCCTTCAAAAAGACCGACTCCTGCTATGAGATCATGCAGGGCATCGATGCATGATCGCGGACTTTGCAAGACTTCCGCCTGAAAAAACCCGCTGCCATATCGGACAGGGTCATAAGAAAGTAATATCGTATTTTCTCGGGAACGGCGTGGCTTCGGTCACGCCGTTCCCTGTTTCAGCAGTTCATTCAGGGGAATAAAGCCCAGCCCGTCGTACTTGATGTGGATGTGCTGGCTGCCGGCGCCGCTGGAGCGGCAGGCTTCAGGCCGGATCTTGATCTCACTGTCGTCGTCCAGCTCGGCATTACATTCCTCGATGGTCTGCGGCAGTTTTTTTCTTTGTCATGGGTAGTCACTCCTTTCTTGATTTTAGGCAATAAAAAGCCCGCTGGCTTTGCACATACGGCATAGTCAGCGGGCAGAATGTAAGTTATTCTGTTCAATAATTAAACCTACAAAACAGACTTCATCGTAATGTTTGTGCCTGTTTCAACGCATAAATCATAGAATCGATACCTAATAGTGTCGTATAGCTACTGTTGGTTTTTCTGAAAGCGGGCGTGTAATAAACATTGTTTTCAGCATCAAAACAGAATTTTTCAGCAGTTAGTTCTTTCATCTCACGCGCCAATAGATTACTTCCATAGAAACGGCGGAGGAAGTCGATTCCCGCACACATGGCAGCGACAGGCTTCTTTTCGCTAATAAAATGTGTGACGCACGCTTTTATCACATTGGAGTCTCTATAATTGTTCAATAAACCAATTCCACCGGGTATGATCAATGCATCATATTCTGCAAAATCAACCTCATGAATATCTTTAATGCGTCCCCTACCGATGCGGGCTGCTTCTATAAGGATATTCCGCTTTTCTGCCATCTCTTCTGTCAAGTGGTTGACAGACTGAATGGAAACATCTTCTGCGACAGGAGTGTAATCACACCCATATTTATCAAGCGCTGCATACGTCAGAATTACTTCTTCTATACATGAACCATCACCGAGGCCACAGCCTGCTAATAGAACTAAATACTTCATTTGTTTTCACCTCCACAACTCACGGTTTGCCAACGACTTCTCACTGATAAGCATAGCATATAAAGCGACTTACATCAACGCCTTCTTCATGGTAAATCAGCGACCTTTTTATGAACGTCGTTTTGCTTTGCCGCTTCGCTTGCTGCCCTGCGGCGTTCGGGGCGGTCAGCCGAAAGGAGAACCGCCCCTTGCGGATTTCAAATTCCATGCAGCCCGTGTCCGGGTCTGCGTCGGTCTGGCGGCAGCATTGCTGGTGCTTTGCCGCAAATGCTGTCAGCCGCTTTTTGAGATCGGCGTTGTGGGTCTGGACTTCAACGATGAGAAGGGCCGAACTGTTCCAATGCTTCCAAACTTTTTCGAGATTTTTTGAAAATTCTCGAAATGGATGGGATTGATTTAAGGTAGTTATACCTGAAAGCTGTGAATGAATCTATTGCTTTCCGTGACGGCAAAAAAATAACGGGTATCCGGCTCTCACCAGATACCCGTTATTTCGCTGCCAATCCCGCCTGACAGATGCTCATTTTGTAATTCTTAGAATTACTGTCTTATGAGCACCCATACGATGGCGGACGGCGTTTTTATCAGCTTTTCGCTTGGCTTACTCACCTTCTGGCGGCGTCCTTTTCGGCAGCACCTTGGCGGCAGCGGCCTTCTTCTCGGCGGCAGCCTTCTGAGCGGCCTTGAACTTCTCCTTCTCCTCGGGGGTGGGGATAGGCTCAATGGCGTTGCGGGGGCAGGCCTTGGCGCACATGGTGCAGCCCTTGCACTTGGTATAGTCGATGACGGCCACGTTGTTGACCACATGGATGGCGTCGAACTTACAGGTGCGCTGGCACAGACCGCAGCCGATGCAGGAGTTGGCGCAGACCTTGGTAACGGCGGGGCCTTGTCCTTGTTGGAGCAGTTGACGAACACCTTCTTGGAATAGGGGACCTCCACGATCAGCTTCCGGGGGCAGGCCTCGCGGCAGGCGCCGCAGTTGGTGCACTTTTCCTTGTCCACCACGCAACGCCGTTTTCGCCCACATGGATGGCGTCGAACTTACAGGCGGCCACACAGGAGCCGAAGCCCAGGCAGCCGTACTTGCAGGCCAGCGCGTCACCGGCCAGGACCTTGGTGGCGGCCAGACAGTCGTTGACGCCGCGATACTCGAAGTTCTTCACCGCATTGACGCCGCCGTTGCACAGAACGTGGGCCACCATCTTCTCGCCGGAGGGAGCTGCCATGCCCATGATGGCAGCGATCTTGGCAGCGCCCTCGCGCCGGCGGGAGCACAGGCGTTGACGGGGGCCTTGCCGGCCAGAATGGCCTCAGCGCAGCCGCCGCAGCCGGGATAGCCGCAGCCGCCGCAGTTGGCGCCGGCCAGACATGCCTGGATCTCGGGCAGGCGGGGATCCACCTCTACCTCAAAGACCTTGGCGGCCACCGCAGGATCAGGCCGAACACGATGGCAAGAGCGCCAAGGATCACAACGGCCCAAATGACAGTAGTAAATTCCATAATTCTTCCTCCTTACCAGACCTTCAGGCCGCTGAAGCCCATGAAGCCAGAGCCATCAGCCGGCGGTGACCAGCGCGATGGGGAAGCCCTCGAAGGACTTGGGACTGTCGCTGGAAACCTCCAGCTGCTCGCGGACGGCGGCAAACAGGAAGATGGCCAGCAGGAAGCCCAGACCACCGGTGATGCCGTAGACCACGGACCCGATGAAGTTGTAGTCATTCTGCACGTTCAGCAGGGCGACGCCCAGCACGGCGCAGTTGGTGGTGATCAGGGGCAGGTACACGCCCAGGGCGGTGTACAGGGTGGGGATGTTCTTCTTCAGGAACATTTCCACGAACTGCACCAGACCGGCGATGACCAGGATGAAGCCACGGTCTGCATGAACTCCAGGTGCAGAGGGATGAGGATCAGGTTCACCAGGTAGCAGAATGCGGAGGCCAGACCCATAACGAAGGTCACGGCCGCGCCCATGCCCACGGCGGTGTCGATCTTCTTGGACACGCCCAGGAAGGGGCAGCAGCCAGGAACTGGGCAAAGATAAAGTTATTGGTCAGGATAGCGCCAAGAGAAATGGCGAGCAGAGTCGTAATAGACATAGCTTACTTGGCCTCCTTTTTCTTTTCGCTCTTGGCCAGGGCCCACTGCATCAGGCGATCAGGCGCCCAGGGTCAGGAAGCCGCCGACAGGCAGAGTCAGCAGCTTGATGCCGAACTCCTCGGGGAAGATGGTGATGCCGGGGGCGCTGCCCAGTCCGCCGCCGCCCAACAGGCCGCCGCCGAACTTGCCGGAGCCCAGCAGCTCGCGGAACACGCACATGATGATCAGGACGATGGTATAGCCGATGCCTGGCAGATGCCGTCCACCGTGGAAGCGCCCACCGTGTTCTTGGAGGCAAAGGCTCGGCACGGCCCAGGATGATGCAGTTCACCACGATCAGGGGGATGAACACGCCCAGGGAGTTGGACAGGGCGGGAACGAACGCCTTGAGCAGCAGGTCCACGCAGGTAACGAAGCCGGCGATAACCACGATGAAGCAGGCGATACGGACCTCATTGGGGATGATCTTGCGCAGCAGCGCGATGAAAATGTTGGAAAGGGTCAGGATGATCAGCACGGACACGCCCATGCCCAGGCCGTTGAAGAACGACGTGGTGATGGCCATGGTGGAGCACATACCCAGCAGCTGCACCAGCACGGGGTTCTGGGTGATCAGGCCCTCTTTGAATTGCTTGCCAAAGTTCATATTGCAGCTCCTCCTTTCTTAGCCCAGAGCTTCCACGGCAGCCAGGGCGGCGTTGGCGCCCATGGTGATGCCCTTGGTGGAAACGGTGGCACCGGAGACGGCGGTGATGTTGCTGCCCACCACCAGAGAGCCGGCGCCGGACATGCCGATAAACTGATCCAGGACGGGGGTACCGGCGGCGTTGGGCTTGTTCTCAACGACCTTGGTGCCGATGCCGGAGGTCTCGGAGTGTTTGACCACGGAGATGCCGGTGATGGCGCCGTTGGCATCGATGCCCACCATCATGGTGATGGTGCCCTGGGAGCCGGAGGCGGAGACCTTGGCCACATAGCCGGCCTCGGCGCCGCCGTTGGTGACGCCGTACAGCTCGGTGATGGTGCCGCCCTGGGCCTTAGCCGCGGCCACCACATCGTCGGTCAGATCCAGCGCGTCGGTGAACTCGCTGCCCTCGGGGACAACGGCGCTCATGGCCACGCGGGTCTTTTCCGCATCGATGGCGGCGATCTTGTCCTTGGTGACGCCGTTGACCAGGCCCAGCAGGAAGGCCGTAATCAGGGAAATAACGGTCAGGGTGCCGGCGACCTTCAGAATAAACTTACCGGAAATCTTCATTTTGCAGCCGCCTCCTTCTTTTCTTTCTTGGGAGCACCGTAGATGGTGGGACGGATGTACTTATCCAGCAGCCAGGTGGTGCAGTTCATGATCAGGATGGAATAGCAAACGCCTCGGGATAGGAGCCGAAGCGGCGGATGAAGCAGGTCAGCAGGCCGCAGCCGATGCCGAAGATGATCTGGCCGGGCTTGGTGACGGGAGAGGTGGCGTAGTCGGTAGCCATGAAGATGGCGCCCAGCATCAGGCCGCCGCCGAACACGTTGTACAGCATGTAGTCCACGCCGGAGATGCCGGCAGGAGCGGCGATGAGGGTCAGGATGGCCACGGTGGCAATGTAGGCCACGGGGATGTGCCAGGAGATGACCTTGCGGATCACCAGGTACACACCGCCCAGCAGCAGCATCAGCGCGGAAACCTCGCCCAGGGAGCCGCCGACGCGGCCTAGGAACATATCCACCACGGAATAGGTGCTGGTGAGGGTGGCGAAGTCGCCGTTCTTCATCATGGCCAGGGGGGTGGAGGAGGTGACGGCATCAGCGTTGGAGCCGAAGGCGGACAGCTTGCTCATGGGCACGGCCCAGGTGGTCATGGCCGTGGCATAGCTGGCCAGCAGAGCGGCACGGCCCGCCAGAGCGGGGTTGAGGAAGTTGCAGCCGATGCCGCCGTACAGCTGCTTGACCACCACAATAGCGAAGAACGCGCCGATGATGATCATCCAATAGGGCAGCGTGGGGGGGCACACAAAGGCCAGCAGCATACCGGTGACCACGGCGGACAGGTCGCCAATGGACTGGGGCTTTTTCAGGAGCTTGCGATAGCCCCACTCCCAGAACACGCAGGCGGCCACGGACACCAGCGTCAGCGCCAGGCGCGGAAGCCGAATACGAACACGCTCATAGCCAGGGCGGGGATCATGGCGATGATCACGTCCATCATGATGGTCCGGGTGCTCTCGCTGGACCGGATGTGGGGGGAGGAGGACGCGATCAGCTTCAAATTCTTGTAATCGGTCATGGTTTACGCCTCCTTCTTTTCGGCGGCGGCCTTCTCGGCCTCTGCCTTGGCCTTGGCGGCCATTCTTGCGTTGTTGACTTTCTGCTTGCCCATGCGGAAGGCGTGGGTCAGCGGCAGACGGGCGGGGCAGGTGTAGGCGCAGGCGCCGCACTCGATGCAGTCCATGCCGTGCAGGGTGTTCTGCCAGGTGTCCACGTCGCCCTTCATCAGATACTTATACATGAACACAGGCTCCAGGCGCATGGGACATACGCCCACGCACTTGCCGCAGCGGATGCACTGGGGATGCTCCTCATACTGCTCCTCGTCGCCGGCGAAGGCCAGCATGGCGCCGGTGCCCTTGCCCACGGTGACGTCCAGGTTGTACTGGGCCAGGCCCATCATGGGGCCGCCCATGATCAGCTTATAGGTCTCTTCCTTCAGCCGCCGCAGGCGTCGAACAGCTTGGTGATGGGGGTGCCGATGGGGCACTCCAGGTTCTTGGGCTCGATCACGCCGGAGCCGGAGACGGTGACCACCTTGCTGACAACGGGCATGCCGGTGTAAACGGCCTTGTAAATGGAGCAGGTGGTGTTCAGGTTGAAAATGCAGCAGCCGGCGTCGGCAGGCAGCTTGCCGGAGGGAACCTGGCGGCCGGAGATGGCCTGGCACAGCTGCTTTTCAGCGCCTGGGGAAAGCGGGTATGCAGGACCTCTACCACCACGGGGGCCTTCAGCTCGGCAATCGTCTTGTTAAGCACGTCGGCCGCATTTTGCTTGTTGGCCTCGATGCCGATGTACACATGCTCCACGCCGAAGCACTTGGCCAGCAGGGTAGCGCCTTGATGACCTGCTCGGGCCGCTCCAGCATGGTGCGGTGGTCGCCGGTGATGTAGGGCTCGCACTCGGCGGCGTTGATGATGACATAGTCCACCTTGCCGAGACCGGAGCTGATCTTCACATGGGTGGGGAAGGTCGCGCCGCCCTGGCCCACGATACCGGCGTTCTTGACGATCTCCACCAGCTGCTCAGGCGTCAGGCTGTCGGGATCGGCAACGGGATGAATGTCCGGGCACACGGTGTTCTGGAAGTCGTTCTCGATGACCACGGACATCATGGTCCCGCCCATGGAGAAGGGACGGGGCTCCACCGCCTTCACCGTGCCGGATACGCTGGCATGGATGGGAGCGGACACGAAACCGCCGGGTTCACCGATCTTCTGACCGATGGTCACCTTGTCGCCCACCGCAACGATGGGCTTGCAGGGTGCACCGATGTGCATAGACATGGGAATGACCACCTCAGCCGGGGCTGCCAGCTGTTCGATGGCCTTTTCATTGGTCGCGGCTTCATATCATTGGGATGAACGCCGCCAAAGAAAGCTTGTGCCATTGTCTTCACCTCATCTTACTACTGGGTGGCCCTATGCCACCACATACTGCTCTAAATTCTACACCAGATTTGTCCTCTTGTCCACCCCCTGTATTCCGGTTTTCTGTGGAATTTGCGGCTTTTTGTCTTATTCTTAGCATTTGCGGAGGATTTGAGCGGAATATTTATCCAAAACTGCCTGAGATTTCCTGAAAAGGAACCGGTCTTGTGTTCACGGGGCCGTTGTGGTATACTATGCGCGGGAAAACAGATATAGCCGCCCGGCAGGCGGCGTGAGAAAGGAAGTGCTTTCATGCCCGATCGCATTCAAATAAAAGAGGAAGCCAAGCAGGTGGTCCGCGGGGCGCGGGTCAATGCGTATCTGGTGACGCTGATCGTTCTGGTGGTCACCGGCCTGCTGGAGGCGCTGGACTCCTATGTGGGCGCGTCCAGAACCGTGGACCAGGTCGCGGAGCTCTATGGTCAGCAGGCGGCGGCCATGCTGCCCGCCTTCCCGGAGTTCCCCGGCTGCTGATGGCCTTTGTGGCGGCAGTGAACTGGCTGGCTCAGGTCATCATCAATGCCGGATGGTCCATCTATCATCTGGGCGTGCGGCAGGGAAAGGAAATGCCCTACGGCTGTCTGCTGGACGGGTTCGCCTTCCTGGGGAAGCTGATCCTGCTGAACATCGTCATGGGGATCTTTGTCTATCTCTGGTCCCTTCTGTTCCTCATCCCCGGCATCATCGCCAGTACCGGTACCGGTTCGCCATTTATAATCTGTGCGAGAATCCGGAGATCGGCATTCTGGAGGCCATCAACATGAGCAAGGCCCAGACAGCAGGCTTCAAGGGTACGCTGTTTGTGCTGGACCTGTCCTTCCTGGGATGGTCCATCCTGTGCTGGCTGACTCTGGGCATTCTGAGCATCTGGATCGCTCCCTACAGGGAACAGGCCAACGTGGGCTATTTCCAGGAGATCAAGAAGGTCAAGGGCATCGGCTATCAGCGCCCCAGGACGGCGGAGAGGACGACGAATTCCGTCCCATCGACCCCTTCGGGCCCAGCTATTAAAACAAGTGAGATAAGCTCAAATGCCCCCGGAGCAGCGCTCCGGGGCATTTGATATGATGGCCTCTTATTTCTTTCAGAAAGCCCAGGTGCCGTTCCGGAACAGGGGCACGGTCCGGCCATCCTCACACACGGCGTCGATGGACAGGTCCGCCGAGCCGATCATGAAGTCCTCGTGGACCATGGAGTCGTTGACGCCCAGGCTGCGGCACTCATCCAGGGTCTTGCTCTGGAAGTCGCGGATGGTATCGGCAAAGCCCATGCCCAGAGCCAGGTGGCAGCAGGCGTTCTCGTCGAACAGCGTGTTGTAGAACAGCAGGCCGGACTGGTTGATGGGGGAATCAAAGGGCACCAGCGCACACTCGCCCAGAAAGCAGCTGCCCTGGTCCATGGTGATGAGCTTGGTCAGCAGCTCGTTGTTGACCTGGGCGTTCCACTCCACGGCCTTGCCCTGGTGGAAGCGGATCCAGAAGTTGTCGATGAGCTGGCCCTGGTAGCTCAGGGGCTTGGTGGAGTAAACGATGCCCTCGGCCTGACCCTTCATGGGAGAGGTGAAGCACTCCTCGGTGGGGATGTTGGGGTTGAAGAAGATGCCCTGGAGGCTGGTTTCGCCGCCGCCGCAGAACTGCCCCTCCGGAATGAGGCCCACGGTCAGGTCCGTGCCGTTGGCACTCCTGTACTTCAGCTGGCGGATGTGCAGGCTGTTGAGATACTGGCAGCGGTCATGCAGGTCCTTGTTGTGGGCGTCCCAGGCGGCCACAGGGTTGTCATCCACGCGGCTGGTGGCCAGGATGGCCTCCCACAGCTTCTCCATAGCCTGACTGGTACGCAGGCCGGGGAACAGCTTCCTGGCCCAGGCCGCGCCGGGTACGGCGGCAATGCACCACTGATACTTGTTCTCGATCTGGTCCCGGTATTTGCGATGGTGGGATAGTCCGCTGCTGAGCCTTGGCCATCTTCTCCTGATTGATGCCCTTCAGTCCGTCGGGGTCTTCCGACAGCAGGTAAATGCGGCAGGGGATGGTGTCCACATAGTGCTGCCAGCGGGCTCCTCATAGTTGTCCAGCTTGGACAGGGTGGTCAGGGTGCGATAGCGGTAGTGGAGCTTTTGCAGGGTTGATAGCTCCAGTC
>ENA-OQEN01000545-OQEN01000545.1-human-gut-metagenome-genome-assembly--contig:-NODE-545-length-16423-cov-3.153780_pt1 | contig 16423 bp, 18 predicted proteins | sample MGYA00242791_ERZ504627 | MGnify/ENA primary metagenome ERZ504627 (study PRJEB26092, sample SAMD00036316) | human gut metagenome | host: Homo sapiens | study: EMG produced TPA metagenomics assembly of... | reverse complement strand
CAAATAGGCATGATATTTGGAAAAACAGAGAACTGGGCACGGGTAACTTACCATAGAGCCAGACTGAAAATCAAAGAAAGGATGGATAGAAATGAATAATCCAATTACACAATCAACCAATGAAACCTGCAATATAGTTCAGGATTTACTCCCACTATACTATGACGATGTATGCAGTCCCTCAAGCAAAAGGCTTGTTGAAAAACACCTTAAGACTTGTGAAAAATGTCAAAATACATACAATGAGCTAAAAAACGATTCTATTGATTCAATGATAAAAAAAGAGGCCGACAGTGTATTAAAGCAGCATGAGAAAAAGGAAAAATCTGCTGCCTACAAGACCGGAGTCATAATAGCCGGATTACTGCTTATCCCAATACTCATCACATTCATAGTGTGTCTGTCAAATGGCGGTGGTTTAAATACCTTTGCGGTGGTAACAGCATCTATGCTTCTTGTAGCTGCAATGACAGTTGTTCCACTTATGGCACAGCAGAAAAACTGACCAAATGCATAATCTGCGGTGTTTTTGCTCTGCTTTTGATATTCTTTTTTGTTGACAGAATGTATAGTTCAAATGAATTTATGCTTTGGTCTGTTCCAACTATATTTGGATTATCAATTATTCTTTTTCCGTTTGTCATCAGAGGAATTGAGCTTCCACCTGTTTTATCAGACAAAAAAGCTCTTATCACTATGCTGTGGGATACCTTATGGCTTTTCCTCACAATCATTGAGGTGTGTGGTCATACAAACGATGTTGCCGGAATGAAGGCCGGCTGTATTATAGCATTTGTCTTTGTACTTGCGGCCTGGCTCATATTCTTTGATGCACGATATTTAAACGCAAACGGATTTATAAAATCCGCAATTATAGTTTGATAGCTTCGGTTTGGACAGCTTTTGCCGATGACATATGCGAGTTTTTAATTTTTGGCACCAGACAAATCACTATAAAGTCCGTGAATTTTTCTGACTGGACTTCCAATATCTGCGTGAATGCCAATGTTTACGCTATTGTGCTTGTGTCCGGCGTTATTATCGCTCTATACTTTTTGTAGCAGGCGGTATTAAAGCATTTGCTAATAAAAAATAAATTAGTTTTCTCTTTGAAATATTATTACAAAACCCTCCACAGACTTCTATCTGTGGGAGGGGTTTTTATAGTCATTATTCAATAAGTGCCTACAGATTAGCAAACACCCTGTGCAAGCATAGCGTCAACTACTTTCTCAAAGCCTGCGATATTTGCACCTGCAACATAGTCAGTCTTTCCACCAACTGTTGCATTGTATCTCTTAGCAGCATCACTGATGTTAGCGTAGATTGTCTCCATAATGCCCTTGAGCTTTCCGTCAACCTCTTCGAATGTCCATGAAAGTCTCTCAGAGTTCTGGCTCATCTCAAGTGCTGATGTAGCAACACCACCTGCATTGGCAGCTTTACCACCTACGAAGAGTACTCCGTTCTCCTGAAGATATTTTGTAGCCTCAAGAGTTGTAGGCATGTTAGCACCCTCTGTTACAGATGTAACACCGTTAGCAACGAGCATCTTGGCATCCTCAATGTCTAACTCATTCTGAGTCGCACATGGAAGAGCAAGATCTACCTTGTACTGCCATACACCGTGCTCACCGTTCTGCTTTGCATGATACTCAGCAGTTGACTTAGCAGCTGCATACTCAGTAAGACGGGCACGCTTAACTTCCTTAACTTCCTTAAGAAGAGCAACATCAATTCCGTTTGGATCATAAATCCATCCGGTAGAATCAGAACATGTTACAACCTTGACACCGAGCTGCTGTGCCTTCTCGATTGCGTAGATAGCAACGTTACCAGATCCGGAAACTGCTGCTGTCTTTCCCTCAAGGCTCATACCATGATCTTTCCATAATGCGTTAGTAAGATATAACAGACCATATCCGGTAGCCTGTGTACGTGCAAGAGATCCACCATAGGTAAGACCCTTACCAGTCAGCACACCTTCGTATGATCCACGAATTCTCTTATACTGTCCAAATAAGAAGCCGATCTCTCTTGCACCTGTTCCGATATCTCCGGCCGGTACGTCAACGTCTGCTCCGATATATTTGCAAAGTTCTGTCATGAAGCTCTGGCAGAATGCCATGATCTCTCTGTCAGATTTACCCTTAGGATTGAAATCAGAACCACCTTTACCACCACCGATTGGAAGTGTTGTAAGAGAATTCTTAAATACCTGCTCGAAACCTAAGAACTTGATAATACCCAGGTTTACAGAAGGATGAAGTCTTAAACCTCCCTTATATGGTCCAATGGAATTATTGAACTGTACACGGAAACCTCTGTTTACCTGTACCTGACCATTGTCATCTACCCATGGTACTCTGAACATGATCTGACGATCAGGCTCTGTGATTCTCTCAAGAATCGCATTCTTTCTGTATAATTCCTCATTTGCATCGATCACAGGTCTTAAAGAATCAAGAACCTCTGTTACTGCCTGTAAGAACTCAGGCTGATCTGCGTTTTTCTTCTTTACTACTTCGAGTACTTCATCAACATAGCTCATTTTTATATCTCCTTTACAAAATTATTTTTCACATCAACAAGTTTATTTTATATAAATCTATTGCTATAATCAAGTAATTTTTGAAAGTTTTATATAAAAAAATTCATTTTATTTATTATCTTCATTTATATTATCCCAGTTTTGGTACTGATTCTCCTCATCATCGGAATATACCACCTTGAAATAATCCGAGAGTTTTGCAAGTGAAGTTATAAGAACTTTCATTTCGTCATCCGAAAGATCGTCCTTTATATGCTCTATCATATGACGGTGAAACTGCTCATGATGATAGTATGCACTCTTTCCCTTGTCGGTGAGTGAGAGCTTTACCACACGCTTATCCTCCTCACTGCGGATACGGTTCACGTATCCCTTGCGGGTGAGACCATCTATTGCCTTTGTCAGCGTGCCCAGAGTGATAGACATAAGCTTGGCTACGGTGCCGGAGCGCTTTGGCTCATCGACTCCTATTGCCTCTATTATATGCATATCGTTGATAGAAATATCAGAAAATTCGTCTGTTATCAGACATCTGCCCTCTATCTCTGTCAAATCCTTGAACAGACACACCAATAATTCATTTAAAGTTTCATCTGCCGTCATAAATACCTCTTTCTATTGCCACTCTATGGCGCAGGCTCCCCATGTAAGTCCTGCTCCAAAGCCTGATAAAATTATTTTTTCCTCATGCTTTATCATACCATCTTTGCGGACTTTATCAAGCAAAATCGGCACACTTGCCGCAGAAATATTTCCACACTGCTGTAAATTGGTCGGAAATTTGTCCATAGGCTGCTTAAGCCTCTTGGCAACCGACTCAATAATACGTATATTGGCCTGATGCAGCACATAGACATCCACATCATCTACGCTCCAGCCGATTTCATCAAGCAGCTCATTTATAGCCTTTGGCACTGTCTTTACCGCAAACTTGTATACAGCAGGACCATCCATAGTGACATAGCCACCGAGTGCAGACTGCTTTCCATTGTCGGTAAACGGATTGACTACGGGACGGTTGTCTCCGTCAAGCGCCTCACCGCCTTTTCCGTCCGAGCCCTGTACAAAGCCCTTAAAAGCATCGCCCTCGTCTGTCACAACGGCTGCTCCTGCTCCGTCTCCGAAGAGTACACAGGTGCTTCTGTCATTCCAGTCCATTATTTTTGAAAGAACCTCTGCTCCCACTACAACTGCCTTGTGAAATCTGCCGGTCTTAAAATATGCATCCGCTGTGGCAAGCCCGAATAAAAAGCCTGAGCATGCGGCATTTATGTCAAATGCCACTGCACTGCCTGCACCTATCTCAGCCTGAATCTGACATGCGAGCGATGGAACGATTTTGTCTGTGGATACGCTTGCCGCTATTATCAAGTCTATCTCACTTCCGTCAATTCCCGCATCCTGCAGCGCACTTTTTACTGCATCACAGGCAAGTGAGGTGGTTGTCTCAGTCGTTGCAATGTGTCTGTTTCTTATTCCTGTACGCGAGCTGATCCACTCGTCAGATGTGTCCATTATGGCTGCCAGGTCATCGTTTGAGACCACTCTCTGTGGCAGGCAGCTTCCTGTTCCAACTATCTTCATAGAATTTCCTTTCCGGGACTAGAACTTGCGGAAACGCTTGTATCTTTCCTCCAAGAGCTGGTCCTTTGTCAATTTGCTTTCTTTTTCCAAGAATTTCTTCATGTTGCCCTTCATGTAGTTTCCGATTGATGAAAGAGCATCCTCATCGGCTCCGCCAAACTCAGGTATTATATCATCCACGACATCAAGCTCCTTTAAGTCGTGTGCTGTAATCTTCATTACCTCTGCGGCTTCCTTTGCACGCTTTCCGTCCTTCCAGAGGTAGATGCAAAGCCCTCAGGCGAGAGGATTGAGTATGTGGCATTTTCCATCATCCACACTTCATTTCCTACAGAAAGAGCTAAAGCTCCGCCGCTTCCGCCTTCTCCTATCATGAGACAAAGGATTGGCACCTTGATGCCGCTCATCTCATAAAGGTTTCTTGCGATTGCCTCACCCTGTCCGTTTTCCTCTGCCTCCATTCCCGGATAAGCTCCTGATGTATTGACAAAGGTTATGATCGGACGGTTGAATTTCTCTGCCTGCTTCATGAGGCGCAGTGCCTTGCGGTAGCCCTCAGGTGATGGCATACCATAGTTTCTCTTTGCGCAGTCTTCAAGGTCTTTTCCCTTGTGGACACCGATAACTGTGACCGGCTGACCGTCTAAATATGCGATTCCACCTACGATAGCCGGGTCATCGCGGAAATATCTGTCTCCGTGCAGCTCCATAAACTCATCAAAGATATAGTCCATATAGTCAACCGATGCAAGTCTCTTAATCTGTCTTGCAGCGCTGACCTTATCCCATACCTTAAATGGCTTAGCCTTTGCCTCGCGCTCCTTCATAAGCTCTGTCGGCTCGTAATTGTCGTCTGAGTGAAGCGGGTCAAAATTGGCATAGCCAGTGGTAGGTCTGTGAGCACGTAAAATCTTGTAAAGAGTCTTCTTTAAATCCTCACGCTCAACTATCATATCCACAAAGCCGTGCTCAAGCTGGAACTCTGCCTCTGGAAGCCCTCAGGCAGCTTCTGTCCGATGGTCTGCTCGATAACACGAGGACCCGCAAAGCCGATAAGTGCCTTTGGCTCTGCAAGAATAATATCTCCAAGCATTGCAAAGCTGGCTGTCACACCACCTGTTGTAGGATCTGTGAGTACAGGCACATATAAAAGTCCTGCCTCTGAATGACGCTTTGCTGCGGCTGAGGTCTTAGCATCTGCATCAGCGAAATGATACCCTCCTGCATTCTGGCACCGCCTGAACAGCAGAATAATATAACCGGAAGTCTTTCCTCTGTGGCACGCTCAAATGCGCTTGTGATTTTCTCACCAACCACATGACCCATGCTTCCCATCATAAATCTTGAATCAATTACACCAAGCACTGTCTCCTCGCCGTAAATCTTTGTCTTACCGATGACAATGCCCTCAGAAAGTCCTGTTTTCTCCTGAGTCTTTGCAATTTTCTCCTCATACTCAGGGAAATTGAGAGGATTTCCTGTTGTAAGCTCTGTAAACCATGGCTCAAATGCTTCCTTGTCGGAAACCATTCTGATTCTGTTTTTAGCACGCACACGGAAATAATAATTACACTCATAGCAGACGTATTTGTGCTGTTTTACAACTGATTTGAGCACAGTCTTGCCACACTTGGGACAAACGATTGTCTCAGGGGCATCCTCTTTTGTTTCCTGTGCTACACCGGCATTTTTGCCATCTGCGGCTGTTTTTTCGCTCTCAGCTTCTTGGCTAAAGTCTCTTCAGCTCTATATTTTTATCTTTCTTCTTGAATAACTTCATCATGTCTCCTTATGCAATTAACCTATTGCAAATGTAAGCTCCGCCATACAGGCAACCTTGCCATTTACCCTGGCAACAGCCTTGCCCACACCGATAGGACCCTTAACCTTTATAATCTCAGTGGTCAACTCCAGCGTATCTCCCGGAACCACCTTCTGCTTGAACTTGGCATTATTAATGCCTGCAAAATATGCAGTCTTGCCCTTCCACTCATCCTGACAAAGAATGGCAACTGCACCGGTCTGCGCCAAAGCCTCAATAATAAGCACTCCCGGCATCACCGGATTTCCCGGAAAATGTCCCATAAAATGTGCTCATTCATAGTCACATTCTTCTTAGCCACACACTTTACGCCCGGCTCCAGTTCCTCAACCGTATCAATGAGAAGAAACGGACTGCGGTGCGGCAGAATATCCATAATCTGCTGCGTATTCAAAACTGACATATACATCTATCCTTCTCAATTTACTCCAAACTATCTACATGCTTCGCGCTCAATAACGTGTAGCCGGGAAGTGCACAGTGTGTTCTGAATGAAAAATATGAACTGTCACGGCGTTCCATCCGCTCCATTAGCATGAAGTGCTAACACCATATCACAGCCTGTCCGTGCAAAATGCCGTGACTGACTTCATATTTTTCACGAGGAATATACTGTGTGCCCCCGGACCTCACAGCCTAAATTCGCGAAGCCCCTAAAAAAGCAGAAGCTATTTATTTATAAGCCTTGAGCAGAATACTTGCATTATGTCCACCAAATCCCAGTGAATTGCTAAGTGCATACTCAACAGGCTCCTCATAGCTGTCCTTGCAGTAATTGAGGTCAATCTCCTCATCAGGAGTCTCATAGCCAACAGTCTTATGTATAAATCCATCCTGGATTTCCTTCACACATGTTATAAACTCAACAGCTCCTGCTGCTCCGAGCAGATGTCCTATCATAGACTTTGTTGAATTGATTTTAAGATTTGCAGCCTCATCACCGAACGCAAGCTTGATTGCTCTTGTCTCAAAGAGATCATTGTGATGTGTACCTGTTCCGTGAGCATTGATGTATTTTACATCTGCCGGTGTGACACCTGCATCGCTCATGGCATTGGTCATGGCTCTTGCTGCGCCTGCGCCATCCTCCTGCGGAGATGTGATATGGTATGCATCCGATGAGCAGCCGTATCCGACTACCTCTGCATAAATCTTTGCACCTCTTGCCTTTGCATGCTCAAGCTCTTCAAGGATAACTACTCCTGCGCCCTCACCCATTACAAAGCCGCTTCTGTTCTTGTCAAACGGAAGTGAGCACTTTGCCGGATCATCTACTGTAGAAAGCGCTGTAAGTGCTGTAAATCCTGCGATTCCGATAGGACATACACTGCCCTCTGTACCACCGGCTACCATCACGTCAGCCTCACCGTACTGGATGCTTCTGTATGCCTCACCGATTGTGTTTGTTCCTGTAGCGCAGGCTGTTACATCATTGATACTCTTTCCCTTGAGACCGAACTGGATGGAAACATTTCCTGCTGCCATGTTACAGATCATAAGCGGAACAAGCAGAGGATTGACTCTGTTTGGTCCCTTTTCATAAAGCTTTTGTGTCTCGCGCTCCATAGCCTGAAGACTTCCGATACCTGAACCGATGGCACATCCAACCATGTATGGATCTTCCTTTTCGATATCAAGTCCGCTATCATCAATTGCCTGCTTTGCTGCAGCCACAGCGTACTGTGAGAATGGCTCCATTCTCTTTGCAGCCTTTCTGTCCATAAAATCCTGTGGGTTAAAGTCCTTAAGCTCTGCTGCAATGTGACATTTATAATCTGTTGTGTCAAATTTTGTGATGTGGTCAAATCCGATTTTTCCGGCCTTTACCGATGTCCAGAAATCGTCCACATTATTTCCGATTGGTGTTACTGCTCCAAGTCCTGTTACAACTACTCTTCTACTCATATTGCCATTCCTCCGTCAACAGACAGCACCTGGCCTGTGATGTAGCCTGCTGCATCTGATGCTAAAAATAATACTGCGTTTGCGATATCCTTTGTGTTTCCCGGTCTGCCAAGCGGAATCTGTGATAAAAGATTCTCCTTTGCCGCATCGGCAAGCACATCTGTCATCTCTGTCTCTACAAAGCCCGGTGCCACTGCGTTTGCTGTGATTCCCCGGCTGGCAAGCTCTCTGGCTACAGCCTTTGTGAGTCCTATAACTCCTGCCTTGCTGGCACTGTAGTTGGCCTGTCCTGCATTTCCGAGTATGCCGGAAACTGATGAAATATTGATAATTCTTCCTGATTTCTGCTTCAAGAAATAGCGTGACATGTGACGGATTGTGTTGAACGCACCCTTAAGGTTGTATCGAGCACTGCGTCATAGTCTGCCTCGCTCATCTTCATGATGAGACCGTCTCTTGTGATTCCTGCGTTGTTTACGAGGATATCTATGTGCTTGTACTCCTTGATGAGCGCTGTTATCATATTCTGGCACTCGTCAAAATCAGATACATTGCACTGATAAGAAACTGCATCACCGCCTGCTGCCTTTATCTCTTCAACAACGGCATCTGCCTTTTCCTTTGAACCATTATAATTTACTATTACAAAGGCGTGTGCTGCGGCAAGTGTAAGAGCTATCTGTCTTCCAATTCCGCGGCTTGCGCCTGTAACCAGGGCATTTTTACCTGTTAACATACTTTTCAAAATCCTCCAGTTTGTCTATGTTTACGACTTTTACGTCTCTATTTATCTTTCTCATAAATCCGCTGAGTGAGCGTCCCGGTCCGATTTCCACAAACTCATCTGCACCGTCTGCGATAAGACGCTCGATGGTCTGCTGCCAGCGCACTGACGATGAAACCTGCTGTGTCAGATAATCCTTGACATCTGCCGGTGACTTCACATAGTCTGCTGTGACGTTTGTGATATATGGCACCTTGATATCGTGGATTTCTACACTCTCAAGTGCATCTGCTAGCTTTTCTCCTGCACCCTTAAGCATTGCTGAGTGGAAAGGTCCGCTGACCTTGAGCAGTACGCATCTCTTGGCGCCTGCCTCGCTGCATGCTGCTGCGGCGGCATCTACCGCTGCCTTTTCTCCTGTGATAACAATCTGTCCCGGGCAGTTATAGTTGGCTACCGATACCACTGAATTTGTCTCATCTGCTGTCTTTTTGCAGATATCCTCAATGACCTGCGGATCAAGTCCTAAAACCGCTGTCATGGCTCCACCTGTAGGAACTGCCTCCTGCATGTAGATTCCTCTTTTTCTGACAACTGCGAATGCATCTGCCATAGTCATGGCTCCTGATGCGATAAGAGCACCATATTCCCCAAGACTTAATCCAGCTGTGACATCAGGTGTGATACCCTTGTCGATGATTGCCTGATATATAGCTGCCTCAACTGCAAGCATACATATCTGTGTGTACTCTGTAATGTTGAGCTTGTCATTTTCCTCAAAGCAAAGCGCCGGAATATCCAAGCCTGTCTGTTCACTGGCAAGGTCGATTACTGCCTTTGCATTTGGCATTGTATCGTAAAACTCCTTACCCATTCCTATGTACTGTGAGCCCTGTCCGGGAAACATAAATACTCTCTTACCCATTTTCGGTTTCTCCTTATTTCTGACAGGATACCGTAAGTCACTCTTTCCAGGCGGCCCGGTATCCTTAAATTTGCATGTAAAAGTGAATACTGTCTATTTGTTCAGTCCCACTACATCCTCAATGATTTCTTTGCAGGTTTCCTCTTTCTTTACGAGCCTGCGCTCTGACCTGCCATGACGCTGCCATATACGGTATCTCCGTCTACAACGCTTTTCTGAGTGCGCCAAGTGTCATTTTTTCGAGCTCTTCAAATGGAGCTCCTTCCTTTTCCAGCTTGAGATATTGTCTGGTCATCTTGTTTCTGAGTACTCTGATCGGATGGCCTGTGCTCATTCCTGTAACCTCGGAATCTATATCCTTGGCCTTAATGACCTTCTGCTTATAGTTTTCATGTACTATCGATTCTTTTGCGGTGACAAAGCGTGTACCCATCTGGACTGCCTCCGCACCGAGTGCAAATGCTGCATTGAAGCCTCTGTTGTCTGCAATTCCGCCTGCTGCGATAACAGGGATGCTCACTGCATCAACAACCTGTGGCACAAGTGTCATGGTAGTCTGTGCTCCGATATGTCCGCCTGACTCCATTCCCTCGGCGATTACTGCACTTGCCCCGCCTCTCTCCATGAGCTTTGCGAGTGCTACGCTTGCAACTACAGGGATTACGATGACGCCTGCTTCTTTCCACATATCCATGTACTTTGCAGGATTTCCTGCGCCGGTGGTGACTACCTTTACCTTTTCCTCGGCGATGATTTTTGCTATCTCATCGGCCTCCGGATTCATAAGCATGAGGTTGACTCCGAACGGCTTATCTGTCTCCTTCTTTGCAGCGACTATCTGCTCCTTTACCCATGAAGCCGGGGCTCCGCCTGCTCCGATGATGCCAAGTCCGCCTGCATTGGACACAGCGCTGGCAAGCTCATGGGTTGCTACCCATGCCATGCCACCCTGAATGACCGGATATTTGATTCCAAGAAGCTTTGTTATTCTTGTTTCCATGTCTTTTAAGCCTCTACACCTTTGTTCTTAAGATACTCAATGATGTCGTTTACTGTTGCGATTTTCTCTAAATCCTCTGAAGGGATTTCTACTCCGTACTCCTCCTCGAGTGCCATTACAAGCTCGAAAAGATCTAATGAATCTGCCTCAAGATCCTCCTTGAAGTTTGACTCTAATTTGATATCATCCTCGTCGATTCCTAACTGATCTGCTACGATTTCCTTGATTTTCTCCAACATATTTCTGTTCTCCTTTTTCTGTGTTTATTTTCGGTATTGTGTGCTGGTATATTTGCACTAGTTTGCATGTCAAATATTTTCATCATCAAATCATTTGACAGTGAAAGTATATCACATTTTAAATAGTTGTCAAGTCAAAGTATTTTTATTTTTCATTTTTTATATGGTACGGGAGCAGGTGGGCAGAAAATTACCCATCCAAAACGTCTCCTACCAGCAGCCAAGAGGCTGTAAGAATTGTAAGTCAGGTTTTCTATGCCTGACGCAGCCGGCTTTTACGCGCCGTCCTTAGCGCGGCAACGCCTCGCCCGTGCTTCCATGCACGTGCGCTGCTGTGTACCTATTACAATTCCAACAGCCTCTAAGCAGCTTCGTACAAACTCATTGGATGGGCAATTTTCTGCCCGCCTGCTCCCTTACACTGTGACAATAATATACACTAAAAAACAGACTGTAATTATGAGTGGTCAGCTCAATTTTACAGTCTGCTCTATATTAATCTCTCAAACACCCAACCGGCACAACCCGAACTCCTGACTCCGTGGTATATGCCATGGTTGCATTTGCGCAAATCACAATCAGTGCCGATGGTTCTTTATATACATCACGTGGATGTTTTTCTTTTTCCAATGCTTTCTCATTATATTTTAAGATAATATCCTTGAATCGCAGCAAGGATTTTTCCGCTTCCGGAATCTTGTTCACTCCGGTTTTTATTTCAATAAGCGCATAACGGCCGTCCTCCACTGATAGACTGCATCTGCTTCTACGCCCATATCATCTGTATAATGCATCACTCTGGCATTGTGCTTTTCAGCAAATACAAGTAAATCTCTAAGCACCATATTTTCAAATACATGCCCAAATAGATCCAAATCGTTGATAAAATAGTCCGGATTAACACCAAGCGCAGCCATTCCTATAGAGGGATCAACAAATATATGCTTTTTGGCAGCTCTGATAGCTGTTTTCGAACGCAAATGCGGTGTCCAGGCATCTATATCCTTTACAACATACAATAGCTCCAGAGCATCTATATATGAAGAAAGCGTTACATCTGTAACATTCTGTGTGGCTTTTACATCTGAAAATATATTCTTGCGTTTTGCTGTAGTAGCCATATTTCTGGCATACGACCAAAGCAGTGTCCTTGCCCATTCCGGATTTCTGTTTACTCCATCAATCGCTGATATGTCTTTCTGATAAATCTGCCTATAATAATCCTTAGCTATTTCAAGCTTTGCACTGTCCTTTGAAAGTGCCATGCATCTCGGCCATCCACCTCTACAGACCGCAAAAAACAAATCCTCAAGCTTTATATCTGTGGTAAGTCCATCAATATCATATGCTTCATCTTCTAATAATTTAAACAACGATATGCTTCCGTTTGATTCTCCTGTCTTCAAACAAAGTCATAGGGTACATCGTAACCTCTGTTATTCGTCCTGTACCTGTATGGGGTGTATTAATCTTCTTACTTGATGAGCCTGTCAGATAAAACTCTCCTACACTCTCCGGATTGTCATCGCACGCTTTTCTTATTGTTCCCCATATCTTTGGGGCATCCTGCCACTCGTCAAACAGTATTGGCTTAGGATTCTTTAAAAAGAGCTTAGGTGCAGTTTCTGCTACTGCAAGATACCCCTCTCTCTTGTCTTCATCCTGAAATTCAATAACAGTTTTACATCGTTCTCTTGCTGTTCTTGTCTTTCCACATCCTTTTGGTCCTGTGATGCTCACTGCATTAAATGCCTCTGTTTTTCTATCTATCACATCATCAACAATTCTGCTTATATATTCCATAAATATCTGCTCCCTTCATGGTTATTATACCATTTAATTCACAGATTATACAAGGTTATTTTATGTTTTTCGAGTGTTTTGTTTTGTATTTTTCTAATGTTTTATTTTATATTTTTCGAGTGTTTTATTTTACTTTTTTCGAATACTAAAAAGAGCAGGACAAGTATTTCTACCTATTCTGCTCTTTTTACATATTTTAATTATTTAAATATAGATTATCTACCGGCTGTTCGCCATCTGCTTCACATAGTCGAGCGCCTTCTTAACCGGTGGGATTGATATCACTATGATTGTGATAATTTCCTCTACTGCAAGGTATGAGCCGTTGTAGGTCACTGAATATATGAGCGCATCTATCGTCTTGTTTCCTATCGTGACAGATGCGTATGCTGCAAAGAACAAAACTCCCGACAGCACTGCAAAGAAAAATCTACTGGGCTGCTTCGCCTCCGGTGGTACCACCGGTAGCTCCACCTGTGCCTCCGGTTGAACCGCTGCCTCCGGCTCCACCTGCACCTCCGGTTGAACCACTGCCTCCAGCTCCACCTGCACCTCCGGTTGAACCACTGTCTCCGGCTCCACCTGTGTCTCCGGCTGAACCACTGTCTCCTAGCTCCACCTGTCCTCCGGCTGAACCACTGTCTCCGGCTCCACCTGATGGATTTTCTGATGGTGTAGTAGGTGTTTTTTCATGATTTCCACCAGCAGCATCTGTCTTATTCGTGTCTGTTGTTGTCTTATCCGGTGTGGTGGTTCCTGCATCAGGTGTGGTCACAGTCTGATCTGTAGGATTATTCTGCGTCTGGTCATCGGCAGGTGTATCCTGGCTGTCCTGATAATCATCCGATATTTGGGCATATGGCAGGAAATCTATTGGTGTAAGGTCAGCATGTATCTGATCCATGTAGTTCTTCCATATTTCTGCCGGGTAAGAGCTTCCTGTCAGTTTTTTGACTGTCTCAGGCATATCGCAGCCTACCCATACACATGTGGTGTAGTATCTGGTAAAGCCACAGAACCAGCCGTCCTTCTTATCGTTTGTGGTTCCGGTTTTGCCGGCGCAAGGCATGCCATTGTCCAGATTAGCGCTACGTCCGGTTCCTGATTTCATAACATCTGTCATGACATCTGTCATCATACGTGATGCTGTCTCTGTATATATGACGGTATCCTTCTGCGATGATGTATATATGATATTGTTATCAGAATCTACAATCGACTTAATACATGTCGGATTCCTGTACATTCCATCGTTCTCAAGTGTTGAATATGCAGATGCCATCTCCAGTGTGGATACACCTGTTGTAAAACCTCCAAGTGCTGTTGCTGTGACATAGTCATCCTTTACAATATTGGTAAAATTCATATCCTTGAGATACTGTAAGCCTACCTTTGGCGTGAGCTCATCATATAGCTGCCATGCTACAGTATTCAGTGACTTTTGAACGGCAAACCTGATAGTCACATCACCGTAATATGAATCACCCGAGTTAGACGGTCCTCCATCAAACTTGTGGTCATTTACGATGGTATCCGGTGTCTTACCACGCTCAAATGATGGTGTATACACAATGAGCGGCTTGATTGAGCTTCCCGGCTGACGATGGCTTTGGAAAGCACGGTTTAGCGTATGACTGACCGCATCCTGGCTTCGTCCACCAACTATTGCAACCACCTCGCCTGTGTCGTTGTCTATACAGGTTGCAGCACTCTGCAACTTAAATGTGCCATCATCGGTCGTGTCTGTAAAGTCCAAAAGCGTCAGGTCAATTGAATCCTGAAGCTGCTGCTGCATAGTCAGATCAATTGATGTATAAATCTTGTAACCGTCTGAGTAGAGCTTTTTCTGACAATATGAATACATCTCATCATATGAAGCATCATACTCCTTTTCTTCATCGTCTGAGTCAAAGTAATACTTGAACTTGAAGCCCTCATTCTCCATGAGCGCCCTCGTAGCGCAGTAATATGCATAGGTATCCACATAATTGTACTTGACCGTGTCATCCTTCTCAGGCATGTTGAGGGTTATCTCCTCGTTTATGGCGGCCTCATATTCCTGCTGTGTGATTTTGCCATCTTCCCTTAGATTTTTCAATATGAGATTGCGACGTGTCAATGTATGATCCTTGTTGTTTATCGGGTCATAGTATGTCGGGCTGTTCGGAATCGCACACAAAAAGGCAGTCTGCGACAAATCAAGATCCGAAAGCTCACAGTTAAAATAGCCATGGCACGCTGCCTGAATACCATAATATCCGTTCATGAAATAGACATTATTCAGGTAGAACTCCATAATATCGTTCTTGGAATATTTCTTTTCAAGCGCCATCGCTATGAACATTTCCTTGACTTTTCGCTGCCAGTTCTTGTTCGTATCCAGATAAATATTTCGGGCGAGCTGCATCGTGATGGTACTGCCACCTTGGGTAATTCTCTTGTTCTTTATGATGGACTTTGCGGCACGCACTATTGCCTTTAGGTCCACACCATTGTGCTTGTAGAACTTCTTGTCCTCGATACTGACCATGCAGTTTACGAAGTTCTGCGGTATATCCTCATACTTTACATAGTCAGCCTTTTTGGTAGTGGCCGTCTCGGATATCTCATCACCGTTTGTATCGTAGAGTGTACTCGTGCGCGCCGGTAAAAATGTGTTTTTGTCAGATTTCTGCACGAGCTCTACCGCCTCTGAGTGAAGCTTCGCAACCTTGTCTGCATAGCCTCCAAAGTAATAAAAGCATAATCCACCGAGAATCAGTACCATCAGAAAAATCTGAAGCTTTATGAAAAACCAGAAAACGCGATGCTGCTTTTTCTTCTTTTTCTTTACAAATACTACCGCTGCCACTACACCGGCTATAATCACGATCACTACTACGACCGGAACAACCGGAAATCCGCTGCTGCCTGCCTCTGCATCACCGTCTGTATTCATATACATATCAGAGTCATCTACTGCTTCAGTAACTTCCAGCTCAAAATCCTTCGTAGTTTCAGATATATTTCCCGATTCATCTTCATAAGAAAGAGTCATAGTGATCTTAGAATTTCCATTCGTCACTTTTTCACCTTGCAACATGGCATCAATAGAACCAGTTGCACCTGCGTCCACATTTCCGATGAAATCTCCTGTTTTTAATTCCATTGCCTTCAAATCTGGCTTTTGCATTATACAGTTTAATTCTTCCCAGATTATAAAGACTGCACATAACATTTGTCTCACCACCGACCTCGATGGTCTGAGGCTGATTTCAAATTCGCTGAATTCGAATCTTGCGTCCTGTTTTACCGGAATAGAGATTGATGAAGAAGATTCAATCTGGGTTGCCTGTGAATCTTCGTACTTCATGCTCAAATTGATGCTGTACGGCTTCTGCAGCAGATCCGCTTTCGCATTCAATGTAATAGAAATATCTGCGGTACCGTCAGCTTTAATTCCATTAAGATAAATAGAATTCGAACCAGAAGTTGGCAGAAATGCCGGCGCACTTGTCTGCTCATCAGTACCTTCCGTCGGAGCTTGCAGCTCAAACAACATATTCTGGACTTTTGTCTTCTTCGATGTATTTTTCAAATGAATCGTCAGTGTAAAATCACTTCCTGCATGTACCTCTGCCGGATTGGTATCAAACCCTGTTACGATTACTCTCGGTACAGATCCATCAGAACTGTCTTCCTCCACTGCCGCTTCCGCCACCACTGTAGACTGCCGGCTCGTCATTGCCAACAGAAGCATTGTCACCTTGATTCTGAGAGTTATCTGCCTGCGGCTTTCTGTCGTGTTTACATATAATTATGGGTTGCGATTGCTCATCATTATCACCTTCATATACAGAAAATGGGATGGCATATCTGCGTGTTCCGGCG
>ENA-OQEN01000544-OQEN01000544.1-human-gut-metagenome-genome-assembly--contig:-NODE-544-length-16424-cov-5.023869_pt1 | contig 16424 bp, 25 predicted proteins | sample MGYA00242791_ERZ504627 | MGnify/ENA primary metagenome ERZ504627 (study PRJEB26092, sample SAMD00036316) | human gut metagenome | host: Homo sapiens | study: EMG produced TPA metagenomics assembly of... | reverse complement strand
TGGGTACAACGCTGGGCGCGGCCTGCGTGTTCTTTATGAAAAAATCCCTTGGCGATCTGGTGCAGCGCTCGCTTGCCGCTTTGCCGCCGGTGTGATGGTAGCAGCGTCCATATGGAGCCTGCTGATCCCCGCCATCGAGCAGTCGGAGGATATGGGGAAGCTGTCCTTTCTCCCCGCCTTTATCGGCTTTTGGAGCGGCGTGCTGTTTTTGCTCCTGCTTGACCGTTTGATTTCCCATCTTCATGTGGGAAGTGAACAGGCCGAGGGTCCGAAAAGCAAGCTCGGGCACACCACCATGATGGTGCTGGCTGTTACCTTACATAATATCCCGGAGAATGGCAGTGGGCGTGGTGTATGCAGGCTTTCTTTCGGGAAATACGCAAATTACGGCGGCAAGCGCACTTGTCCTGTCCCTCGGCATTGCCATTCAGAATTTTCCCGAGGTGCGATCATCTCCATGCCGCTGCGGGCGGAGGGCGAGAGCAAGGGCCGAGCGTTTCTCGGCGGTGTGCTTTCCGGCGTGGTGGAGCCCATCGGCGCGGTGCTGACGCTTCTCGCGGCGCAGCTTGTGATCCCGGCGCTGCCGTATCTGCTGAGCTTTGCAGCGGGCGCTATGCTCTATGTGGTGGTAGAGGAGTTGATTCCGGAAATGTCACAGGGGAAGCACTCCAACATCGGCACGATTTTCTTTGCTGTGGGCTTTAGCGTCATGATGACGCTGGATGTGGCGTTGGGATAAGGAGGTAGATTATGATTTTACCTATGAAATATAAAATCGAGAAAAACACGGTACAGGAAACGCTGATTATCCCGCTGTATGCGCGGAAGGTCTGCTCAGAACTATACCCGAATCTCTACCGGGACGAAACAGCGGTTCGCCTGATTGACGAAATCGACTATGACTTTTCGGATGCTGATAAGAACGCCCGCAGTCTGATGCAGCGCTTCGGTTCACTGGAGGTGGCCATGCGGCAGAATGACCTTGCTTTTGAGGTGCGGGATTATCTGAAATCTCACCCCAATGCGGCGGTAGTCAATCTGGGCTGCGGACTGGACAGCACGGGGAGAAGCTGCGACAACGGCAGTTGCAAGATTTATAATCTGGACTTTCCCGATGTCATAGCCGTGCGTAACGAGCTTTTGCCCGCCGGGGAGCGTGAGGAAAATATCCCATGCGATCTGAACGATACGGCATGGTTTTCTCAAATCGACGCTTCAAACGGCGCGGTATTCTTTTCCTCCGGCGTGTTCTACTACTTTCTGACGGAACAGGTCAAAGCATTGGTGCAAAAAATGGCGGACGCTTTCCCCGGCGGTGTGCTGGTGTTTGATGCGGCGAACCGAACGGCGGTGAAGATGATTGCAAAAACATGGCTCAAGAGTGCGAAGATCAAGGATGTGGGCGCGTATTTCGCGGTTTCCGACGCACCCCAAGAGATCAGTGCGTGGGATAGCCGCTTGCAGGTCACCAGCCGGGGCTATATGCTGGGCTACAATGATTTGAAGGGCCCCACTGTCAGCAGATTTTTCCGTTTTCTTGCCAAAGTCGGTGACGGAGTGATGAAAATGCAGATTGTAAAGATTGGATTTGGGGGCAGGTAATGAAATACACCGGGATGCCTTGGGACATATAGACGTTGATTACACCGCTGTTTCGAGAGCAGCTTCAGGAAGAAGAAACAGTAAGATCATTCGATCCGCCATCGCGCCATCGGTTTGACATATAATATTTTATATAGGAGGACAATCATTATGAAAAAACTCGGTTTATTTGCAGCAGGCGTGCTGTTCGGCACGGCAGGCATTAAGCTGCTGGGCAGCAAGGATGCCAAGAAGGTCTACGCCCACACCACTGCCGCCGCACTGCGTGCCAAGGAGGGCGTGATGAAAACGGTCACCGCCGTGCGTGAGGGTGCGGATGACATCTACGCAGAAGCCAAGGCCATCAACGAGCGCCGCGCAGAGGCGGAGGCCGCCGCTGTGGTGGAGGACGCTTCCGCGGAGGACGCTAAGGCGGAGTGATCCATGAAATGCACGATCCTACATGATTTACCGGGACGGCTGCGGGTGCACCTGTGCTGCGGACGGATGACGTTATCCCAAGCGGATGTGCTGGAATACTATCTGCGCGCCCAGGACGGCGTGTAGGAGGTCAGGGTCTACGACCGGACGCAGGACGCGGTGGTGCTCTATGACGCGGAGCGTGGAAGCATACTCCGTGCGCTGGCAGTATTCTCCTTCGCCAAGGCGGAGGCCATGGAGCTGGTGCCGGAGCACACCTCCCGTGCACTGAACCGGGAGTTTGAGGACAAGCTGGCGGTCGCGTTATGCGGCGGTGTATCTCCAAGCTGTTTCTGCCTGCGCCCATCACCACGGCGCTGGCACTGTTCCGCTCCGTAAAGTACATCCGGGAGGGGCTTTCGGCACTGCTGCACGGACGGCTTTCCGTCGCCGTGCTGGATGCCACCGCTGTTACGGTGTCCATGGCACGGGGCGATTTTGCCACCGCCGGCTCTGTGATGTTCATGCTGCATCTGGGCGAAATTCTGGAGGAATGGACACACAAAAAGTCCGTGGCCGACCTTGCCTCCGCCATGAGCCTGCGGGTGGACAACGTCTGGCAGCAGGTAAACGGCGCCGAGGTGCTGACGAAGATCACCGACGTGAAGCCGGGCGACCGTATCGTGATCCGCACCGGCGGCATGATCCCGCTGGACGGCCGGGTGGTGGAGGGCGAGGCCATGGTGAACCAGTCCTCCCTCACCGGCGAGTCCATGCCCGTGGCCAAGCACCCTGGCAGTCCCGTCTATGCCGGGACGGTGGCGGAGGAGGGCGAGTGCGTCATCTCCGTGGAGAAATCCTCCGGCAGTGGGCGGTATGACCGGGTGGTTCGCATGATTGAGGAGTCGGAGAAGCTGAAATCCACCGCCGAGGACAAGGCCTCCCGGATGGCGGACAGGCTGGTGCCCTATACGCTGGGCGGCACGGCACTGACGTATCTTCTGACCCGGAACGTGACGAAAATGCTGGCGGTGCTGATGGTAGACTTCTCCTGTGCCCTGAAGCTGGCCATCCCCATCGCGGTACTGTCCGCCATGCGGGAGAGCAGCGGCTATCACATCTCCGTGAAGGGCGGACGCTTTTTGGAGGCGGTAGCAAGGCGGACACCATCGTGTTCGACAAGACCGGCACACTGACCTATGCGACGCCCACCGTGGCGGCGGTCATCCCCTTCGGCGGCCACGATGAGGCGGAAATGCTGCGCCTTGCCGCCTGTCTGGAGGAGCATTACCCGCATTCCATGGCAAACGCCGTGGTGGCGGAGGCAAAGCGGCACGGGCTCACCCACGAGGAGTATCATTCGCAGGTGCAGTATGTGGTGGCCCACGGCATCTCCAGCATGGTGGAGGGCAAGAAGGTCATCATCGGCAGCGCCCACTTCGTCTTTGAGGACGAGGGCTGCCGCATCCCGGAGGAGAGCAGCCGAAATTTGACGCGCTGCCCGCCGCGTACTCCCACCTGTACCTCTGCATAGACGGGGAGCTGGCGGCGGTGATCTGCATCCACGATCCCCTGCGCCGGGAGGCGCGGGAGGCGGTAAGGGCGCTGCATGAGAGCGGCTTTGCCAACGTGGTGATGATGACCGGCGACAACCGCCGCACGGCGGAGGCTGTGGCTGCCGAGGTGGGCGTGGACGCCGTGTATGCCGAGGTGCTGCCGGAGGACAAGGCCGCGTTTATCCGGCAGGAAAAGGCGAAGGGCCACACCGTTATCATGGTGGGCGACGGCGTCAACGACTCCCCTGCTCTGTCGGAGGCGGACGCGGGCATCGCCATCTCCACCGGCGCGGCCATCGCCCGGGAGATCGCCGACATCACCGTTGCCTCGGAGGATCTGTTTGCGCTGGTAACGCTGCGCAGGCTCGGTGAGGCACTGATGGAGCGTATCCACGGCAGCTATCGCTTCATCGTGGGCTTCAACCTGACGCTGATCGCGCTGGGCGTGGCGGGTGTACTGCCACCTGCCACCTCGGCACTGCTGCACAACGGGTCCACCCTGGGCATCAGCCTGCGGAATATGACCGATTTGCTGGACGATGAAGAAAATCCCCGAAAATAAGCAAGAAAGTGAGGGAGCAGAGAGGCGGCAAGGTGCTTCTCCGCTCCTTGCAGACGCTGTGTTATCAGCGTTAGGGGGGCGGATAAACGCGGAGCATAACAAAGCCCGTATCAGTTTAACTGGTACGGGCTTTGCTGAATAATATGCAAAGTGAAATCAGACCTTCCACCCGGCGGCCTGCTGCCGCTCCACCACGAAGCGGCGGTAGAGCCCGTCAACAGTAACCAGCTCGTCATGGGTGCCCTGCTGAATGATCTCACCGTGATCGACAACAAAAATTTGGTCGGCATAGCGCACGGTTTTCAGCCGGTGGGCGATCATGATGACCGTCTTATCGTGGGTCAATTCCGCAACAGCCTCCATGAGCTCCTTTTCATTTTCGGGGTCAACATTGGCAGTGGCTTCGTCCAGAATGATGACAGGCGCGTCCTTCATAATCGCCCGGGCGATGGAAATGCGCTGGCGCTCGCTGCCTGACTGCACGTCCCAGAACCGCGCCATGAGATTGCACAGCGTGGTCTTGCCGGAGCCGGAGGGACCGACGATAGTTCTCCATGAAGTAGTGTCCGTGGGACACGCCTGTGCGGTCATAGTCCCAATCCCAAGTGACGAATTGAACGCCGTATTTGCTTGGATTACCTGCCAGCACCGTGCCGGCAAAGTCAGCGAGGATACGGTAGTCGCCATCCAGCCCGCTGGCTTTGAGCTGTGGGGCGGTTTCCATAGCGGTCATATACTCCAGCGTCTTCGCGGCGATGTCCTCGACGCGATATAGGGCATCCTCTGCCTGGGGCGTGTCCGCATCCTCCCGGTGATAGAACACGCTGCCCTTGCCGGTGATGCGGCAGAGGGGTGCGCCGTTCCAAAGGACAGGCAACTGCGCTCCCTCCAACGGCAGGGTTTCAAAGCCTGCACGGTGCAGGGGAATACGGACTTCTTCAAGGTAGCGAAGCTGACGGCTTGTGTTTTGGGTGTCCATGTGAGCGATCCTCCTGTTGTAAAAAAATGAGGCCGGAGAGGTCTTCTCCGGCCTGCCGTTTCAGACGTTACAGCCAGCGCCCTTTTTGAAATGAAAAGGGCGCCGCTTTCTCAGTCCGTCAAGACCAACAAAACGGCGCCCAAATATTTGTGATTCTTTTTCTGCGATGATGCCGCTTTTTTCGAGAGAAAAGTCCTCTCTAAAAGGGCGCTGGAGGTTGGAAACTGTCCAAGGCATGAGATCCTCCAGTTCAAATCCGATCAGTTGCTCTGAAAACTCCATAAAAATCTATGGTTCAAAAGAAGAAATCCGGGCCCGAAAAAGCCCGGAAACGGTTGATGCGCCTGGCTTTTCGCCAGACGCATCTATACCGTTTCGTTAATATGTCATAACTCAACACTATCCTCTGTGATGAGGGTAGCGTAGGTTTCCGAGAGATAGCTCTGCACCTGACTGAGTGCCTCCGCAAAGGTGACGCCTTTCTCCTGCGGTGCAAAGAAGAGTTCGCTTGCACGTGGTGCTGTTGAAGCTTCCGCGAAAAGCGACCTTCCGGTGCGCTCCTCGAAGGAGATGTCATGCACCTCTGCCTGTTCCGGCTTTCTCTCCGGTTCTGCGGGGGCGGCCGGGGCGAACAGGGAGTTGCTTCGTCTTTCACCAAGCAATCAGAACACCTCCTCACAGATCCGGTCGATCTCCTTGCGGAATGCGCGGCTGTCCTTCATGGAGAGGTCTGCCAGCAGCTCACCGGCCAAATACTGCTCCTCCAGCTCCTGCGAATACGGCAGCCGGAAGACTACGCTGCCCAGCACCTGACCGATGCGGTCTGCCGCCTGAAAGGGCTTGATGTTGGATGCTACCCGGTACTGCTTGTCTTTGTCCCATTTCAGTTCTCCCAGAAGCGGAAGCTGGCTGGAGAGATATCCGACCGATTTCAGGTCACAGCTGGCAAGCTGCAGAACGCTGTCCGCCTCCATCAGCGCCACAGCGGAGAGAATGTCGTTTGCGATGTAGCTGGAGCAATCAATGACCACGTAGGGTACAATCTCACGGAGCCCGCGGATGAGTTCCTCCGCCTGCTGCTTGGTGCAGGGCGCATAGGTGTACTCGTTTTCTTTCTTACGAAGGCCAAGCATCGTCAGGTGCGGCAGACGTTTGAGGGTAGTCAGATTGTGTTTGATGAGATTTACGGAGATGTGCTGAGCGGCAAAGATACTGCCGAGGGATTTATCGACCTCCAATTCCGAGGGAGGGCAAATGCAGGGCATCATAGGCGCGGTCATATCACAGAGGAGCAGCACCGTATTTTTCTTCTGGGCTGCCAAATGCTTTGCGATTTTGACTGCTGTTACCGTCTTGCCGCAGCCGGGACTGCCCCAAACGGCGAGGATGCCGCCTCCGGACTCCTCCATCGGCTCCAGCTCATCCGGCTCCGTATTGCGGCGGAAAAGGCTGCCTTTCAGGAAATTCATTCGGTGGCCTCACTTTCCGCGGAAGGCTCCGCGCCCTCGCTTTCCTTAGATTCCGTACCTCTGCGGTTTCGCCACTGTTCTCCGGCTCCGGTTCTGCGTACAGTTCTTCGATCAGGGCATCCTGCGCCGCAATGAACTTAGCGGCGTTTTCGGGCGTTCCGCGATACACCAGCGCCAGATGCAGCTCACTGTCCTGTTCCAGCTCCGCCAATACCTTGGCTGCTCAGTGGTCACCAGCAGTGTCACGGTGGAGGGCAGTTCCTTTTCATCCACCACTTCACCGGTGTTGGCATCGTATCCGGAGGAGGCGGTCACCGAGATGACCTCCACATACTGCAGCTCCGGAGGAATGGCTGTTTCACCCTTGCCCTGATAGTCCGCCACGATGACCGTGACGATATCGCCGCTTTCCAGCTTGCCGGAAAGGCCGGTGGCAAAGCTCTTGATGGTAACGGAGATGGCCTGTTTTTTTCCGTCCAGATTATAGAGATAGGCATTCTCTGCCGCAGGAACAGCTGAGAGCTTGCTGGAAAGAATGTAATCTCCGGCCGCCAGGTCCGCAGTCGCATACTTGCCGACGACCTCTTTCTTGTCTGTCATAAGGTTCTGCGGCAAATTGTAGGCGCCGACCTCTACCGTCTGGATCATCTCTGCGGTGATCTCATCACCTTCCTTGATGTCCTTCGTCACACGGACGATCTTCGTTTTCTCACTGGCGCTGCGGCTGAACAGCGGTGTAACACCGAAGCAGATGATCAGCGCCAGCAGGATACACAGCACACCGATGACGGTGCGATTGCGAAAAATCTTCAAATCGTTTTCCTCCTTATAGAAAATATGCGGGAATAAAAGCCACCGCGAAGTATGGCACCAGCGGTTGCTTCTTCGCTGCGCTCTGCCGCAGTGCCGGGAATGCACGCATGACAAGGGATGCCAGCAGGAGCGCGACGGACATAAATAAGAATCCCGTGAGTACCCGTCCAACTCCCAACACAAAGCCTACCGCCGCAGCTAAACGCCAATCCCCGCCGCCCATCAGGCCAAAGCCTGCACAGAGGTAGAACGGGAGCATTGCCAGCAATGCCCCCAAAAGGGAGGCGGGCTGATGGTGATCAGCCCGCCAAAGCAATGACAATGCAGACGATGTTGCTGACGGTCCGGGTCCTCAGGTCATCCACTGCGGCATAAATGAGACCACCGCAGAAGAGGATCGCCTGCGCCCAGTGCATCAGCCATTGTAGCTGAACATTTCCGTGATCTTCTGGGTTACCGTGGGCATGACCGTATCGTTCAGGATAGCATAGAGGCCAGCCAGTACCAGCGCACCCAGCACAACGGCGATCAGCACCTTGACGGCAGTGTCGATGTAGCCTCACCGGCATTGCTACAGACGGCACGGCGGTTGAAGGCAAGCACGGCAGACAAGGAATTGACCGCGGCGGTCTTGATGCAAGTGACAGCGGACTTGGCGGTATGGGTGATCTTCTTGATGAACTTCTTCATGAAATATTCCTCCTGTAAATTCAAAAGTTTTTTGTTGGCGAGTTCGGTCATTTGCGTGTTGCAGGAGGCCCACGGCCCCGCGCAGACAGCAAAAATGCCGGGCGGTCATCTCCCGTCCGGCTCACAAGGTCATATTGATGCATGGGTCCTGCTTCTGCTCGAACCGGATCGGCTGGAAGCCTACCCGGTCACAGTAGTAAAATTCGCTGCCGGAATCGTCGTACAGCTCCACCACATCCGACAGCGCCATGCGGTAGCCCTGATAGCCGGGAGGCGGAGCGTCCCGGCAGATGGTATAGATCTGCTCCAGATCGCTGGTACCGAGGTCGCCATCGAACACAAGCGTATAATTCCCGGCATCCGGCTCTCCGAACTTCCGTACCTGATCCTCGTACCCGATGAATCGCATTGCCACGTCTACATCCTTTTTGAGCTGCCAGATGCGGCAGCCCTTTCGAGACTGCGTCAGTTCTTCGCCGGTCACCTCGCCGGATACGAGACGGTCAAAGATCCCGTCCTCCCAACGGGGCGTCAGATTCATGCGGCTCAGATATTGGTTGAGCTCGTCCGTGCGGAACATTTCATCCACCACGCGGTATCCGCCTTCACATAGCCCACAGGATTGCCGTAAAAGATGAGCCGATTTCGGTTATCCACGGTGAATCGCACCAAGTTCCGTCACCTCCTTTCGCACCGTGGCGCTTACATCTGCTGTTCCATGCCCTGAGCGGGTGCGTCCTCGCTCTGCTCCATGCGTTCCTGCAGCCTCTGCTCGTAAGCATCGTTGACCGCATCTACCAGCGCAGTCCTTGCCTCGGCGGTGACGGCATGGAAGGTGTCGTTATACACCGTCTCGCCGTTTTTCTTGTAGGACTCCTGGGGCATGGAGATGAAGCGCCCCTTGTCCGTCTCAATGACACGGAGGCCGTGGACGGCAAATGCGCCGGCGATGGTAACGCTGGCATAGGCTTTGGTTTTGTAGTCGCCGTCCACCATACGGTCGATCCTCGCCTCGACCTGGGGCGCAGGGGCTTCCTGCTGCTTTTTCTTCTGCGTTGCTGCCATATAGTTTTTCTCCTTCCTGTTACATAGATTGATTGTTCATACCGGGGGATTCGGCGGCTTCTTCCTGCTGAAACTGCGACAAACTCTCTTTGGCCCAATCGGGCAGGAATTTCTCATCCAGCACGCCGACAAACTCATCCTGGTTCCATCTGGTCATTTCACCGTCACTCAGACAAGTGCAGCGCACCGAGCGCCCAATAGCGTGGGGACTGCATCCGAAGCCGTCGTGGGCATACCACAGCTGGTTTTCTTGGCTCCAGCAGGACTCTTTCAGCGTATCGGGGCTGAGTACCAGCACCTTGCCGATGTAATCCTGCTCGGCACGGTCACCGACGCAATGCTCGGGGCCAAACAACCCCAGCTTTTGATAGGCTTCTCGATAGAGGTCTACGAAGCCATCCAGTATGGCGGGGTGGCTTCGGACGGTGATCTCGGCATTGTGCCGCTCGTCCTGCGGAATATATCGTCGTGCCGCCCACTGCTTGTTTGCTCTGCTGAAACGCCCGTCCCAGGAAAGTTCCTGCAGGGTGGTGGCCAGTACCCATTCCGTGCGCTTGTAGCCATATTCTGCAAGCACAGGTTCAAGACAGTCCTTCTTCAGGTGCATTCCATCGAAGTTTTGACGGATCGTCTCCTCGATGGCATTCCGGCAGGCAACATTGGCGTGGTAGCTCTCGCGCCACATGGGAAGCTGATTTCTTTTCTTGGCCTCCTGTGCCGAGTAGGGATAGAGATACTCGTGATCCTTAGTCATCATCCGTATCCTCGGTAATGACCACGGCACCGTCGATGACCTGGATGTGCAGATCCTTGCCCAGAAGTCCTGCATCCCCAAACGCCTCGAGGGGAACCGGAATCGTGATCGTATCCTCATACTCGTCATCGACGCTCTCATCAACGAGCGGAGTTTTATCCTCCGCATCCGAATTGCACAGTGCGTCCAAGGTCATACTGCGGGCGAGACGCACCATGCCCTGCAGTACATCTCTCGTTTCGACCAGTGTCATATCCTTCTTGAGAAGAATGATTGCGTTGTCCATCGTGTGAAGTTCCAGCGTGTCAGTCTCATCGAGTTTGCTCAGAATCAGGGAGGCGTGCTGAATAACAACTCTGCCGTCATTGGTGTAATTGATTAACTTCATATGGTATCCTCCTTTAATTTGTCGTTTTGATCGGTCTTTCCGGCTCATGGATCAGTTCATACCGGGCCTCGCTGCCGCAGTTCAGCAGGCTCTCCAAACTGAGCTGCCAGCAGGCTTTGCGAGGATCGTAGTTGGTGATGATAACTTCCTCATATTCGCTGCCCGCCGTCTGGGACATACTGTTGGGGCGCACAACGTGGAAAATGTAGAACTCCTGATACAGCTTGCAAATGTACGGGCAGTAGTTGTAGGACACCATGACATACCCATGGCAGTTCAGAAGCGTGTCATGGAGACGCTGGTGATTTTCCTTTGGGAAGGCTACCTCATAGCATTCGGCCTCAAAGTACGGCGGGTCACAGTAGATCCATGCGTCACCACGGTCATACTGGCGGATGACATCCTCAAAGTCTTTGTTCTCCACAATGACATTCGCAGCCGGCGAGAGCACTCCCAAATCAGGTGAAGAAGCGGCGGATATCGCAGGGCTTACCACCGAATGATTTAGAGCTGCCGCTGAAGCTGTACCGAACCAGTTTGAAGAAATCTGCGGCACGGCGGACATCTCCACGGGGAGCACGCTCCAGCAGGAGCGTGCGGATGGCTTCGGCCTCGGGCGGCTTGAGCAGAATCTCGGTCAGTTCCATTTCCTCCTGCAGGTAGTCATCTGTGATCTCGCCCTTGGAGAGAAACTTGTACAGGACATTGAAATCATCCGCGTGTTCAGAGGCAGGAAGCCCAATTCCGCCAGCAGCGCTAAGGGGCGGTTTTTAACACAGCAGAAGAGATTCGTAAGATTGCTGTTGAAATCGTTGTAGACTTCCATGCAGCCCGGCTGGATGGGACGGCTCATGGTCACCGTGCCGCTGCCACCGAAGACATCGATGAAACGGCTGTAGTGATCTGGAGCCATCTTGTTGATGATCCACAGCAGCTTGCTCTTGCCGCCCACCCAAGGAATAAAGCTATTCAAGGGGCATCACCCCCATCCAGCGGGAGAGAAAACTGACCGGTGTCCACATGGTCCGGCAAAGCGCTGGACAGGCCACGCTCCGCAAATGCGATCTTCTTGATGCGGCTGCGGAGCTGCCGGATGGTACGCTCCAGCTCCTCGGCAGTGGCGGCGTAATAGTAGCCGCCCTCAAAGCTGCAAATGGGAATGCCGTCACCGCGCAGGGCGTTAATCTCCCGGCGCAGCTCAGAACCACGCATTTGGAAGCTACACTCCAACTCCCGGCTGGTGACGGCATTTGCTTCACCCTTGTGGTAAAACGCAAGATATTCCGCAAGGGCTTTGTTGATTGCCACAGTTCCTCCTTTCCGGAGCCGTTATCCCGGAATAGGCGACAAAAAGAGCGCAAAAAAGAAGGGGCCGCTTTTCCCCATCCGGAAAAACGGCCCCTTGGTATATTTTCTATCTACTGGCTTGGTAGGATAGAATCATGTCAGTTGCTGCGCATCCATTTCAAAACATTCCTGCACCGGTGTCTGCATCGGCTGATAGTCCTCCCGATGCAGCAGACCGTAGGAGGTAAGTGCGGCATTGTCATCCTTGATGATCTCGTTTCCGTAGGCGAAGAGATTTACATGGGGCAGAAGCAGTTCCGCCGAGTGGACATCCATTGTGAAGTTCAGTTCATCGATGGCCGCCTCCTGCGGCGAACTGATCTCCGGCGTGAGGATGTAGTCCCCAATATGCTCGACAAGGCTTGCGGCGGCAGCCAGATCCGTTACCTCGAAATGCTCCAGCAGGGCTTTCAGCTTCGGGAGCTGCTTTTCACGGGAAGGCATAGCCTTCACGGATTCCGTAAAAGCGTTGAAGGCATCCAGCTCCATTGGCAGGTCGGCAAACTCTGCCGCCTGTGGGATGATCCCGTCATAGTCGAGAACCATAGCACCCTCCCAGCCGTCCGCTCCGAGCTGCTTCTGCACTTCCCTCAATGCTTCAGCAGACGCAGGCAATTCCAGCGTGACGGTGCGGTCATCTTCGAGGTCGGGATGAAGGCCAAGGGTGAGCCGGAAGAGATATTCCGGCTTTTCGGGAAGTTCCTTGGCGCAGGGTGGTGCGGTGACCAGTTCACTGTGCTGCACCACATAGCGCTCCGTGTGAATGTGCCGTTTTCGCCGGTACGCAGGGCTTTGCCGATTTTGCCAAAGTCCAGCATCTCGAACACATCGTCGGAGAGTCCGTCCAGTTCCTCCATGAAGCCGTTTTCCGCATAGAAGCGGCCCAGTTCTGCGTCACTGGTCGCGCCGACCACATGGCAGCAATCCGCACCGGCGCTGATTGCCAGATCTCTCAGGTCCTGCATGGTAAGAATACTGCCGTTGGATTCTACCTTTCTCTGAATTTCCAGACGGAGCAGGCCGTCAAACGCTTCCTGCTCCGTTTCATCCAGCACAGCCAGACGACCGGCAAGATCGTTCAGTTCATTGAGGCTGGCGTCCAGTTCCATCAAGTGAGGAGCGAGATACTCGAAGCCATAGTAATCGTCAATTTCCAGATACAGCTCCTCGTTCTCCTGAAGCTGCACCTTGTCCATTGCATCGTGCAATTCCCACGGGGAAGCGGGTAGTTCCAGCCTTGCGTGGGCCTCACTATTGGGTGCGTCCAGCTTTGCCAGATAGATGCCAAATATCTTTTCACCCAAGGGTCATCCCTCCCATCTCCGGCTGCTGTTCATAGTAGGCGGGGTCTGCGCCGGGGACGCCCCAGCCGAACATGGAACCCGTTTTCATGGCTTTTTCCTGCGCGGGGGTAACGCCAAGCCGCTCGTTGTTATAGTCCGCTATCTCACGGTTACAGTCGGCCTTGACCGCGTCGCCGATCTCCAACGCCTCCAGCAGCTCCATGCAGTGTGCGTACTGGTCATGCGGAATGGGGAACGGGATGGTTGCCACGCCGTATTCCGGGTGGCCGGGATTACCGAGAACCGCTTGAAACATCATGTTTCATTCACTCCTTTTTCCAAATTCAAAACCGCATCTCCGTATTTGGCCATCAGTAGTGCGCCAGTGATCAGGTGGAACGCCTCATCTGTGACCAGTTCCGGAGACGCAAGGTCCGCAAAAGTAATATTGCAGCAGCCGACTGCAATGGCCTTTGCCGCCTGGTAGACGCTGTATAACTCCGGTTCGATCCCTCCGAGACGGACGCTTTGAAAGTCAAAACCGTCGTTCCCGCATTTCCAGACCATTCTGCGCCAAAGGCTCTCGTATGCCGTGAGCAGGAAGAGGGCCGCTTTGTTCCGGTCAGACAGACGCCAGCAGCGTTCCCGCCAGTATGTCCATCTTCGCCGGTGGGCATTGGACAGGAAGAATTGAGGGTTTCTTTCTCTGAGTTGCTGATGCATCCGTTTTCGGAACTGCGGCCCCATAGAGGGTGCGAAGCAGTCCCGCACGAACTCATTCATCTCCAGTACACCTGCTTCGATCCGTTCCTCCAGACAGGTGCATTCACACAGGCGGCACGGATGTTTGCGGACATAGTTCTGGCAGTATTCGCATGCCACATCTTTGGGCGTGTAACGAAATGGGCTGCGGTATATCCCACCGCCTCGGGGCTTTTGACCGGGCTGAGACATCATCAACTGCTCCAACGCCTGCAGCGGCGTGTCTCGCATGAAATAGTACGGCATAAGCGAACTCCTCTCTGAAATGAAAAAAGGGCCGGAATCTTATTGCCAAGACTCCGACCCGTTCCGTTTGATATTACATTGTCTGTTCCTGTGTGGCTTGTTCCAAGGCTTCTTCCTGCTGCCGGATTCGCTCGTCCAAATCTGGCACACACTCCTCAATCTGCTGCTGAACACTGCGGATCATTTTTTCCTGCTCTCCCGTGAATTCAAAGAAATCTCCGTCTACAGAGTCCGCACAGCAGCGATAAATCTCAGTCATCTGTTCTGGGGTGAAAAGCCGTTCCTTTTGAATCAGCCCAGAGCGGATGGCAAAGTCCTGTTTGGCTTCTGCATAGTTCTCCATGAAATAGTGGCCATGACATACACCTGCGCGCCCATAGGCCCAATCCCATGTGACGAAGTGGACTCCGTATTTACTCTGAACTCCAGCCAGCACAGTGCCATTGAAATCGGCCAGCACCTTGTAGCCGTCCTCCAGACCGTCGGCTTTCAAAAAGGGCGCTGTCTCCATCTGGCGCATATATTCCGCTGTGGTTCTGACGATCTCATACACCTTGTCCTTGGCGGCGATCCGTTCCGGCTCGTCAATATCCTCATTGCGGTAGGCAACACCACCGCTCTCAGTTACTTCACAAAGCGGCGAACCGTCAAGCAGGATACACAGCCTGTCAGTGTGAACTTCGTCCAACTGGAAACCCTCCTTGGCAAGGACGATTGCTGCTTCTCTGAGGTAACAGACCTTTTCTTCTGCGCTGATGCTCATATAGCTCCTCCCATGCATAAAAAATAAGGCCGGAGCGATCATGCTCCGACCTACAAATGCAGGCGCTGCAACCAGCGCCCTTTTGAAATGGAAAAGGGCGCCGCTTTCTCAGTCCGTCAGGACCAACAAAACGACGCCCAAATATTTGTGAGTTTTTTTGAGAAAAATACCGCTGCCAGCCGTGAAAAACGCTGCTCAAAAAGGGCGCTGGCTGAATGCATCTGCCCAAAAGGGAAAACGCCCGGTTCGAATCGGGGCAGACGCTCTGAAACAGCGATTTGCATCTATGGTTCAAAAGAAGAAATCCGGGCCCTAAAAAGCCCGGAAACGGTTGATGCGCCTGGCTTTTCGCCAGACGCATCTATACCGTTTCGTTAATATGGTACGCCCGACTGGATTCGAACCAGCGGCCTTTAGAGTCGGAGTCTAACGCTCTATCCAGCTGAGCTACGGGCGCATGCATGTCGATTTCATCCCGACTCATGAATTATAGCAGGTTTTTCCTCGGTTGTAAAGAAAAATTTTTCAGAAAGATTGTTAAAAAAGTTGACAAGTGGGTCTGTTTGTTGTACAATATCAGTGAGTTTTGTGGAGGGCGTCCGGCAGAGGAGGGTTATATCTGCCGGACAACCCGGTATAAAGAGGAAGATGATCATGAAAAAGCAAAAGATTTCTGACGCCGTCATCCATCGGCTGCCCCGGTACTACCGGTATCTGGATGACCTGTATAACAAGGGCGTGGTGCGCATCTCCTCCAGCTCGCTGGGGAGCAAGATGGACATCACCGCCTCCCAGATCCGGCAGGATCTCAGCTGCTTCGGTGAGTTCGGCCAGCAGGGGTACGGCTACAACGTAGCCGAGCTGCGGGCCGAGATCGGTCACATCCTGGGCATTGACAACGGCCACCGGCTTATCATCATCGGCGCGGGCCATCTGGGTCACGCTCTGCTCCAGAACTTCGATTTTGAAAAGGTGGGCTTCCAGGTGGACTCCGCCTTTGACGTGTCCCCGGCGCTGATCGACACCCAGATCCGGGGCGTTACCATCCGCGCTATGGATCAGCTGGCGGACTATGTAGCCGGTATCAGCCCAACGTGGCGGTGCTGACGGTACCGCAGAACGTAGCCCAGCCCCTGGCGGATCAGTTGATCGGCCTGGGCATCCGGGGCTTCTGGAACTTCACCAATGTGGAGCTGTCCACCGACGTGCCCGGCGTGTTTTTCGAGGATGTCCACTTCGTGGACACGCTGCTGACGCTGAGCTACCGCATTTCCCGCGGCTGAGCGCACCTTTTCCCGGCCCCGGCATACTATGGGAATGAGACCCCACCATGTCCATATTCTTCATAGGAGGCTAATAAATATGTGCAATCAGGGTTCTTCCTGCTGCTGGTGGATCATCATCGCCATCATCATCCTGTTCCTGCTGTGCGGCAATTGCGGCAGCTGGGGCTGCGGGTGCGGCAATAACAGCAACAACAACGGCTGCGGCTGCGGCTGCTGACCGGCGGGCCTGCAGGGGCTGTGACACCATAGGCAAGGGACGGGGTCCGCAAGGGCCCCGTCCCTTTTTTTGAATACGCTCCCCATTTTGCCGCGAAGAAACGGCGGGGCTTCCGGGGCCCCGGCCCGTGAGCCTGTCAAGAAAGTAGGATTGCATCCGTCTCCGGAAAGGAAGATCGTTACGAAAGAAACCCATCAGGGTGTCTTTCGTTTCAATCACCGCATTTTCAGAACTTTTATGAAA
>ENA-OQEN01000543-OQEN01000543.1-human-gut-metagenome-genome-assembly--contig:-NODE-543-length-16427-cov-11.626503_pt1 | contig 16427 bp, 17 predicted proteins | sample MGYA00242791_ERZ504627 | MGnify/ENA primary metagenome ERZ504627 (study PRJEB26092, sample SAMD00036316) | human gut metagenome | host: Homo sapiens | study: EMG produced TPA metagenomics assembly of... | reverse complement strand
CTCCGGTTGCCCCCGCGCACGAGGGAGCGCTGCCGCTCGTTGACGGCGCCGGTGAGGACCCGGCCGCCACAGTGGCCATGCCTGCCATGCCGCAGGAGTAGGCTCACCCGCTTATCACCATCATGTACCTGCGCCTTTACCGTACGCAGATGAGCAAGACGGCAAGCGCTGTGCTGCGGGTATAATGGACAGCATTCAAACGGTGGGCGCCGAGGTGCCCGCAGGAGAGGAATGAACATGGGTAAGACTTTCAACTTTATCTCGGGTGCGCTCTTCGGTGCTGCCGCCGGCGCCATCATCGGCGTTGCCCTGGCTCCGCGCTCGGGCGCCGAGACCCGCGCCATGGCTGCCGATATCGCCAACGACGCCTGGGATAACATGCGCGACACCTACGAGCACGGTGCCGAGGAGGCCCGCGCTGCGGTCAACGATTTTGGCCCGATGGTCGACGCCAAGACCGATGACCTGCGTGCCAAGGTTGACCTTGCCCGCGAGCGCATGGACCAGCTGCGCGAGCAGCTCAACGACGCCATCTCGGGCGGTAACGTGACGCCCGCCGCCGATGTCGTGGTCAAGAACGCCGTCGAGGCCGACACCGAGGCCACGGAGCCTTCGACCGAGGCATAATGCGCGCCGGGGATTTTGTCGGCGCCAAGATCTATCGCAAGCCTACCGAGGATAAGCGCACCAAAAAAGACGGCACGCCGCGCAGCCCTAAAAAGCTCGGCAAGATTCACTTTCCGGTCTTTACCCCGGGCGGCACGCGCGTGGTGGGCTTTATGGTTCGCCAGTCCGATATCGCGGGTATGATCGAGCGCCCCGACCGATTTGTGGCGCTCGATGCCATTGGCGTCTACGAGGGCGCCATCGCAGTTGACGACGTCAAGGGCACCTACGATGCCGCTGCGGCCAAGCGCCTCGATATCAACCTGGACGATTGCATTATCTGGGTTGGCATGGACGTGCGCACGGAGTCGGGCGATGTCGTCGGCTATTGCTCGGATGTTGAGTTCAAGCCGCGTTCGGGTGTCGTGCAGACGTTCTACGTGACCGCCGGCACCGCTTCGAGTGTGCTGGTGGGCGACACGCAGATGCCGCCCACGATGTTGCGCGGCTATGCGAGCGGCGCGATGATCGTTTCGGACGAGGTCAAGTCGCTCGGGTATTCGGGCGGTGCCGCTGCAAAGGCTGCCGAGGCAAGCGTCGTGGTGGGCGATAAGGTCAAGAAGGGCGCTAAGGTGCTCGATGACAAGGGTTCGGTCGCCGTGGACAAGGGCAGTCGCGCGCTGGGCAAGCAGCTCGGCAAGACGCGCGGTATGTTCAAGGCCTTTAAGGACGAATATCAAAAGGCGAGCGGGGGCTCGTCAAAAGCTAGCAAATAGCGACGTACCAATGATGGGAGGCAAGCCGGAGACCTGTTGCTCCGGCTTGCTGCGTTTATGGGGGAGGCACATGCGCCAAAACGGATCTAACTTAAACGGGCGCTCGGGTGCGCGTCCGACGGCGCGCCGCGACCTGGGGCAGTTGCCCAGCGGTCAGCGCAAGCGTCACCGTAAGCCCGGCGCGATGTATCTCAACCATAGCCGCGGCTTTAGCGACCGAAGCGCTCGCATCGGCAGCGGCCGCACGCCCCGTCGTCCGTCTCGCCTGCCCTATGCGCTCATCGCCGTGGGCTGCGCACTCGTGCTGTTTATCGCTGCCGTCGTGGGCTACGTCAACCGCAGCGTGGATGTCGTCCTCAACGGCCAGGAGACTGCGGTGCGCGTCGGATCTACGCTGCAAAATCTCATCGACGATCAGGAGCTGACCGATACCTACGACGCCGGGGATCTGCTGGCCGTTGACGACAGCGTGCTAACCCGCCATGGCGGCGAAAAGCTGTCGGTAAAGGTGGACGGCAAGCGCATAAAACAGGGCAAGTGGAAAAGCCGCGAGCTTACGGGCGGCGAGAAGGTGACGGTCAAGGACGGCCGCGACACGTATGAGAAGCACGAGGTCCAGGCGACGGTTATCGAGCCCAAGCTCAAGGTCGAGGGCACGGGTGCTATCGAGTACGTCAAGACGTGGGGCATCCAAGGTCGCTCCGAGGTGTGGGTCGGCGAGCAGTCGGGTAAGACGCAGGACCGCGGCGAGGTCGTGCCCGCCACCGATTGCGTGGTCGAGTGCGCGAGCGTGGCGCCCAAGGGCAACGAAAAGTACGTGGCGCTGACGTTTGATGAGGGCCCGAGCGGAGCGACCAAGCAGATCTTGCAGGTGCTCAAGGAAAAGGGCGTCACCGCGACGTTCTTCCTGTCGGGTGATGCGGCCGAGGCCTCGCCCGCCACGGCCAAGGCGATTGTCGATGCTGGCTGCGAGGTCGGCTCCAACAGCTACCGAGACGAATCGCTCAAGGGCCAGGACCGCGATGCGGTGCGCGAGCAGGTTTCGAAGGGCACCGAGGCGATCAAGTCCGTGACCGGAACGTCGACGATGCTTTTGCGTGCTCCCTACGCAGCCTTTGACGAGCAAAACTGGATTGATGCGATGGACCTGGTGTCTGCCGTGGTCTCGTGGAATATCGATTCGGGCGACTGGCTGCTCAACGGTGCCGACGAGCAGGTCTCGACGGTGCTCGATTCGGTGACGCCGGGCAACATTGTGTTGCTGACCGATAACGATGAATGTGCCGAGCAGACGCTCGAGGCGCTGCCGCAGATTATCGACGGGCTTATTGCCGACGGCTACAAAATCGTGACATTGAGCGATCTGGTCAAGACGGATACATCGCTGAGCAAAAAGCTCACCTCGCTGACGAAGGCCGCCATGCCCAAAAACGCCGTGTTCCCCCAGCTCGCCGAAGATGACGACACCACAGACTAGTCATGTAAGAACGTCCCCAATGACTATGTCACGGATGCGTCAGCGTTTGATATGCCTGCGATGTTTGGAGCATAAATTTGACGCCACGGCGCGATGCTGATGCTATAGTTACTGCGGATAACAAGGGTCAAGAGAAAGGTTGCAGGTGAAATCCAAACCTCGACCATACAGTCGATGACCCCATGCAGGTGCTTCTTGCGCATGTACGGGGTGTGAGCGCCGAGCGGCGTGCCGCCCGCGCATGCGTATGCATATCTAATAGTCCACGGACGGCGCGCCGGCATGGTCGCAGTCCGAAGGGATAATGATGGGGAGCACCAGTGAATTATCTGAGTGAGATGCTCAAACTGCCGGTTTTGGACGTCGATGGCGAAAAGCTCGGCGTTGTGAACGATTTTGGCATTGCTACCGGCGAAGTTTTTCCGCACGTGACGTCGCTCGCGTTCCGCGGACCCGGCAAGACGCCATTTATGATCAGCTGGCGCAAATGGGTCGACCGTATCGACGAGACGGGTGTACACCTTAAGTCGCCGGCCACCGAAATCCGTTTTTCGTACTTGCAGCCGACCGAACTCTTACTTGCTCGCGACGTGCTTAACAAGCAGATCGTCGACACGCAGGGCATGAAGGTCGTGCGCGTGAACGATATCAAGTTTTCCATGTCGGGCGAAAATCAGCTGCGCCTGCTGGGTGCCGAAGTTGGCGCCCGCGGTCTGCTGCGCGCGATCAGCCCCGCCCTTGAGCATGTTGTCGAGGGCTTTATGAAGCACCTGGGCAAACCGCTCGGCGAGGATATTATCGCCTGGTCCTATATGGACCTGCTCGATCGTTCGACTAAAAACATCCAGCTGTCGGTGTCGCACAAGACGCTCGGCGAGCTGCACCCCGCCGACATTGCCGACATTATCGAACAGCTCGACCCGCGCTGCGTGCGCAGGTGTTCGCGCAGCTCGATACCGCCCAGGCCGCCGAGGCCATCTCGGAGTTCGATGACGACGAGCTTATGACCGAGATGCTCGAAGGCTTGTCCGATACGGACGCATCGTCGATGCTGGCATGATGGACCCGGACGACGCCGCCGACCTGATCGACGAGCTCGATTACGAGAAGGCCGAGAAGCTTTTGCGCCTGATGGGCGTCCAGGAGGAGAAGGCGATTCGTAATCTGCTGGGCTATGAGGACAACACCGCCGGTCGCATCATGACCTCGGAGTTTGTCTCCCTGCCTGCCACGGCGACGGTCGCTGACGCCATCGAGGCGATCCGCAAGCTCGACGAGGACTTCGAGAGCGTCTACTACGTCTATACCGAGGACCCGAGCGGCATGCTCACCGGCGTGCTTTCGCTACGCACGCTTATCGTGGCCGACCGCGACGCCACGCTGGGGCAGCTGGCCTATCGCGACCTGGTTTATGTGTCGCCCGACGACGACCAGGAAGACGTAACGGACGAGATGACCAAGTACGACCTGGTCGCCATCCCCGTTTGCGACGAGAACCGCCACATTTTGGGTATCGTGACCTTTGACGACGCCATGGACGTTATCGCCGAGGAGCACCAGGAGGACCTGCAGATCGCAGGCGTCGGCTCGGGCGATAGCGCGTCCGACGACTCGACGAATGTGCTCAGCTGGTTTGTGCATCGCCAGTACTGGGTTGTCGTGTGGGGCATTGCCTCGTGCATCATGGCAACAGTGCTGGGGACGGCGCTGGGCTCCGCGCATCTGGTGGTGTTCCCCATGTGCGCCATGCCGCTCGTGTTGCTGGCTGCCTCGCGCATGGTGTCGTTCGTCAAGAATTACTTCTTGGAGTACGACGGCCATGACGATGAGCCAAGCCGTATCTGGGATTTTTCTTCCAGAGCACGGGCATGGGCCTGATTCTGTCGCTCGTGACCTACCTGTGCGCACAGCTGGTGCGCACCGCCGCGTTCCCCGACGCGCCCATGTTTGAGGAGCAGCTCTTTACCGGCTGCTTTAACATCGCGGCCATCGTCTGCCTGATTGGCAACATGAGCGCCGTGATTTACCTGATGGTACTGTTCTGGCGTGACGAGCACGACCTCAATACGTCGGGTACCGCCATGAACGTCATTGCCGTCATGATTTCATGCGTGGCGTACTGCATCGCCGCAGTGCTGCTCACCATGTCGGTCATGGGGTAGGTGGTCGCGTGCAAAACACGAAGCAAAAGGCGAGCACCAAGCAAAAGCTGACCATCGCGGCCATCTTTGGCGCCATGGGCCTGGCCTTCTGGCGGCGCTTTCGGGTAATGACGCCGGCGGCATCGCCACGTATTCCAGCGCCGGTGCCAGCTATGGCTACAAGATGCTGTGGATGCTTCCTGTCATGACCGTGCTGCTTATCGTGACGCAGGAGACTGCGGCGCGTTGCGGCTGCGTCACAGGCAAGGGCCTGGCGTCGCTCATCCGCGAACGCTTTGGCGTGCGCAGGAGCGTGCTGGCCATGGCGGCGCTGCTGATCGCCAATACGGCCGTGACTATTTCGGAGTTTGCGGGTATCGCGAGCGGCCTTGCTCTCTTTGGTGTTCCGGCGAGCATCTCGGTGCCGCTGGTGGCGCTGCTGGTTTGGATGCTTACCATGTCGGGCAGCTTCCAGCGCATCGAGAAGATTCTGCTGCTGGTGAGCTGCGTGTTTGTGACCTACATTGTCGCTGCATTTATGGCTGGTCCCAGCTGGGGCGAGGTGGCGGTCGACCTGGTTGTGCCCAACATCCAAAATGACCCCAGCTACGTGTCGCTTGTGGTCGCAACGATCGGTACCACCATCGCGCCGTGGATGATCTTCTTGGCGCAGAACAACGTGGTCGATAAGAATGCGGGCGAGGACGATATCGTGCTGCAGCGTATCGACACCGTGAGCGGCTCGATCGCCGCCGATGTCATTGCTGGCTTTATTATCATCACGACCGGTACGGTACTGTTCCCCGCGGGTATTCAGATCAGCGATGCTGCCGACGCCGCCCGCGCGTTGGAGCCCATCGCGGGCCAGTGGTCCACGGTGCTGTTTGCCTCGGGCCTGGTCGCGGCGAGCTTCTTGGCTGCCTGTGTGCTGCCGGGCGTTACGTCCAGCGCTATCTGCGAGGCATTTGGCTGGGAACGCGGTGCTGATCGCAGCTGGGACGAGGCCCCGGTCTATCGCGGCATTATTACGGCTATCATTGGCATCTCTGCCGTGTTGGTGCTCATGCCCGGCGTCGACCTGTTCCAGATTATGATGACCTCGCAGGTCATCAACGGCGTGCTGTTGCCCGTGGTTTTGGTGTTCCAGGTGGTTATCGCGGCGGATCGCCACATTATGGGCGCCAACCGCAACGGCCGCGTATGGAACGTGCTCACTTGGGCGACTATCGGCGTGATTACGGTGCTGACGGTCGTCATGTTTGTGCTGCAAGCGATGGGTTACAGCGCGTAGCGCCTCTATTAGATTCTAAACAGGCCGCCGCCATGGGCTGCGGCCTGTTTTGTGTCCACGGCCTCTCGGAATCGGTTCGAAAAGAGCAACCTTGGGGCGTTTGCTGCGGGTGTGGGGCATGGAAACGAAGCTCGGGGAGGCGGGGCGCTTAGAACTCGGCCGCGGGAGGGTATTCATTGGCTGTGTCAGGAGTGTCCCTAAGTGCCGGCGCATAAGGAACGTCCCTAACTGCCGGAGGGGGCGTCGGTTGTGGCCGACGCCCCTCCGGGTGCAAGCGGATTTGACGGTGCGTTACTTGTCGCCGCCTAGCTTGTGCGGTTTGTAGGCGAGCGCGTTGACGAGTGCGTCGGCAGCGGATTTGACGGCCGCCGGCTGCGGATCGTTAACGTGGTCCTCGGGGTGCACGGGCAAGTCCTTCTTGACGGCATCGTGGATCAGGTTGAGGTACTCGGTCACGCCGGTGGCCGACAGGTGCGTGCCGTCGCCGTCGAACAGGTCGTTGCGGTTGGCACTGTGCCCGTACCAGTCGATAACGCGCACGTTTTTATAGCGCGTGGCGGCGTTGGCGATGGCCTGATTGGTGGCGCCGACCCATGCTGCGGGCTGCGCGTGTTTACAAATACGACGGTGCGCTGATCGCCGGTATCGGCCATGATGGCGTCAATCTGGCGTCGGTCACTAGGCCGTTGGTGCCCAGCGCAAAGACTACGATCTTGCCGGCGAGGTTCTGCTGGATATAACCCTCAAATGTCGTGCGGCCCGCATCAAACTGGCGGCCCTTTTCGGCATCGATATGGCTATGCGGGAACACGCCGTCAAAGGAATCAACGGCGCGCAGGGACACGGAGTCGCCAATCATTAGCAGGTCGTAGGCTCCGTCGGGGAAGCCGTCGTCATCTTTGTCGGTGTCATCGGCCGCCTGCTGGTCCTGGGGTTTTGCATTTTTGGCTTCCTTGTTTAGGATTTCGGCGCCCTCGCCGCTCAGCGCGGATGTGTCGGGCACAAAGACCAGGCCGCCCAGCGCCACAACAAGCACGACGCCGCAAGTGGCGCACACGGGAATATGCGCGCGCACCCAGCTTGCGGGCGTGGTGGTGCCATTGCGGAATTCGGCGACGGTGCGGCCGAAGGCGCCCTTCCTAAACGGCGTTTCGATAAAGCGATAGCAGCACTCTGCACGGCGACCACCACAAGTACCTGCAGGATGTACTGCCACCAGGCGTGTCGTTAATGTTGGCGACCGGGTTCATGAGGAGCAGCAGTGGATAGTGCCACAGGTAGATGCTGTAGGAACGCTTGCCGATCCATACGAGCGGCTCGGCGGCCAAGACTCGTGCGATCATGCCCTGGGGCTGCACGCAGGCCGCAATAACCATGAGCGTGAGGATGGAGCACAACAGCGTGCCTCCGCGATACTGAAACGCGGTATAGCCGTTGGTAAGTGCGACCATGGCGGCAAGGCCAACCAGACCCACGACGCCCAACACATCGATGGATGCGGGCGAGGACCAAAAGCGCACGAGGGCGCTCGGCTGCGCCGGGTCGGTATCGCCTGATTCGTCGACCTTCTTGCCAGGCTTGCCCTCGGCGTTATTGCCGTGCTTGGCGGCGCCAGCCAGGCGATTGAGCCCAAACGATGAGCGAGACGCACCGGCGCTAGGTCGCGATCGGGGATAAAGGCCATCCAGGCACCCAGCAGCAGCGAGAACACGCGGGTGTCGGTGCCGTAGTACACGCGGCTGGGGTCGGCGGCAGGGTTATAAAGTACCATCATGGCGAGGGCAGATACTGCGGCAAGGCCCAGAACCACGCGGCGCGTGTTGGGCTTGCTCACATGCATGGATACCATGGCAAACAGCAGTGGCGGCCAAATCAGGTAGAACTGTTCCTCGATGGCAAGCGACCAAAAGTGCGTGAGCGGCGAGGGGTCGCCCAGAGCATTAAAGTACGAGACGTTTTGGGCAATCTGCCACCAGTTGTTGAAGAACAGCAGCGACGGCAGGATGTCGGGGCGCATCTTGGTGAGCATCACGTGGTTAAAGATGGTGCACAGCGCGCAGGTCACGAACACTACCGTTACCACGGCGGGGACCAGGCGACGGATGCGGCGAATCCAGAAGCTCTTAAGGTCGATGCGCCCGGTCTTTGACACTTCGTTGATGAGCAGGCGCGTGATGAGGTAGCCCGAGAGCACAAAGAAAACCGTGACGCCAAGCAGGCCACCCTGTGCCCACGTGAGGTTGAGGTGATAGAGCACCACGCGACGACGGCGAGCGTGCGCAGGCCGTCGAGGGCGGGGATATAGCGAGCTTTGGGGCGCGCAGGCGCCTGTTCTTTTGCGGCGCTGTTGGTGCGGGCGCTTGTTGGCGGGCGTGCGATGAGAGCCTGTGGCACGGCGCGGCTCGGTGGCTTGTCGGTTAGCGCGCGAACGTTCGTGCGGCGCTTGTTGATCGCTCGCGTGGCGTGAGCTGCGCGAACTCGATCGCGGGAATTGTTCCATAAAACTTCATCCAATGACGAGAATAATCAGCACGCCTTCATTGTAGCCGCCTGCTCCTGTGAATGCTTGCTGCCGGTGCAAGCTCAAGCGCGCGTCCACATCAAAGTGAACTAAAGTTATAGAGGTGCGAGAGCGCACGATTGACGGCCAACAGCGGGTGCAGAGCCCGCGGACGAGGAGGTTTCCATGGCGGATTGCGGCATCGTTGCGGTGTTCGGCAGCATGAACATGGACCTTTCGGTGGCGTGCGAGCGCATGCCGCGTGCGGGCGAGACCGTCGGCGGCAGCGGGTTTATCACCAACGCTGGCGGCAAAGGCGCCAACCAGGCCGTAGCCGCCGCGCGCATGGGCGCGCGCACGCACATGATCGGCGCGGTCGGCTGCGACGCATTTGGCACGTCGCTTGTGGCGGGGCTCCAAGATACTGGCGTGGACTGTGACTTTGTGGCGCGTCGCGATGATGTGGAGACGGGAACGGCGACCATCATTCGCTGTGAGGGAGACAACCGCATCGTGCTGTCGCCGGGCGCCAACCATGCGCTCGCGGGCGAGGACGTTGCCTGCGCGCTGAGACGTCTGGTGGCCGATGAGCTCGACGGTGACGCCAGCAAGATTGCCCCGGCTGCCGGAAGCGTCTTTATCGCCCAGGGCGAATGTGACCTTGCAGCGACGGCCGAGGCGCTTGTTTGCGCTCACGAGCTGGGGTTCTATACGGTCTTTAATCCAGCGCCTGCCTGCGAGTTGCCTGCGGAGGCCTGGCCTGCGGTCGACCTGGTCTGCCCCAACGAGACTGAGTGCCAGGTGCTGACGGGCATCTTGCCCGCGGATGATGCGAGCTGTGTCGCGGCGCTCAATGCCCTGCTCGCCAAGGGTGCCGGAGCTGCGGTCATCACGTTGGGCGGCGCCGGGTCGGTTACGCTCGGCGATGACGGCGAGCTGCTGCGCATGCTGGCGCTTTCGAGTGCGGTGGTCGATACGACGGCCGCGGGCGATACATTTATCGGTGCGCTTGCTGCAGCTCGTCTGGAGGGCTTGCCGCTCTTTGAGTGTATGGCGGCGGGCGCACGCGCCTCGGCGGTGACGGTGTCGCGCCTGGGCGCACAGCAGTCGATTCCCACGCGTGCCGAAGTTGAGCGCGTGTTTGATTTAGACGATTTGGTACAAGACGGAGAAGCGGAGTAGAACAATGGCAATTAAGAAGCTGATCCTTGATTTGGATATGGGTGTGGACGATGCGATGGCGCTTGCCTATGCCATCGCGAGCCCCGAGGTGGAACTCGTGGGCATCACCACGTGTTTTGGCAACGTGCGCGTCGACCAGTCGGCGCATAACTGCCTGGCGGTGCTCGACTTGTTGGGTCGTCCCGAGGTGCCGGTGTACCTGGGTGCCGACCGTCCTTTGCAGGCGACTGAGCCTTATACGCCGCCGGCGTCCACCGCGCTCATTCACGGCAAGAATGGCATCGGCGGCGCGAGCGTGCCCGCGTCGCCCTACGAGCCGGTGGGGGCGACATCGGCTGATGGCAACGCTGCGGTCGATTATCTGATTGATGCCGCACGCACCTATGGTCCCGATCTGGTCTACGTAGCGACCGGCCCGCTCTCCAACTTGGCGCTTGCCCTGGAGCGCGATGCGGCGGCGGTGATGTCTATCGGCCGCGTGGTGGTAATGGGCGGCGCCCTGACCGTGCCCGGTAACGTGAGTGCGGGTGCCGAGCCAACATGGCAAGCGATCCCGAGGCGGCCGATGCCGTGCTGCGCTCGGGCCGCAAGCTCACCATGGTGGGCCTGGACGTGACGCATCGCGTGGTGCTCACGCGCCGTGACATTGCCGGCTGGACGGGCTCGGGCACCATGGCGGGCTGCGCATTTGCGAGCATGGTCGAGCACTACATTGGCTCGTACGAGATGAACGCACCCTACCTGGGTGGTTGTGCGCTGCACGATCCGTTGGCTGTTGCCGTGGCGATCGACCCCACGCTCGTAGGTGCGCTCGGCTGCAACCTGCGTGTTGATCTGCTGGGCGAGTATCGCGGCCGCACCATTTGCGACGAGCACCGCCTGTCCGATCCGGACAAGAGCGCGCTTGTGGCACTGACCGTGGACGCCCCGCGCTTCCTGTCCGAGTTCAAGGCGCGCATGGCCCGTGTCCTTGGCTAATTGATTCTCACGCCCCGTCCCATGTAGTCAATTTGGGACGGGGCTTTTTAGCTACCTCGGTAATGATTTTTCTGGGACGGGGATTAAAAACTCATTGATCCCTGTCCCGGGCAGCTCATTTGGGACGGGGCTTTTTTGACTGGTATGATTGGTGCGACCATTCGAACCAGCTAAAAGAGTCTCGTCCCAATTTAACTACCGAGAGGAACTGCCATGGAGCGTATCGCGAGTTTTTCCGTTGACCATCTGCTGCTTGAGCCTGGCGTGTATGTGAGCCGCATCGACCGCGATCCGGCGACCGGTGCTGCCGTCACCACGTTTGACCTGCGCCTAACCACGCCCAACAAGGAGCCGGTCATGAACACCGCCGAGTGCCACACCATCGAGCACCTGGGCGCGACGTTCCTTCGCAATCATGCCGAGTGGTCGAGCCGTATCGTCTACTTTGGTCCCATGGGCTGCCGCACGGGCTTTTACCTCGTCGTTTTTGGCGAAGTGACGAGCGAGGAGATCCTGCCGCTCGTGCGTGAGCTGTTCGAGTTTGTCGCCGACTTTGAGGGCGATGTCCCCGGTGCCGCTCCCGAGGAGTGCGGCAACTACCTGGACCAGAACCTTCCCATGGCTAACTGGCTCGCGCGCCGCTACCTCGACCGCGATCTGGCCGATATCGACGAGAAGCACCTGCATTATCAGCAGGCGTAAGGCTTTATCGCCTAAAACGTGCGCATTGGGCGCCTTCGCTTATGCGGGGGCGCCTTTTTGTTGAGTAGTCGGGACGAGCGTTCAAAATCGCTCATGTTTGTTCTAGAATGTTCATACTGTCACATAAACGAACAGGAGTGAACATGCATATCTATTCTGTCGAGGATTCCGAGTTCAAGTCCTATGGCAACGTTTGGGATAACGTTCCGTCCGAGCTCACGTCGCCTGTGCTCGAGGCGCTATCTGCCACGCCCATTCCCGAGGGCAGCAAATACGTGGCGAGCGCGCCGGAGCTCGAGGGCGTCATGAATGCCGACAAGCTTGGCTTTCTCATGTTTGGCGGCCGTCCCTTCCAGCTGGTTGGTGCAACGGCCACAATACACGACTCAACTGTCTGGAGTATCACCGCGCGAGTGAGTTCAACCTGGGCGCGCGCGACTTTATCCTGCTCGTGGCGCATCGCTGGGAGATTGAGGACGGCGGGCTCGACACCGCGTGCGTCAAGGCGTTCCGCGTGCCGGCGGGTAAGGTTGTCGAGGTTTTCAACACCACGCTTCACTACACGCCGTGCATGGTCGACGACGGTGGCTTCCAGGTGATGGTCGCACTGCCGGCAGGTACCAACGGTCCGCGTCCCGAGGCTGCGGCCGATATGCCTACCGCCGGTGACAGCTACTGCTATTGGAAGGCCGACAAGTGGGTTCTCTGCCATGCTGACAGCCCCAAAGCTGCCGAGGGCGGCTACGTAGCCTCATCGGCAAAAACCTCGACATCACCTGCGACTAGAATCTTCTGTCTCGATCTGTAACATCTAGCGGGCTAAATCTCTCTACCTGTTACAGGTTTAGACAAACTGCAGGGGGCCGCCCGAAAATCTCGATCTGTAACACCAGGCCCGGTTTTGGCTGCCTAACTGTTACAGATCGAGACAAGCCGGTCCCAATCCACCACAAAGGTGCCTGTCCCCTTTGTGGTGGATTGGCAGGTGGGTATCAAAAAGTGTCAGGTGGGGTGGCTGCCGGGCGCCTGCACGCGAAAAGAAGTGTCGACCCGCGCTGTTGTCGTTGAGTGGCACCCCGTTTGCGGGGATCCTGAAATTAGGACAAGCAGCGTATGAAAGGATTGATGCATGGCTTTCCGTAATGACTTCCTGTGGGGCGGCGCGACGGCTGCCAACCAGTGCGAGGGCGCCTACAACGTGGACGGCCGCGGCCTGGCCAACGTGGACGTGGCTCCGCACGGCCCCGAGCGCTATGCGGTGGTCTCCGGCCAGCGCAAGATGCTCGACTTCGAGGACGGCTATTACTATCCTGCGCAGACCGGCATCGATTTCTATCACCACTACAAAGAGGACATCGCTCTCTTTGCCGAGATGGGCTTTAAGACCTTCCGCATGAGTCTGGCGTGGACCCGCATCTTCCCCAACGGTGACGAGGCCGAGCCCAACGAGGCCGGTCTGGCCTTCTACGAGGACGTATTCCGCGAGTGCCAGGCGCACGGCATCGAGCCGCTTGTGACCATCACGCACTTCGACTGCCCGATCCACCTCATCAAGGAATACGGCGCTGGCGCAACCGCAAGCTCATCGACTTCTACAAGAACCTCGCGACCACGATCTTCACCCGCTACAAGGCCCGGCGAAATACTGGCTCACCTTTAACGAGATCAATATGATCTTGCACCTGCCGTTTATGGGTGCCGGTCTGGTCTTTGAGGAGGGCGAGAACAAGGAGGCCGTCGAGTACCTGGCCGCCCACAACGAGCTCGTCGCCAGCGCTTGGGCAACCACGATTGCCCACGAGATCGACCCCGAGGTCAAGATTGGCTGCATGCTCGCCGCAGGTAGCTACTACCCCTACAGCTGCCGTCCGGGCGATGTGCGCCAGGCGCAGCTCGACAACCAGGACAATTACTTCTTCGTCGACGTCCAGAGCCGCGGCTACTACCCGGCCTATGCCGTCAAGAAGCTCGAGCGCCTGGGCATCGATGTGGGCATGACGGACGAGGACCGCGAGATTCTGGCCGCCAACACCGTCGACTTCATCAGCTTTAGCTATTACAGCACCCGTTGTTCCGCCGGTGCCGATAACCCCGATGTCGAGCACACCCAGGGCAACGCCTTCGCCGGCGCCAAGAACCCCTACCTGCAGCAGAGCCAGTGGGGCTGGGCCATCGATCCGCTGGGCTTTCGCATCACCCTCAACGACCTGTACGATCGTTATCAGAAGCCGCTGTTTGTGGTCGAGAACGGCCTGGGCGCCAAGGATGTCGTCGAGGAGGACGGCTCCATCAACGACGACTACCGTATCGACTACCTGCGCCAGCATATCGCCGCGATGCGCGACGCGGTGACTGAGGACGGCGTCGACCTGCTGGGCTACACCACCTGGGGCCCGATCGACTTGGTATCTGCCGGTACGGGCGAGATGTCCAAGCGCTACGGCTTTATCTACGTCGACCGCGATGATGCGGGCAACGGCACCCTCAAGCGTACCAAGAAGAAGAGCTTTGACTGGTACAAGCATGTCATTGAAACGAACGGCGAGGACCTGTCCTAAGGAAGCCGAGACACTCAACTTCAGAGTTTCCTAACCAAAAACGCCCCGGCGAGCAGTTAATGCCCGTCGGGTGTTTTGTTAAAAGAAGTGAAAGAAAGCAAAAGAAGTTAAGAACTACTCATTGGGGACGTTCTTAAACGACTAATCGCTGGGGGCACCCTTTGCCGTCGGCGGATTTTGGGACATGTGGCCCGCTTTTTGGGCCCGCCTGTCGGTACACTAAAAGCACTATGGGTACCTGCGAGCGACATATCGGCCACGCGACCGCCCGATCCGCACCCGTGGCGGATCCCAGAGGCGGCAGGCTCTTCGCCATGCCGCGATTCCTTGTGGGCATATCGCATCGTGTATACCGCCATCGCGTCTTTGTTATCGCCGGCGCCATTACCGCGCTGTTCCTTATGCTTTTGGCAGTCTTGCCGGCGTTGTTCGCCTCCGACCCCAAACTTTCCAACACCGTGCCCGCCTATAGCGAGGTGTCCGAAGAGGTCGTGGATGCGCTCGTCCACTCGAGCTCTCTCCCGTTGCTTGTCGCCGCAATTATATTTTCGATCTGGGGCGTATCGGTCTATCTGCGCTGTTTGGACTATGTGTTGCGCCGCCGCCTTGTTGCCGTCGCCACCATCTGCGCCCTCTGGATGATTGAGGTCATCCTCAAATACAAGTCGTTCACACCGGTCTACGCCACGATCCTGTGGTACCTGTACTACGTGCCCATGACGCTCATTCCGCTGCTCTACCAGCTGTGCGGCCTGCGCCTTGCGGGGCTGGAACAACACCGTGCGGGCCGTCGCTATCGCAGCATCCTGTGGGTCGTGGCCATCCTACTTATCGGTTTTGTGCTCACCAACGATTTCCACCGGCAGGTATTCCACTTTGACCGTGCAAGCGACACCTGGAGCAACGATTACACATATGGCTGGGGCTATTTCGCTGTCTTGGTGTGGACGGCCTTTAACTTCGCGGCCTTTTTTATCCTGGTGGGTCGGTCCTCGTCCTTTCGCATTCAGCGCTTTTCGGGCACGGCGGCGCTTGTTTTGTTGGGTGCCGCGTTCTTTGCCATCTCGTATGCTCTGCGCGTGCCCTGGGCATGGAGGCTCAACTTCTCGCTCGTCTATTGCGTCTTGTGCGTGGTGGCGATGGAAATCTGTCTCGATTGCGGTGTCATTCCGTCATATCACGACATTGCCGGCATCTTCGACACCTTGCCGCTCGACCTCAAAGTTCTAACGCGCGACCTGCAGGAAGTCTATGCCACACCGGTGTCGAAGCCAATGCCGGCGGGCGTGTGCGAAGAGCTTCGGGCCCAGGAACACGGGCATGCCCACGCCTTTGCCGTGGCGTCCGATCCCGATGTAATGTATCGCGCCTTTCCACTGCTGGGCGGATCGGCCCTGCTTGCCCAAGACGTGTCGGAGCTCAACGAGCTTAACCGTGAACTGGCACATCGTCGCATGGAGCTGCAGCGCCAAAATGAGCTGCTCACGGCCGACTACGATCTTAAGACGCATCTGGCAGATCAAGAGGCCGAGACCTTGCTCGTTCAAGATGTAGACCGGGCGCTTGCCCGCGCGTTCGAAGAGATGTACGACCTGCTGAGCTCGCTGCCACCGTTGACCGACGAGGCGTCTTCGCACGAGCGTTACCGCATGCTGCAGCGCGCCAAGATGCTCGTCGCCTATTGCAAGCGCAAAGGGTCGCTCACGTTGGCACAGCATGGGGAGAGCGGTTTTGATCGCGACCGCATTCAACTCATTGCTAATGAGCTCGCAAGCGACCTGCGCACCATCGATGTCGATTGCGCCTCGATTATCGCCATACGGCGCCCGATGCACGCCAGTACGGTAAGCGCCCTGTACGACTGCGTGTATGACTTTGCGTTTTTTGCCTACACCACCGACCATCCGGCGCTTATGTATCACTTGGGCGACCATGACCGGTGCAGTGTCGAGCTGCGCGCCACGCTTTTTTCCAACGATGATGAAGATCTTTCGCAGACGCCCGCTGCGCAAGAGCTCGAAAGCGCTCTGCAAAGGCGCAACGTGGCATACCGTCTTGAGGGCGAGCCCGGCCAGCTGCGCATGATCGTCTTGATGCCGAGGCGGGTGAGTGACGATGCAGATTTCGCTCATCCTTCCCCAAATCGTTGCGCTCGATGTTGTCTTTGCCCTGGCTGCGTGTCTGCAGACGATCCACGTCCCGCTCATCGCATCGCG
>ENA-OQEN01000542-OQEN01000542.1-human-gut-metagenome-genome-assembly--contig:-NODE-542-length-16445-cov-2.814070_pt1 | contig 16445 bp, 14 predicted proteins | sample MGYA00242791_ERZ504627 | MGnify/ENA primary metagenome ERZ504627 (study PRJEB26092, sample SAMD00036316) | human gut metagenome | host: Homo sapiens | study: EMG produced TPA metagenomics assembly of... | reverse complement strand
GGCGATTGTGTCTCCGACCTGCGCAGCGAAGGTCGCACCCACGCGGTGCGTGGATTGAATCTGTTCCCGTCCTCCGGGTATGTGGGCAAGTTATGTCGCACCCCACGCGGGTGCGTGGATTGAAATACATAATCCTCAATGAAGCACCATACCAAAAGCGTCGCACCCCACGCGGGTGCGTGGATTGAAATTGTATATAATCTTCAGCTTGTTGTTTATTGCCCATGTCGCACCCCACGCGGGTGCGTGGATTGAAATCGGCGCGATTTTTATCATCCTGTAAAACTGGTACGGTCGCACCCCACGCGGGTGCGTGGATTGAAACAGGCATGCCGAAATAAGTCTGCCGATTCACGAATATTGTATAGAAATCCTGTTTTGTCGCATCCGACACAGCGCGCTACATCTCATACAATTGATGAGGCATCGGCAATAATAATATAGGCTTGCTCATGCATATATATAGAACACACTTTCACATAGGTAGGTAAATAAAGAGAATACAAATTTGCTCCTATATAGGTGATATTCAAGTCGAAGTGTGCGTAATATGGGATTAAACCAGAAGGGTAGCGCCCCACGCGGGTGCGTGGATTGAGATGAATGCCGTTTCGCCTTACCATCCATTCTGAAATAAGCTTTTCTTAATTATTGCAAGTATCATGTGCACAACATGTTTGAATTGGAGGCTATCCATGGCGGCATTTACAAATACAATTTCCAATCTGAATCAAATGCTCAACTCCATCCTTTGGGGCCGGGGGATGCTCCTTTGCTTTCTGCTGGTCGGCTTTCTGTTCACGGTCGGCACACGTTTTTTCAGGTCCGCTGGTTATCCAAATGGATGCGCCTGACGGTCGGCAGCCTCTTCGCCAGGAAGGGAGGCAGGCAGAAGCTACCTGCCCATTCCATCACTCCGTTCCAAGCACTCTCCACCGCACTCGCCGCCGCAATCGGCACCGGCAACATCGTCGGTGTTGCTATCGCCCTTTCTACAGGCGGCCCGGGCGCGATCTTCTGGATGTGGGCTTCCGCTTTTCTCGGCATGATGACAAGCTTTGCGGAAAAAACGCTCGGCATCCGCTACCGCTATCCGGATGCAAAAAATCGCTGGGTAGGCGGCGCAATGGTCTATATGGAAAAAGGGCTTCACTGCAAATGGATGGCTCTGCTCTTTGCAGCCCTTTGTATTCCCGTCTCCTTCGGCATGGGCAACCTCTCGCAGAGCAATTCAATGGCGCAGGCTATGAAAAACGCCTTCGGCGTATCCCCCAAAGTGACAGGAGCAGCGGCGGCCATATTGATTGGAATTATCTTGCTCGGCGGTATCAAACGCATTGCCGCCGTGACGGAAAAACTAGTTCCCATCATGGCAATTCTGTATTTAACAGCAGGCTGCGCTGTAATTTTGATAAATATTCGCCGCCTTCCGCAGGCGGTCGGCGGTATTATTTCAGAGGCTTTTTCCATTCGTTCTGCCATAGGTGGAACAGCGGGCTACGGCATGGCCCGCGCACTGCGCACCGGCGTTTCAATGGGCGTCTTTTCCAATGAGGCTGGGCTCGGCACTTCCGTGATCGTCCATTGCGATGCGGATGTAAAGGAGCCGGTCGAGCAAGGCATGTGGGGCATTTTTGAGGTGTTTGCGGATACGCTTGTATGCTGCACTGTCACCGCGCTCGCCATCCTCACCTCAGGGTTTGGGCTCCTTCCTGCGCGTACAGCGGCACCGCCCTATGCGCCGCCGCCTTTGCCACAGTATTCGGTGCTGCCGGCGAAAAATTCATTGCCATTTCAATTGTATTATTCGCTTTTGCCACGCTCATCGGCTGGTCATATTATGGGGAAAGAGCCGTTTCCTACCTATTAGGCGACCGAGCTGTTCCCCTTTATAAAATTCTGTTTGCCGCCGTCGTCCTTCTGGGCAGTACGGTCCGGATGGAGCTCGCATGGAGCTTATCCGACACGTTTAACGCCCTGCTGGCAATCCCAAACCTGATTGCTATCACGATTTTAAGCCGAGAGGTATTCCAGCTTACCAAAGATTATGTACACCGTTATTTTCTCACACAAAAAACAGCAAATAGCCAACGCATAAAAGCAACCGTTCCCGGCCATAACAGATGCAGAAGAGGTTGACGGAGCAAATCAGTTCTCATTTGGCTCGAAAGGAATGATCATATGGCAGATCCTAAATTAGCAGGTGGCTAAATTCTCTTTTGAAAAAAGATGCCGGGGTAAACGAATATTTTCTCTCCCTCCGAGCGTTGCGCGGGAAAAACTGCGTGATTGCGGCAAACAGATAAAAACGGAGAAGGATTTCTATGAACTGGCAGAAACTTTCGTAAAAGAGGAATCCTAAGCCTACGTTTATTCCAAAGAACAGGCGGTCCATCCGGGGCCGTCTGTTCCTTTTTGCTCCTAGATACGGCAAAACTCAACCGGTTTTATTTTTGCTGTTGTTTGCCGGTTTATCTGTTGTTTTTCTCATCGCAAGAGTATATACTAAATGCTGTAAATTAATAAACGTTGTGAGGTTTCTCTATGGATTTCGGTTTTTTAAAAATCGGCGCTTTCAGCCCGCGCACCTGTGTTGCCAACCCAAAACAAAATGCAATCTATACGCTGGACGCCCTGCGCCATGCACAGGAAGAGGCGTTCAGGTGGCCGTGCTGCCGGAGCTCTGCCTCTCTGGCTATACCTGCGGCGATTTATTTGGGCAGGATGTGCTGCTTGACAGCTGCGAACAGGCGCTGCTCGGCCTTGCGGAGCAGACGAAGGGCTTTTCTACCGTGATCGTCATAGGCATTCCCTTACGGGTAGACGGGTTTCTTTATAATTGTGCTGCCGTTCTGCACCGTGGTAAAATCCTCGGCTTTGTACCAAAGACTTACCTGCCGAATTACCAGGAATTTTACGAAAAGCGGTGGTTTGTCTCGGCAGAGCAGGCAAAGGCGGAAACGATCCGCTTTGCAGGAGAGGATATTCCGTTTGGAAACCTGCTTTTTCGCTTGAATGACCGCGCGGTGCTTGGCGTTGAAATTTGTGAGGATCTTTGGGTTCCTCTGCCGCCCAGTACACGGATGGCACAGGCCGGAGCAAATGTGATCGTCAACCTCTCCGCCAGCAACGAAGCGGTTGCAAAAAATGACTATCGCCGCGCCATGATTGCACAGCAGAGCGCCAAAGCACTGTGCGCTTATGCCTATGCCTCCGCAGGCGTTGGAGAATCTACGACAGATCTCTCTTTGCCGGCGCATGCACAGTGGCGGAAAACGGCACGCTCCTCGCAGACAGCCCCCGCTTTTTACTAGAGGGCAGCGAAGCGGTTGCCTGCGTCGATCTGGAGCGGCTTTTATCCCAGCGCAGGCAAAATGGTAGCTTCCCGGATAACGCCACCCTCGTCCCTCCACCAGCCTACCGAGTGATCGACGCGCCGGTTCCCGCCCTGGAAGAAGCACAGATCAACCGCGCTTATGATAAACACCCCTTTGTGCCGGATGACCGCGTTAAGCGGGAGGAACGCTGCCGGGAGATTCTTTCGATTCAGGCGGCGGGGCTTGCCAAGCGGCTTTCCCACACCGGGATGCAGAAGCTGGTGCTCGGCATTTCCGGCGGGCTTGATTCGACGCTCGCGCTACTTGTCTCTGTGCGGACGATGGAGCTTTTAAAGCTGCCGACCAACAACATTATTTGCGTTACTATGCCGGGCTTCGGCACAACAGACCGCACCTATGACAACGCGGTAGAGCTTATCCAGTGCATCGGTGCGACCTTCCGGGAAATTGATATCCGCCCAGCCTGCCTACAGCATATGGCGGATATCGGCCATGATCCCGTTCTGCACGACGTAACCTATGAAAACACGCAGGCCCGTGAGCGCACACAAATCCTGATGGATCTCGCCAATAAGGAGGGCGGCATTCTCGTCGGAACGGGGGATTTGAGCGAGCTCGCCCTTGGCTGGTGCACCTATAATGCCGACCACATGAGTATGTATGGTGTTAACTGCGGCGTGCCCAAAACGCTTGTGCGCCATTTGGTTGAGAATTTTGCCGCCCAGGCGGATGCACGTACCGCGCGTGTGCTGCGCTCGGTGCTCGACACGCCTGTCAGCCCAGAGCTCCTGCCACCGGATGAGGTTGGCCAAATCGCACAGAAAACAGAGGAGAAGATCGGCCCCTATGAGCTGCACGATTTCTTTCTCTATCATTTTCTCCGCTTCGGCACAAATCCCCAGAAGCTTCTATTTCTTGCCAAGCGCGCTTTTGGCGATCAATATACCCAACAGCAACTCACGGCATGGCTGCGGCTGTTTTTAACGCGCTTTTTCCAGAGCCAATTTAAGCGCTCCTGCCTGCCGGACGGCCCAAAGGTGGGCTCCGTCAGCCTTTCTCCGCGCGGGGATTGGCGTATGCCATCCGACGCGCGGGTGAACGCTTGGCTTGACACATTGGAAAATAAGGAAGCGGAGTAAACATCGGAAAGATAACCCTTCCGAACTGCGTATGGTGCTTTTCGATCATAAATTCCACTTAAAATTTTGGCTGTGCAAAGCCACATCATGCCGCAGCCTTGCACAAGAAAGGATGGTCATAACCATGTCGGACCTAAAGCCACGCATTTACACCGTTGCCACCGCCCATCTGGATACCTCCTGGAACTGGGATTTCGAAACAACGCTGCGCGAATACATACCCGCTACCCTACGGGATAATTTTGCGCTCTTTGAGAAATACCCGGATTACCGCTTTAGCTTTGAGGGGAGCTACCGCTATGAACTGATGGAGGAATACTATCCGGAAGAATTTGAAAAGCTGAAGGAATATGTTGCACAGGGGCGGTGGAATGTGACCGGGAGCGCATATGAAAACGGGGATGTCAACATCCCTTCTCCGGAAGCGCTCTTTCGCAACATCCTCTATGGGAACAGCTATTTTGACAAAACGTTCGGCAAACGCAGCACGGATATTTTCCTGCCGGACTGTTTCGGCTTCGGCTGGGCGCTGCCGAGCATTGCACGGCACGCAAACCTCTCCGGCTTTACCACGCAAAAGCTGACCTGGAGCTCGGCCTTCGGCATACCCTTTGATCTAGGCCGTTGGTACGGGGTGGATGGCCGCTGGATCTATGCCTCTCTCGACGCGCGCAGCTATGTGGCGGAGCTTGACAAGGTGCGCAAAAACCGTGCCGTCTCACAAAAGCTCAAGGCGAATCTCAAAAAGTATAACCTCCCCTTTACCTATATTTTTCACGGAACGGGGGATTGCGGAGGAGCCCCAAAGGAGGAATCCGTCGCCACCGTCTGCCAGGAGCTCTCGGAAAACAAAACGGAAAAAAGTGATGTGCTCAGCGCGCCGGCCGATCAGGTTTTCGTGATATGGAAGCGGAGCTGACGCCAGAGCAAAAGGCTAGCCTCCCCTTCTGGAACACAGAGCTCGTTTCCACTGATCATGGCGTGGGCTCTTACACTTCGCGCGCAATCGGCAAGCGGTGGAACCGTCGCGCGGAACAGCTGGCGGATGCGGCAGAACGCAGCGCCTCGGCGGCAATGTGGCTGGGGGCGGCCGACTACCCGCAGGAGAAAATGGATACCGCATGGAAACGGATCATCGCCCATCAGTTCCACGATGACCTCACCGGCACCTCTCTAATGCGCTGCTACCAGCGCAATTGGAACGATTATATCCTCTCGCTCAACGAGCTTGCAGAAGAATACCGCGCAAGCGTGGGCGCCGTATCCACTCTGATGGATACCTCTTTTGTCAAGGGCACGGCCCTGCTCGTCAACAATCCCCTCCAAGGGAGTGAGAACCGCATTGGTCCGGTCACGGCTTTTATTCCCGTTTCTGAAAACTGCCAGTATCTTCGTGTTTACGATCTGAATGGGTCAGAAGTGCCTGCGCAGGTGCTTTCGCGCAACGGCGAGGCTCTAAAAATTGTATTCATCGCAAGCGTTCCCTCCATGGGCTATGCCGTATATGATGTGCGGGAATCCGGGGAGCCCTGCCCCATCCAAACGCGTTTACGCGCGCAGGAAAAGCTGCTGGAAAACGAGCGTTACCGCCTCACGCTTGACCATAACGGCGATATCTCCAGCATCTATGATAAAGAGGTTGGGATGGACCTGCTTACCGCCCCCATCCGCATGGGCGTCCACCACTACTTGGGCAGCACGCACTGGCCCGCATGGGAGCTTGATTTCGTTGAAGTGATGACAAAGCCGATAGCGTATGCGCGTGCGCCTAAATTCACCATCTTGGAGAACGGCCCCGCCCGCGTTGCGATCGAAACGCTGCGTGTGTGCGGCCCCTCGACCTTCCGTCAGGTTATTTCCCTGTCTGCCGGAGGCGATACGGTGGAGGTTTATAACGAGATCGAATGGCGCAATATGCGCAGCTTGCTCAAAACGCAGTTTCCGCTGGCGGTATCCAACCCCAAAGCAAGCTATGACCTTGGCCTTGGCGTCATTGAGCGCGGCAATAATACACCGAAGCTCTATGAGGTGCCCGCACAAATGTGGGCGGATATCACAAAGGTGGATGGCAGCTGCGGTGTATCCATCCTGAGCGATTCGAAATACGGTTGGGATAAGCCGCTTGACAACTGCTTGCGGTTGACCGGCATTCACACCCCACAATCCGCCTACCGCGATGAAAGCGGCCAGAATACGATGGATCTTGGCCTAAACCGCTACAGCTTCGGTATTTTCGGCCATATGGGCGGCTATGAAAACGGCACACAGATGGCGGCCGCGCGCTTTAACCAGCCCATGAACGCCTTTCTTGTGGAAAAGCATCCGGGTGCCCTAGGCCGCGAATTCTCCTTTGGCAGGATTAGCGAAGAAAATATATTGGTGCGTGCGCTTAAAAAAGCGCAGGATTCTGATGAGATCATTATCCGTTTCAATGAAGGTGCAGGAAAAACCCACACAAAGCTCCGTTTTGAGCTTGGGGCCGGGATTGCATCTGCACGAGAAATCTATGCCTCTGAGGAACCGCGGGAGGAGGGGGAATTCCTGCTGGAGGGAGGCGTGCTGCAATTTGACCTAAAGGCCTTTGAACCGCGCTCCTTTGCCCTAACGCTCGCGCCCGCTCCGGTGTGCGGCCAGCTCAAGCACAGCATGCCAATCGAGCTGCCTTACGATACGGATCTCCTTTCTTTTAACCGCAATCGGGCGGATTGCGGCACTGCTTGCCCTGTAGCCCTACCCGCAGAGCGTTTCCCATCGGAGATCCGCTGCGGCGGCGTGCGCTTTGTGACTGGCCCCAAAGAGGATTTGGCGGCAAATGCTGTGATCTGCCGTGGGCAAAAACTGAGTATCCCGGAGGGCGCAAAATATCTGAGCCTGATGATGGCCTCACTCAGCGGTGATCGGCGCACCGCGCTGACCATCGGCAAAACCGGCTTTCTATTTACCGTGCATGATCTCCTGGAGGCGGTTGGAAAATGGGATCTCTACGGCATGCAGGAGACTGGGCAGATTAAGCAGACCGTTCTTGCCTGGAATGCGACTCATCTCCATAGAGGCGATGCGGATAGCTACGGCGAGCAGGCGTATTTTTTCAAATATACGTTCGAAATTCCAGCGGGAGCGAAATCCTTTACCCTCCCGCTCGATCAAAACCTCCTTCTTCTGGCTGCAAGCGGCACAGATCTTCCCGCCTGCCGGACAGCCGCGCCGCTGTATGACACGCTTAAAAAACGGGAATTTGATTTTTGGATCACAGAAAAAGACCGTAGGCTTGCACACCCTGGGATGCTCTCCAAGGCGGCGGGTTTTCTAAAATTCGGCGGCAGCTATGTATCCCGCTCCCTGCAAAGAGAAATCGACCTATTATAACCAATAAGCTGATACAAAGAAAAGGAGCGCGTTGCAGCACTAGCAATGCGCTCCTTTTTCTTTTCCTCCGTGCTATCAATGCGATTCAGCCCTTTTCATCTGAGAAAGCGGCCGTATCCTCATATGTCTCCGGGCAAACCTCCCAAATCTTTTCCCGCAGCGCAATAAAGTCTTCCAATGCCTCCGGCTTCTGCTGCGGGTTGCGCAAAAGCGAAGCCGGATGATAAGTGCCCATCATCCACACGCCGTTTTTTTCCATAAATTGACCGTGCTGCTTGGTGACACGAAAATTCTTATCGATGAGGCGTTGTGCAGAAATTCTCCCAAGGCAAACAATAATCTTTGGCCGAAGCAGGCGCACTTGCTCGCGTAGCAAGGCAGGCAGGCTCCTGCTCGGCAGGCAGCGGATCGCGATTTTTCGGCGGACGGCATTTTACCATATTGGCAATGTAAATATTTTTGCCGCGTTCCAAATCAACCACAGCCAAATATTGATCGAGCAGTTTCCCGCCGCGGCCTACAAACGGTTCGCCCTGTAAATCCTCATTTTCTCCCGGGCCCTCGCCGATCAAAAGCACGCCTGCTCTCCTGCTGCCCACGCCGAAAACCAGCTTGGTCCGCGTTTCCCCCAGCGGGCAGTTGTGGCAACTGAAACATGCTGTTTCCAATGCCTCCCAGGTTTCATACATATGCATCTCAGCGCCTTTCCTCTGTTTTGAATGCATTCAGTATAGCACATCCGCTGGGATTTGTAGAGCGATATCTAAGATTTAACGTTGCTATTTCCCGGCGGTTGATGTAAAATAGGAAGAAAGAAATGTATTTTTTGGAGGAAATAAACGATGAAAAAAGCGTATTGCTTGAAACTTCCGCGCGCCATGCCCACTTGAGCCGCAGGGTGCTCGACATCCTGTTTGGCGAAGGCTATGAGCTGACCCATAAAAAAGACCTTTCCCAGCCCGGCCAGTTTGCCACGAACGAGCGTATCCAGGTCATTGGCCCAAAGGGCAGTTTCCCCAGCGTATCGATTCTCGGCCCGGTCCGCCCGGAAACCCAGGTCGAGCTCTCTGCTACGGACGCCCGTTCTATCGGCTTGAAGCCGCCTGTGCGTGAATCGGGCGATCTGAAAGGCAGCGAAGGCTGCAAAATTGTCGGCCCAAAGGGTGAGGTAGAGCTTCAGGACGGCGTTATCATTGCAAAACGCCACATCCATGCCACACCGGCTGACGCTGAGCAATACGGCTTACAGGATAAGCAGATTGTATCCGTTAAGGTGGAATCCGATGGGCGTTCCCTAGTCTTTGGGGACGTTGTCGTGCGCGTCAGCGAAAAATATGCGCTTGCTATGCATATTGATACCGATGAATCCAATGCCGCTGGCGCTGTGCCCGGCATGATGGCTGAAATACTGGACTGACTTGACAACAGAATCTGTACGGGCGGGAACAGGCGGCGCAGCGCCTCCCCGCCCGTTCTGCTTTTTCTCTGCATAATGGCCGGTGCGCGGGCATAGGATGAATTAAACGATTTTATTCTTCAGAAATGGGGACGGTAAAATGGACAAACAGACTGCCTCTTCGCTGCAACGGCCGGAAATCCGATATCTGCTCATCTTGGGCTGTACCGTGCGTGGGGATCAACCCACGCAGCTCCTGCAAACGCGGATTGACCGTGCGGCACAATACTTAAAGCTGCATCCGCAAACCATAGCGGTTGCCAGCGGCGGATGCTTTCGGGCCGGGCAGCAAACAAGCGAGGCGGCCGTCATCCAAAAAGGGCTGTGCGCGAAGGGAATCGCTCCGGAGCGGATTTTAATTGAGGATCAGGCGCGCTCAACCGCAGAAAACTTCACCCTATGCAAACACTTGTTGGAAAGCCGTGAGGGCTGGGACGAAACAGAAACCATTGCCTTTGTCACGAATGATTTTCATGTAGCGCGCTGCCTGAAGATCGCCTGCCAAAATCGGCTGCATGTTGTGCCGGTTGCGGCTGCAACGCCAAAACATGCCCGCCTGCGCTGCCGTTTGCGGGAATGCATCGTCTCCATTTCCGTTCGGTTTTCAGAAAAATCAGGTTAGCCGTTCAAGAGGGAATCAAAAAGGATGCGCCGCCAAAACTTTGCAGTGTATCCTTTTACTTTTACGAATCTGCCCGTAGGTATTTCTGCCGGAAGGCGCCCGGCGTCATGCCCACGGCCTTTTTAAACGCACGGTCAAAGTGGCTTTGGTCACAATAGCCCAGTTGGAGCCAGATGCTGCCGCTGCCCGGCGTTTGCAGCAGGCGCTTTGCCTCCTCAATTTTTTGCTGCTGGATATATTGGGTGACGCTCATGCCCGTCTCCTGCCGGAACCGCTGTGTGAGATAGCTTGGGTTGCGTTGCACGCTCGCCGCGGCCTCCTCTACACGGATGCGTTCATAAAGGTGCTCCTGCACATACTGCATGCACAAATGTACGGTTGTGGAATAATTCGCCTGTTTAAGTGCTTGAACGCGGCTGGCAAAATCCATCAGCATGCGGGCAAACAGCTGATGAGCGCCTCCTGCTCGCCAACCTCTTCGCAAAAAAGGATATAATATTCATAGAGACCACAGCCCTCCTCCCAGCCTATCCCCGCCTGCACCGCCGCCTGAAAGGCAAGCGCTCCGATGGCGATTATCTGATTGCGCAGGCTACGCAGCGTTCATGCGCAAAGGTGGCAAGATTCCATCGCGGCAGTTCCTGTAGGAGAAGCTTCAACGCCCGTGGATCCCCTTCCTGCACACAATGCATCAGCCGCTCCTGAAGCCGCTCGCTGAACAGGCGCGGCTCTTCCTCATGGTGCAAAAAGGGCCGTGCCCGCTCCAACGGCGCCTCCGGCAAAAGACGCTTTTGATCCATCAACTGAGAGAGCATAATATGTTCGCCATACATTTGATTATATGCAAGGATCGCCCCATCAATCAGAGCACGACAATCCAGCACAGGGATAGAGCGGTAGTAAGCAATCAGGCACTTTTCTGCGCCACGCTTATCTCAAGAGGAGCCAGTATATGTGAAACAGCCGTTTCATTGAGCTCGCTTGGGAACACAGGCCCAATCAGCAGCGTTCCCATCGCACGCCCAAGTTCCCGCACGCCGATGCTGGCCATCGCGCCAAAAACGGGCGAGGTTCGCAGCCGCGGCAGACAATTGCTATCCTCCCGGTGCAAAAGCGGGGTCACCAAAGCCTCTGCGCAGCCCTCCGGCAGATTTGGCCAGCCCTCAGCGAACATCTCCTCCCCTGCCCGTGTGATGGCACGCACCGGCACGCTGGAAAGGGAGCGCAGAAGAAGCGCATTCTCCCGCGCCATTCTCCAACGCATTTCGACCGCCTGTTTATATCCCACGATACTTCAGCCCCATTCCACTCAGAATAATTTCATCATTTATAAATGAATTATACTATAAACTCGGATTAATGCAATCTCATTACAATAAAATATGATAAAATTTTTTTGAAATTCAACTGATGTTTAGCAAGTTCTCCAAACGCAATATGTTATAATCAGAAAAATTAACAAGCATATTCATGTATGCACAGGGCAGATTTTGTCAACCCGCCTACGCTGGCAGTGAATACTTTTCTGCCGCAGGAAACCTGCAAAACACCGCTGAATTATCTATACGATATTTTATATTGGTTGCTTTCGCTTTCTATTTTCCAATAAAATTTTTATATATTTACAAAGCCGCGTAACGAACGTTGAAATCCCCTTATTTCAACACGTTCGCAATATAAACCAAATGCAAAGGAGCAAACAAAATGATTGGTATTGGTAACTGGGGCTGCCACGTAGACACCATGTTCTTCAAGGGGGACGTAAAGTTCACCATTACAGACAACGGCGGGGAATATGGCTTCGAGCTTCATATGGATGGCCCGATTCCAGAATTCCAGATCAAGGAGATCAAAGAGGAAAACGATGACACACTACATGCGATCGCCAATGTTGAGATGCTGCCCGGCAAGGATATCGACGTTGCGCTGACTTTCGCAGGCGACACCTTCAACGGCGTGATTAAGGTGCCTTTCCTAGGCAAAATCAAGCTCAACAACGGCTATCGCCTCGCTGAATAACGAGCAAGCAAAACGCGCCTGCCCTGTCTGTGAGTTGGGGCAGGCGCAAGCTGTTTGATCTTGAAAAATTCATAAAAAGCTGTTGACAAGCATAGCAAATTGTGTTATGATAGCTTCCGTCCCGCATGGAGAGATACCGAAGTGGTTATAACGGAACGGTCTTGAAAACCGTCGTGCCGCAAGGCACCGTGGGTTCGAATCCCACTCTCTCCGCCAGAAAGTGATACGAAGCCTTTCTCGTTTGATATATACAATTTCATCCTTTTTAGATGTTACCATGGAGAAGTACTCAAGTTGGTGACGAGGCGCCCCTGCTAAGGGCGTAGGTCGGGTAACCGGCGCGGGAGTTCGAGTCTCCCCTTCTCCGCCAACCCCGCGGTGGGCATGTCGCGCACCGCGGGGTTTTTTGTCAAATAAGCGTCCAGCGCCAAGGCGTTTTTTATCCCACCTTAGCAGAAACACAGATATGTCGAAAGACATATCTGTGTTTTATTCTGTGGGGATTCAATGCCAACGTGCGGTGCGTGAGGGCAAATATACCAGCGGCATAATAGTAGCGCAGAGCGGCGAAGATCCGCGGTCATAGCTGCGGTTCAGCCGGACAGACGCGCCTACAAAAAATCATCCGAATCCTATCTTACCAGTGGATTAGGATGCGCCTTCTATCTAAATCGGCTCTCGCAATCTTAGTGGCCAAAATCGAAGAACTCGCCGCCGTGCGCGTGAACCTAAACCTGCTGACGGACAAATCCGTGATGAAACTTGCCGAATCCCTCTCCCTAATTCAGAGGAATGTGAAGGAGAATAAAATGATGAACAGAATTCACAGAGCATCAAAGCAAATGAACAAGCTGACCGACAAGGATGTGCGGTGCGGATCATATATCTGCCGCCTGCAACTGTCGCGTCAATCCACTGTGTTGGAAACAGGCCGGAGGACAGGGCAACGGCCTTGCTGCGGGAATTTATGCAAAAAACGGACTTAGCGAAACGCAAACCTGATTTTCGGCATTACGGGTTCAACCACCCGAATGGATCGAACGAAGACGATCACGGTTATGAGCATTGGGTAACAATACCGGAAAACATGACGGTGGAAGCGCCGTTTCAAAAGAAAGCGTATGCCGGCGGGCTATATGCGGCGCATACCGTCACGTTCGGCGAATTTGAAAAATGGCATTGGCTTTGGGCATGGGTGGAAGCCAGCGACAAATTCATGCTCAACCTTGGCGACCCCGAATGTATGGACGGTCTTTTGGAGGAGCATTTTAACTATTTTAATCAGTATCACTTAAAGAACTTCGATAAAAACAGATTCCAGATGGATTTGCTGATACCGATTAAAGAAAAAGAATAAAAGCCGGCCTTATGATTTCACCCGTCCTCACCTGCGGTGCGCATTTCGCGCATTGCAGGTTTTTCTTATCTATCCCCGGCGATTTGCCGTATCCACATTTCAGAATCCTGCTTTTTCACGGCGCGAAGTGAAACCGGATGTAGTGAATGCCTATCTCATTTCCAAATATTTGGATTGCATCATCAACATCCTGTTTTGCTCTTTTAGCGGTCAGATTTCCAAAGAAGTACGATAAAGCTGCCGTTTCGCCGGCTTCTCGCGCCCGCCTCCCCTTGCATCACCCGAAAAAAGGGCGTATAATATAGAGGAATAGAAGAAAAATAAAATTGGGCTCACTGCGCTGTCTGCATGTGAAAGGAAGATTATCTTGGGCGGAGATTTACATTGTCATACCAGGCTTTCAGATGGTTCTCTCGCATTGAGGACCTAATTCTACTTGCCAAAAAGTTAAAGATCGAAACCATTGCCATCACAGACCATGATTGCCTTGCCGGAACGGTGCGCGGTAAAGTCATCGGTGAGCGGCATGGTGTTCAGGTGATCCCGGGAGTGGAAATTTCCTGCGTTGACCCAAAGCGGGAGCGCAGAGCGCATTTGCTCTGCTATCTCAGCGACAGCCGGATCGCTTAGAAGGGCTATGCCGCCGGAACTCCCTTTCACGCAGAAAAGCGGGGCAGTATATGATTTTGAAAGCAGCCAAACGCTTCCCCATTACGCCAGAATTTGTGTTAAAATGCGCCTCGGGCTCCACCAATATTTTTAAGCAGCACATCGCGCACGCTCTGATGGAATGCGGCTATACGCACACGATTTTTGGGGAGCTTTATCACGATTTATTTTCCTCCAACAGCCCAAATTGCATCAGCGTTGAGCCCTCCTTTCCAGATGTACGCGAAGTGCTGGCGGCAGTTCACGAGGCCGGCGGCATCGCCGTGCTGGCCCACCCTGCCTTTTATGACAGCTTTGACCTTTTGGATGAGCTAATTGGGCTTGGGCTGGATGGCGTAGAGGTTTGGCATCCAACAGCAAACGAAGAAACGGTCAGCCGCCTTCAGCGCACAGCGCGTGAGCATCATCTGCTAATGACCGGCGGCAGCGACTTTCACGGCATGTATAATTCCCGCCTGACAAAGCTTGGCGAGTGCCTCACTCCTGACGAACAAATCACGGAGCTGCTTAACTATAAGGCAAAACAACGCCGCCTGCAAAAGAAAGCGGCTATTTCGGCGGAAAAAGCAGTTTAATCCCCATTTTTGAGGGGATCTTGTGCAAACTTCATCTCTGCGAAAGGCAGGAACACGATCATGAACACATTTGATGACAGTGACATGAAAATATTTGGCGTGAAGGAAGAGCCGGATTCTACTGACGGAGCGAGGTGCAGGCGCTGGCAGAAGAAATGAAACGGCAGAGGCTCAACGGCAACTCAGAGCGTGCCAAGCAGCTTGGAATCCGCATGGCTGCTCTTGCCCCGGATTCCGCAGATGCGGATAGCCTCGACCTTTCCCGCCTGCTGGGCGATCCCCTCCCTGCCCCCGATATTATGTGCCAAATCCGCATTCTTCTGATCTTTATCGCAGAATCCTGTTTGCACCTGTATACCCCCACGCCTTTGCTTGCCACCACTGCGGCCAATGCGCTGTACGATAAGCTGATTGAGGATGATCCGGTTTTTACGATACGATCTCCAATGGAGCTGCGTTCAGCTTTTATTATCTCGCCCTGCGCCATAGTGGGAAGGCGGATGAAAACATTGGCGCTACGTTTGCCATGCTGTGCGGGGCGGAGGAAGATCAGGCTTTGGCCGATCTAGGCGCGCGTGTTTATCAATATGTCACGCGAAAAATTCGCGGCTCATCGGTGAAATTCAGTTTGCTGAGGTTTGTTAAGCCATTGCAATGCAACTGTTTGTACAACAGGGCATGTGGAAACGCTTTCGTTTCCACATGCCTGTTATTCTTCTATCAACGTTGAAAAAGGGCGAGTTGCAAAACGTTCATTGCGGAAATTCGTCATGAGAAAAGCCGTTGGGTTCGGGCGCACAAAAGTGACGAATCATCCGCCTGAACCGGCAGCTATATGCAGCATTGCCTATGATGAAAGCAATTTATAAATACAAATATAAAAATGGTCCCCAAAAAACTTCTCAATTGCCTTTGCGCCTTTTGGCCAATCGGTGATTCTTTTTCGACAAACTGAGGGATATTGCAAAACACAAGGCATTTTGCAATATCCCCCTTTATATGCACTTAGGAAAGAGCTCAGGCCTCCAGCTCTACATCCGGCGCCTGCGCATTGGGATCCGCTTCGCCATGGCGCACCTGCGTCATGCACAGGAAGGCAAGAGCGAACGCAATCGGGCAGTAAATAAAGAGCGACCAATAACTCGTCGAGCCACAGAGCGTACCGCACAGGATCGGGCCGACGATAGAGGCGGAGAAGGTGGCTGTGTAATAATATCCGGTGAAGGTGCCCACCTGCTCAGGCGTGCCGATATCCAGAACAACGGGCAGCGTATTGATATTGACAAGCGCCACGCAAGCGCCGCCGCCAATGAGCGCAATAAAGATCATCACCTTCTGGAAGCTGGGCATCTCCTTAGTCAAGAAGAACAGGGTAAACAGCAGCAGCGCCCCGCCCAAACCAATCAGAATCGTTTTCTTTCGGCCGATCTTTTGGCCCAGCTTTCCGGCAGGAATTGCAAAAATCATCAATGAGAGCGCAAACACACCCATCAGGATCGTTGCCGTTGCCGTGTCAATACCAAGCTCTTTTTTCGCAAAGAGCGTAAAGAAGGTTTGAATAGTATCAGAGCCGTTGAAGAGGAAGAACAGCGTCAACAGCATGAAAACTAGGCTGCGTTTTTTCTCCTTCGGCAGTTTCAAATCCTTCAGCTTTTGTTTTTCTTCCCTTTTGGCTTCTGCCGCCATGTTTGCCTCGGCCGTTTTTTTCAGGCGGCTATCCGGCTCCTTGACGGTGAGCATGACCACCAGCAGGCAGATCAGCATGACAACCGCCGTAAAGATAAACACATAGGGGCGCTCTGCATCCGTTGCAGGCTTTGAGCCCATAAAAAGCGTCATAATGGCAATCACGATCATGCCGCTGCCCATGCCGAGCAGGGTGCCGAGGCCACCCATCAAATTGA
>ENA-OQEN01000541-OQEN01000541.1-human-gut-metagenome-genome-assembly--contig:-NODE-541-length-16515-cov-6.989810_pt1 | contig 16515 bp, 18 predicted proteins | sample MGYA00242791_ERZ504627 | MGnify/ENA primary metagenome ERZ504627 (study PRJEB26092, sample SAMD00036316) | human gut metagenome | host: Homo sapiens | study: EMG produced TPA metagenomics assembly of... | reverse complement strand
CGATAGTGCTCCTGTGCGTCGCGCGGCGATGGCGGCGGGACTCGTTGTGCTGATACGCTCCGACTTGTTATGGCTCGCTTTGCGACCTACCGCCATGTCTGGGACGATATGTACGGCAAGGGCTATCAGCAGACGCGCGTGCTCATCTACAGCGTCAGCGGCGGACTGCTCGGCGTCGGCATCGGCGACGGAAAGCTCAAAGAGGTCCCTGCGGCGACGGAAGATTTGGTATTCGGCATGATATGCGAGGAGTGGGGTATTATTATGGGCATCCTCGTCATCCTCTGCATAATGTTTATCGCGTTTCACAGCATCCGCTGCGCGAGCGGTTCGCGCTCGGCTTTCTATGCCATATCCGGCATAGCGGCGGGCTGCCTCCTGCTCTTCCAGACGGGACTCAATGTTTTCGGCGTCACCGATCTGCTGCCCCTTACGGGCGTCACCCTCCCGTTCATCAGCCGAGGCGGTTCGAGCGCGATATGCTGCTGGGCGCTGATAGCGTTTATCAAAGCGGCGGACAACCGCACTTGGATAGGCTCGAAATATTATCTCGATTCTGACTCGTAACCCGCGGAAAGGACTGATTGAATGAAAGGCATAGCAAAACGCTCAAAGCTCATGTTTGCGCTCGTGGCAATTTTTCTTGCGGGCGTGATAGTCCTTGCGGCGACCTTCGGCATCAACGCCGAAACATGGGTGTTCAAGCGCGCCAACAAGCATATATATTCGTCGGGTCAGATAGTCGCGGCGGGCACGATATATGACCGCAACGGCAAGGTGCTGGCTCAGACGGTGAACGGCGAGAGAAAATATAACTCAAACAGCACCGTGCGCCGCGCCACCCTCCATGCGGTCGGCGACCTCGAGGGCTTTATCTCAACCGGAGCGCACAGTGCGTTCCGCGGCGAGCTCACGGGCTACAGCTTCTTAAACGGTGTATATGATTTGAAGAGAAACGGAGCGGGCAACGATATAACCCTCACTATAGACGCCGATCTCTGCGCCACGGCGTATAACGCATTAAACGGCAGAAAGGGCGCAGTCGGTGTATATAACTACAAGACTGGCGAGATTCTCTGCATGGTCTCGACCCCGACTTATGACCCGTATAATAAGCCGACCGATATCGACAGCGACACAACAGGAAAATACGAGGCGATATATCTCAACCGCTTCCTGTCAGGCGTGTTCACTCCCGGCTCGACTTTTAAAATCGTCACGTCGATTAGCGCGCTCGAAAATATACCCGATATAAATTCGCGCACATTTACCTGCACCGGTCAATATAAGACCTCGACGGGTATCGTCAAGTGCAACTCCGTCCACGGAAAGCTCAATTTCCAGCAGGCACTCAGCAAATCCTGCAACAGCACCTTCGCCTGCATCGCGGAGGAGCTCGGCAACGACGCGCTGACTAAGACCGCCGAGCAGGTCGGTTTCAACAAGCGCATTACAATAGACGGAATAAGCGTCACAAAGAGCTATTTCACTCTGAAAGATGCGGTCAGCGTCGACCGCGGCTGGGCGGGCATCGGTCAGTATCAGACACTCGCGAATCCCTGCCAGATGCTCACCATGATGGGCGCGATAGCGAACGGCGGCAGCGCGCCTGCGCCGAAGCTGCTCAAGAGCGACAGCACATTGAGCTCGCTGACTTCGCCGACGCTCAAATATCTCGACGAAAATATAGCGAACACCATCAAAGATATGCTCCGAAAGAATGTCACGACCCACTACGGCGAGGGCAAGTTCCCCGGGCTTCAGCTCGGCGGAAAGACGGGCACCGCGCAGGTCACGGACGGCGAGCCACACTCGTGGTTTGTCGCGTTCTCCGAGCGCGAGGATCTTCCGCTGGCAGTCGTCGTTGTTGTCGAACACGGCGGCGAGGGTATCAGCGCGGCGGCACCCATAGCCAACAAAGTTATGCAGGCTGCGGCGAAAAAAGGCGTAAAATAAAACTTCGGCGTCCGCGCAGAGCTGCGCGGGCGCCGATTTTTATTTTATCTCCACTCCGGTGTAATAGTGCTTGATTATCTCCTGCCAGTCGGAGCCCTGCCGCGCCATGTAGTCCGCGCCGTATTGGCTCATGCCGACCCCGTGGCCGTAGCGTGAACGGTAATTTTGAACTCGTCGTCCGTGCATTTTATCTCGAAGCAGGCGCTGCGGAGTCCCAGCTTTTCGCGCACCTGCGCGCCCGTGAATTCTTTTTCCCCGATCACGGCGCAGGAAATATATCCGCTGTCCGTCTTTTTGATTTCGCCTATCCACTTTTTTGCGTCGCCGCCGAACTCCGCGCCCGAGCCGGCGAAAGCCTTTTTGAATTCATCCGCCGTCAGCGTCAGCGTCGATGAGTAGTCGGGCGAGAGCTTGTCGCCCGCGCTCGTGACGCTCTTTAAGTAGGGGACATCCTTGCCCCAGACCTCCTCCGCGCTGAAGGTCTGCCCGCAGCTTATCGCGTGAAACGCCGCAGTTATAATCTCTCCGTCATAGGTTATCGTCTTACCGAAAATGTCTTTGACAGCCTCTTCGATTTTCTTTTCATATGTCTCGTATTTGTCGCCCCATTTTTCCTTGCGCGCCGCCGCGTCCAAATATCCCTGATGCACCGCGCTGTCGTCGGTTATGTCCGCGCCGCCGAGCGTGGGGTCGGGACTGGAACGCTTTTTGACCGCATATGTATAGCATACGGCGGCCTGGGCGCGCAGAGCCTGCGAATGATATGTCGGCGGCATCTCCGCCGCTACCGCGCCGACCACATATTCGAACATGTCGATTTCGTTTATCTTCTTCGTCGAAGAGGAGAGCACGAGTATCGAATCTCCGTCATCTTGAATGTTCGTTTTTGTGACTTCATTGCCGTTCTTATCCGGCGCTTTTGCGCCGCCCGTTGCGGCGAGCGGGCAGATAAGCAGAACGGCTATCAGAATGATGAATAAAAATCCTCTGTTTTTCATATTTTTTACCTCCCGAACCTCGGCAAACTTGACTTTTGCTGCCGTTTTGGTGTAAAATTGTACTCTGATACATTATTATATAAATTTATATACGGAGCGAGAAAGGAGTCGAACGCATGGCGAATTATATATCCTCTATCCCGCAGGATGCCCTTAACAGTTTATGCGGAGAAATAGACAAGTATAACAAGATAAATCCTGCGTATTTTGATCGTTTCCAGGTTAAGCGCGGTCTGAGAAATTCGGACGGCACCGGTGTTATGGCGGGGCTGACAAAGATATGCAGCGTTCAGGGATATTATGTCGAGGACGGCGAGCGTGTCCCGATAGACGGCAGACTTATATACCGCGGAATCGATGTTCGCGAGATAGTCAGCGGATGCGAGCAGGAGGGACGCTTCGGCTTTGAAGAGGTCGCGTGGCTGCTCCTTTTCGGTACTCTGCCTCGAGAAGACGCCTTGAGATATTCAAAAGCGTTCTCGCTGAGAGCCGCGAGCTCCCCAACGAGTTCATCGAGGATATGATAATGAAAGCTCCCTCGCACAACATCATGAACAAGCTTTCGCGAAGCTCCTCGCGCTCTATTCATATGACGAAAATCCGGACGATATCTCGATAGAAAACGTCCTTCGCCAGTCGATACAGCTGCTCGCGCAGATACCAATGATAATGAGCTACGCCTATCAGGTCAAGCGCCGCAACTTCTATCACGAGAGCATGTATCTCCACCCGGTCGACAAGACCCTCAGCACCGCCGAGTCGGTTCTCTATTCGATAAGAGCGGATAAAAAATTCACTCCTGAAGAGGCGCATATGCTCGATATCTGCCTCATGCTCCACGCTGAGCACGGCGGCGGAAACAACTCGACTTTCGCCACCCGCGTGCTGACTTCGAGCGGCACCGACACATATTCGGCTATCGCCGCGGGCATCGGCTCGCTCAAAGGACCCAAGCACGGTGGCGCGAACATAAAGGTCGCCGAGATGGTCGAATATATCAAGCAGGGCGTTGAAGATATTACAGACGCGGATCAGGTCGCCGATTTCCTCAAGAAGATTCTCAAAAAAGAGGCGGGCGACGGCTCGGGACTCATCTACGGCATGGGTCACGCGGTCTACACCCTCTCCGATCCCCGCGCGGTTATTTTGAAATCGCACGCGCGCAAGTTCTCCGAGAACACCGAGTTTGAGGATGAGTTCAAGCTCCTTGAGCTTATCGAGACCCTCACTCCGCAGATTCTTGCCGAGCTGCGCGGAGACAAAAAAATCATGTGCGCAAATGTCGATCTCTATTCCGGCCTTGTGTATAAGCTGCTCGGCATCCCCGAGGATCTGTTCACTCCGCTGTTCACTATCGCCCGCGTTGCAGGCTGGTCGGCGCACAGAATGGAAGAGCTGATGACCGGTGGCAGAATAATCCGCCCGGCATATAAGAGCGTCTGCGCCCAGCGCAACTATGTAAAGCTTGACGACAGACTCGATAATTATCCCGGCGAGCTCAGATATATACCCAGCGACGAGCACGCTTAACAGATAAAAATAATTTTTAGGACTTGATACAATGCCGAAAGATAAAAAAGTTTCAATGCTTAAAATTATGATGATAGCCCTTGCAGCAGTTCTTCTGGTGCTGATTCCGGTGCGCTGCTATCAGTATGCATCAGGAGCGATTGAACCCACGACAGGTTCTACAGCGGCAGTGACTGGAGCATCTGGCTGTCGTATATCCTGCTTGCCGTGTCTGCCGTTGCGTTTCTTGCAATTGCGATAGCGAGCAGAAAGAAGATATCTTATTCGACCGAAAAATTCGGCTCGACAGGGCTCGCGATAGCCGCGTTCATGTTCGCTCTGACGCTGATGATCGACGCTGTTTCGCAGTATAAGACAGTGTTCGCGACCGCTACCGACACCGCGCTCATGTACGGCACCGAGTCGGTTCAGTATCTCAAAACAGGTCTTGTCTCAAGGGGACTTGAGGCTTCTGCGCCGTTGTTGCGGCGGTGTTCTTCGTCCTCTTCGGCTACGGTCACTTAAAAGGCAAGTCAAACGCCTCGGAGTCAAAGCTCATGGCGCTGTTCCCGGTGCTCTGGTGCATCTTCAGACTCATGCACAGATTTATGCGCACGATAAATTTCCTCAACGTTTCCGATCTTCTCTATGAGCTGTTTATGTGCGTGTTCCTTATGGCATTCTTAATGGCGTTTTCTCAGCTCAACTCAAAGGTCGGCGGCGATGGCTTCGACTGGAAGCTCGTCGGCTACGGACTGCCCGCAATGATGTTCTCTCTGATTTGCTTCCTGCCGAGATTCATAATGACCCTTGTCGGCAGGGACTATCTGCTCTGCAATCAGTCGCCCATAGAGTGGTGCGACCTCGGCGCGGCAGTGTTCATCTGTGCGCTGCTCCTGACCAGAGTCGGATTCGGCGAGAAAAACACCGAGACTGCCGAAACGGCTGAGAAAACAGAGAGCTGATGTTTTTAGATAATTTTCTCATCGCCGCCGAGCAGGTGGCGATACTGTATATCCTCGTCGCGGTCGGATTTATCGCCGACAGGACAAAGCTCTTTACGGAGAAGGCTGCGCGCCTGTGCACGGATCTGATGTTTTATATCATCACTCCCGCAAAGATAGTGCAGTCGTTCATCTCCATGGAGTTCAGCCGCGAATCGGCGACGCGCCTTGCGATAGCCGCTGCCTGCGGCGCCGCGATACATATTATCGGCGTGGCGGTCAGCTCCGTTGTGTTCAACAAATCGCCGATAGGCAAAGCTGCAATATTCAAATATTCGAGCGTCTACGGCAACTGCGGGTATATGGCTCTGCCGCTCGCCTATGCCGTGCTCGGCGACGAGGGCGTATTCTACGGCTCGGTCGTCATAATGATGTTCCACTTATTTTCGTTCACCCACGGCATCTGGCTGATGTCGCGCTCCGAGACGGGCGAAAAGACGAAGTTCAACTTCAAGAACATCCTGATAAATCCGGGCACTATATCGCTCATAATCGGCTTGCCGCTGTATCTGCTGAAGATAAGGCTGCCCAATGTCATAGAAGCACCGATAGACTATCTCGCCGCGCTCAACACACCCGTGGCGATGCTGATTTTCGGCACATATCTCTCGAACGCGAAGATAAAATCCGCGCTCAAAGAGTGGCGGATACTCTGCGTCGCGCTGATAAAGCTCGCGGTTATACCGCTCATATGCCTCGGCGTTTTCAGACTCTGCGGCATTACGGGAGCACTGCTGACCGCAATGATAATTGCGGCGAGCGCACCGCCCGCAAACATAACGGTCGTCTTTGCGGCGAAGTACAACAAAGACACGGGACTTGCATCCCAAACGGTCGCAATAGTCAGCTTCATTTCGATAGTGACCATGCCGCTGCTTATCGGTCTTGCAAGTACGATGTAACAAATAAAAAAGAGAGTCGGAAAAATCCGGCTCTCTTATATATTTTTTTAGCCCTCTTTGTCCTCTTCGCCCTCTTCTTTCGGCTCTTCGACCTTCACTGAGATCTCTATAACTCTGCGCTGTTCAACGTCGGTGACGGTGACGGAAAGATTTTTGTATTCAAACGTGTCGCCGACTTCAGCCATTTTGCCGAGCTGTTCGAGTACCCAGCCGCCGACCGATACGGATTCGGACTCCTCGTCCTCCTCCATGTCGAAATATTCAAACATCTTGTCGAGCTGCGCGCCGCCGAGAACCTTTACCGTGCCGTCGGGCTGGGGAGAGAAGTCCTCAATAACTTCGTCGTTTTCGTCCCATATCTCGCCGACAAGCTCTTCGAGAATGTCCTCCATGGTCACTATGCCGAGCGTGCCGCCGAACTCGTCCGCGACAACCGCCATGTGCGTCTTTTTCTGCTGCATGAGCTTGAGCAGTTCGCTTATCTGCATCTGCTTTGCTATGTAGACGGTCTTTTTGATTATCGAAGATATCGGCTGCTTCTTCGTGAGCACATATTTGTTGAAGTCCCTGATGTGAATGAAGCCGATTATATCATCTGTGTCGTCCGAATAGACAGGCAGGCGCGAGAAGCCGGAGTCGTTGAACACCGAGGCTATTTTTTCGACGCTGTCGTCTTTTGAAACGGCAATGACATCGACTCGCGGGGTCAGGATATCGCCGACTGGACATTCGTAAAATGAAATAGCCGAGCGGATAAGATCGCTCTCGTCCTCGTCGAGTCCGCCGCCGGACTCCGCTTCGTCAACGATATTCAAAAGCTCGTCGCCGGTTATCTGTCGTCCTTCTTGAATTTGAAGATCTTGCTCAGAAGCTTCTTCCAGAGCATGAAGAACGCCACGGCAGGGGTTAATATAACTGTGAGTGCCTCAGGAACGGTGTCGCGAACATCGCGTATTTTTCGGGCATCTCTTTGGCGAGCGTCTTCGGCGTAACCTCGCCGAAGATGAGCAGGAGCACGGTCATTATTATCGTCGAGACCGTCGGACCCTTGCTCTCGTTTATGAGCCTGATGAAAAGCACCGTCGCTACGGACGACGCTGTGATGTTGACAATATTGTTTCCGACAAGGATTGTAGAGAGCAGCTTGTCGTAGTTCTCCGCCATCTTGTATGCCTTGGCGGCTTTTTTGTTGCCGTCGTCGGCTATGGTCTTGAGTCTGATTTTGTTGAGGGAAGTGAAAGCGGTTTCGGATGCCGAGAAAAATGCCGAGAACAGTATGAGCAGAACGAGGCATACTATCTGCACCCAACTTCCGGTAGTCAAAATGATTCCTCCAGTTGCGTTTTACGCATGTGTATATTAAATATAACTATATCATACTCTATTTGTTATTGCAAGAAAAAGCCGCATCCGGGTGAATGCGGCTTTTAAATATAACTATTACAGAGCTATCATGTCGCGCAGCTCGGACGCGAGGTCTGCGGCGAGGCGGGTGCCGTTTATGAGGGCGCGTTTCGGCAGCTTTGCGATGAATCCGTCGTCCTCGAGGGTGACATCGCCCGTGTAGTTTATGTCGTGGAGCGCCTGCGCGATAGCCTTCCAGTCGAGCTTGCAGGTGAAGGGCGGCATGTGCAGATCCTCCATATAGTTGTTGTCGTGGACGTGCAACGCCGTGAGCTTCTGTGACCGAGCGCTCTTATCGCGTGCGCCGCGTCGTCGCCGACAAGTCCGCTGTGACCGAGATCAAGGCAGACGGTGAAATATCTCGGGTCGAGCGCGTCATAGTATTCGGCGAGCTGTTCGCCGTAGCTGCACACATTTGCGAGCATAACATGGCGGCGGGCATCGTGCCCGAACATGTTCTCGAGCGCTATCTTCGTGCCGAACTCCTCGCACAGGGGCTTGAGTGAATTGTAAAAATCAATGTTGAACTGCTTCTGATCCACGCCGTCCGGGCAGGCGGTCGGGTGGACTATTATCTGGCTTGTGCCTATCTTGCCCGCGATGCGGATGGAGAGCTTCAGCTTTTCATAGACGAATTTATTGTATTCCTCGTCGCCGAAACGGTAGCTCGGAAACGGCGCATGAGCCTGATTGAACGGGAGCGAATATTTATCACTCGACTCCAAAAGCTTATTGACAAGCTCATCTTCACCCATGTTGCCGAGCACGCTCTCGCGGGAGCTGTTCATATAGAACATCGAAAAATCGAGCGCGTCGAAGCCCGCCTCTTTGAATATTTTCATGCCCTCGTCAATGCCGAAAGCCGGGAAAATAATGTCTGTCTGTGTTGATATTCTCATACTGCGCACCGCCTTATAAGTCATTTTGATATTATTATATCAGAGAGTTTTTGGATATACAATATCAATGTCCCAAATATGGTATAGAAAATTTCCGCGGATGTGATATAATCTTTGTGTGAAATCTTTCTGACGGAGGTTTGAAATGCTGCGACTGATACTTTCGCCCTCGGTGGGCGGCACCGCAGGATATCTCTATGATACGGCGGCTTCGATCGCTTCTTCGGGCGGCGAGGCTGTGCTGATAGTGCCCGAACAGTATTCCTTTGCCGCCGAGCGCATAGTGCTCGAACGCCTCGGAACGGCTGACGCCCAGCGCGTCGACGTGCTGAGCTTCACGCGCCTTGCGAATACCGTGTTTAACGCTGTCGGCTGGGACAAGGGCAAGCGCCTCAATGAAGCGGGAAAAATACTTCTGATGAGCCGCGCCCTCGAACAGTGCGCCGATAAACTGAATGTCTATTCCCGCAGCGCGGACAGCCCCGCGGTCGTGCGCGAGCTGCTAAGCCTCAACGAGGAGTTCTGCCAGTGCGCGATATCTCCGGAGGATATGACCGCCGCCATGAACAACATGGAAGACGGGCTGCTGAAAAGCAAGCTCGCCGATATTTCGCTCGTTTTCTCGGTCTATGATTCTTTCGTCTCCGAAGGATGGCTTGACGACAGCCGCATGCTGACTCGCCTCAAAGACAAAATTCTCGAAAGCGGGTATTTTAAAAATAAAACGGTGTTCTTCGACTCCTTCCGCGGCTTCACCGCGCAGGAGTTCGGAGTTATCGGCAAGATACTCACCCAGGCGGACGATGTTTATGTCGCTCTGACCGCGCCCGATCTTATCGAGCGGGACAGCGACGATATATTCTATCATACAAAAAATACTGCAAAGAAGCTCATTAAGCTTGCAAACAGTGTCGGCGTGCCGTGCGCAAAGCCTGTTGTTATCAATGACCAAAACGACGATCCCGCGCTCGATGCGTTTGCGAGTGACTTCCTGAGCCCCGAGGCGGAGGTATTCCCCGGAGCGTGCGACAGCATATCTATAGTCGCGTCGCCCGATATCCGCAGCGAGTGTGCCTATGCCGCGGCGCATATAAAGCGAATGCTCAGAACCGGCGAATACCGAAGCCGCGATATAGCGGTTATCGTGCGCGACGAAACTTCGTATATCCGCCCGATGCTGACCGCGCTCGCAAAATGCGGCGTGCCCGTGTTCGAGGACAGACGCCAACCTGTTATAAATCAGCCGCTGATGACGCTCGTTCGTGCCGCGCTGAAAATAGCCGACACGGGCTTCGATACCGACAGCGTCCTGCGAGCTTTGAAAACCGGTCTCTGCCCGCTTGCGGCGGACGAGATATCGGATATTGAAAACTACACTTATCTCTGGCAGATAAACGGCTCGGGCTGGCTGAAAAAATGGGAGTCGAGCCCCGACGGCTTCGGCGAGATGACCGAAAACGCAGCGGCGGAGCTTGAGAGCTGAACGCCTGCGTGAAAAGGCAGTCGAACCGTTTGCAAAGTTCAGAGGCAAGCTCAAAGATAACGACGGCGAGGGCTGCGCAAAGGCTGTGTTCGAACTGCTGTGCGAGCTCGACACGGCGCAGAGACTAAAAGACCTCGCGATTTATCTCGAGGATTCGGGCGAAAATGTGCTCGCTCTCGAGACGGAGCGGCTCTGGGACACCCTCTGCTCTCTGCTCGATGTCGCGGCGCAGACGCTCGGCAAGACCCCGGTAAAAGCCTCGCGCTTTTCGAGACTTTTTGATCTCATGCTCTCCACTGTCACCCTCGGCGAGATACCCCATTCCCTCGAAGAGGTTACAATAGGCTCGGCGCAGAGAATAAGACCCATCGCGCCAAAGGCGGTGTTCGTCCTCGGCGCGAATGCGGGAAAACTGCCGCTCAATCCCGTTCAGGGTGGTATGCTCAACGCCGGCGAGCGCGAACGCCTCGCGCAGGCGGGCATAGAGACCGCGATATACGGTGAGGACAGAGTTGCCGAGGAGCGCTTTATCGCCTATACTGCGTGCTGCTGCGCAAAAGAGAAGCTGATAGTCAGTTATTCTTCGAAGAGCGCGCAGGGCGAAGAACTCAGCGAGTCGGAGATAATCACTTTCATCCGCGAGCATTTCCCGCAGGTGCATCAGACCGACACTCTCACGGCGGACAAAATCGACCTTGTCGAGGGCAAGAAGCCCGCGTTCGAGCTGACGGCAGCACTGATGCGAAACGGCGGCGAGCTTTATGAATCGCTGAGAAAATATTTTGAAAAAGATGCCGATTATTCCGGCAGACTCGCGTCGCTCGACAGCGCGGCGGAGGGGAGAACCTTCAAGATAGACAGCCGCGAGAGCGCGACGCGCCTTTTCGGCATGAACATGAATATCTCACCCTCGAGGCTGAGACATATTATCGCTGCCCGTTTTCTTATTATTGCCGCTACGGCTGAAGCTTCAGGAGAACAAGAGCGCGACCTTCGACCCGCTACAAAAAGGCACGGTCATACATTTCGTACTCGAACAGCTGCTCAGCGAATTCAGCGCGCAGGAGCTCTCCGAGCTCGATCCCGATGAACGCTATGAAAAAATACGCGGATATCTGGACTCTTATCTCGAGCGCTTCCTTGACCGCTCGCAGAGGTCTAAACGGTTTCTATATCTCTATGAACGCCTCGCGCGCAGCATAGATGCGGTCGCGGCGCGGCTTGCGGACGAGTTCAAAAACTGCGAATTCCGCCCGATCGATCTCGAACTTGATATATCGCATAACGGCACGATAAAGCCGTATGATCTGAAAATACCCTCCGGCGGACACATCAATATTTCCGGCAAGGTGGACAGAGTCGATCTCGCAGAGATAGACGGAGAGCCGTATGTCAGAGTCATAGATTACAAGTCGTCGGGCAAGCCATTTGACGTTTCCGATGTGCTCAACGGACTCAATATGCAGATGCTTATATATCTTTTCACACTCGTGAGCAACGGAAAGGCTCGCTACGGCGATGCGATCCCCGCAGGGGTGCTCTATATGCCTGCAAAGGCATCTGCCTTTACAGCCGAGAGAGGCAAAGACCTCAGCAAACAGGGCAATCCGAACGACAAAAAAATGCAGGGCTTCGTGCTCGAAAACGCCGATGTCATAGTCGCCATGGAGCATGACGGCGACGGTGTGTATATCCCGGCAAGAATTGATAAGGACGGCAACATAAAGGGCAAGACCCTCGACCTCAGAGAGCTGTCAAAGCTTTGGGACAAGGTTGACGAAAACCTTGTAAACATGGGCGAAGAGCTGCATCGCGGCTCAATTCCTGCGCTCCCGGCACAGGGCAAAAACTACAAGGAAATTTGCTCGAAATGCGAATATTGGAACATCTGCACGCATGAGAATAATATGCCTGCAAGAGAATTGGACGATAACCGAAAACTCGGAGAGGGGGATGAAGAATGGGAGTCAAGTGGACGACTGATCAGCAGCACGCGATAGAGTGCTGTAAAGGTTCTGTGCTTGTCAGCGCTGCGGCAGGTTCGGGCAAGACAACGGTGCTCGTCGAGCGCGTTATCCGCCGCCTGACGGACGAAGATAACCCCTGCTCGGCGGAGGATCTGCTGATAGTTACCTTCACCCGCGCCGCCACCGCGCAGATGCGCGAGAAGATAGGCGCGGCGATACTCAAACGCCTCTCGGAGGACCCGACGGACAGGCATCTTCGCCGCCAGTATATGCTCCTGCCGTTTGCGAAGATATGCACTATCGACAGCTTCTGCAACGACCTTGTGCGCGAGAATTTCCACGCGCTCGGCATATCCCCGGACTATTCGCTGCTCGACAACGAGACGGCAGTTATAATGAAAAACGATGTCTGCGAGGCAATGCTCGAGCGGGCATACGAAGAGGATTCGGACGGCAGCTTTTCGGGGCTCAGCGACATGATGTCCTCCGGCAGCAGCGACGAGGATTTCGCGAAGCTGATAATCAAAATGTATGATATTTCGACAGCTTATCCGTTCCCTGATCTGTGGCTCGACTCGCTTATCGAGGAGTATTCCCAGCCCGATATCAACAAGAGCTGCTGGGGCGGTATAATAAAAAAATATGTCTGCGATATGCTCGACTACTGCGTGTCATCAAGCAATGATATGATGACCGCCATGGAGTCCGACTCTATTGTCGCGGACGCCTACGGCGCGGCGGTGCAGAGCGATATAAATATGTACGCCGAGCTTCGCGAAAAAGTCAACAGAGACTGGGACGAGGCTCTCGAAGCATTTAACACGGTCAAATATATGGGTCTCGGGCGTGTGCCGAAGGGCTATGAGAGCGAGACAAAAAACGCGGTCATGACCGCCCGCAAAAAGCTCAAGGATCTGTTGAAAAAAGTACCTAATATTATGTGCGTCTCGTCCGGAGAACATTCTGAAGATGTGCGCTTGATGCGCGGTCCCGTGACGAAGCTATAGAACTCGTCAAGCAGTTCGGCAGGGAGTATTCCGCCGAAAAAGATAAAATGAACTCCGCCGATTTCTCTGATATCCTGCACCGCGCGCTCAATTTGCTTGCGGTTTCCGACGGCAGAGGCGGATATATAAAAACCGACCTTGCGCGCGAGCTCTCTTCGCATTATGTCGAGATACTCGTCGACGAGTATCAGGATATAAACGAAGCGCAGGATATGATATTCAAGGCAATATCCGCCGACGAAAACAATCTTTTTACCGTCGGCGATGTAAAGCAGAGCATATACAGATTCCGTCAGGCGATGCCGGAGATATTCCTGCGCCGCCGCGGCACAACGCACAGCTTCGAGAGCGGAAAATATCCCCTGGGCATAACCCTCGGCTCGAATTTTCGAAGCCGCGTGGGAGTTACATCGTGCGTCAACTATATCTTCCGCCAGCTGATGAGCACGGAGGCGGGCGAGCTTGAATATGACGACTCCGAGGCACTCAACGCCGCCGCTGAATATCCCGAGCGCGACACTCCCGATTGTGAGCTGCATGTCGTGACGGACAAGGGCAACAGAGCCGATACGCTCGAAGCGCAGGCTCGCTATGTTGCAAGATATATTGACCGCACGGTCAGAGAGGGAAAAACGCTCGTTACAAAGGGCGGCGCTCTGCGTCCCGCGTCTTACGGCGACTTCTGCATTCTCCTGCGCACGGCAAAAAATGTTTCTTCGGTTTATGCCAACGCGCTCTCCGAGCGCGGCATACCGGTTTTCTCCCCTGAGACCGGCGGATTCTTTGAGGCCGCGAGATAAGCTTTATACTTTCGCTCCTGCGCGTGCTCGACAATCCCGTGCAGGATATACCGCTCGCGGCTGTCATGCTCTCTCCGCTCTTCGGCTTCAGCGCGGGCGAACTTGCGGATATACGCGCCTCGGCGAAAGAACGCTTGGAGGCGGGCGAGACCGAGCCGCTCTATCGCAGTGTCGCCGCGTCGGCTGACGAGGGCGACGAAAAAGCGGCGGCATTCCTCAAAAAGATCGAATCCCTGCGCAGACTGTCGCTGACCCTGAGCGCGGGCGAGCTCGTCCGCAGAGTGTGCGAGGAGACGGGCTTCGACGCTATCGCCGGCGCGATGCCGGACGGCGAGCGCCGCAGGCTCAATATCGGTCTGCTTTGCGATTACGCCGAAAAATACGAGGCGGCGGGAAATCTCGGACTCAGCGGATTTATAAGATTTATAGACAAAGTCGCGCGCACGAGCGGCGATCTGGCGACCGCTGCGCGCCCGTCCGAAAATGCGGATATCGTCCGCATAATGACCGTCCATCAGAGCAAGGGACTCGAATTCCCGATATGTATTTTCGCCGATATGCAGCATGCGTTCAACGAGCGGGACAACACCGAATCAGTGCTCATAAGCTCGTCTGCAGGGCTCGGTATGAAGAGACGCACAGAGGACGGAATCAGCGTTTATGACACCGCTTCTCGCCGCGCCGCAGTCATAACTTCCGAGCGCATGGGACGCAGCGAGGAGATGCGCGTGCTCTATGTCGCGCTGACGAGAGCAAAAGAGAATCTCGTTATGGTAACATCCGTCCCGAATCCCGAAAAGGGACTCGCGAAGGTTGCCGTCGAATGCGGAATAGGGGAGCGGGCGAACCCGTTCGCCGTGCTCAGAATGAACAACTTCTCAGATCTTGTGCTCATGGCGCTCATGCGCATCCCGCCGCGGATGAGCTGAGAAAGCTTTCCGGCGTAGATGTCCCGATATTTCTGCCCGAAAAAGACAGATTCAAGCTCAAAGTTGTCGTCAGCGATTCGGAAAGCTTCATGACAGAATCCGCAAATGAGCAGAAAACAGCCGCAAAGCCCGTATTCTTTGACGAAGTTCAAGCACGGCTCGATTATTCAGACCCGCGCTCGGCGCTCTCGTCTGTGCCCGCGAAGCGCGCCGCTTCGGACGGCTCGGAGCGCGGCATAAACCGCGAATATTTCGCCTCGTCGCGCCCGGCGTTCATGAGCTCGGGCGGACTGACCCCGGCTCAGCGCGGCACGGCTACGCACAAATTCATGCAGTTTTCGGACTACGCTGCGGCGCGCGCGACATTGAATCCGAACTTGCGCGTCTTGTCGACGGCGGCTTCCTCTCGGAGGATGAGGGCAAGGCTGTGAATATCGGCGCGGCGAAGCGGTTCTTTATGTCGCCGCTTGCGAGAGAATATTTGCCTCCGATAATGTCATGCGTGAGAAAAAATTTGCGGCGCTCTTCCCGGCAAAGTTCTTTTATCCTGAGCTGACGGGCGAAGCGGCTGAAGAAAAAATCGTCGTTCAGGGCATTGCGGACTGCGTGTTCGTCGAGGACGGAGAGCTCGTCATTGTCGATTATAAAACCGACACGGGCGTGACGCCGAGGCTCTGCTCGACCGATATTCGGCTCAGCTTGAGATATACCGCGAGGCACTCTCGCAGGCGCTCGGTATGCCCGTCAAAGAGACGCTTTTGTACTCATTTTTCATGAATTCGACCGTTAAAGTCGGAACAGCTTAAAAAATATGAAAAAAGGGCTTGCATTTTTGCCCCGCGTATGATAAAATTTCGTTTGCTAAGCTTAAAGATAAAGTTATATGCAGATAATCCGAAAGAGGTGACAATAATGAAGGAAGGAATCCATCCTAAGTACGAGCCCACTGAGGTCCGCTGCGCTTGCGGCGAGGTCATCAAGACTTCTTCCACCAAGCAGGATCTTCGTGTCGATATTTGCTCAAAGTGCCATCCGTTCTTCACCGGCAAGCAGAAGCTCGTCGATACCGGCGGACGCGTTGACCGCTTCAAGAAGCGTTTCAACATGACAGAGGACAAGAAATAATCATCCTATGAGAGATAATGAGCTGCCTTTTCGGCGGCTCATTTTTCTATCCTCAAAATGCGTCGTGTGTTGCGCTATCCAAGCATTGTTAACAATATATTTCTCAAAAAGACTTGTAATAATTGTTCGGCGGCGTTATAATGTTTGTAATCATTTTGTAATATTTTTAAGGGGGCGAAGCAATGTCGGGAAAGAAAAAGGGCAATATTGCCAATCCTGATTTGCACAGCTCAGAGTCGCCCGCAAAGGACGGGAACGAGCTTAAAAACAGAATAAATGAAACTGCAAAGTATTCGGAGCTTTTTGAGAAGATAGATGTCGACAGCGATTATGACGATATCCTCGCAACATATGAGAAAACTCTCGACAAGCGCACCAGAGCCGCCATGAAAAAAGCGGGCGGTGTCGCTGACGAAGAAGAGTCCGTTGACGAAAACATGATGATAGAGCGGACGAAATAGTTTCGGATGCCGATTCTGCGGCGCAGCCCGAAGTGCAGGAAACTGCCGAAGACAAGCCCGCGAAAAAGAAA
>ENA-OQEN01000540-OQEN01000540.1-human-gut-metagenome-genome-assembly--contig:-NODE-540-length-16525-cov-5.612758_pt1 | contig 16525 bp, 27 predicted proteins | sample MGYA00242791_ERZ504627 | MGnify/ENA primary metagenome ERZ504627 (study PRJEB26092, sample SAMD00036316) | human gut metagenome | host: Homo sapiens | study: EMG produced TPA metagenomics assembly of... | reverse complement strand
ACGAAAGTTGGAGTTAGTGATCCGGTGGTATGTGAGTGGAAATGCCATCGCTCAACGGATAAAAGCTACCCTGGGGATAACAGGCTGATCTCCCCCAAGCGTCCACAGCGACGGGGAGGTTTGGCACCTCGATGTCGGCTCGTCGCATCCTGGGGCTGTATTCGGTCCCAAGGGTTTGGCTGTTCGCCAATTAAAGCGGCACGCGAGCTGGGTTCAGAACGTCGTGAGACAGTTCGGTCCCTATCTGTTGCGGGCGTAAGAGATTTGAAGGGAGCTGTCCTTAGTACGAGAGGACCGGGATGGACGTACCTCTGGTGCACCAGTTGTCCTGCCAAGGGCATAGCTGGGTAGCTATGTACGGACGAGATAAACGCTGAAAGCATCTAAGCGTGAAACTCCCCCTAAGATGAGATCTCTCATCCTTTATGGAGTAAGGGCCCAGAAAGACGATCTGGTTGATAGGCCGGAGGTGGAAGTGCAGCAATGTATGGAGCTGACCGGTACTAATAGCCCGAGGGCTTGACCTACGATTATGCAGCAATTCAAGCCTTACTCATAATCACTTGTTACGTTGTTCGGTTTTGAGGGTGCAGCCCCCAATATAGTTGGTGCTTATTAGGGCGAGGGTCCACCTGTTCCCATCCCGAACACAGAAGTTAAGCTCGCTTCTGCCCACGATACTTGGCTGGAGACGGCCCGGAAAAATAGGTAGCGCCAACACAAAGCGGACATCTTCGGATGTCCGCTTTTTTGCGGAAATATATGTTTTTTCAATCCGAATTTCACAGATTGTTCAAAATTATTTCACCATTGACTGGAAAAAGTGCGTATAATAGGAAAGCATGGGAAGTGCGAGCCAATTAAAATCCACGGAATATGGGAATACTCACATCATCCGGGTTTTATTCTGATGTGTTCCCGAAAAGCGGGGAAAAGGTTGATTTTTTCGTTCAAACCTGCTATAATAAACGGACTTGTCAAAGGATAACCGGAAAAGGATTTTTGTTATGCTAAAGAGATTTAAATCGTCTGTCACTTTTTTAATGAAGCTGCTGGCATTTTTGCTGTGCGGCGTATGTTTTTTGGACTGTTTGGTTTGGAATATTTCTTCCTGCTGCGGCCCAGCCGCACCTTGGGCGTTACTGCGGTGGCCTTCATTGTGGTTTATGTGCTGATGACCAAGGTTTATGGCGGTTTCGACATCGGCAAACGTAAGAGCAAACCCATCGTGTTCTCCATGGCCCTGGTGCTGCTGCTGACGGATTTGGTTACGCATTTTCTGCTGTGCATCATGAATACCACCGTCATCCACAGAGGCCATTTCGTGTATGAGCGGCCGCTGCTGCTGCTGGCGGTCTATCTGCTGCAGGTAGCCTGGTGATCGTCATGGCGTATGGCGGAAACGATTTGTACTTCAAGGTCAACAAGCCCCAGCGCTGCCTGATGGTGGCCCGCCGCGGGGAGTGCGTCGAGGACCTCATCCGGAAGGTCGGCCGCTATAAGAAGCAGTATAACATCCAGCAGGTGGCCTGGCTGGATCAGCCGGACCTGCTGTCCTGCGTGGACCAGGCGGATGCCGTCTTTCTGTATGAGCTTTCCGTCCGTGAGCGGACGGACCTGGTGGAGTACTGCTATCAGACCCGCAAGGACGTGTATTACAGCCTGGAGATGTCCGACGTGGTTGCTATGGCCGGGGAGCGCGTCATGTTTGACGACAAGACCCTGATGTTCTGCCCCGTCCGGGAGCTGCGCTTTGAGGAACGCATCGTTAAGCGCACAGGCGACATTCTCATCTCCCTGCTCGGCCTGATTCTGACGTCTCCCATCCTGCTTGTGACGGCTTTGGCCATCCGCATGGAGGACCACGGCCCGGTGTTCTACCGCCAGAAGCGCGCCACTTACGGTGGCCGCGTGTTTGAGGTGTACAAGTTCCGCTCCATGCGGGCCCAAGCCGGGGACATTCACGTCTCCGCCACCAAGGGGGACCAGCGCATCACCAGGGTGGGCCGGGTTATCCGCAAGTTCCGCATCGACGAGCTGCCCCAGCTGATCAATGTCCTGAAAAGCGACATGAGCATCGTGGGTCCCCGGCCTGAAATGCTGGAGAATGTCGAGAAATATACCAATGATCTTCCGGAGTTCCGCTATCGCCTGCGGGCCAAGGCGGGGCTTACCGGCCTTGCCCAGATCTATGGCAAGTACAACACATCCCCCCGGGATAAGCTCATTATGGACCTGGCCTACATCCAGCAATACAGCGTCTGGCTTGACCTGAAGCTGATCCTGCGCACGGCGCTGGTGCTGCTGACGCCGGAGGAAAGCACCGAGGCGTTTGAGGACAAAAAAACGGAGGAAAAACCGTAATGCATACCACGAAACGGGCGGTGCTGCTGAGCTGCTCCGACCACTATAACCACCGGCTCTATGTCATCGACGGCTATCTCAAGTCCCAGGGCTATGAGACGGTGTACTATACCGGCGACTTTGACCACTCATCCAAAAAGGTGTTTCACTGCTCGGTCCCCGGATGCCGCCAGATCCATGTGCGGCCCTACCGGAAAAACCTCTCCCTGGCCCGGATCCTGTCACACCGGGACTTTGCCCGGCTGGTGTTCCAGGAGCTGGAGCAGGATCCGCCGGATGTGGTGGTGGCCCAGCTGCCTCCCAACTATCTGGCCCATTACGGCGCCCGCTTCAAGCGCCGCCACCCGGATACCAAGCTGATATTCGAGATCTTCGATATGTGGCCGGAGACGTTCCCCTCCGGCTCCGTGAAGCAGCTGCTGGCCCTGCCGTTTTCCATCTGGGCGGGGCTGCGGGATAAGAACCTGCCTGCTGCGGATCGGGTCATTCCCGAGTGCAGGCTGTTCTGCCGCAAGCTGGGCCTGCCGGAGGAGAACGCCATTTACCTGGCGGCTCAGCGTTCCCCGGACCAGCCCCACCGGGCCAGGCTTCGGGCCGACGGCCTGGACCTGTGCTACCTGGGTGCCATCAACAACGTGGTGAACATTGATGCCATCGCGGACCTGACGGCTCAGCTCCGGCGGCTGAAGCCCGTGACCGTTCACGTCATCGGCGACGGCGAGAAATGTCCCCAGCTGCTCCAGGCGCTGAAGGACGCCGGGGCGGAGGTGGACTGGCGCGGCGTGGTGTACGACGAGGCGGAGAAGCACGCGTCATGAGCTGCTGTCACTTTGGCTTCAACCTGATGAAGCCCGACGTCTGCGTGGGCCTGACCATGAAATCTGTGGACTATTTCCGCCATGACCTGCCCATTCTCAACAACATTCCCGCCGACACCGCCGAGCTGGTGGACCGGGAACAGGTGGGCGTCAACGTGGGACCGGATACGGCGGCCCAGGTGGCCGGAATGACGGTGGAGGACTGCCTGCGCATGCGGGAGAATGTCCGCCGGGTGTTTGACGAAACCTTTGACCTGCCGGTGGTGCAGGCCCGTTACGCTGCCCTGCTGCGGGGCATTGTGTGAGGATAAGACCATGGAAAAACAAATATTGATCCTGCTGGCGGCCTATAAGGGCGGCCGATTCATCCGGCCCATGGTGGATTCCATCCTGGCCCAGGATGTAGGGGCTGGAAGCTGATCCTGTCGGACGACGGAGAGGATACCGCCCCCATTTTGCAGGAATACGCCGACCGGTATCCGGATCGGATTACCCATTACCGTTCCGGCCGCCGGTTCGGCAGCGCCCAGAAGCACTTTATGCACCTGCTGGAGCAGTTTGGCGATCAGGCGGATTACGTCATGTTCTGTGACCAGGACGACGTGTGGCACCCGGACAAGGTGCGCCTGACCCTCCGGCTCATGGAGCAGGTGGAGACGGACCCGTCCCTGCCGGTGCTGGTCCACACGGACCTGCGGGTGGTGGACGGCGAGCTGCGGAGATGGACCCCTCGTTCCAGCACTATTCCGGCCTGGACGGCCATCGGCTGTCCCTGCCCCAGCTGCTGGTCCAGAATGTGGTCACCGGCTGCACGGTGATGATCAACCGCTCCTTGGCGCGGCTGGCCTGCCGCCCGGTGGAGGAGGGGGACATGCTTATGCACGATTGGTGCTGGCGCTGATCGCCGCCGCCATGGGCCGTGCCGTGTTCCTGGATCGGGCCACCATCGACTACCGCCAGCACGGCGGCAATGTGGTGGGTGCCAAGGACCCCCGCTCGGCGGGCTATGTGCTCCAGAAGCTGAAGGGCGGCGCCGTGCGCCGGTCCCTTTCCGATACCGCCCGTCAGGCGGGGGCGTTTCTTGCCTGCTATGAGCAGGAGCTGACCCCGGACCAGCGGGCGCTGCTGGCGGATTATGCCGCCGCGCCCCAACGGGGAAAACTGGCCCGGCTGGCCCTTTACCGGCGGCGGGGTCTGTGGAAGTACGGCCTGAATCGCCGTATAGGACAAATTCTTTGGTGGTGACTTTTTTGCAAAATCGAATTCTTAACATGACGGAGGAGTTCCGGCGGGGTACCTTTACCCAGCGGTGCAGCCAGCTCTCCTTCGGCGTTCTGTGCCTGTTCCTGCTGGAGTGCAGCATCACCGGCGGCGGCCGCTATTGGGAGGCTGGACCTGTCAGCATCCGCATTCTGCTGGGGGGCCTGGCGGCTGTGCTGGCCCTGCCGGAGCTTTTCCGGCATTTGGGCGCATACCTGAAAAAGCCCGCCGTCTGGCTGACCCTGGCCTTCGTGGTATGGCTGGCCTTCTGTGCTTGGCTGGGCATCCGGTCAAACAACCGCATGGACGTGCTGATCACCGACGTAAAGGGCTTCATGTGGCTGTTCCTGATCCCCGTGTTTGTGGCTGTGGTCCGGTCCCGCGACCGGCTGCGGACCCTTCTGAGCTGGTCCTGGCGGGGGCGGTGATCCAGGCTGCGGTGATTCTGGCAGTCAACGCCGCGTGGTGCTGATGGACGACCCTGCCCCTCTGTGCCGGTGGCTGAACGAGCACACCGTAGGCATCGTGGACGTGGTGTCGGCGCGGCTGGTCCGTGTGTTCTTCAAAAGCAGCCCCTATATGATCGTGGGCTGTGTGGTGGCCCTGTTCCGTCAGGCCCGGGCCCCCAAGCTCCGCTGGCGCTATGTGCTGGCAGTGGGCCTGCTGTTCAACGCCCTGCTGTTGAGCTATACCCGCTCCCTGTACGGAGCTTTGGGGCTGACGGCCCTGGTCAGCATCGTCACGGTGCTGGTGCTGTGCCCGGAGGGTCGGCGGCGGACGGCGGCGTTTCTGCTGGCTGCCGTGGTGTGCTTCGGCGTGCTGGTCACTGTGCAGGAGTTTGTCCTGGAGGGCAGCTATCTGAGCTTTGCTGTGTCTCGCACCATCGGCAGGAGGTCCCCACCTCCTGGGCCTCCCAACTGCGGTCCCAGCTCCGGGGCGAGGACCCCGGCGATTCCCCCGACGACGGCGAGATGGACAGCCAGCGCTCCTATATCGAGGTCACCGAGAAGTCCGACCAGCTGCGGCAGGAGACCAAGGACAGCCTGAAGGTCTACATTCAGCGAAGTCCCATCATTGGCTGCGGCCTGGGCGCCTCGGCGGCCAACCGCGACAAGGGCGTGGACGAGTATTTCTATCTGGACATGCTGGCCCGGACGGGTGTCGTGGGCCTGCTGCTGTACATGCTGCCCTTTGGCTATGTGGTGGTCTGGTGCCTGCGGCGGCGTTTGCTGCTGCGGGAGTGCCCGGAGGGGGCGGCCGTGGTCTGCGGCCTGTGCACCTTCTGGGTCGTCACCTGGTTCAACCCCTGGATGAACGCCGTGCTGGGCATCGCCTGGTATGCCGTCACCCTGTCGGTCCCCCAGGCGCTGGAGGAGCAGAACGCCTGAATCCCACGCAACAGGAGAGTTTATTGCAATGGCGAATGAATCAAGCGGAAAAAAAGCCCTGAAGGCCGGCCTTGGCTACACAGTGGGCAATATGCTGGTGAAGGGCCTGTCCTTCCTGGCCATCCCCTTGTTTGCCCGGCTGATGACCGTGGAGGACTTCGGCATTTACAGCACCTTCAGCTCCTATGTCATGATCATGACGGTGCTGGCGGGCTTCACCCTCCACACCAGCGTCCGCAACGCAAAGCTGGACTATGCTGAGCGCACCGGCTCCTACTGCTCCTCGGTGACGCTGCTGGTCATCGGCAATTCCCTGCTGCTGCTGGCATTGAGTCTGGTGTTTGCCGCGCCGCTGGCCCGGGTCCTGAGCCTGGAGCAGCCATATCTTCCGGCGCTGATCGTGCTGGAGAGCTTCGGCATGGCCATGCTGACCTTCTACAACTCCGTGCTGTCGGTGGACTATAAGTATAAGGAGTACCTGGTGCTGAGCCTGGTGTATGCCGTGGCCGGCATCGGAGGCTCCGTACTGCTGATCCTGACCCTCTGCCGGGGCCAGGGGTATCTGGGCCGCATTCTGGGCACATTGATTCCTGCGGTGCTGGTGGGCATCTATGTGGTGGTCCGCCTGTGGCGGAAGGAGCGGCCCCTGGTCAGCCGGGAATACTGGCGCTACGGTATGGGCATCAGTCTGCCCACCGTGCCCCACGGCCTGAGCCAGCTGCTGCTGAACCAGTTTGACCGCATTATGATCAAGTCCATCATCGGCAGCACCGAGCCGGGCTTTACAGCTTTGCCTATAATGTGGGGATGATCTTCCAGGTCATCACCAATTCCATGGACACCGCCTGGGCGCTGGTTCTTTGAAAAGATGAAGCCAGGGAGTATCCGGCCATTCGCCGGGCGCCTCGGCGTATGTGGTGTTTGTGTCCATCGGGGCCATGGCCCTGGCGCTGATCTCTCCGGAGGTCATCCTCATTGCCGGCGGCTCCAAATACAGCGACAGCCGGTATGTGACCATGCCCATTGTCCTGTCCATGTACTACGCATTTCTGTATACCCTGCCCTCGTCGGTGGAGTATTACTATAAAAAGACCAAGCTCATCGCTCTGGGCACCATGCTGGCGGCGGGAATGAACATCCTGCTCAACGCCGTGTTCATTCCATCCTTCGGCTATGTGGCGGCGGCGTATACCACGGTGGCGTGCTACCTGCTGTATTATCTGCTGCATGTGGTATTTGCCTGGTGGGTCCACAAGGGCATGGTGTATGACATTCTCCAGCAGTTCCTCTGGCTGGGAGTGGTGTCGGTGGTGTCGCTGGTGACGGTGGCACTGACGGATCTGTTCTGGGTCCGGATGGGGCTGCTGGCAGCGGGACTGGGCGTGTGCGCCCTGTGGGCTGCCCGGCACCGGGATCAGGTTATGAGACTCATTGCGGTGTTCCGCAAAAAATCGGCATAAAATCGGGACAAAACCCGGGCAAAAGCGGGACATCCCGCTGCGTATTGGGACAGAAATAGACAGATAAAGACGAAATATCGGATAGGAGTGAGATAAGTGGAGGAATTGACACTGCGACAAATGCAGGAGGGCGCTCTGAACATTCTCAAAAAATTGGACGGCATCTGCCGGGAGCAGGGGCTGCGGTACTTCCTGTTTTATGGGACCCTCATCGGGGCCATCCGCCACAAGGGCTTCATCCCCTGGGATGACGACCTGGACGTGGCCATGCCCCGGCCGGATTTTGACAGGCTGGTGGAATATTGCCGCCGGCACCGGGAGGAGCTTCTGCCATGCGCCTGATGACCGTGGACGACAACCCCCGGTATGTGTACCCCATCGCCCGCTTCAGCGACACCCGCTACCGGGTGAAATACCAGGCATCCGGGATTACGGCCTGGGCCTGTTTGTGGACATTTATCCGCTGGACGGCTGCGGAAACACCGAGGAGGAGGCCAGGGCCTGGGTGCAGCAGCCCATGCGGGATGTGAAGTTCATCAACTGCTGCGCCGCCGACCGGTTCACGCCCAGCCGCCGGGGCTGGCTCCACACCCCCGCCAAGCTGGCGGGCTTTGCCTGGGCCCGGCTCCACGGAAGCGCCCATTACATCCACCGCATCGAGGCCTGGGCCCGGCAGAAGGACTATGAGAAGTGCCGCTATGTGGGCTGCACCGTGTGGGATACCAACTGGAACATCGTGTTCCCGCGGGAGGAACTGGAAAAAACGCTGTATGTTCCCTTTGAGGATGGGGAGTTTCCCATTCCCGCCGGATATGACCGGATGCTGCGCCATACCTATGGCGATTACATGACGCCCCCGCCGCCGGAACAGCGGATCGGGCAGCATTTTTACACCGTATGGCCCAAGGAACAAGGGGCCGCGGAGGAACATAAGGAAGGAGCCATCTCATGAAAGGTATCGTTTTGGCCGGCGGAGCCGGCACGCGCCTGTATCCCCTGACCATGGTCACCAGCAAGCAGCTGCTGCCGGTGTATGACAAGCCCATGATCTACTATCCGCTGTCTACCCTGATGCTGGCGGGGATCCGGGATATCCTCATCATCTCCACCCCCACGGACCTGCCCAATTTTGAGCGCCTGCTGGGGGATGGCAGCCAGTTCGGCATTCACCTGAGCTACAAGGTGCAGCCCTCTCCCGACGGCCTGGCTCAGGCATTTCTGCTGGGCGAGGAGTTCATCGGCGACGACTGCTGCGCCATGGTGCTGGGCGACAACATTTTCTACGGCAGCGGCTTCCGGGCCCGCCTGAAGCAGGCGGCGGCGGATGCGCAGCAGGGCCGGGCCAGCATTTTCGGCTATTACGTCAATGACCCCGAGCGCTTCGGTATTGTGGAGTTCGACGAGAACGGCAAGGTCATCTCCGTGGAGGAGAAGCCCCAGCACCCCAAGAGCAACTACTGCATCACGGGCCTGTATTTCTATGACAACCGGGTGGTGGAGATGGCCAAGCGGGTGAAGCCCAGCGCCCGGGGCGAGCTGGAGATCACGGACCTGAACCGTTTCTATCTGGAGGACGGCACCCTGAACGTGCAGCTGCTGAGCCGGGGCTATGCCTGGCTGGACACCGGTACCATGGACTCTCTGGTGGATGCGGCGGACTTTGTGCGCACCATCGAGACCCGGCAGGGCTCCCAGATCGCGGCACTGGAGGAGATCGCGTTTACCGAGGGCTGGATCGACCGGGAGACGCTGCTCCAGTCCGCCCAGCGCTATGGCAAGTCCCCCTACGGCCAGCATCTGATGCACGTGGCTGAGGGAAAAATTCGATATTGATAGGTGATTTGCATGAAAATTCTGGACACAAAAATTCCCGAGGTAAAGATCATCGAGCCGGACGTGTTCGGCGACCACCGGGGCTGGTTCATGGAGACCTGGTCCCTGCCCAAGTATGAAGCCCTGCACTTCAACAGCATGCAGGACAACGAGAGCTTCACCGCCAAGAAGGGGACCCTGCGGGGCATCCACTTCCAGCAGGACCCCATGGCCCAGGCCAAGATCGTCCGGGTGGTGCGGGGCGCCGTGATGGACGTGGCGGTGGACCTGCGGAAGGGGTCACCCACCTATTTGCAGTGGGTATCCGTGGAGCTCAGCGCGAGAATAAGCGCCAGTTCTACATTCCCCGGGGCTTCGGCCACGGTTCGTGACCCTGACGGACGACGTGGACTTCTGCTATAAGGCGGACAACCTCTACGATCATCCCAGCGACCGGTCCATCCGCTTCGACGACCCTGCCATTGGCGTGGACTGGGGCGTGACGGACCCCATTCTGTCCGACAAGGACAAAAACGCTCCGCTGCTGGCGGACAGCGACTGCAACTTCGTTTACGGAAAGGGAGAATGAGCCATGACCATTATCGTTACCGGCGGCGCGGCTTTATCGGCAGCAACTTCGTGTTCCATATGCTCAAGGAGCATCCCGATTACCGCATCGTATGCCTGGACAAGCTGACCTATGCCGGAAACCTGTCCACCCTGGCTCCTGTGATGGACAACCCCAACTTCCGCTTCGTGAAGGCGGATATCTGCGACCGGGAGGCCGTTTACAAGCTGTTTGAGGAGGAGCACCCCGACATGGTGGTGAACTTCGCCGCCGAGAGCCATGTGGACCGCTCCATCGAGGACCCCGGTGTGTTTTTGCAGACCAACATCATCGGCACCGCCACCATGATGGACGCCTGCCGCAAATACGGCATCCAGCGCTATCATCAGGTGTCCACCGACGAGGTGTACGGCGACCTGCCCCTAGACCGGCCCGACCTGTTCTTTACCGAGGAGACGCCTATCCACACCTCCAGCCCCTACTCCAGCTCCAAGCTGCCGCCGACCTGCTGGTGCAGGCGTATCACCGGACCTATGGTCTGCCTGTTACCATCAGCCGCTGCTCCAACAACTACGGGCCCTATCACTTCCCCGAGAAGCTGATCCCCTGATGATTGCCAACGCCCTCAACGACAAGCCCCTGCCCGTGTACGGCGAGGGCCTCAACGTCCGGGACTGGCTGTATGTGGAGGATCACTGCCGGGCCATCGACCTGATCATCCATAAGGCCGGGTCGGCGAGGTGTACAACGTGGGCGGCCACAACGAGATGCGCAACATCGACATCGTGAAGCTCATCTGCAAGGAGCTGGGCAAGCCCGAGAGCCTCATCGTCCATGTGGCGGATCGGAAGGGCCACGATATGCGCTATGCCATCGACCCCACCAAGATCCACAACGAGCTGGGCTGGCTGCCGGAGACCAAGTTCGCCGACGGCATCAAAAAGACCATCGACTGGTACCTGAATCACCGGGAATGGTGGGAGACCATCATCTCCGGCGAGTATCAGGACTATTACGAGAAAATGTACGGCAATCGCTGAGCCATGGAGCAGCAGGCAGTAGAAGTCCGGATGGGGCAGACGCACCTGGGCTTTGTGGACGCGGCAAAGGGCCTGGGCATGCTGGCCATCATCTGGGGCCACATGGACTACCTGTGGAGCACCAGCTCCGTATGGTTTTCCTCCTTCAAGATCGCTGTGTTCTATGTGGTGGTGGGCCTGCTGAAGGCATACCGCTATGGGGAGCGGGGACAGGAGGAGAGCTGCGGCGCCGTGTGGGGCAAGCGGCTGTATTCCCTGGTCATCCCCTATGGGGTGTACTCCCTGTTGGCCATTCTGGCGCACCTGGCCTTTGCGGCGGTGCGGCACCAGGCATAAGAGAGGCCCTGGGGGGGGATATCTTCCTGACCATTACGCTGCGGGGCATCGCCACCCTCTGGTTCCTGCCCACGCTGCTGCTGGCTGAGCTGCTGTTTGCGGCCATCCGGCCGGAGAGCCGGTCTAGGGCCGTGAAGCTGCTGCTGTGCATCCTGATGCCGGTGCTGCTGTGGGCGGTGTGCTGGTTCTATGAGGGGATGGACCTGCCGGAGGGGCTGCTGGCCCAGGCGGGGCAGAACCTGTTTGTGGTGGCGGCCAAGAGCGTCAGCGGGTGCTGGTTCATGCTGTGCGGCTATTACATCTATCGCCATCTGGACCCCAAACGGCTGAGCAGGCCGCTGATCCTGGTGGTGCTGCTGGCGGTGAACCTGGGGCTGTCGCTGCTGAGTCCGAAGCTGGATTTCAACTCCTTCCGGCTGGGCCGCTTCGGCCTGGTGTTCTACGTCAACGGCGTGCTGGCTCTGTGGCGCTGCTGGAGCTGCTGCGGTATCTGGAGGGGCGGGTGTCCCTGCGGCCGCTGATCTGGTGCGGGAAGAACTCCATGTTCCTGATGGCCACGCATCTGCCTGGTATATCGCGCCGGTGCTGGTGGCCGTGGGGAAGCGGTTCTATACCGCCGCGGCGCCGGATGTGAAGTATTTCCTGGTCATGCTGGCGGAGTTTGCCGCCTGATGGTCATTGAGTTTGTGATGGTCCGGTGCAAAGAGAAGGTCAAAGCCGCCATGACCGGGCGCTGGGGAAAAGAGCGGCCCATCTGCAAGGCGGTCAAGTATCTGTAACGAGGAGGTTACAAGCAATGAAGGTATTGGTAACGGGCGTGGGCGGTCAGCTGGGCCACGATGTGATGAACGAGCTGGCCCGCCGGGGCCATCAGGCGTGGGCAGTGACATCGCCCCGGTGTACAGCGGCATTGCAGACGCTCTGCCGTGACGAAGATGCCTATGTGCCCATGGATATCACCAATGACGCCCAGGTGCGGCAGGTGATGGACGATGTGCGGCCCGACGCCGTGATCCACTGCGCCGCCTGGACGGCGGTGGACCTGGCCGAAGACGCCGACAAGCAGCCCAAGGTACGGGCCATCAACGTGGACGGCACCGCTCATCTGGCGGCGGCGTGCAAGGCCCAGGACTGCAAGATGATGTACATTTCCACGGACTATGTGTTCAATGGGCAGGGCCAGACGCCCTGGCAGCCGGACTGCAAGGACTATCAGCCCTGAACTACTACGGCGAGACGAAGCTGGGCGGCGAGTTGGCCGTCAGCTCTGCGCTGGAGAAATACTTCATCGTGCGGATCGCCTGGGTGTTCGGTCTGAACGGCAAGAACTTCATCAAGACCATGCTCCAGCTGGGCAAGACCCACGACAAGCTGCGGGTGGTGTGCGACCAGATCGGTACGCCTACCTATACCCTGGACCTGGCCCGGCTGCTGGCGGATATGATCGAGTCCGACAAGTACGGGTATTACCACGCCACCAATGAGGGCGGTATATCTCCTGGTACGACTTCGCCTGCGAGATCTTCCGCCAGGCGGGGCTGCCGGTGCAGGTGGACGCCGTGACCACGGCGGAATACGGCGCGTCCAAGGCGGCGCGGCCCTTCAACAGCCGCCTGGACAAGAGCAAGCTGGCGGAGAACGGCTTCACGCCGCTGCCGGACTGGAAGGATGCGCTGAGCCGGTATCTCAAGGAGCTCGGCACCAATCAATAAAAGAAAAACGCTGCCTGCTCAGCAGGCGGCGTTTTTTTCGCCTTAACGGGGCTTTCCACCGGGGGGAAAATGCGGTATACTGTCAGATGAGAGTTTTTTGGGACAGCAGCCATGGTATCCTGCTGTCAGTGCGTCAGAAAGGAGGCGGGGCGGATGCTGTCTGTATGGGTAGGACGGGCCGGGTCCGGAAAATCCCGGCGGGTACTGGAGGCTATGGAGAAAAACCGGGGACTGCGGCGGCAGGTGCTGCTGGTGCCGGAGCATATTTCCCACGAGGCGGAGGTGGACCTGTGCCGGGCCCTGGGGCCCACGGCGTCCCGGGATGCGGAGGTGCTGAGCTTCCGGAGCCTGTCGTCCCGGGTGCTGGCCGAAACGGGAGGGCTGGCGGAGTTTACCCTGGACAACGGGGGAAAGCTCCTGACCATGCGGCGGGTTTTGCAGGAGCTGGCGCCGGAGCTGCGGGTGTTCGGGCGGCCCAGTCAGCGGGCGTCGTTTCTGCGGCAGCTGACGGACCTGATGGAGGAGCTTTACGCCTATGAGATCGGGCCTCAGGACCTCTATGCACATGTAGAGGACCTGGAGGGCGCTATGGGCGATAAGCTGCGGGATATCGCGCTGCTGTATGCGGCGTATGATGCCCGGCTGCGCAACGGAGACATGGATGCCCGGTCCCGGCTCCAGAAGCTCCGGGAGCATCTGGAGCACAGCGACTATCTCCGGGGCTGCGATGTGTATCTGGACGGGTTTTCCTATTTCAACCGCCAGGAGGAGAGCATATTGGAGCTGGTGCTGCGGCAGGCCAGCAGCGTTACCGTGACCCTGCTGGGGGACCGGGGCAATGAACAGTTGTTTCAGAATGCTCTGCGCCAGCGGATGCGCCTGGAGCGCATGGCCCGGCGTGTGGGGCAGAGTATGGAAGTCCTGTGGTGCGAAAAGCAGGGGAGCGGCCCCTTGGATCACCTGGAGCGGCACTTTTTTGGCCGGGAGACGGCCTATGAGGGCCAGGCGGAGGGAATTCGCCTGTATCAGGCCGCCACGGCCTTCACCGAGGTGGAATGGGTGTCCCAGCAGCTGAGGCAGCTGGCGGCTGAGGGATACCGCTGGCGGGATATGGGCGTGTGCGCCCGGAATATGGAGGTTTACGGCCCACTGCTGGAGAGCGTGTTCCGCCGGGACGGCATCCCGGCCTATATCAGCCGCCGCAGCGATCTGCTGGAAAAGCCGCCCATCACCATGCTGTTGGGGGCCTGGACGCCGTTACCGGCGGCTTTGACCGGGAGGACGTGTTCCGCTGCCTGAAGACCGGCCTGGGGGGCATTTCCCCGGATGAGTGCGATATTCTGGAGAATTATGTGATCGTGTGGGATATCCGGGGCGGCATGTGGCTGCGGGAGGGCGACTGGACCGCCAGCCCCGACGGCTACGGACGGGAGATGACGGAGACTGCGCCGCACGGCTGCGGCAGGTCAATGGTGTCCGGCGGCGGGTACGTCTGCTGCTGGAGCCCCTGTATCAGGGGATGAAAACGGCATCATCCGCCAGGGACAAGGCAGAGTGCCTGTACACATTTTGCAGGAGGCCGGTGTACCCCAGGCCCTGGAGGAAACCGCCGGGAAGCTGCTGGAGGAGGACCAGCCCCAGCTGGCGGAGGAATATGTGCAGCTGTGGGAGATATTCTGCGGGGTGCTGGACCAATTTGTGGAGATCCTGGGGGACACGGAGCTGACGGGTGAGGAGTTCGCGCGGCTGCTGCGGCTGGTGCTGACCCAGTACAGCGTGGGTACCATTCCGGCCACCCTGGACCAGGTGAAGGTCAGCGAGATCACCCGCAACGACCGGCACCGGGTAAGGTGCCTGTTCCTGCTGGGGGCCAACGACCACGTGCTGCCTATGCCGCCCAGCGGCCACGGCCTGCTGGACCCGGAGGACCGGGAGACCCTGCAGCAGCGGGAGATCCTGCTGTCGGACGCCGTGTTTGACCCGCTGGACAACGAGCTGCAGAATATTTACGCGTGCCTGGCCCAGCCCACGGAGCGGCTTACCGTCAGCTGGCCGGTGGGGGACATCAGCGGCGCTCAGCTGCGGCCCTCCTTCGTGGTGCAGCGGATGGAGAAGCTGTTTCCGGATCTGCACGTCCTGCGGGAGGACGGGGCCTACCGGCGGATGCTGCCTGCCACGGCTCTGGAGCTGGCCGGCAGCGACAGGGCACTGGAGCGGTATTTCCGGCAGCGGGGCGGCTATGACCGGGTGCTGGATGCCATGGACCGGGGCCGCGCTGGGCCGGGGGCGGCTGTCGCCGGAGGCGGTACAGGCCCTGTATGGGCGGTCCCTGCACATGTCGGCCTCCCGGATGGACCAGGTGAAGCGGTGCACTTCGGGTACTTCATGCAGTATGGCCTGCGGGCCAGGGAGCGCCGACCGGCGGGCTTCGAAGCCCCGGAGATCGGCACGTTCATCCACTATTTATTGGAAAATGTGGCCCGGGAGGTAAAGAACCGGGGCGGCTGGAGCCGGGTGGAGCAGGAGGAGCTGCGCCGCCTGGTCCGGGAATACATAGACCAATACGCCCGGGAGGAGATCGACGGCTATCGGGAGAAAAGCGCCCGGTTCCGCTATCTGTTTTCCCGGCTGCGGACGGCGGCCTGCGCCATCGTGGAGGACATGGCCGGGGAGCTGGCCCAATCGGATTTTTCACCGGTGGCCTTCGAGCTGGGCTTCGGCGGCCGGGACGGGCAGCTGCCCGCCGTTACCGTCACCGAGGGAGATGAGACCCTGTCCGTCAGCGGCAAGGTGGACCGGGTGGACGGCTGGCTCCACGACGGAAAGCTGTATCTGCGGGTGGTGGACTACAAAACCGGGAAAAAGCCTTTGACCTGTCGGACCTGCGGTACGGCCTGGGCATTCAGATGCTCCTGTACCTGTTCACTCTGGAGAAGGAGGGCCGCAGCTATTTCGGCTATCCCATTGTGCCGGCGGGGGTACTGTATCACCCGGCCCGGGAGGTGATCCTGAAAAAGGACCGGGGCATCCAGCCGGAAAAGCTCCAGGCTGCCCTGCAGGAGGAGCTGCGCCGCAGCGGCATGGTGCTGGCGGACCCGGAGGTGCTGCGGGCTATGGAGCACAGCGCTCTGGAAGCACCCCATTATCTGCCCATTCGGGTGAAGAAGGACGGCTCCATTTCCGACGGCATCGCATCGGCGGAGCAGCTGGGGAAGCTGGGCCGGTATGTGGAGGACCTGCTGCACCAGATCGCCAGGGAGATCGGCTCCGGCAATATTGACGCCGACCCGGTGGCACGGGGACCCCAGGAGCGGGCCTGCGACCACTGCGATTTTGCTGCGGCCTGTGCCTTCCAGGAGGGCCGGGGCGGCGATCGGGTGCGCTATATCAGAACTGTAAAGCCGGAGGAATTCTGGCAATTCGTGGACGCGGAAAATGGGAAGGAGGGGAGCACATGCCGCTGACGCCGCAGCAGGAAACAGCCGTATATGACCGGGGCGGAAGCTTCTGGTGTCTGCCGCCGCAGGCTCCGGCAAGACGAAGGTTTTGGTGGAGCGCTTGTTTTCCTATATGGAGCAGGAGGCTGTCAGGTGGACGACTTCCTGATCATCACCTATACCAAGGCCGCCGCAGCGGAGCTGCGGGGCAAGATCGCCCAGGAGCTGACCCGCCGGGTGGCGGACGGCCCGGGGACAGGCCACCTGCGGCGGCGAGATGCTGCGGGTGGTATCAGGCGGACATCAAAACCGTGGATGCTTCTGCGCCGG
>ENA-OQEN01000539-OQEN01000539.1-human-gut-metagenome-genome-assembly--contig:-NODE-539-length-16581-cov-3.802662_pt1 | contig 16581 bp, 23 predicted proteins | sample MGYA00242791_ERZ504627 | MGnify/ENA primary metagenome ERZ504627 (study PRJEB26092, sample SAMD00036316) | human gut metagenome | host: Homo sapiens | study: EMG produced TPA metagenomics assembly of... | reverse complement strand
ATAGTTTACCACAGCTTTTTGCAAAAGCAAGACCTTTTTATTGCTTTTATGCGTTCTTTTTTACTTTTCCGGCGAAGTGCCCGGCGGATGATATCGTACAGCACCGGCTTCATGGCGTCGATGTTGTCCGGCTTGCCTCCAGAATGCTGGAATAGCACACCGACATACACATACTGCCCAAGGCGGTGATGCGCTGGTAGACCTCCCGCTCGGTGCGGCCGGCCATCTCCGGGCTGGAAAGCACGATGGCCAGCAGCTTGCGCATCAGGGGCTCAGCTTCCCTGCTGGCTTCGATTTGGTCCAACCCGGGCCAGACGAAGTTGCGCTCCAGAAACCGCAGCACCAGTACATCCTGCCGCAAAGCCTCGATGATATGGTCGATGACGAACACTACCTGCGCGGTAAAGTCGGGCAGCTCGGGGTGCTGCTCAACTGCAAGGCAGGCATCGCTCAGCAGCTGGTAGCTCACCCGCCCCAGCAGCGCCTGCATCACCGCGCCTTATCCTGAAAATACAGATAAAACGTGCCTTTGCCCACCTTTGCCCGGCTGGTGATATCCTCCACGCTGGTCTTGGCGGTGCCCCGCTCCAGAAACAGCTCGTAGGCTGCATCCAGCAGGGCGCGGCGCTTTTCCTGCTTTTTCCCTTCCACGGTGCTCATGCTATGTAGATTCCTCTTTTCTCTCTAGTATGAATTTGGACGCAGGTATGTGCTGCGTCCGGTCTGCGTACCTTAGTTTAGCAGTCCTTGACCGTTTGTGCAAGCCCGATTTATTATACAATGTTTTGCAGGTGATAAAAAACTGACTTTCAGTCACTTTTCCTGCTTGACACACTGTCCGGGCTGAATATAATAGTGTTTGCCCGGAAGATGACCGGCGGTCAGTTTCGCGGGCTTTCCCAATCAACTTTCTATTCTGGAGGGTTCTCATGAAAAAGATCGCACAAGGCATCGTGCGTCTGCGCAAGCTGATCTTAACAGTGGCCGTGCTGCTGTTGATCCCTTCCGCGATCGGCGCCATTGCCACCCGCATCAATTATGACATCCTCACCTACCTGCCGCAGGATCTGGACTCCATGATCGGCGAGGTAGCCCTTGAGGACGATTTCCATCTGGCCTCCACCGGTATGATCACGGTAGAGGGCCTGCCAACCAACGAACTCATCGCTATGAAAAAGGAGATAGAAGCCGTGCCCGGCGTCACCCAGACCTTCTGGCTCAGCGATGTGATCGACCCCAGCATCCCCACCGCCATGCTGCCTGCCGATGTGCAGCAGTTCATGTTCGGCAAAAACGATTCCACCATGCTGATCGTCCGCTTTGACGCCCCCAGCGCCAGCGACGAGACCATGGAAGCCGTTGCGCAGATCGAAAAGCTGCTGCGCAAGGACTGCTTCTTCGGCGGCATGAGCGTCATTCTGCAGGACACCAAGGCGCTGGTCAATCAGGAAATGCCCCTGTACATTCTGATTGCCGTGGGCGCCAGCTGCTGGTGCTGTTCCTCTCACTGGAAAGCACCATCACCCCGCTGCTGTTCATGCTGGGTCTGCTGTTCCCCATCGCGTACAACTTCGGCACCAACATCTTTCTGGGCAGATCAGCTACATCACCGAGGCACTGGCCACCGTGCTGCAGTTGGGCGTTACGATGGACTTCTCCATCTTCCTGCTGCACCGCTATCAGGAAGAAAAGGAGCTGCGCTCCACCAATGAAGAAGCCATGGTCAGCGCCATCTGCAAGACCATGACCTCCATCTCCGCTTCCAGCCTGACCACCATTGCAGGCTTCCTTGCACTGTGCGCCATGCGTCTGACGCTGGGCCGCGATATCGGCCTTGTCATGGCAAAGGGCGTGGCACTGGGCGTTATCTGCACCGTGGTCATTCTGCCCGCCCTGATCCTTACCTTTGATAAGTGGGTGGAAAAATACAAACACCGCACCGTCATCCCCCGGCTGACCAAGCTGAGCTACTTTGTTTCCAAGCATTCCGTGCCCATCGTGGCCGTCTTTATCCTCATCCTTATCCCCTTTGCCATTGCGCAGAACAAGACCAGCGTGTACTACACCCTGTTCGACTCCCTGCCCCAGGACCTAACCGGCATCGTGGGCACCAACAAGCTGGGCGAGGACTTCGGCATGACCACCAGCCACTTCATTCTGGTGCATGACGACCTGACCGCTACGCAGGTGTCCGACCTGTGCGATGAGCTGAAGGACGTGGATGGTATCACGCAGGTGGTAAGTCTGGATTCCATTACCGGCCCCGGCTTTGACACCGAGCTGCTGCCCGACAGCGTGATGGAGATCCTGCAGTCCGGCGGCTACAAGCTGATTTTGGCCAACAGTTCCTACAAGACCGGCACGGATGCCATCAACAGCCAGCTGGACGAGATGATCGGTCTGATCAAAAACGTAGACCCCGAGGGCGTCATCACCGGTGAAGGCGCCATGACCAAAGACCTGATCGAGGTTGCAGACGTGGACTTCAAGAACGTCAACGTCTGGTCGATCATGGCCGTGCTGGTCATCATCGCCATCTCCTTCAAGAGCATCTCCATCCCGGTGCTGCTGGTTGCCAGCATCGAGGCCGCAATTGCCATCAATATGGGCATCCCGTACTTTACCGGTACGCAGCTGCCTTCATCGCCAGCATCGTCATCGGCACCATCCAGCTGGGCGCTACCGTGGACTACTCCATCCTGATGACCACCCGTTATCACGAGGAGCGCGCCTTTGGCCGCACCCCCAAGGAAGCTGCCCAGCAGTCGCTGGAGCATTGCAGTCAGTCTATCCTGACCAGCGGCCTGACCTTCTTTGCCGCTACGGTCGGTGTGGCTGCCATCAGTAAGATGGAGCTGCTGCGGAGCATCTGCCTGCTGATCTCCCGTGGCGCTCTGATCAGTATGCTGGTCATTCTGGTGATGCTGCCCGCCGCCTGATGCTGTGTGACTGGCTCATCCGCCACACCACCCTGAAATGATGATCCCTGAATCTGCCAACGCCAAGAAGTCTGAAAAGGAGTAATGCGTTATGAAAAAATCGCTTCGTTTCGCCAGTGCGGCGCTGGCAGTTGCCCTTGCCGCCAGCTGTGCAGCCCCGGCTTTTGCCGCAGGCGGCAGCAGCTTTACCAAGTCTGAGACCGTGTACGCTGTGATGAACGCCGATGGCTCCATCCAGAGCACCACTGTCAGCGAGCACGTTTACAGCGCCTCCGGTCTGTCCAAGGTGACCGACCAGAGCACCCTGACCAATATTCAGAACACCGAGAGCAGCGCCGAGTTCACACAGGACGGCGAAAAGCTGGTGTGGAACACCGACGATACCGATGTGTATTATAAAGGTGACACCGACCGCGCCCTGCCCATTCAGGCTACCGTCACCTACGCGCTGGACGGTCAGGAAGCCGCACTGGAGGATCTGATCGGCAAGAGCGGTCATCTGACCATGACCATCGCCCTGAAGAACAACGAGACCGGCACCGTGAATGTGAACGGTACCGACCGCACCATCGTCACCCCGCTGGTCACCGCTGTGGGCGTGATCTTCGGGCAGGATGCCACCAACGTGGTGGCTGCCCACGGTCTGGTGGAAAGTGCCGCCAAGAGCAATGTGGCTGCCTTTGTCACCCTGCCGGGCGTGAAGGACTCCCTGTCCGGTCTGCTGCCGGACGAACTGGATACCATCGAGGACTATCTGCAGGACACCATCACGGTGGAAGCGGATGTCACCGGGCTGACCTGCCCGCAGGTGATGATGGCCTGCGCTACCAACGCTGCTGCTCTGGGCACTGACAACGTGTTTGACCTGAGCAGCCTCAACGACCTGACCGACGGCATCAACCAGCTGAACGACGCATGAGCCAGCTGCTGGACGGTGCTTCTCAGCTGGAGGATGGTACCACCCAGCTGAGAAGCGGTGTGCTGGCCCTGCTGGACGGTGCCAACACCCTGAACAATGGTGCAGCCGCACTGGACAAGGGTCTGGGCCAGTTGACCACTGGTCTGGACACCCTGAGCGCCAACAACAGCGCCCTGAACAGCGGCGCACAGCAGGTGGCGGACGGTGTGCTGGCTTCTGCCAACAAGACCCTGAAAGAGGGCGGCCTGATCGACACCGACATGACTTGGGACAACTACGCCGCGGTCATCGACAACATTCTTACCATGAACGACAAGACGCTGGCCGCCGGACGCCGCAAGATGGTGCGTACCATCTGGGAGCAGGCTCCCAGCTTCAAGGACAGCCAGCTGGATCTGGCGCTGTACCTTTCCGCTACCAAGACGAACCACGATCTGGAGGCCGCTCTGCACCTGATGCAGAACTACGACCCCTCCATGCTGTGCGGTCTGGTGCAGCTGCTGACCAGTCAGGAAGCCAAGGACACCGCCAAGGCAGAGCTGAAGTATCAGGTAGAGAACAGTCAGGATATCGCGGATGTGCGTGCCTGAAGGACAGCCTTTCCAAGATCCAGTACTTCGTTTCCAGCGTGGGTCAGTACACCGCCGGTGTGCAGACGCCGCAGACGGTGCCCATTCTGCCAAGGACGGCAGCGCCCAGCTTGCCGCCGGTACCAAGACCCTGTACGACGGCGTGAACACCCTGAGCGATGGCGCAAGCCAGCTGAATGACGGCACCCATCAGCTGAACGATGGTCTGAACCAGTTCAACGAGGAGGGCATCTCCAAGCTGACCGGCGCACTGGATCAAGATCAGCTGCACGGCCTTAAGACCGTGCTGGACGAGATGTCCGACCGGCTGGAAAGCTACACCAGCTTTGCCGGTGCACCCGAGGACGCTGAGAGCAGCGTGAAGTTTGTCTACAAGACCGCCGAGACCGTGGCCGCTGCCGACAACGTTGTGGCCGAGACCGAGACGGTGAAGGAGGGCAACATCTTCACCCGCCTGTGGCAACGCATCGTGGACCTGTTCAAGTTCTGATAACGCCAACATCCTTCCAGAATCGTAGATAGATGCACAAGGAGCGCCGCTGCCGAATGGCTGCGGGGCGCTCCTTGTGTTTATAATTAATTTAAATCAGCTTACTGATCCTTTTCCACCATCATCTTGCTGGCTTTATAGATATCGCCGCAGCCGAGGGTGATGACCAGATCGCCGGGCTGGGCGTTCTGCTTTACCCAGTCGGCGGCTTCCTGCAGGCTGTTCACCAGCACGGAGCCGGGGATCTGCGCTGCCAGCTTTGCGCTGGTAATGGTGGGGTCGTTGGGCTCGCGGCTGCCATGATGGGGGTCAGCACCGTGATGTCCGGGATCTTGAGCACATCCACAAAGTCGTTGAACAGCATCTTGGTGCGGCTGTATGTAAACGGCTGGTGGACGGCGATCAGGCGCTTGTAGCCCATTTCTTTGGCGGTGTTCAGGGTGGCGCGCAGCTCGGTGGGGTGGTGGGCGTAGTCGTCGATGACCAGCGCACCGTTGCACTCGCCGTACACCTCAAAGCGGCGGCCTGCGCCCTTGAAGTTCAGGCAGCCTCGGCGCACTGCTCTGCGCTCAGGCCCACAAAGCGGCACACGGCGCACATGGCCAGTGCATTATAAATATTGTGGCGACCGGGCACGGACAGACGGATGCGGGTGGTGTCGGTCGTATTCCACTCCTTCAGGTCGAACTCGAAGAAGCCGGGCTTATACTCGTTGATGTTGACAGCGCGGTAGTCGCCGTGGTTGTCGATGGCAAAGGTGCGCACCCGGCGGTCCAACGTGTACATCACGTCCATGGTGTTCTTATCGTCAGCGTTGGCAAAGATCATGAACTGAGTCATCAGGGCAAAGCGCTTGAAGGCGAACTTCAGCTCGCCCATGCTGCCGTAGTAGTCCAGATGGTCGTTGTCGATGTTCAGCACCACGGACAGGTAGGGGGTCAGCTTTAGGAAGGTCTCGGCAAACTCGCAGGCTTCGATGACGATATCATCGCCCTTGCCGGCCTTGCCGTAGCCGTTGATGAGGGGCAACTTGCCGCCGATGACGGCAGAGGGGTCGCGGCCGGCCAGTTCCAGCGCGGTGGTGATCATGGAGGTGGTGGTGGTCTTGCCGTGGGTGCCGGACACGCAGATGCTCTGCTTGTACAGGCGGCTCACATAGCCCAGCAGCACGCTGCGCTCCACGGTGGGAATGCCGTAGGAGGCAGCTGCGTTCAGCTCCACGTTATCCTTGGAGATGGCGGCAGAGTACACCACCATGTCCGCACCGACAACGTTATCCGCATTGTGGCCAAGGCTGACCTTCACGCCCATCTCCCGCTCGTAGCGGATGATGCTGCCGTCCAGCACATCGCTGCCGGACAGCTCGTAGCCCTTGGCGGCAAGGATCTGGATCAGCGGATACATTCCGCTGCCGCCGCAGCCGATAAAGTGGATCTTTTTTACATGGTCCAGCAGATGCTGGCTATAATCCGAGTACATGAACATAGTAAGGCTCTCCTCCAAATATTAACGGCTGCAGCGCAGACCGATTCCTTCCAAATATGGGGACACACTCTTATTATATAATTTTTGCAGCATAAAATAAACAGGTAAGGCCGAATTTTCGGAAAGAACCATAATTTTTTTGTGAATTTTGTGATATGTGTACAACAAAATCCCGGCAGTATTACTTTGCCCGCCGCCGCAGAATCTCGTCCAGAATGGCATCGGCTACATCCGCCTTGCTCATCAAAGGCAGCTCCCGTGTGCCGTCCGGGTGATGAAGGTGACCACGTTGGTATCCACCCCAAAGCCCGCACCGGCCACCTTGAGGTTGTTGGCCACCACCATGTCCAGATTTTTCTTGGCAAGCTTCGCGGAGGAGTTTCCACAAGGTCCCGGGTCTCCATGGAAAAGCCGCACAGGAACTGGTGGGTCTTGCGGGGGCCGATGGTACCAAGGATATCCTCGGTGCGCTCCACGGGGATGGAGAGGTCGCCCTCCTTCTTTTTGATCTTGTCGTCGGCCACGGTAGCGGGGCGGTAGTCCGCCACGGCGGCAGCCATGATGAGCACATCGGTGGTATCAAAGCGGCTGGTCACCGCCTCGTACATCTGCCGGGCAGTGGTCACCGGCACATCGGTGGTGAACTTGACCGGCGGCAGCGCGGTCTGTCCGTGGATCAGGGTCACTTCGGCGCCCCGCATGGCGGCGGCGCGGGCAAGGGCGTAGCCATTTTGCCGGTGGAGTGGTTGGTCAGGTAGCGCACCGGTCCAGCGCCTCCTGCGTAGGGCCGGCGGTCACCGCGACGCGCACCCCGGCCAGATCCTTCGGGCGGGCGATGGTGTGCAGGATGTGCTCCAGCAGTACCTCCTCCTTGGGCAGGCGTCCGCTGCCCACATCCTTGCAGGCCAGCACGCCGCTTTCGGAGGGGATGACGGTAAAGCCGTACCGCTCCAGCGTGGCAAGGTTATCCTGCGTGATGGGGTTTTCCAGCATGCCGGTGTTCATGGCGGGAGCACCAGCTTCGGGCACTTGGCAGCCAGCACCACGGTGGTAAGCATATCGTCCGCAATGCCGTGCGCCATTTTGGCAATCACGTTGGCGGTGGCGGGGGCGACTAAAATCACATCCGCTTTTTTTGCCAGCGAGATGTGGGTGACCTCAAACTTGAAATCCCGGTCAAAGGTGTCCACCATGCACTTGTGGCCGGTCAGGGTCTCAAAGGTGAGAGGGGTAATGAACTGGGTGGCGTTTTTGGTCATGATGACCTCCACATCCGCACCCAGCTTGCGCAGTGCACTGGCCACGTTGGCCATCTTATAGGCGGCAATGCCGCCGCTCACGCCCAGCAGGACGCACTTGCCGTTCAGATCCATGGTTCGTTTACCTCCCGGAAAAACAGTTCTTTTCCACATATCTTACCTTAGTATAATGCAAAACTTCCACCAGCACAACAAAATCTTTGCCGGGAACTTGTATCCGCGCAAAAATGCGGTAAAATACGCTTGACAAAGAGCAAACCGGTTCTTTTCTTTTATTTTGAAAAGGAAAACAGAATTATGATCTTAGCCATTGATATAGGCAACACCACCGTCGCCCTTGGGGGCATCCGGGACGGACGTGTATGCTTTGTGGCGCGCATGGACACGGTGCGCACCCGCACGGCTGCGGAATATCGTGCCGAAATGGATAAAATATTTGCGCACCGCCGCCATCCGGAGCGTCCCATGCGCTTTGAAGGTGCAGTGCTTACCAGCGTAGTGCCCCAGATCACCGGGGCACTGGCCGAGTGCGCCCGCCACTACACCGGCAAAAAGCCGGTCATCGTTTCGCCGGACATCCGCACCGGGCTGACCATGGGGGTGGACGAGCCCCGCGCCGTGGGCAAGGACCGGCTGGTGGATGCCGCCTATGCGGCGGCAAACTTTCCGCTGCCGGTCATCACAGTAGACCTTGGCACCGCCACCACCTTTAATGTGGTGGACAAGGATCGGGTGTTCCGGGGCGGCGTGATCTGCCCCGGCCTTTCCACCGGGCTGCGCGCACTGGGTGAGCGCTGTGCCCAGCTGCCGCAGGTGCATCTGGCTCCCCGAAAAAAGCCATCGGCACCAATACCGAAAACTGTATGCTGTCCGGCTCGGTGCTGGGCACCGCCGTGCTCATTGACGGCATGGTGCAGCGCATTGAAGAGGAATTGGGCAGCCCGGCTACACTGGTAGTCACCGGCGGACTGGCAAAGTACGTCACCCCGCTGTGCCGCCACCCCCTGACCTATGACCCGGAGTTGCTGATGAAGGGGCTGGCACTGCTGTACCAGCTGAACGCCCCGCAGGAGCACGGCCGCAGCCATGGCGGCGGCAGACACTACGGTCAACAGGGACGCTCCGGGCAAAGCACCGCACCCCAACCGCCGCACCCGCCGCGAGCCGGAGGCGCTGGTAGGCTGAGGGAACAAGAGGATAAGGGAGAGCATTATGAAACTGGGCATTCTTGGCACGGGTAAGATCGTGCAGGAATTTTTGCATGGCTTGTGGAGCACACGCCGTTTACTGTGCAGGCGGTGTGCAGCACCCCGCGCTCGGCGGCAAAGGCCGCAGAGCTGTGTGCACAATATCAGATCCCGCAGCACACCACCAATTATTTTGAGCTTTTGCAGTGGGTGGACGCGGTCTACATCGCCGTGCCCAACTTACAGCACGCCCGCTACGCCCGGGTGGCGCTGGAGGCAGGCAAGCACGTCATTGTGGAAAAGCCCATGGCGGTGACCGCCGCCGAGACCGAGGAGCTGGCTGCGCTGGCACAGCGCAAGCGGCTGTTCCTCTTTGAGGCTATGACCACCCAGTACCAGCCCAACTACGCCAAACTCCGGGAGCTGCTGCCCCGGGTGGGCACGGTGCGCATGGTACAGTGCAGCTTCAGCCAGTATTCCAGCCGGTACGACGCCTTTTGCGTCGGGCAGACCCCGCCGGTGTTCGACCCGCTGTGCGCGGGCGGTGCACTGATGGATTTGGGCGTGTACAACGTCAGCTACATCGTGGGTCTGTTCGGTGAGCCGAATAAGGCGGTGTATGCCGCCAACATGGAGCGCAATATCGACACCAGCGGTGTGCTGATGATGGATTACAGCGGTTTCAAGGCGGTAAGCCTTGCCGCCAAGGACTGCGCAGCCCCTGCCCGCTGCATCATTCAGGGCACGAAGGGCTACATTCTGCAAAAATCCACCCCGAACTACTGCGGCGGTGTGACCTTCCATCCAACGAGGGCAAGGAGGAGCACTACAACCTGAACGGGGATCGTCCCCGGCAGGCGGCAGAGTTCGAGGCCTTTTACCGCGCCATGACCGCCGGAGACCAGGAGCTGTGCGCCCGCATGCTGGATACCAGCATCGCGGTGAGCCGGGTACTCACGGTGCGCGCCGTAGCGCCGGGGTGCGCTTCCCCGGCGACAGATTCTAACGCATTTTTCTCTGGAACACGCCCTGACACAATAACGCGCTTCCAAGAGATTTGAATATTCACCTAAAACCCGCAAAGAGCGGGCAGGTTTGCGCGTATCCGACAACAAAGGGCGGAACGGCAGCAGGAGGAAAACTGAATTATGAAGAATACCAATACGAAGACTCTGACTCGTGTGGCCCTGCTGGTGGCCATTGAACTGGTGATGAAGCTTGTCGGTCTGGGCAGTGTGCCCGTGGGCCCGCTGTACATGAGCTTCCTCACCCTGCCCATCGCCGTGGGCGCCATCACCATGGGCCCCGCCGTGGGTGCCCTGCTGGGCGGCGTATTCGGCGCTGTGAGCTTCTACGATGCCATCACCGGCGCATCTGCCATGACCGGTGCACTGTTTCAGGTCAGCCCGCTGAACACCTTTATCCTGTGCGTGGGTATGCGTGTGCTCATGGGTCTGTGCTGTGGCTGATCTTCAAGGGCCTGCAAAAGCTGGATAAGTCCCGCACCTGGAGCTACATCCTCAGCGCCATGACCGCACCCGCCCTGAACACCCTGTTCTTCATGGGCTACATCGTGCTGGCTTTCTACGGCTGCGACTATGTGCAGAATCTGGTGTCCGTCAAGGGCGCTGCCAACCCCTTCATGTTCGTAGTGCTGCTGGTTGGTGTGCAGGGCGTAGCCGAATTTCTGGTGTCCGGCATTCTGGGCGGCATCGTCGCCCGCGCCGTGGCAAAGTTCCTGAAGTAAGCCCGGCTGCGCACCATGTCAGGGCGGCGCATCCGTGTTTAGAATAGAAAAATGAATGCTCCTCCGGCAACTGCCGGAGGAGTTTTTTGTTGGGAACGGCTCCAATATCCTTCCTGTGAAAATGCAATGCCGGAGCGTCTGAGGACGCTCCGGCATTGCTCTATTCACAAAAATATCGTCCCGCCTGCCTGGCAGCCTTTACTTCTTTTCCCGCAGCTGCTCCAGATAGCCATCGGCCTTGATGGCCTCCGGGGTGAAGGAGTTATTCTTCCACCAGTTCACAAGGGCGGCGGTCACGGTCAGGCCGGTGGTCACCAGCTGCTCCACGGTGGCGCTCTCGATGGGCAGCATGGGCTTGCCGCAGGCGCTCAGCACCTGATTGGTCAGTGCCAGCGCCAGCGCAGCCGTGCGTGCCAGGGTGGCGGCAGAAATTTTGCAATGGGTATCGTTCATAGGTTCAGTTCCTCTCTTTCTCCAAATCTGCGATGCGGTGGTTGGCCACCTTCATCTGTTCTTCTAAAATGGGTACGCGGCGGGCGAAGTTGTTATGCTCCCGCACCTCCCGGGTCAGTTCTTCCAGCTTGGTATCGGTCACCGCCTGGCTTTTTCCGTTGGCGATCAGCACGCCGATCAGGGTCACCGCGCCTGCAATGATGGCTGAGATGATGCCTGTCATCGCGCTCACCCCCTCCACCGGGCTTTGTCTGCCCGGGTGTCCACGTGCACCCAGCCGGCGGCTCTGCCCGCTTCGCGGGGTAGCGTCCCACGCCGCCCCGGTCCGGCATCAGGCTTTCGGCGTAGGCGGCTACGTCCTCCACGCTCACGTCCTGCACCCGGATATCCGCTGCCCGGCCATACAGGTGCTGGCTGAACTTTGCCCCGCCTGCCTTGGCGTTGTGTGCCGGGGTGCGGTAGGCGCTGGTGATCGTCACCGGTTTTCCGAAGTGCTCCCGGATACGCTCCAGCAGTTCTGCCAGCGCCGTGTCGATGAAGACAGGGTCGCTGCCGTCCTTGCAGCGGAACTCCCGCACACAGAAGTGCGGCGAGAGGGCGGTGCTGCCATCCCGGGCAAGAGAATACGCTTGCAATGCCATCGTGCGCCCCCTTACAGCCGTTTCAGCAGCGCTGCGATGGGCTCTGCATAAAACCGCTCGTAGCCCGCTGCGTTGGGGTGGGTGCCGTCGCTGGTGTACTTATCGCCCAGTTCGCTGACGCCGTGTTTTCCCATAGGCGGGGTGGTCTCCGCAATGTCAACGTAGGGCACGCCCCATTTTTTCAGCGCCGCAAGGATGGCAGGCTTATAGGTCTTGTACCAGTTTTCGCTGCCTGCAAACATCCCGCCGTGCGGGAATACATAGGCCACGCACTTGTCGCTGTAATTCGTTGCCAGATCGTCCAGCATCTTCTCCAGTGCGCCGGTCATGGTCGTTTCATCGTAGGCAGCGGCAAACCCATCGGTCAAGGTACCCACAGGGGCGTTGTTCCAGGCATCATTCACGCCGCCCTCCAACAGGATGTAGTCTGCCTTTGCAAGCGCTGTGGAGTTTGTCGCCACCGTGCTGATGCAGCCACGGGTGCCGCCGTATACCTTATCGGTAATATTCGGGGTCAGCGTTGCGCCGTCCACTGCTTCATTGGTCAGGGTCATGCCGTACTTGTCTGCAATACATTTGCCGTAGCCGCCTGCGCTGCTCTTGCCGTAAGCGATGCTGTCGCCTGCAACGTACAGCGTTTTTCCCGCCAGCGCTGATGATCTGACCATTGATGTCAAACACTTCCATTTTACCACCCCTTCTCGATGTAATCGTTCACCTTGTCGTCACTCAGCAGGCCTTTATACACCTTGCACTGGTACAGCGTACCAGACCAGAACTGCTGCTTTTTGCTGCCGTCCGCGCTCTGCGCCGCACCGATCAGGAAGGTCTGGGGCACATCTATGATTGTGCCGTTTGTGGTTTTCCACTCGGTCAGCGGGCAGTAGGTACTGCCGCCGCGATATTTTCTGCCGTCGATCTGCACTGCATACCGCGTGCGGGTCTTGAGGTGTTCGATGCTGTCTGACAGGGTCACGCTGCCGTAGTTGTAGTATGCGAACTCGGTCTTATTGTTCAGCGGGCTGCTGGTGGAGTTGAAGCCGGGCAGATTGTCGGTATCGCCGGTCTCGGTCAGGCAGTGCAGGAAGGCAGGCCAGGTGTTGGCATTAAAGTCGTCCCCCGCTTTCGCGTCCACTAGGATCGTGTATTGCGGCGTCTCGGTGGAGGCGTGCTCCAGCAGCTTCAGGCCGGTGTCCAGTCCCTGGGTCAGCACGGTCTCGCCGGGCAGACTGTAGATCAGCTGTGCTGTCTCCACTACTTCCACCGTTACCGCGCAGCTTGCACTCTTACCGCCTGCTGTGGCAGTCACGGTGCAGTTACCTGCTTTGATGCCTGTCACCACGCCGTTTGCCACAGTGGCAAAGCCGGTAGGCAGAACGCTCCACACCACCGCCCTGTCGGTTGCGTTCGCGGGCAGCACGGTGGCCGTCAGGGTCTTGCTCTCGCTCTCGTTCAGGGTCATGGTCACGGCGCTCAGGCTCACGCTTTGCACCGGAACTTCCTGTGCACTGCCGCCCCACTCTGCACGCAGAGCATTCAGGGTGGGCTGCATCGTGTCGGTCTTATAGGCTGCATTTTCAAACAGGTTCAGCAGCAGCGCCTTTGCGTTGGCGGTAAAGCCCTCGCCCGGGTCACCTTTTGCACCCGCCGGGCCGGGGTCGCCCTTTTCTCCCTTGTCGCCTTTTTCGCCCTGCGTTCCGGCAGCATTGGCAATGCCTGCTTCCATGTGGTTCAGCTGGGCAGCCGTCAGGGTCTGGCCGTCCACAAAATTCTGTTTTACGTAGCTCATTTGTTCCTCCCTAAGATCATTTTTCCAAGGATCGCCTGCCCCAGCACGGCAAAAACGTTCTCCTTCGGCGGCTGCGGGTTGTCCCACAGCGTCGCCAGACGGTCGCAGGCATCCATAGCTGCGTCATTGCCCGCCGCCAGCATGCGCAGTACTGTCAGCAGCGCCTGTTTTTCCGCAGTGGTAATGCCGCCGCCTGTGCCCAGCAGCCCCACCAGCGCCTCCCATGCAGAGGTAGCCGGTGCGGGCAGTGCACCCTCTGCCGTGCCGCTGTTGGCACACACTTTACACCGCACATCGGCGCTGGTCACGGTGCGGCTGCCGTCCGTGCCCTCAAAGGTGAGGCAGCCCGCGCCGGGCACTGCCGTCACCGCCGCCGGTACGGTCAGGATTCCGTTTTCCACCAGCGTAGCCGCGCTTGCGCCGGGGGTGTGCCAGTGGGCGCACACGGTCAGCCCCTTCCACTCGCCCCGCTGCTCGATGCGCAGCCGGTAGTTGCCCCGGTTGCCCGCATACCCCAGCAGCAGCTGTCCGCCGGGCACCGCTGCCGCGCCGTTGCGTTCCAGCCGGATGGTCATCTCGTTCATGCTGCACCGCCCTTACACATACTGGTAGCCCTCCACGTTGAAGGGATAAGCGTTGTCATTGCTCGCCAGGTTTACATCGACCACGCCGATGTTCACCGTGCCGTTCGCAGCAAAACTCACCTTCACCAGTGCTTCGCCCTTGCAGTAAACGCCGTCCCGCAGATTGTAGGTGTTGCCGCCGCCCACTATGGCCACCGCCGTACCGCCCCGCACGATGCGGGTGCAGCCGTAGTCCGCAGCCGCCGCTGCGGCTACTCCGCCGGTGGTAGCGATCGTGGTACATTCCAGAGGGACCGCCATCCTTACCACAATATAATCCACCTCGTCCGGCACAGTCATCGTCTTGTTGCTTTTGCCCGCTGCACCGTCGCTTGTGTAGACAAGCTTTCCGTTCATGTCCGTCACTCCTCTCAGTTGATTCAGTTTTTCTGCCAGGCTAAAGCCCAGCACCGTGTCAAGGTTTTCCGCCGTCATTTCCAGTGTGCCGTCTGCGCTCACGGTCAGGCCCCGCCCCACCTTCACGCCGCCCAGCACGGCTGCGGTGGCGGGCGGCAGGGTGTAGCCCATGCCGAATTTCCGGTCTGCCTCAGCCTTGGAGTAAAACCGGTCGTCCGCGCCCAGCTGCAATAGTGCGGCAGCCTTTTCCTGCGCCGACCAGTCTGCTGCCCCGGCGGCACTGGTCAGCGCCTTTTTTACGCCGTAGGGCAGCAGCGCCGGGGTCAGGGGCGCATAGGCCTCGGTCATACGGTCCAGCTGCGCCGCCGTGGCGGGCACGGTGGTCAGGGTGGCATCTGCCCGCACCGCAACGCCATACTGCCCGTCTGCCCGCACCGCGCCGGGCGTTGCCGCCGTAGGCACGGTCTCGCTGCGCACATAGGGGCGCAGGTCCGGCAGCGGGGTGGTATCGGTCTGCACCGCGCCGGTGGCGGCATCCACGCTGAGAATGCGCACCATCTCGCCAGGCAAAGGCTGCACCGGGAGCGGCACCGCCCCACATCCTGTGCGTTCAGCTGCACTGCGCCGCCCTTGCTGTTCACGCTCAGCACCTGCCCACCGGTGGTGCATAGCTTTCTGCCCGCAGCGCGGCAGCCTCCGCCCGCTTTGCGCAGGCCTCGGCATCGGTACGGTCGGCCAGAATTTTGTCCGCAGTCTTTTGCGCCAGTGCCGCCTGCATGGCGGTATCTGCCGCACCGTTCTCGGCACGGCGGCGCTTTCCGCTGCGGCGTGTGCGCTTTCCAGCACGCGCGCCACAAACTGCTCGTACACCGAGGGCGGCAGCTCCTCACTGCCGCGTCCGTAGGCAGGGTAGCGTACGCATCGTAGCTGCCGGGGCGGGTGTAGGCGGTGTAACCGCCGCTGCCTATGGCGGCCAGCATCCACTGTCCCCGCACGCTGCCGGTCAGGCGGCGGTCCACCGTCACACTGTCGTCGGCGTCCAGCGGAATGGCGGCCAGCTGCACCCCATCGCTGCGGCGCAGATACAGCGCCAGGGTGCACCCCGCCCACGCTGCGGGCAGGATGAACTGCAGCCGGTCCACCCCCTCGGCGTTCTGTGCGCCAAGGTGCAGCCGGTGCGGCCGGGGCACAAATTCGGTGCCGCCGCACTGCTGCTCAAGGATCTCGATCTCCATGCAAAACCTCCTTTTCTGTTTGCTGTCCCGATTGTACCGCCGGGGGCGCAAAACTATCCAGTGTGTACTAAAAATGTGAAATTTTCTGTTCTTCGGCATTTTGCTAAACGGGGTTTTGGCACCGGAAATGCGAGCTTTTCTCCCCTGCCGGGACCGGGTAATTCCCCTGCAGGTTTTCCATGCAAAACCCGCGATGTGGGGCAGCTTGTTTTGGGCGCAGCGGCCGCTGCTGCGGCCTTATTCGCAGAGAAAAGAGCCGGTGCAAATGTTAAAAATTCATGAACGAATTGCCCCCAGAAAAAAGGAAAAAATCAGAAGGAAACCACCTAAAAACCAAAATATCAAAAGAAACACTGTGAAAATTGCACAAAAAATAATGTTATAAATCTAACAAAGTGCAAGACGCAAATTTGACAGATGCTTTACGGTCTGGTAAAATAACGTTTGCGCAACGAACGTTGCAGCGTTTAAATTCTATCTGGATGAAGTAAAAAGCCGTCCTGCGTACGGCACGGCATGGGCAGATGCGGCCTGTGCCGGGGCAGTTTTGTGGTCTGCCCGAAGCGGATTCCAACCTGTAATACGGTGCTCATTCTTTTTACCCGAAGAGAGCATCGTATTTGACTGTGAGACGCTTATACTCAGAGCAGCCACAGTCCGGGCGCCGGGGTGCCGATGCAATACAGACCCGCGGCCGCGCCAAATACGACAAAGAGAGGAGTTGTCTCGTATCGCTTCCGTTAAATTGAAGAAAGCAGTTACTGCCGCAAAGCAGGCAGTATCTCCCGTGTGCTGGCATTTGTGTCATGGTGGTATGCCTTGTGGCTACCCTTGGCGTCACCGCTGCAAATCTGCGGCTGACCTACG
>ENA-OQEN01000538-OQEN01000538.1-human-gut-metagenome-genome-assembly--contig:-NODE-538-length-16644-cov-2.951626_pt1 | contig 16644 bp, 15 predicted proteins | sample MGYA00242791_ERZ504627 | MGnify/ENA primary metagenome ERZ504627 (study PRJEB26092, sample SAMD00036316) | human gut metagenome | host: Homo sapiens | study: EMG produced TPA metagenomics assembly of... | reverse complement strand
CTTTTCTTCTTTATTTTCTTCCATACGTCAAATACCCCCTACGGGTATATAATATATACCGGTAGGGGGTATTTGTCAAGTTCACTATTTGATAAGATTTTTCAAGTGTCAACCGTTTGCGAATATACTATGCATATAGAATAATCACGCATACTATTTTTCTTTCACATAACCAGGGGTTGCATTTCTTCCAAGCTTTGCCAGCATTTCCTTGTCGCTTGCAATTGTTGCGCAGGCAACGGTCGTCAGCATATCACCTGTGATCGTTGCAGATGCACCGGACTGGAACGCGATCTCACCATCGTTTGTCAGAAGGGCGCGTCCGGCTGCCAGACGGATATTTGCCTCCGGGTTGATATAACGGAAGAATGCGATCGTACGCAGGATATCATCCTCGGTCAAAGACTCACGATCTTCGAGCGGTGTTCCCTTGATCGGCATCAGCGCATTAATTGGGATTGACTCCACGCCCGCTTCTGCCAGATCAACTGCCATGCTCAGACGATCCTCCCATGTCTCACCCATACCGATGATACCACCAGAGCAAGGACACATGCCCTCTGCCTTAACCGCCTTCAAAGTCTCGATCTTCTGATCGTAAGTATGTGTGGTACAGATATTCGGGAAGTTTCTTCTCGAAGTCTCGATATTATGATGGTAACTTGTCACACCTGCCTCATGCAGACGGTGCAACTGCTCTGGTGTCAGAAATCCCATAGACGCGCAGAGATCGATTTTACATTCATTATGCATCCGCTCAAATGCATGGATGGCTTTCTCGAACTCTTCTCCGGTCAGCGCACGGCCACTTGTTACGATTGAGAACCGGTGTACCCCATGCTCTTCATTGAAACGGCATGCTCCATAATCTTCTCTTCGTCTAAGAATCATACACCTCGCAGTTTGTATGATTGTGCGCAGACTGTGCACAGAACTTGCAATCTTCCGGACATCTTCCGCTCCGGCCATTGATGATCGAGCACAGATCTACATCATCACCAATGAAATATTCACGGATCTTATCTGCACCTGCCCGCAGCTCATCCAGATCACATGTCAGAAATATAGACAGATCATCGTCCTTTGTGATTCTTCTTCCCTTTATGATTTCCTCTGCCAGTTCCATCATTGTTGCCATTTTTCTCGTCTCCTTTTTCTCTTGTATTTTCACTCTTTATCATAGTCATCTAAGAATGATGCTTCACACCATTCTGCTTGTATGCGATCACCGTACTCAGATTCACATTCTCCACACTCTTGAAGATGTTTCCTTCCACAAATGGATTCGTCTTCGCAAGCTCATGGATCAGTTTCTTCACTTCCAGACGTTTGGAATTACTCTGTCCATCCTTATCACATGAAGAACAGGTATCTGTAAATTTGCACGCACACTGGATAAAATGCAGATGGTTCGCATCGCGCCAAGCTTTGATATCGTCCTCACGCACGAGATACAGCGGACGAATCAGTTCCATGCCCTCGAAATTCGTGCTATGGAGTTTCGGCATCATCGTCTGCACCTGCGCCCCATATAACATTCCCATAAGGATTGTCTCAATCACGTCATCATAATGATGTCCTAAGGCAATCTTGTTACAGCCAAGTGCCTTCGCCTGACTGTACAGATGTCCGCGCCGCATACGCGCGCACAGATAACACGGCGATTTCTCGACATGAAAGACTGATTCAAATATATCCGACTCAAATATCGTGATCGGAATATTTAAGTTCTTCGCGTTCGTCTCGATCACCTGACGGTTCTCCGGACTGTAGCCCGGATCCATCACCAGAAACTGCACACCAAAAGGAAACTTATTATGCCTTTTCAGCTCCTGGAACAGCTTCGCCATCAACATTGAATCCTTGCCACCAGAGATACAGACTGCGATATTATCTCCCGGTTTCACAAGTTCATATTCATTGATTGCTTTCGTGAACCTGCACCAGATTTTCTTCCGGAACCGCTTCCGTATGCTCTCTTCCACATCCTTCGCAAAATCCGTATCTGGTTGATCTGCTGGTTCCTGCATGGCAAGCATCAGCCACGCCATATAGCCGCCGTCTAAGTTATAGGTTCCACACCCTGTTCCCGTAACATCAGCACCGCATCCAGACTTGCCTCTCCACGTTTGCAGTAGATCAGTATCTTGCCTGCATCTTTCCACTCATCAATATACGTGGAAAGCTCTGCCTGTGGTACGGAAATCGCATCCGGCAGATGTCCATATGCATACGACATACTGTCCCGGATATCCACAATCGTATATGCCTTATAATCCTTTAATTCTTCTGGTGAAATATCGTACATGTCCTTATCCTCCGAGCTAAAATCCAGGTAACACGCTTCGAATCAAAACTGTTACCCCTTTTATGTCCGTACTTTTTCAGTTATCTGCATCCGCCACCCATAAACGTCAGAAATTCTACCACATCGCCGTCGTGCAATCTGGTATCTGCGAATTGTTCGCGTTCCACAAAATCATCATTCACTGCCACCTTCACATGCTCTGGCGTCTCTAACTGCTCCTGCGCAATCAGTTCTGCAACGGTGATTCCATCAGCAACTGTTTTATTTTTCCCAGATAATTCTATATTCATGCGGGGTTCCTCCCTGTATAAAAATCATAACTGTTTCCTATTACTTCTTGCAGGTATACATCGTAGCATCTGCGCTGGTATACCTTTTCAAATACATTGCTCCCTATCTGGCGCACAAAGTACTGCACCCAGACTGACAGAGATAGCATCCCCTTCCATCTGAGGGATTGCAATATTCCGAATCCGTTCAAAAAATGCCTGTATCATCGTTTCCGCCTGCATTTGTTCCGTTATCTCCGGTGCATATACCGCAAACTCGTCTCCACCAAGCCGCATACAGACACCCGCCTGTTCGAAGGTCTGCTTTAATGCATCTGCAACCTGTATCAAAACCTCATCACCAATACTATGTCCATATGTATCATTGATATGCTTAAACTTATCGACATCAAACAACAGGAACATACCATTTTTCTTCGCCTTTAACAACTTTTCAATCTGTGCTTCTCCATATCCGCGATTACAGATCTTTGTCAAAGCATCCATCCGGGACTGTACAAGCAGACGTTGTTCAAACTTTTTATTCTCTGTAATATTCATGACGCTTGTCAGACTGACACGATCTCCATTTGCCAGCGTAATCAGCTTTGTATGACAGAGCACAAACACATGCTCATCGCCGCGCATGACTTCATATTCCCGCACATACGGCTCCACAAGTGTATCGCGTACTGCCAGATACTTTTCCATCGCCTTTTTATCCACAAAATGGGACAGAAAATCCTCATGTGTAAGCTGGTTTTTCTTTGTCTCATCAATTCCAAGCATATCCAACAACGCACGGTTAATCACAAGAATCCGGTTCGTCTTGATTTCGACGGCAATCACACCGCCACTTTGCATCTGAAGCAGTTCTCCATAAATCTCATTCTGATTTGCCAATGCATGTTCGAGGGCTGCCTGATATTCGAGCTCCTTCTTTTTCTCATCATCAATCAACTGCACACCATAAATTACATTATTCAGATCACCATTTTCCAGTCGGTCAACGACGATAAAATTCGCACGGCACCACTTGTCTGTGGAGCTGTAAAACTCATGGCTGATATAGTCACAGTGCTTCATCCGCTCATTTAACGTTGTAAGCTCGGAAAATGCAAGTGTGCCACCCCAATACTGCGCATCTGTCATATGCTCCATCGCGGTACGCATCTGTTCTGAAGCATGCTCCGTCTGCTTGACATATTTTCGCACATCACTGTTACTGTTAAATTCTTTCTGTGTATCCGCCGGAATATTCACCAGATACATGGAAATATATATACGTGCCAGCGCATTGATCACACGCTGTTCCAGTGTGATTCGCTTCTGAATATCGTTTACGATCAGCGAAGCAACAGACCGGAGCAATGACAGTGTATAAGTGTTTTCGTTCGGATTATCCACACCGATAAATCCGATCAGCTTCGTCTCTGAATAAAGCGGTGCCACCATCAGACTCTCTACGCCCTGCATTTTAAGCAGCCGGTACTCCTCAGAGTTTTCATCCAGTTCTCCATCTCTGGAATTTAAGTACACCTCTCCCTGCTCCTCAAATAAAACCAACCACCGGTCGATCGTGGATATCTCAAGGTTCTGCAGCATATCTTTCTCTGGTGTGATTCCAGCCTTACAATATTCATAGGTGTTATCCATATGAATTTCATCTTCTGCAAACTCGAAAATGTACGCACGATCTGCATCGTGAAATTCCGCAATGATTTCCAGCAGATTTTGAATTGCGTGATCCATATCACTTCCCGCACGAAGTGTATGGATACACTGCATCAAAGCCTCATCAAATTGTTCATGCTCCATTTTTTCATCCCCTTTTTATTTACAGTTTCAAATCCCGGTATGTGTTCACAAGCTCTGTGATCATATCGGCATTTTCTGATTCTGCCGCCTCAGAAAGTGCCTGTAAAAACTCCAGATTATCTCCATCATAGCCATAGCTTTTCAGGCGATCCAGATGTGTTCTTACCTGTTCAAAATCCCCTGTCTTGGCAAATTCCGTCATCTTATCAAGCACCGCGATTGAAATTACCGTCAGATCCTGTGGTATCTGCATAGCTTCGTCGGATTCTGCCTGGTCAGCATCTTCATCTTCCACGACGGCTTCCTTTTCACTTTGCTGTGCCATCTTTGCCGCATACTCTTCATCCGTCATACCGGATACCTCATCAACAAACCGCTCATAATCCTCCAAGATCAAAAGCAGATATACAAGCTCGTCAATGAATCCTCGCAGATTCTGCCGCAGCTGGTCACGCTTTCCGACATTGATTGACGTCTCCATTCTTGCTGCATATCTTGCAAGCTCATATGCGCCAATGCTATTCGATAACGTACGAATCGAATGAATCTTCGTCTTAAATGCCCGGATATCCCGCGTTGACTTCTCTGCCAGGGTGTTCGCTACATCTTTGTTCTGTGAATAAAATGCCTGTATCAGCTTATTATACACTTCGATACTTCCACCGATACGTTGAATTGCTTCTTCCACATCCAGCGATTCCTGTAGGCGAAGCAGTCCTTCCCGGAACCGTGAGCCCTCGATCAAAAGGCGGATATCATCCGAACGCTCCTGTAACTTATCCTCTGGCAGACAATCCTTTAATATGGCTGCACCCGTCGTGGTTCGATCGGTTTTACCATACTGTCTGTAAATCCAGCCGATATATGACTGCCACGATTTCCCTCAATAGCATCTGGATCAAGCGCAATAATCGGTAACATCGCATACCTGATATCATCCAGTTCCCGAATTTCCTTCATTGCATCAATACCATTCATGATCGGCATTGACAAATCCATAAAGACAACATCATACTCATGATTCAATACCATATCAATTGCGCTAAGTCCCGATGTCGCAACATCCAGCTTCATATCAAAGGATGTAAGCACTTTGCGGCTAACCTCAATGCTGACCTCATCATCATCGACCAGCAGTGCGGATACCTCCGGCAGCCACAGCTTCTCCGCATCCTCCTTGGATACGGTATCCTCGATCTTCGATACAACCTGTCCACTGCTCAGCTTTACAGCCGGCTTCTGGTTCAATGACAAAACAAAGGTCGAACCAGCGCATATACACTTTCCACAGATAACTCCGCATCCAGAATATCCGCGTAACCCTTCGCAATTGCAAGTCCAACGCCATGTCCCGGATGGTACTGTTTTTCATGCTGTCTCCACTCTCATACAGATCAAATATATTATCCAGCCGCTCTTCCTGAATTCCAATACCAGTATCTGCAATCGTAAATACAATATTTAACATATCCTGATGTGCATGATCCGTATACCCATAGCTGTCCACAGACAGGGTAATACTTCCCTGCTTCGTATAGCGAATCGCATTGTCCAGCAGACGCACCAGAATATTTCGGATCTTATCAACATCGCCGATCAGATTGTCTGTTACATTTTCACCAAGCTCTACAAAGAACTTACAGACTTATCCTTATCGGCAAGCTCCTGCAATGCAAGCTCCGACATATCCGCTACCAGATCCGAGATTGCGTAATTACTCTCCTCCAACTCAAAACGTCCAGATTCCAGTTTGGCAAGTAATATAATATCATCGACACTCGCCAGGATATCATTTCCGATATCATAGATACCGCGGATATCCTTTCGATATGGAGAATCCTTATCTACCATATGCAGAAGTTCATCTGCCTTCACCATCATCGCATGAATTGGTGTCTTGATCTCATTACTCATGTTTGCTAAGTAATCGTTCTTCGCGGTACTTGTCTTGACCGCTTCTTCATGCTCTCTCGACAACTGCTCCAACGCAGAGGTCTTGGATTTCAGCATCCGTCTGACACGGATCACCGTGAGGACCAGAAGTAAAAATACAATTACCAGACTGAATATCAGGATAATACGTGCCATCGGACTTTCAAAGACACTCTTCTCCTTTTCAATCACGAACGAAAGTGGCTCTGCACACGCAGTTCCGTCGCCATTATACGCGTTCACAGTAAATGTGTAAACACCACCGTCCAGATTCGTATAAACGGCCTGCAGCACATCGTCACCGTGCAGTTCGGTCGGATTGGACTCAAATCCTTCCAACCGGTACTCCACCTTGATATTCGACCGGTTTGTATAGGAAAATACCGCAAAATCAATTGTCACCTTCGATGCATCACTTTTGATCACAAGACCATCATTCAGATCATCAAATTCATAGGAAGTTCCATCAATATCAATCCGTGTAACCTTAATAATCGGCTGCACTTCGTTGTACCAGATATGTTCCGTATCTAAAACTGAAATGCCCTCATTACAGCAAATATACAGTTTTCCATTTGTATCAATACATGCATTTCCGGTCGTATTGATCGTCTTCGTCAGACCGTCTCCCGTCGCAAAATACCGCCCGGATATTCCGTTACTTCCAAGCAGCTCATCTTCCGAAGAGCGAAGCACGCCCATAGAACCAATCAGCCAGACAGACCCACGCGCGATCTCGATATCATACACACTGTTTGAATATTCTACATTACTGATCATACGAAACGCTTCGCTATAGAAGCACAAACCACTGTCTGTCCCAATCCAGACACCCTGATCGCCCTGTGCAAAACAGGATACAACATCCGAATTTAAACCATCCTCGGTGCTGTAATGCAGTAAGGTATCCTTTCCAGCTTCCAATTCATAGATTCCTTCACCGTCCGTTCCTGCCAGTATATCGCCCTCCCGTGTCTCAAACAGCGACAATATATTAACCTCGGCAAGTTCCTCCCCGCTATGATAAACCTGTTCCACTTTTCCAGTCTCATCCAGAATTGCAAGTCCTTCTGTCGTAGCAACCGCAAGCCTGCCATCAGACAATGGCAGCGTACAATTCACCGCCATACCCGGCAATCCATCCGATCTTCCGTACACCGTGATCGTTCCGTCTGCCTGATATTTCACAACGCCATATTTTCGATTGGTCGATATCCACAATGTACCAGAATCGTCTGCAGTGATATGCCGTACACTAACATTCTTCAGAAGTTCTGTCAGATCATTGACTTCCTGCTCTTCCTTTGCATTGTAGATATAAAGTCCATCATCCGTTGCAATGTATTTCTTCCCACGATATTCATATACAGCATTTACCATGCTCTCAGCCATGCCACTTGCCATATTGTAATCAGAGAATTTGCTTTTCGTCAAAAGCAGCAGTCCAAGACGAGAAGATGCAATCCAATAATTTCCCTCGTAATCCTGAATCATATCGGAGATATACGTATCAATCTGGCTGTCATTGATGCGTACAAAATTTGATTGCTTATCAAAATATCCATACCCGTTATCTGCACACACCCACAGTCTGCCTTCTGCATCCTGCATGAAATTGTTAATGCCCTCAACACCGGCTGCCAGCGTCCGTTTGCTTGTTGCTGTCCGGTACGCACGGACTTCCCTGCCGCTGCTTCCTACATAGACATAATCCTGACAGGTCTGAATCGTGTTCCATTCTTCTCCCGACTCTTCCTGCTCTGTAATCTCGTGCAGCACACCTTCCTGATTAAATACATAGATTTTTCCACCTGCAGCAAGTCCCCAGATCTCATCGTCTTTTGCAGTCAGCCCACGGAATTCCATACTTGCAAGCACTGCATCCGAATACGCAGCGAGACAATACGCCGACGTATCTGAACGTTTATCCTGATCTGCCTGCGCAACCACAAACAAGCCACTTGTACATGCCACATAGATTGTCCCATCCTGTCCTTCCGTGATTGCAAGAATCGTTTTATTTCCATTGTAATATTCTTCCTGCAGATGATGGGTCTGTCCATCCTCGATATAAAACAATCCATAGTTGTCCGTGCCAATCCACATCCGTCCATCCTGATCCTGCATGATACAATTGATCGAATACAGATCCGTACGATCCGTATCCCACAGGTCAATGCTCTGAAATCCGGAACCATTGGAACGATAAAGTCCGCCATCGGTTCCTGCCCATATATATCCAGACGACGACTGAAACAAGCAATTTACCTCATTGCTGCCGATGCCTGATTTCTGATTATATACAGACTGCATATAACCAGCCAGAAAAGAATCCTTCGCATAGGACATAACCGGATTCCAAAAAGAAAACAGCAGAAAAAGGCATACCATAAGGAATGCCATACTTTCTGCTGCCAATTTATGATTGTTCCACTTATTCTTTATCATATTGGTATCAATCTTTATCTTTCATTTTTTATGCTTCTTTTAAGAAGACTTTATAGCACTTGTACGCCTCGTAAATATCTGCCTTGGATGTGATTTCCCAAGGTGCATGCATATTTAAAACCGCAACTCCACAGTCGATCACTTCCATGCCATACAATGACAGGATGTAGGCAATCGTTCCGCCACCACCGACATCGACCTTTCCAAGTTCTGCCGTCTGGAAGCAGACCTCATTTTTATCCATCATCTTACGAATACGCGCAATGTATTCTGCATTTGCATCGTTACTTCCAGATTTTCCTCTGGAACCGGTAAACTTGCTGAATACAACACCACGTCCAAAATAAGACGCGTTATTTTTCTCAAATGCATTTGCAAATAAAGGATCATACGCTGCATTTACATCGGATGAAAGCATGCTGGAGTTTGCCAGACATCTGCGCAACGATAACTCGCTGAATTCTCCCATTGCATCCATCAGCTCTGCCACGGAATTCTCGAAGAAACGGGACTGCATACCTGTCGCACCGACACTTCCGATCTCCTCTTTGTCTGTAAGCAGACAACAGGTTGTCTTTTCTACTTCCTCCACTTCCAGCATCGCTGCCAGAGATGTATATGCGCAGACACGGTCATCCTGTCCATAAGACATAACCATACTGTGATCCAGACCTGCCTCCCGTGCATGTCCGGCTGGAACAACCTCGATCTCTGCAGACATGAAGTCCTCTTCTGTCATATCATATTTCTCTTTCAGAATCTCAAGGATACCTTCTTTCACTGCATCCTTTTCCTTTCCTTCCAAAGGCTTACTGCCTACGAGGACATCCAGGTTTTCTCCCTCGATTACCTTGTTTGCCTTTTTCTCCATCTGCTCACCAGCCAGATGGATCAACAGATCCGTCACACAGAAGACCGGATCATTCTTATCCTCACCGACATTGACTGTGATCACAGTTCCATCCTTCTTTACAACCACACCATGCAATGCAAGTGGCAATGTTACCCACTGATATTTCTTGATACCACCATAGTAATGTGTATCCAGATATGCAAACTCTTCGCTCTCATACAACGGATTCTGCTTTACGTCCATACGAGGCGAATCAATATGTGCACCTAAGATGTTCATACCCTTTTCAAGCTTCTTCTTTCCGATCTGGAACAGAGCAACTGTCTTGTCCATGCAGACGCTATATACTTTATCACCTGCCTTGAGTGCTTTCTTATCCTTTGTGATATCTGCCAGATTCACATAGCCTTTTTCTTCTGCCTGCTTTACAATCTGCTTTACACACTCACGTTCCGTCTTTCCTTTATCCAGAAACTTCAGATAGTTCTTACAAAGCTTCTCCAGCTCATCTAACTGCTTTTTATTGTACGTTGTCCATGCATTTTTACGTCTCATTGTCATAGCCTCCTGTCAAAAACACTTTACCTTCATTATACCAACTTTGATACAACCTTATGTAAAATTGCAAATGCTTCATCGCATTCTTTCTCTGTAATATTGAGTGGTGGAACCAGACGGATCACATTTGGTCGAACCGCTGTGATCAGAAGACCTTCGTCGGCAGACTGATACTTCACGTCAGTTGCAATATCCTTGTTGAACTCAACGCCAATCATAAGTCCACGTCCACGTACCTCTTTCACACATGAAAGTTTCAATAGTTCCTCACGGAAATATGCACCGATCTTATCTGCATTTTCCGGAAGCTTCTGATCTATGATCTCTCCGATCTGTGCATAACTTGCCGCACAGGCAACCGGATTTCCTGCATAGGTGCTTCCGTGTGCACCTGGTCCAAATGTAAGCGCCAGCTTCGCACTTGTACACATTGCACCGATCGGCATTCCGCCGCCCATTGCTTTCGCCATGCTGACACAATCCGGCTTCACACCGTATCCCATATATGCCATCAGACTTCCGGTTCTTCCCCAGCCAGTCTGTACCTCATCAAATAACAACAGCATATTACGCTCATCGCACAATTTGCGCAAGCCCTGTAAGAACTCCTTCGTTGCAGGAATCACACCGCCTTCTCCCTGTACCGGCTCTACCATGATTGCAATCGTATCGTCCGTACACGCATCTGCAAATGCCTGTACATTGTTAAACTCTGCATAAGAAAATCCAGGAATCATCGGATCATAGTTTCTCTGGATTGCTGTTCCCGGCTGTCCGGTTGCTGCCAGAGTCGCAAGTGTCCGTCCATGAAAGCTGTTCTTGGCTGTTACAATATGATAACGGTTTGGTCCAAAATTATCTTTTCCATATTTTCTGGCAAGCTTGATCATAACTTCATTTGCCTCTGCACCGGAATTCTGGAAATAAATCTTCTCCATACCGATTGCATCACAGATACGCTGTGCAAGCATTACCATCGGAATCGTGTAACAATAGTTGGACGCATGCATCATCTGCTGGCACTGCTCCATGATTGCTTCCACAACCTTCTTATTGCAATGTCCGGCTGAATTAACCGCAATACCCGCCATAAAATCGAGATACCGTTTTCCAGTCTCATCGATGACATAGTCATCCTCGCCTTTTTCTGCAATGAAATCAAAACGCTGAAATGTCTCATAGAAGTATTTGTTATACATCTCTTTGATTTCTTCTTTTGTCTTTCCGGTACTCTTCAAATCCATCTCTCTCACCTCATATGCTATAAATTTCAGATGCCGACAGGAAACCTGCCGGCATAATATTACTTATTTGTTCCGTATATCTGGCTTGCCACCAGACTGTCCAGAATTCCTACTAACTGACCGATTTCCGGTTTGCTGATCTGTGCATCTGCGCCAAGCAGATCACCCTTCCGCTTCATATCATCGTTAATCAAAGACGAGAATATCACAATCGGAATCTGCTTTAATCCTTCTGTCTCACGAATCTTCTTGATCAGATGATGTCCATCCATCTGTGGCATCTCAATATCTGTAATCAGGCACTTCGCGCCATATTCTACACCATTATTCTTCTTCAGTTCACACAGATAATCCCATGCTTCCTGTCCGTTGTTCTTGATTGTAAGCTTTGTATAACCGGCTCTGTGTAGCGCATCCTCAATCAGCTTACAGAGCATCATGGAATCCTCTGCAACCAGAATTGGAATGCTGTTACGCTCACGGTCTTCCAACTCTGTCACCTGAGAAATCTTCAAACTTGTCTCCGGACAGATACCCTCCACAATCCGCTCAAAATCAAGAATGATCAACAGATTGTCCTCATTCTTAATAATACCTGTCGCGATTCCGGTTCCCGGACCACTGACCGTTGCATCTGGCTTCACAACATCCTTCCATGATACACGGTTGATACCAAGCACCGCCTGTACATCAAATGCAATATTTAAGTTGTTAAAGTTCGTCACAATCAAAAAATTATTCTGCTTGTCCGGATTCGGGAATCCAAGCGTCTGGAACAGATCAATAACTGTAATGATATCCCCACGTGGCATGAAGATTCCTTCAATACATGGGTGCGAATTTGGAACCGGTGTAATCTCCTGATATGGAAGAATCTCCCGCACCTTTTCTACATTGATTCCATAATGATTGCCATTTATGATGAACTCAAGAACCTCAAGTTCATTTGTACCGCTCTCCAATAAAATATTTGAATCCATATGTACCCTCCTTTATGCAAGCCCTCTATGTAAGACCGCTCTTACTGTTCAAGCTGTAACACAGCACTTGTTCCGCCATATTTTATCTGTAATTTCAAGTCCGTCCATTTGTTTGCCACGGAATCAGAAACCGTATACAAAAGCACCGCTTCTTCCCGCTGCTCGCCTGAATCGTCTTGTCATAAGTATACAGATCATCTGCTAAGATCGTCAGCATCTGCTTGGTTGTCCGGCTGTTATCCACGACAATATTATAATTGACATCTTTATTATACAGATCAACAGCCTGATCTTCGTTTGTCTTGTTTTCTACCTCGAACTTCAAAACTAACAGCTTATACCCTTCCGGTGCCTGCACTCGATATACATACCATCCTGATCATACGATGGATAACTGTCCACCACCATGTAATATGCATACCGGACAGAGATGCGGCTCTCCCCGACAAATGCAGCGATATCAAAATCCGAATCCACAGTTGCTCCGATGTCTCCCTTAACTGCTTCGTCTGTCACCGGCTGCGCCTGCGTCGTCTGACCATCCGCAGGTACATCCTGCTCTGTCGTTGCAGCCTCCGTTGTCGTCACCATCTCTGTAGTTGCTTCTGTCGTCGCATCGGTATCGGTCATAGTCTCCGTCGTATCCTCCAGTTCATCTGGATTGTAACGGGTATCATAATTCCGGTCATATTTCAGCAACAACTCTGCCGCATATTCTGCGATCAGATGATTCTCCTCATCGGTCAGGTCAATCACCTGTCCGCAACCAGTCGTCACAAATATGCCGCATGCGATCAGCCTGCCAGCAGCCGCCGTTTCCATATTTTTTTATTTGCGTGTTTTGCTTCCTGCTTTTTTCTCATACTCTATCTTCTCATGTCATATGCATTGCCTATTTCTTTACCCACAAGGATAAAATAATTTTACCACTTATTTTACTTATCGGCAAGCACATTAGCATCCAAATCAAAGTAAAAAAGCACTCCGTCTGCTACATTCTCCACGCCATATTTCTTTCCATGTGCTTCCATCGTCGCCGCAACAATGGAAAGACCGATTCCATTACCACCGTACTCTCTTGTCCGTGCCTTATCTGCCTTATAGAATTTCTCAAACACACGTCCAATATCTTCCTCGGCGATCCAGTCACCCTGATTGTAAACGCAGACACGGATATCGTTGCCCATCGGTTTAAATGAGATACGGATCACACCATCTTTTCGTACATAATGGATTGCATTTGTCAGATAGTTCGTAAAGACTTCCTCAATCATATACTCATCTGCCCATACATACACAGGTGTTCTTCCTCGAATATAATCTCCGCACCCTTTTCCTCTGCCAGAATCTTGGTGGATGCCAGAATCGAATTCACAAAACCAACCAGTTCAAACCGCTCGATATTCAGCTTCGTATCGCCAAATTCAATCTCATTTAACGTAAGCAGACGCTTGACCATTGTGTTCATCTTATGTGACTCATCAATGATAACATCCGTATAGAAATCACGGCTTTCCTTGTCGTCACACATATCATCTTTCAAACCTTCTGCATAGCCCTGGATCAGAGCGATTGGCGTCTTTAATTCATGCGATACATGTGACAGAAATTCCTTCCGCATATCGTCGATCTTACGACGTTCTGCAATATCCCGCTGCAACTCGATATTGGCTGCTTTCAGTTCCGAGATTGTCTGTTCCAGCTTCTCAGACATCTCATTCATACTGTTGCCAAGTTCTCCGATCTCATCATTACTTGTAACCGGAATCTTTACGTCAAAATCAAGTTCACTCATCCTTTTTGCAGCCTTGGACATCCGCTTGATCGGTGCCGCGAAAATATTGCTGAACAACAGCATAAAGGATGTTCCAAATACCATAAGCCCGATACAGATATAGATAAACAAATGCGTCATAACCTGCATAACCGATTCGACACGTGCAATCGGTGTACGCAGCAAAACCTCATATCCATTGTTCAGTCTTCCAATCAGATCATAATAATCCGCATTCGTTATTGTATCATGGTTTCTTCGGATGATATATTCACCCGTGCCAAACTGACTTTCGTTATCCTCACTGCGGATGCTGTTCATAAGACTGCGCATACCCTCCATCATCTGACCTTCATCGTTGATAGATGTATATAATTTTCCATTATCTGAATCCACGATCATCACAACTGCATCCTGCGGATTTTTAATCTGTCCAAACAGATCACCATTTTCAAACAAATCTCCGCTCTCATCCTGAAACAGCTCATTGCAGGAATTGTACGTTGTGATCAAGTTGTTTTTTATGCTGTAACGAAATACTCCTCCAAGTACATAACTGCAAAGCAGCCAGGATGCCGCAATTATAAATACTGAGAAAAAAACAACCATCATGGATATCTTGACCCGAATTGAGTTTCGGGTCTTAGCCTTCGAACTTATAACCCATACCCCAGATTGTCTTGATATAGTCACCCTTGCTTCCAAGCTTACTACGAAGCTTCTTCACATGGGTATCGATTGTCCTGGCGTCTCCAAAATAATCGTAGTTCCAGACATTGTTCAGGATTTTTTCTCTGGACAAAGCTACGCCACGATTCTGTAAGAAATAATTTAACAATTCAAATTCCTTATAGGAAAGTTCGATTGGTTCCCCATCCACCTTTACCTGATGGGCTGCAATATCCATCTCGATTCCATCTACGCTGATCACATTTGAATCTGCATCTGCCTGCGTTCTGCGAAGCACTGCCTCTACTCTCGCCACCAGAATCCGGGGAGAAAACGGCTTCGTAATATATTCGTCAATTCCAAGATCGAATCCACGCAGCTCATCTCTCTCATCACTTTTTGCCGTCAGCATGATAATCGGCACATCGGACATTTTCCGTACTTCCTCCGCAACACCATATCCATCCAGCTTCGGCATCATAACATCCAGAATAATCAATGAGATGTCCTTGTCCGACATAAATACATCGACCGCTTCTTCACCGTCCGCAGCCTCCACAACCGAATATCCGTCTTTCACAAGGAAATCACGAACCAGTTTCCGCATACGACTCTCATCATCCACGACCAGTACTTTTAAATCATTCATCCCAGTTCCTCCTAACTACCATTTTCTATCATTTATTGTACCCGATTATAGCATGTATTTTTGTCAATTTTGTGTCTTTGCGTCATTGATTTTTTCTGCCTGTTCACTCAGCTCTTCTTCCCACTCCTGCAATTCCTTCTCGCGTGCATCCAACTGTTCCTCCCAGTATGCGTATTTATCCTGCACTTTCTGTTCAGCATGGAAGTATCCAACATTTTTATTTGTCACTGCAATAAATATCATACCAATCACAGCCACCGCAAGTGCGACAACCGCGATTGTCAGCCGGATACGAAGCAGATTCAAACGTTCCACTTCCTTCTCCGTCTGTTCCTGTTTCTCACACAGCCGCTCATATTTCCTGCGCAAATGCGCATCTGTGTGCGTCTCTGATACCTTTTTATTCGCCTGTGACTGCGGCATTGTATAAGCATCAATCTGGTAACCATTTTTCACCAGATAATCGCGCAGCTCCGCCAGAAATCCAAATCCCACATCTGTCCGAAAATAGCTTTTCTCTGTCAGCTTCTGATAGAGGTGATACAGTCCAGCGACATCCTCCGGGTTCATATTCTTCTTTAACTGTGTGATATATGCCTGTTCTTTCTTTTCACGTTCTGTCTGTTCCATACGCAAATTCCTCATATAACGCAGGAAAGCTGCCGGATGTTTCACCGACAGCTTTCTTACCATTACTGATTTACTACAATTCCCTGCTCATTCGCAATTGCCTGAAGTTTTGTCTGGTAGTCACTCCGAAGTGTAGCTGCCTCTGCAATCAAGCTGTCTGCCTGTGTCAGATAGTCTGCATTTTCTCCATCAATCGCTGAGACAACCATCTTCATGGCTTCGCATTCTTTCTGTACGCTCTGCAGATAGGAATCCTTTAACGCTTTTACCTCTCTGTTGCAACCTCGATATTAGAAATCGTTGTGATACAATTCTCCATTGCTGGAATTGCGGTATCCTGCAAAGATGTCTTAAATGCATCAAGATCCTGATCACTGCTTCCTGCAAAATATGCATTGTAAATGCCAATCGCATTGTCATGATCTGCCTTTGCTGCTGGAAGCTCTTCATTTACGAATTCCACAACATCATCTTTTACCGAAACGGCTGCATCCGCGGATTTCTTTCCACAG
>ENA-OQEN01000537-OQEN01000537.1-human-gut-metagenome-genome-assembly--contig:-NODE-537-length-16707-cov-3.120084_pt1 | contig 16707 bp, 26 predicted proteins | sample MGYA00242791_ERZ504627 | MGnify/ENA primary metagenome ERZ504627 (study PRJEB26092, sample SAMD00036316) | human gut metagenome | host: Homo sapiens | study: EMG produced TPA metagenomics assembly of... | reverse complement strand
AGCGCGAGCTCTCGCGCAAACTCAGTCGCAAGCAGGAGGAGGCGCACCAGCTCGAGATCCTCGCCGCCAAGATCCAGATGGCCCTGCAGGACAGCCAGCAGGCCATCCTGCGCGAGTTCGGCCTGACGCCGGAGCGCGCGCTTGAAGAAGCATTAGACCTCGAGCCGCAGGAACTGCGCAGCCGCATGCAGTCCCTCAAACGTCAGATGGATGCCATCGGGCCGGTCAACCCCAACGCCGTCGAGGAGTACGAGAACCTGCAGAAGCGCCACACCTTCATGAAGAAGCAGTCGACCGACCTCATCGAGGCCAAGGAGAACCTCGGCCGCATCCTCGCGGAGATGGACGAGGCCATGACGAAGCAGTTCCAATCGGCCTTTGCAGACATCCAGCTCTACTTCGGCGAGATCTTCGTGCGCCTCTTCGGCGGCGGCAAGGCCGAGCTCAAGATGCTCGACGAGAGTGATGTGCTCCACACGGGCATCGACATCCTCGTGACCCTGCCGCAGAAGAAGCGACAGAGCCTCGCCGCACTCTCGGGCGGCGAGCGCGCCCTGACGGTCATCGCGCTGCTCTTCGCCTTCCTGCGCTACCGCCCGTCGCCTTTCTCGGTGCTCGATGAGATTGACGCGCCGCTCGACGAGGCGAATGTCATGCGCTTCGGCCGCTTCCTGCAGGAATTCGCAGAGCAGACGCAGTTCATCGTCGTCACGCACCGCAAGGGCACGATGGAGGTAGCCGACACGATGTACGGCGTGACGGTCGAGGAGTCGGGCGTCTCGCGTCTGCTGTCCGTGCGGCTCGACGAGCTCGACAGCGACTCCGGTGCCATCGAGGATTGAGCCTGGCAGGACGAAGTGAGGATCATGCGTTTCTAGACGTTTTTAGATAGGGAGGAATCATCATGGGATTTTTTGACCGGCTCAAGAAGGGCCTCAACAAGACCCGCGAAAACCTGACGAACAAGATCGAGAAGATCATCATCGGCTATGCCGACATCGACGATGACCTGCTCGACGAGCTCGAGGAGACGCTCATCATGCGGACGTCGGCGTCCAGACGACGGACAAGCTCATGACGGCCGTGCGCAAGGGCATCAAGAAGAAGGAGATCAACACGCCGGAGGACCTCAAGCCGTTCCTGCAGAAGCAGATTGTCGAGATCCTGACAGCAGGCGAGGACACGACGCGCATCGCCGAGCAGGGGCCGACGGTCCTGCTCGTCATCGGCGTCAATGGCGCGGGCAAGACGACGACGATCGCAAGCTCGCCGCCTACTACAAGGGCCAGGGCAAGTCGGTCCTGCTCGCCGCGGCCGATACCTTCCGCGCGGCGGCCATCGACCAGCTCGAGGTCTGGGGACAGCGCACGGGCGTGCCCGTCATCAAGCACGAGGAAGGCTCCGACCCGGCAGCCGTCGCCTTCGACGCCGTCAAGGCAGCCGTCGCGCGCAAGGTCGACATGCTGATCATCGACACGGCGGGCCGCCTGCAGACGAAGTCCAACCTCATGCAGGAGCTCGAGAAGATCAACCGCGTCATCGGCCGTGAGATCCCGGGCGCGCCGCACGAGACGCTGCTCGTGCTCGACGCGACGACGGGGCAGAACGCCATCAGCCAGGCCGAGCTCTTCACCAAGCCGCGCCGATCACGGGCGTCGTCCTGACGAAGCTCGACGGCACGGCCAAGGGCGGCGTCGTCATCGGCATCAAGAGCCAGCTCTCCATGCCGGTCAAGTGGATTGGCGTCGCGAGGGTGTCGAGGACCTGCGCCCGTTCAACGCCGAGGACTTCGCCAAGGCGCTCTTTGGCGAATAACAGCATATACACAAAAAACGAGGCCGCATGCGCGATGCATGCGGTCTCGTTCTTTTTACCGTATTTTTTCTGATCAGATGATGGGGATTACCAGTAGCCGAGGAATGCCCACCAGACGCCGCCGATGCCGAGCCAGACGACGACGTGTATCAGCGAGATGCAAAAGCCGAGAATCCACCAGGTCTTTTGCGGGACGTAGCCGGCACCAAAGTAGACAGGAGCCGGGCCCGTGCCGAAGTGCGTCAGGCAGCCGCAGATGTTCGATGCCATGGCGACGACGAAGGCCGAGACGAATGGCGGTGCGCCGGCTGCGGCGCCGAGCGTGATGAGTGCGGCGTACATGCTCGTGACATGGGCGCTCATGCTGGCGAAGAAGTAGTGGCTGTAGAGGTAGATGATGAAGGAGAGCGCGACAGCTGCGAGCATGCCGACGCCGACCATCTGATTTTCGAGGATCTTGGCGAACCACGGGATGAAGCCGAGGCGGTTGAGGTAATCACTCATGACGATGACGCCGCCGACCCACACGAGGGTGTTCCAGGCGTTCTTCTCGCCCGTGACGTCGCTCCACTTGATGACGCGGCAGACGAGCAGGATGCAGAGACCGATGAAGGCGATCAGCGTGGCGTTGAGGTGCGTGATGCTGGCCGTAGCCCAGAGGCCGAGCAGCAGGACGAAGACGAGCGCGAGGACTTTCTCGCCGCGCTTCATTGGGCCCATCTTCTCGAGTTCCGCGTCGGCGAGCTGCTTGGCTTCCGGCGTGTGCTTGATCTCAGGCGGATAGACCTTGTAGATGAAGTACGGGATGATGATGAAGCAGACGAGACCCGGGACGGATGCGGCGATGAACCAGTCCATCCAGGTAATCTCGATGCCGAGAATACGGTTGGCGAGCTCGACGCAATCGGGTTGCCGACCATGGCCGTCAGGAACATGGCGGAGATGACGAGGTCGAGCTGGAAGACACTCATCGTCAGGAAAGCACCGATCTTGCGCGGGCTCTTCTCCGGATCGGAGCCGAACGCATCGGCAAGGCTCTGCACGATCGGGAAGATCAGCCGCCGGCACGGGCCGAGTTCGACGGGATAGCTGGTGCGATGATCATTCAGAGAAGCTGATGGAATACGCGAGCTTCAGGCTGCTGTCACCAAAGGCGCGCATGGCGATGTAGGCGATGCGGCGGCCAAGGCCCGTGATGATGAAGCGCGGGCCAGGATGAAGGCCGAGACGATGAGCCAGACCGTGTTGCCGCTGAAGGCCGACAGGACCTGCTTGAAGGTCATCGCGCCGGACACGGCGCAGGCGACGAGTGCGATGAGGGCAATCGTGCCGAGCTCGATTGGCTGCAGGATGAAGCCGACGACCGTGCCGAGGAAGATTGAGAACAGATACCAGGCGTTGAGCGTCAGCCCATCCGGTACGGGGATGAACCAGCCCGAAGCCGCGACCGCGATGGTGAGCAGTGCCCGCCACCAGATACCTTGTTTCGGTGCTTTTGACATTTCGTTTCCACTCCCTTGAAACTATGATACAATTCGTATGATTTATTTCTACCATATTGGGAGGGCTTTGTAAAAGTCACATTTTTCTTGCACAGATATTCCAAAAAGGAATGGGTATGCCTGCATGAATTGACTTTATTTGTGCAGATATTCCAAAAGCATCTCGTTTATGCGGCTTGTCAAATCCTCGACGGAATGGCGGCGGCTGCGTGCGCAGACCTGTGCCTGCTCACCGCAGAGCAGGCAGCGGCGCGGCGTCGGGCGCGAGAGCTTGTGGCCCGCGGCGTCGAGCACGTCGATGTCGAAGAGGCGGCCGAGCGGGTGCGCTTCCTCAAGTGCCGTCATTTCCTTCTTGATGGCAGCGGGCTTGCCCTCGATGGCAATCAGGCACTCGTCGCCCGTCGGCGCATGGTGCTCGCGCTGCTCGAGGATGGTCCAGCCGCCCTCGTGCAGGCGCTCCTCAATCGCGTGCAGGCCGTCCGCAAAGAGGCGGCGCAAGTCATCATTCGTCTTGACGGGCCCCGGGATGTTGAGGCCGAACGACAGCAGCGTGCAGCCAGGGTGGGCCTTCTGGCAGTCCTGCTGGGCAGCGGCGCGCGCTTCACGCGCCATGAGCATATCCGGCAGTTCGACAGGTGTACCGATCAACATGGCAGATTCCTCTTTTCTCATATATTTCCTTCCAATTAATATGTAATCGTTTACTATGTCTTTGTTTGGCGCCTGTCAGTGGTGGCGCACGTGATCCGCTGCGGCGATGCGCGCGCGGACCGGTGCGGCAGCATCGCTTCGGAGCCAGTCGTACGTCGCCTCGGGCACGAGCTCCTGAAGGTGCTGCCAGTCGCCGTCCTTGACGCACTGGCGGACGTCGGAGGCGCTGACGGCGCGGCCCGCGATGGCGAGGCGCGGGATGACGCGGCACTCGACGCCGAGTTCCGGCAGTTTCTCGCGCATCACTTTGTTGTAGAGGCCCGTGACCTGGCTGAAGGGTTCCTCGCCGACGTAGCGGCGGCGGATGGAGAGCGCCGCCGCAATCTTAGCGAACAGCGTGAGGTCGAGCTCGGCGTGGCCGACGCTCGCGGCGTCGTCGTCCGGCAGGAAGTAGCTCGGGAAGGTCGCGTTGCTGATGATGTACGGGCCGCTCGCGTGCAGGACGAGGTTGCCGAAGCCGGCGATGCCGCGCTCGACGAGCTCCTTGCGCGCGGCGTAGGGGACGAGGCTCACGTCCTCGCTGAGCAGGAAGATGTGGACGAGCTTGTTCTCGCGGCTGGCCTGCGCGACGAGGTGGGCGTGTCCTTTTGTGAACGGGTTGGCATTCATGACGATGGCGGCAATCGGGTCATCCTTGCCGAGCGTGAGGCCGCGCTCTGTGAGGAATGCCTGTGTCTCCCGCTCGAAGCGGCTGAGGCAATGACGGAACCCGTCAGGCTGGTTCTCCATAAAGACGAGGCGCTCGGGCACGCGCGCGATCTCGTAGAAGCCGAGGTCGTGGAAGAAGCGGGCGGAGGCGACCTTCGTGTAGAGGAAGAGGTCGAGGTTGCCGCGCTCGAGTTCCTTCTCCATCAGGTGGCTGATGACGCGGTTGAGGAGCCCTTCGCCGCGGTGGCGGTGGTCGACGGCAAAGCAGCGCAGCGTGTTCTCATACATGCTGCCCGTTGCGATGATGTGGCCCTCGTCATCGCGGATGGCGCAGGTGTAGTCGAGATTGCGGTCGAGCCGGATGCCCTCCTGCTCGAGCAGGGCGCTGACTTCCTGCATGGCCCGCTTGTCGCTTGGATAGATCTTGGCAGCTTCATTCATATCAGTTATCCTCCCGGTTTTCGTGTCGTTTCTTGTTGTGTTCGCGGATGAGGTCGATGAAAGCGCGGACCTGCGGCAGCTCGAGCGCCTGTTTTGCGTACATGATGAAGGTGGAGCGCGTCAGAGGCTCGCCGTTGGCGAAGTAGAGGGGGCGGACGCAGCCGTGGAAACTGCCGAGCAGATCTCGGGCACGATGCCCCAGCCGAGGCCGCGCTCGACCATGGCCATGCAGGTTGCCGTGCTGTTGACGGAGATGCGGTTCGCAGAGGTCTGCAGGTGGTTCTCGCGCATCACTGGCCAACATGCGCTCCATGTCGTCGTCGGCCGGGCGGGAGACCTGCGGCAGTCCCGAGAGCGGTGTGTTCTTATCCTGCTTGCTCGTGATGGCGCAGATGTGCTCGCGCGCGAGCAGGATGCGCTCGCCGCGCCACTCGCTGTACTCGCCGCGCAGGATGCCGACGTCGATCTGGTTGGCGAGCAGCATCGAGTAGACGTGCTGGCTGCTGACCGTCGTGATCTGGGTGGTGACGGCGGGGTAGCGCGCGTTGTAGTCGGCCAGCTCGTCGGGCAGCCGGTACATCGCGTAGTTGATGGAGACGCCGGCACGCAGCGTGCCGGCGATGCGGCCACTCTGCAGGCTGAGCTCCTGCTTCATGGTGTCAAGTTCCTGCAGGACGTTCGCTACGTGCGTGAGGACAATCTCGCCGGCCGGCGTGAACTGGATGCCCTGGCGCGAGCGGAGCATGAGCGTGAGCCCGAGCTCCTTCTCCATCTGCCGGATCCTTTTGGAGACCGAAGACTGTGTAATGTAGAGCTCATCGGCAGCGTGCGTGATGTTGCGCGTGCGCCGGAGCACCTGCAAGAGGTGAAAATCCTGTTCATCCAATGGTATCATCCTTCCTGCTTCCTGATTCAAGATTTTTAAGATGGGAATCGTTGCAAAACATTCTCTTTCGTTATGGTATAAAAGAATGGAGGAGTTGTAAATAGCCTTTCTCGCCTGTAAATCCATGACGATATGGAATGGATAAGCATAGAAAAGAGATATTTTACAAAGGGGAGGCGGCGCGTTTTAATAAAGGAGAAGCAAACCGCTTACAAGTGTTTTGGAAAAGGAGCGATACGAATGGAAATCCAGAAGCCTGCAATGGCTGGTACCTTGGAATCCAGCGATGCTCAGGTTACTGTCGCACCGGGCAGCAACGGCATTGAGCTGACGTTGGAATCCAGTGTCATGAATCAGTATGGCCGTCAGATCAAGGCGACGGTCCTGTCGGTACTGGAGGGCCTTGGGGTCCAGGAGGCCAAGATCAAGGTTGTCGACAAGGGTGCGCTCGACTGCACGCTCAAGGCGCGCGTCGAATGCGCGGTCTTCCGCAGCAATGGCATTTCGGCTCAGAATGTTCCATGGGGAGGTGTCATCAAATGATTCCACGTCCAAGACCAGAACGTTTCCGCCTGCGCCGCACGATGATGTTCATGAACGCGCAGAAACCGGGACTCATCAAAGATGCGTATATCTACGGCGTGGACAGCATCATGCTCGACCTCGAGGATGCTGTCGCAGAGAACCAGAAGGATTCCGCTCGCTTCTCGCTCTACCATGCGCTCAAGACGATTGACTACGGCGATACGGAAGTCATCGTCCGCATCAACGGCCTCGATACGCCGCACTGGCAGGAAGATATCCGCTGTGCTGTCGCAGGCGGTGCTGACGGCGTCCGCATCCCGACGTGCGAGAGCGCGCAGGATGTCAAGACGGTCGAGGAGCACGTGCTCGCAGCCGAGAAGGAATTCGGCGTCGAAGAGGGCCGTACGCTGATCATGGCCGCACTCGAGAGCCCGAAGGGTGTCCTCAATGCCTATGAGATCGCCTCGGCTTCTGACCGCCTGTTCGGCATTGCCCTGTCGGCCGGCGACTTCCACCGCAGCATGCACACGCATTACGTGCCGGGCGGCATCGAGCTCAACACGGCGCGCAATCTCATCGTGATGTCGGCACGCGCCGCAGGTGTCCAGTGCTTCGATACGGTCTTCACGAACCTCGACGATGAAGAGGGCTTCGAGAATGAGGTCCGCATGATCCACGACATGGGCTTTGACGGCAAGAGCTCATCAACCCGCGCCAGATCGCCTTTGTCCATCAGACGCTCGCTCCGACGCCGAAGGAGATCGCGACGGCTGAGACGTACGTGCGCACGTACGAAGAGCAGTCGAAGCTCGGTGTCGGCGTCTACACGGTCAACGGCAAGATGGTCGACATCGCCTTCATCAAGGATGCGAGCCGCGTCATCGCTCTCGCGAAGGCATGCGGTGTCTATCACGGCGATTTATAAGGAGGAGCACAAATGATAAACGCAGTAGGAAGAGACATTCCTGATGAGCTCCTGAAGGACGGCAAGGAAGTCTACCAGGGCAAATATCATATGGACGGCAAGCCATTCAAGAAGGCCGGCCCCGTGACGGTCCGTCACGAGAAACCGCAGGAGAGCAAGATCGTGGCTACCATCCGCGAGGCTTGCGAGAAGTGCGGCGCACATGACGGCATGACCGTATCCTTCCACCATGCCTTCCGCAACGGCGACTATGTGACGAGCATGGTCATGAAGGTCCTCATCGAAGACATGGGCCTCAAGGACCTGACGGTCGCGACGACGTCGCTCGGCAGCGCACAGGACCTCCTGGCCGACTACATCGAGCAGGGCAAGATCATCGGCATCCAGTCCTCGGGTGTCCGCGGCCGCATCGGTGAGGTCATCTCGGCTGGCAAGCTCAAGACGCCGGCCATCATCCGCAGCCACGGCGGCCGTCCGCGCGCCATCGAGACGGGCGAGCTCCACATCGACATCTCCTTCATCGCAGCCGCTACGTCGGATGACTACGGCAATGCCAAGGGCACGGGCGGAAAGCACAACTGCGGTGCCATGGGCTACGCAGTCGCTGACTCGCACTATGCTGACCACGTCGTCGTCGTGACGGATACGCTCGTACCGTTCCCGAACATGCCGTCGCCGATCAGCTCCATCGATGTCGATGCCGTCGTCGTCGTCGATGCCATCGGCGACCCGACGAAAATCGGCACGAAGGAAGCGCGCATCACGCAGGATCCGCGCAACCTCATGATGGCCGAGAACTGCGCGAAGGTCATCGCCTCGACGCCGTACTTCAAGGATGGCTTCTCATTCCAGACTGGTGTCGGCGGCCCGTCGCTCGCCGTCAACCGCTTCCTCGAGGAGTACATGGTCGAGAAGAACATCAAGATGGGCTTCGCTCTCGGCGGCATGGGCGGCAACATCTGCGACCTCATGGATAAGGGGCTCGTCGGCAAGCTGCTCGACACGCAGGACTTCGACATGAAGGCCATCAAGCACCTCGAAGAGCATCCGGATAAGCACCTCGAGATCTCGACGAGCGAATACGCGAGCGCGGCCAACAAGGGCGCCTATGTCAACAAGCTCGACTTCGTCGTCCTCGCCGCACTCGAGATCGACACGGACTTCAACGTCAACGTCCTGACGGGCTCTGACGGCGTGCTGCGCGGCGCACCGGGCGGACATCCGGATACGGCAGAGGGTAGCAAGTGCTGCATCATCGTCACGCCGCTCGTCCGCGGCCGCATGGCGACGGTCTGCAAGAAGGTCGTCACGGTCACGACGCCGGGCGACTGCGTCGACGTCCTCGTCACGGATTACGGCATCGCCGTCAACCCGCGCCGCCAGGACCTCATCGAATGCCTTGACAAGGCCGGCATTGAGCACACGACGATCGAGGCGTTGCAGGAAAAGGCCTACAGCCTCGTCGGCACGCCGGACGACCTCGAGTGGGAAGACAAGGTCATCGCCGTCCTCGAGGCGCGCGATGGCACGATCCTCGACGTCATCCGCAAGATCAAGCCGCTGCAGCTCTGATCTAAGGGCTATGGGATAGCAGCAGATAACAGATAGGAGAAGGGATTGCATATGCAGCTGGCAGACATTGGCGATATCGCACAAGAGGCCATGATCTTCGAGGTCTCGGCCACGCCGAAGCCCGGGCTCGTCGACCGCGTGTCGAGCGGCGCCCACCGTGATATGGATTTCTTCACTTTCCTGACTTCGGCGGCGGCGCTGCGCTCGAGTTTCGAGACGTTCGCGCGCATTGGCGCCGAGCGGGCCACAGAGCCCGTCGAGGAACTGCTGCCATTCCTGCAGGAGGCGGGCATCGTCGCCGAGCAGCGCATGTTCGCGGCGACGCATGGGGTCAACACCCACAAGGGCATGATCTTCAGCCTTGGACTGCTCGCTGGTGCGGCCGGCTGGGCCAGCCGCCGCGCAGAAGGACTCGGGGCGGAGCATCTCTGCGCACTCGTGGCCAGCATGTGCCATGGCCTGACGGATGCAGCCTACCGCCATGTGGCGGACAAGCCTGCCGCACGGCGCACGAAGGGCGAGGCGATGTTCCTGCGCTACGGCGTGACGGGTGTGCGCGGCGAGGCCGAGAGCGGCTTTTCTACGGTGCGCCAGCACGGCCTGCCGGTCTACCGCCGGCGCCGACGCGAAGGCACATCTGTCAACGATGCGCTCTGCGACACACTGCTGCACCTCGTCGCGGTCGACATGGACACGAACATCCTCGGGCGCCACGGATGGAGGCCCTGCGCTATGCGCAGCCGCCGCCAAGTCCGTCCTGCGCCTCGGTGGCATGCGCACGCCGGCCGGCCGCCATGCGCTCGAAGCGCTCGACGAAGACTTCATCGCGCGCTGGATCAGCCCCGGCGGCAGCGCCGACCTCATCGCCGTCACGCACTTCCTCTACGAAGTGGAGTGCCGTGCAGCGAGGGAAGGCGGTGCAGCAGGTCGGTTGAATCTCAAAGCGTGACCGCGGCGCTATCCCACTGAATACAACCGCAATAAAAACCTCTGCAATCCATCGATTGCAGAGGTTTTTTTATGGCAAGTCTTGTGTATCAGAACTTGAGCTTGGCAAAGCGTGCGACGGCGCGCTCCGTGTTCTCGCGGCTGCCGAACGACGTGAGGCGGAAGTAGCCCTCGCCGCACGGGCCGAAGCCTGCGCCCGGCGTGCCGACGATGTTGACTTCATGCAGCAGCTTGTCGAAGAAGTCCCACGAACTCATGTTGTTCGGCGTCTTGAGCCAGATGTACGGGGCGTTGACGCCGCCGAAAGCCTGGATGCCGGCTGCCTTGAGGCCCTCGCGGATGATGCGGGCGTCTCCATGTAGTAGGAGACGAGCGCTTTGACCTGCTTCTGGCCCTCTTCCGTGTAGATGGCCGCAGCGCCGCGCTGCACGATGTAAGCTGTGCCGTTGAACTTCGTCGTGTGACGGCGGTTCCAGAGCTTGTTGAACGGCACGAGGGAGCCGTCCGCAGCGCGGCCTTTGACCGTCTTCGGGATGATCGTGTAGCCGCAGCGCGTGCCCGTGAAGCCCGCCGTCTTGGAGAAGGAGCGGAACTCGATGGCGACGTCCTTGGCGCCCGGGATCTCATAGATGGAGCGCGGCACATCGTCTTCCGTGATGTAGGCGGCATAAGCAGCGTCGAAGAGGATGACCGACTCATTCTCCTTGGCGTAGTTGACCCACTTCGTCAGTTCCTCGCGCGAGAGCGTCGTGCCGTCGGGTTGTTCGGGCAGCAGAGGTAGATCATGTCGACCTTTTCCTTCGGCAGGTCCGGTGCGAAGTTGTTCTCCGCCGTGCAGGGCAGGTAGACGACGCCCTCGAAGTGGCCGTCTTCCTGCAGCGTGCCCGTGCGGCCGGCCATGACGTTTGTGTCAAGGTAGACCGGGTAGACAGGGTCCGTGATGGCAACCTTGTTGGCCGTGCCAAAGATCTCCTGGATGTTGCCGCAGTCGCTCTTCGAGCCGTCGCTGACAAAATCTCATCCGGTGCGATTTCGATGCCGCGATCCGTGTAGTTGTGCTTGATGATGGCTTCCGTCAGGAAGGAGTAGCCCTGCTCCGGGCCGTAGCCGTGGAACTCTCAGCTTGGCCTGATCGTCGACGGCTTTGTGCATGGCCTCGATGCAGACCTGCGGCAGCGGCTGCGTGACATCGCCGATGCCGAGACGGATGATATCGGCATCCGGGTTCGCTTCCTTATAGGCGGCGACGCGGCGGGCGATTTCAGCGAAGAGATAGCTGCCGGGCAGCTTCAGATAGTTATCGTTAATGGTAGCCATAGAATGAAATCCTCCTCATAGAATTGTTATCAATATAACTTTTTAGCATATTATATCACAACATTATGCATATGGCCATATAAAATCAAGCCGTAGAGAGGAAAATATCCGCGATGCTCATCGGGGAATTCTTTTTGGATATTGTGACGATTCCATTCAAGAATGTTACAGCAGCCCATCTTTACCGGCTGTCACCATAATGAATGGAGTTTACGTAAAAATAAACGATGTATATCATTAAAATATTTTATGATAAATAGTATTTACTTATCCTTCTCGTGTATTGTATAATAAGCGTAAGTTCTTGAACGCATGGCTGTGTAGCCGTTACAGCCATCCTCATCTGTTCTGCCATATATTCCTGCCATCGGATTCATAAATTTTTTTGATGCACTGCATCATGAGGCAGGAATTTGAATGGGAAGGCGCGAAAGTAAGATGCAATGAGAATCCATTCTCTTTGTTTTCGCGCACTGTACAGGGAGGAGGGCAGCACAGTGGCGTTTGAGGGGTAACGTGTTTGGTCTTCATTTATAGGAAGGGGAGTTTCACTTGGAAATGTTGCTTGGTCTCATCGTACTGCTGGCCTGCCTTGTATTTGGCGTGCGCCACGGCGGTATTGGTCTGGCTGTCATCAGCGGCATCGGTCTCGTCATCTTCACATTCGTCTTTGGCTATAAGCCGGGCACGCCGCCAATCGGCGTCATGCTCACGATCCTTGCGGTCGTCACCTGCGCCGGCTTCCTGCAGACGTCGGGCGGTCTCACGGTCATGCTCAAGTACGCAGAGAAGTTCCTGCGCAACAACCCGAAGCAGGTCACGATCCTCGCTCCGCTGACGACGTGGTTCCTCACGGTCCTCTGCGGCACGGGCCACGTTGTCTACACGATGTTCCCGATCATCTACGATATCGCCATCAAGCAGAACATCGCCCGGAGCGCCCGATGGCCGTCGCCTCGGTCGCTTCGCAGATGGGCATCTGCGCTTCGCCGGTATCGGTCGCCGTCGTCTCGATCGTCGGCTTCATGGCCGCGGCCGGCTATGAGTACACGGTCCTGCAGATCCTCGCCGTATCCATCCCGGCTACGTTCACGGGCGTGCTCTGTGCTGCACTCTGGTCCTACCGCCGCGGCAAGGACCTCGACAAGGATCCGCGCTTCCAGGAGTTCATCAAGGACCCGGAGAACAAGGAATACGTCTACGGTGATTCCGAGACGCTGCAGGGCAAGGAACTGCCGAAATCGTACTACCATGCGATGTACATCTTCTTCCTCGGCATCTTCGTCATTGCCTGCCTCGGCAACTTCCCGCAGCTTCTGCCGCACTTCCCGAATGCGAAGGGCGTCATGAAGGCCATCTCGATGACGGACGTCATCCAGATGGTCATGCTCTTCGTCGCCGCGATGATCCTGGTCTTCTGCAAGATCAAGGCAAAGGACGTCGGCAACAGCCAGGTCTTCCGCTCTGGTATCGTCGCACTCGTCTCGGTCTACGGCGTCGCCTGGATGGCCGATACGTATTTCGCAAATCACATGACCATCCTCAAGCAGTGGCTCGGCGCTGCTGTCCAGGCCTATCCTTGGGCCTATGCGATCTTCGCGTTCCTGACGTCGAAGCTCGTTAACTCGCAGGCTGCGGCCATCGCGATCGTCATGCCGCTCGCACTCAATGTCGGCATGGATCCGGTGCTGATCATGTCCTTCATCTCGGCCTGCTACGGTTACTTCTTCCTGCCGACGTACCCGTCGGACCTCGCCTGCATCGGTTTCGACCGCTCGGGCACGACGCGCATCGGCAAGTACATCCTCAATCACAGCTTCATGATCCCGGGACTCATCGGTGTCTTCACGGGCTGCTGCGCTGGCTTCGTCATGGCGCACATCGTCATGTAAGCCATACTCTGCTCATCAAGCGTTTCCTCTGGAAACCGCTTTTTGTTTCTTGCAAAGGAGTGTTCGCCATGGAAAGATTCAAGATTGCGGTCATTGCCGGCGACGGCATCGGCCCTGAGGTCATCGCAGAGGGCAAGAAGGTCCTTTCGGGCATCGCAGCGCTCGATGGCAAGTTCGACGTTGAGTTCACAGATTTCCCCTGGGGCTGCGAGTACTATCTCAAGACAGGCGAGATGATGCCGGAAGACGGCCTTGAGCAGCTCAAGGCATTCGATGCCATCTACTCGGTGCGGTCGGCTATCCGGGCGTGCCCGACAACGTCTCACTCGGGCAGCTGCTGCTGAAGATCCGCCGCGGTTTCGACGAGTACGTCAACCTGCGTCCCGTCAAACTGCTCGAGGGCGCCCCGTGCCCGCTTGCCGGCGTCAAGCGCGAGGACATCGACATGATCGTCATCCGCGAGAACAGTGAGGGCGAGTACGCAGACGTCGGCGCGCGCCTCTATCCGGCACGCCGCAGGAGATCGCCCTGCAGACGGGCGTCTTCTCGCGCAAGGGCTGCGAGCGCATCATGCGCTATGCCTATGAGACGGCGCGCCGCGAGCATAAGACGCTGACGTCCATCTCCAAGGGCAATGCGCTTGGCTACTCGATGGTGTTCTGGGATGAGATCTTCGCCGAGATCGGCAAGGAGTACCCGGACGTCAAGACGCAGAAGCTGCTCGTCGATGCGGCGAGCATGATGTTCGTCAAGAATCCGAAGCGCTTTGAGGTCGTCGTCACGAGCAACCTCTTTGGCGACATCCTGACGGACCTCGGCGCGGCCATTGCGGGCGGCATGGGCCTGGCGGCCGGTGCCAATCTCAATCCGGAGCGCAAGTCCCCCTCGATGTTCGAGCCGATACACGGCAGCGCGCCGGACATCGCCGGCAAGGGCATCGCAAACCCGCTGGCGAGTATCTGGTCGGTCAGCCAGATGCTCGACTTCTTCGGCAAGGAAGCATGGGGCAAGCGCGTTCTCGCGGCCATCGAGACGCTGCTCGTCGAGAAGGAGACCCTGACGCCAGACCTCGGCGGCACGGCCAAGACGCAGGACATCGGCGAGGCATCTTAAAGATCCTGCGCCGCTGATCCCGCATCGTTCTCCTGTCTATGCGATAAGAGCCATAAGAAAAGTGCCATCTCCACGCAGCGTGTGAGATGGCACTTTTTGATTCCGGGTCAGTTGGACGGTCAGGCTTCGGTCTTTTCAGAGGGGGCACTGTGGTCTTTCTTGAGCAGGTCCTTGCAGAAGTCGATGAAGGACTGCGCAGCCTTGGAGATGTAGCGGTCTTTTTTCCAGGCGAGGCCGACGTCGACGAAGATGGGGTCGGCGAGCGGCAGGGTCTTGAGGCCCGGCACCTCGTCGGCGACCATGTCAAGGAGGAAGGTGATGCGACGCGTTGGCGACGAGACCCTTCAAGGTGTTGATCTGGTTGGATTCGAGCACGATGTTCGGCGTGATGCCGGCATCCTTCATGCGGCCGAGAATGGTCTGGCGCAGGAAGGAGCCCTCCTTGAGCATGACGATCTTCGTGTCGGCCACATCGTCCATCGAGATGGCCTTCTTCTTGGCGAGCGGGCTGCTCTCTGGCACGCAGCAGACGATCTGGTTCTTGGACATGGGCAGGAGCTGCAGGCGGCTTGAGGCGCCGGAGAGGATGATGATGCCGAAGTCGAGCTCATCGCGTTCGAGCTGCTCGCGGATCGACATCGAGGCCTCCTCGTGCATGAAGATGTGAGATGCGAGTAGCGGCGCTGAAAGCTCGAGAAGATGCGCGGGAAGAGGTAAGCGCCCATCATCGGCGGCACGCCAATCTTGATGGTGCCCTTCTGGAGCTGCTTGTAGTCGTTGACCTCCAGTACCGCATCCTGGATGTTGCGCAGGGCGAGCTCGACCCGGTTGAGGAAGACGGCGCCCTCAGGCGTCAGCGCAAGCTGTTTCTGGCTGCGGTCGAAGAGCTGGATGCCGAGCTCGGCCTCGAGCTTCTTGATGGCGACCGTGATATTTGGTTGGGAAACACGCAGGCGTTCCGCAGCGCGGGTGATATTCCGCAGACGGCTGGCCATCTGGAAATATTCGAGTTGTCTGAGTTCCATTCAAATCGCTTCTTTCTTTATAAATTCGCTTTATTTAGTGTCATTATACCATATTTTTAGTGAATGTATGATAGTATAACCAAAAATTATCAAAAATATCATGGAAACAGTTTCATAAATCGGTCTGCTCTCGGCAAAAGCAGGAATTCAGAGCTGCTGTGGGGAATTTAATACAAGATATCGATGCATTAGGAGGTGGATGTCTTGATTCGAGGCATCGGAACAGACATTATTGAGATTGCGCGCGTCAAGCGTGCGGCGGACAGCGAGGCGTTCTGCCGGCGCGTCTACACGCAGGCGGAGCGCGCTTACTGTGAGAGCCGCGGTGTGCAGCGGATGGCGAGCTATGCGGCGCGCTTCGCGGGCAAGGAGGCCGTCCTGAAGGCACTCGGCACGGGGCTGCGCGGCGGCACGCTGCATGACGTCGAGATCCTGCCGGATGAGCTCGGGGCGCCGCAGGTGCACCTCAGCGGCTACTTTGCGCAGCTGGCCCGCCGCCGCGGCGTCCTGCGCGTCTGGATCTCGCTGAGCCATTCGCGCGACTACGCGACGGCGCAGTGTGTATTGGAGGGATGACGATGAAGGTATCTTTGGTCAAGGAGATGCGCGCCGTCGATCGGCGCGCCGGAGAGGAGTACGGCCTGCCCGAGGTCGTGCTGATGGAGAATGCCGGGCGGCAGACGGCGGCGGCCATGGTCTCGCTGCTCGGCTCGGTGCGCGGCAAGACCATCTGCATTTTGGCCGGCAGCGGCAACAATGGCGGCGACGCCTTCGCGGCGGCGCGCTATCTCTACAATGAGGGCGCTGTCCTCAAGGTCTTCCTGACGGGCAATCCGGACCACATCAAGGCTTCGCCTCCATCATGAAGCAGGCGCTGACGGCGATGGGCATCGCGGTCCACGGCCTCGCGGGTGACCGTGACATGGACCGGCTGCGCCTCGCGCTGCGCTTTGCCGACGGCGTGCTCGACGGCATTCTTGGCACGGGCTTCCGCGGCACGCTGCGCCCCATCGTGCGGCAGGCGGTGGAACTCGTCAATGCGGCGGGAAAGCCCGTGCTCGCCATCGACATCCCGAGCGGGGTGGAGGCTGACACGGGGCAGTCAGCGATGTGGCGGTGCGCGCCGCGAAGACCATCGCGCTCGGCCTGCCGAAGCCCGGCCATCTGCTCGGCCAGGGTGCGATCTACGCGGGTGAGCTCACCGTTGACTCCATCGGCATCCCGCGTCAACTCTTAGAAGATGAGGCCATCCTGCAGGCGTGCATCGACGATGGACTCGCTGCCGCCCTGCTGCTGCCCGTCCGCGGACGGCTCACAAGGGGACTGTGGCCGCATCCTCATCGTCGCGGGCTCGCGCGGCATGACGGGCGCGGCGGCACTTGCACGG